>Ga0214471_10000031_pt1 | contig 147761 bp, 143 predicted proteins | sample RVTome_5_FD_207665 | JGI IMG/M metagenome (GOLD analysis project Ga0214471, IMG submission 207665) | Soil microbial communities from uranium-contaminated site in the Upper Colorado River Basin, Wyoming, United States - RVT142D155 | ecosystem: Environmental > Terrestrial > Soil > Contaminated... | reverse complement strand
CGGGAATGACGGCATCAATTTTTTAAATGTTTTTCCAAGATGCAACACTCGTTTTATAGCCCAAAAAACCTTAATAAAGATCCCCGCAGCAAAACTGCCGTGTATTCAGAGGAAAAACTAAATCCTCAAATCCCCCTTATTCCCCCTTTGCTAAAGGGGGAGAGAAACGGAGGCCCCCATTTTCTTAAGTGGGAGAGAAGTGGAGGGTTCCCTTTTTCTAAGGGGAAAATTCCTAAAAAACTCCCCTCTTTGGAAAAGAGGGGTTAGGGGAGATTTTATAATATAAAACTCCCTTTCCGTTGCATTTCTGGATTCCCGCTTGCGCGGGAATGACGAAGGGGGAGCGGGAATAACGGCAAATAGATTCGTGTTCGTCTGGTTGATTTCGTTTGGTTCGATAAACTCACCACAGGTTGTTCTGGTTGAGCGTTCGACAGAGGACTCACGCCGGAGTCTAGTTTGTCTAGTTGTTCTGGTTTATCTGGTTTTTCTCGTGCCTCAGGCCTCTAACCTCCAACGGTCTTTCCCCCTTAACCCCCACTCTTTACCCATAACCCATTCCTCATTACCCGGTTTTTTTTGTTCTACCCTCCCCGCATTCCCTCCAACACTTTTTTCCTCCTACCTTACCCCGCTACCAATGGGTGCCCTTTTATCCCGAAGAATACTAATCGGAGGCTTCACCGATCTTAGGGATTCAGGTTTTTCTTTCCTGATTTGGGAGGGATCTGCACCGGCCTGCCCAAACGCTTTTTCAACCGTCTCAGGGCTAACCCCTGCTTCATCCGCTGCGGTAAAAATAATGGCGATTGGAACCCCTCCCTGATAGCCTGCCTGTAAAACCAAGTTGGGTTCCAGATGACATTCCTTGATGGCATCCCGGAGCATTGTTTTCATGGTGGCATTAAAAAGAGTTTTTTCCTGCTTTTGGTTGGCGGTGATAATGCTGAGGATTCCCTGTTTTAGGGATGAGCCTTTGTCCATTTCATACTGGATCATTGCACAGGTCGGCATCTCAACCTCTAACGCAAAGGAAGGACTCGGATCCCCAAAGACCGGCAACATCACAAGAGACACGATATAAAGGAAAAACCTGGCCCCTTGACTCATGGCCACCCGAATTTTTGAATGAACATCATTATTGTGAGGGTGTAAAATCTTTAAATAAAACGTGTGGTGACGCCACGGTATCAAAAGGGAAGGGGGCTGTCAATGACCTAAGCCGTCTTCCCATGTTTTTATCCGGAAAAACCTCAATCCTCTTCTTCTCTTAGTTTGGCCAGAATGGAATAATCCTCAAGGGTCGTGGTATCTCCCACCGTCTCCTTCCCTGCGGCAATATCCCGAAGGAGCCGCCGCATAATCTTCCCGCTTCGCGTCTTGGGAAGGTTTTCTGTAAAACGGATTTCATCGGGCCGGGCCAGGGCACCAATCTCTTTGGTCACATGCTCCCTCAATTCTTTCTTTAATTCCTCCGATGGTTGGTGGCCTACATCTAAGGAGACAAAGGCAACAATTCCAGTTCCTTTCATTTCATCGGGCCGGCCCACCACCGCTGATTCTGCCACATGGGGGTGACTCACCAAAGCAGATTCAATTTCCATGGTCCCCAGGCGGTGTCCTGAAACATTGATGACATCATCCACTCTGCCCATTACCCAAAAATAGCCATCTTTATCTTTGCGGGCGCCGTCCCCTGTAAAGTAGACCCCCGGGATGGGATCCCAATAGGTTTTTTTGTACCGCTCCGGGTCTCCGTAAACCGTTCGGAGCATAGAGGGCCATGGCCTTTTAATGACCAAATAACCACCGTGGTTTACCCCCACGGGTTTTCCCTCCTTATCCACCACGTCCACCGAAATGCCCGGAAAAGGTTTGGTAGCGGACCCCGGTTTCGTCGGTGTGGCCCCGGGAAGCGGGGTAATCAAAATGGAGCCCGTTTCCGTTTGCCACCAGGTATCCACGATGGGGCATGTTGCTTTACCGATTACCCGGTGGTACCACATCCAGGCTTCGGGGTTGATCGGTTCACCCACGGTACCCAACAAACGAAGACTGCTTAAATCATAACGGTTGGGCCAATGATCACCGTATTTAATTAAAGCACGAACGGCGGTTGGCGCCGTATAGAAGACACTCACCTTATATTTTTCAACAATTTCCCAAAAACGGCCCGGATTGGGGTGGGTGGGAGCACCTTCATACATGATGCTTGTGGTTCCGTTGGCTAAAATTCCATACACAATATAGCTATGTCCCGTAACCCAGCCAATATCCGCGGTACACCAATAGGTGTCCTCTTCCTTGAGATCAAAAACCCATTTACTGGTGAGATAGGCCCCCAACAGATACCCTCCAGTGGAATGAACCACTCCCTTAGGTTTTCCCGTTGTTCCGCTGGTATAAAGGATAAATAGGGGGTGTTCTGCATCCAAAGCCTCCGGGGGACATACCGCAGAAGCATCCTGCATCATCTCATGCCACCAATGATCTCTTTGGGGATCCATCTGAACCGGACTTCCTGTCCTACGGCAGACCACGACCTTTTCAACCCCCGGTGCATCTTTAAGTGCCATATCCACATTTTCTTTTAATGGGACCACCGCCCCCTTTCGGTATCCCCCGTCCGCGGTCACCACAACCTTTGCTTTTGCATCGTTAATCCGGTCCTTTAATGCCTCGGCGCTAAACCCTCCAAAGACGACGCTGTGGGGGGCCCCGATCCGGGAACAGGCCAGCATGGCAATGGGAAGCTCCGGAATCATGGGCATATAAAGCGCCACCCGGTCACCTTTTCGAACGCCTAATTTCTTGAGAACATTGGAGAAACGGCATACCTCCCGGTGAAGATCCTGGAAGGTCAGCATCCGGTGATCCCCAGGTTCACCCTCCCAAATAATGGCCGCTTTATTTTTCCGCCATCCCTTTAAATGTCTGTCGATGCAGTTAAAGGAGACATTAATCCTGCCTCCGACGAACCATTTTGCAAAGGGGAATTTCCACTCCAATACCTTTTTCCAGGTTTTAAACCAATCCAATTCTTTTGCCATTTTCGCCCAAAAAGCCTTCGGGTCCTTTTCCGCCTTTTTGGCCATCCGTTCATATTGGCGAAGGCTTTTTACGTGGGCTTGATTACTAAAAATGGGTTTGGGTTTGAAAACCCGGCGTTCCTTTAAAACGGAAGTAATATCTTCTTCAGAAGCCATGAGAATTCCTCTTGCGGGTTATTGATGATTAGGCCATCGCCCCAGGAAAACAACGATGGTAAATAGAATAGAATGGCCTGATTTTAGGGAAACGAAAATAGGTTGTCAATAGGGGTAAATAGGAGAAAAAAAAGGGCTTGATTAATTTTGACTATTGCCGGACCCTGGTGATTTTAAGCCAAGGAAAACCCGCTGGTCATGGTTGGTTTGCACAAGGACGTTCCCGGGGGCGGGATTTCCAACCTACATGGGGTATGTCATCCCCATTATCGGCCATCTTTATCAGGATTGAGTTTAATTAAGCCCTTTCGAAGGGCGTGAAAAGCGGCTTGGGTCCGGTCATAAACATGAAGCTTATGAAATATATTTCGTACATGGTTTTTAATGGTTTTCTCGCTGAGGTTTAAATCGGAGGCGATCTCTTTATTGGTTTTTCCCTCAGCCACCTGCTGAAGGATCCCGATTTCCCGGGCCGTTAAATCATCCTTGGCTTTAGCCGTCCGTTTCCCTTTTTCTCCCGAGAGTTGTGAGAATTCTGCCAGAATCTTTGTGGCAATAGCCGGGTGGATTAAGGATTCCCCTTGGGAAATGGCACGGATGGCTTTCACAATCTGCGCGGAGTCTGAGTCTTTCAGCAGGTATCCCGTTGCGCCTGCTTTGACCACATCAAAAATAAACTCTTCTTCTTCATGCATTGTCAAAACCACCACACCAATATCTGGATGTTCGGTCCGGATAATACGGGTGGCTTCTATACCGTCCATCACGGGCATACTGATATCCATCAGAACCACATTCGGTTTCAACTCTCTGGCCTTTTCCACGGCCTCTTGACCGTTTCGGACCTCCCCCACCACTTGAACGTCCTCTTTGGTCCGAAGAACAGCGCTTAAACCTTCACGCACTACCTGGTGATCATCGGCGATAAGAACCTTAATTTTCTTCAAAGAGCTTAGACCTCCTATCATCCAACGGAATCTGAACCAAAATGCGGGTCCCTTCACCCAAGGAACTCTCAACTTGGGAGGTTCCCCCTAAAAGCTTTGCCCGCTCCGTAATCCCTTTTAATCCAAAGGAATTCCATTTCTCCGGATCCTCCGCTACCCGATGGGGGTCAAACCCAACACCATCATCGGAAATAGCAACGCGAAGTACTTTCCGGTCCACTTTAAGGCTGATTTTCACCTGTTTTGCTTTTGAATGTTTTTGAATGTTAGACAGTGCCTCTTGAATGATACGAAAAATAACAATTTTTGATTTGGGAAAAATCTTCTTTTCACTTCCGAGCGTTTGAAGAGAGGTTTTTATTTTATATTGGTGCTCATAGGATCGAAGGTAATTTTTCAATGCAGGAAGCAATTCCATGTGGTCAAAGGATAAGGGCTTTAAATTAAAAATGACCTGCCGTGCTTCCTGAATGGCCCCTCTTAAGTGCCTTCGTCCCTCTTCCAGCTGTTTCTTGCTTTGGGTCGGATCCGTTTCCAAAAGCTCCTGGCAATGGTCCATCTTAAAGGTTAATCCCACCAAAGTCTGAACCAACCCATCATGAATTTCCCAGGCAATCTGGGCCCGCTCCTCCAACACGGCAAGGCTCACCTCTTTCACATAGAGCCGATAGAGTGCTTGATATTCGGAAAGATGCCGCTCAATGGCTTCTTTACTGCGAATTCTTTCTTCAATCAGTTGCCACATGAATTTGGCGCTTGGACCCCCTATCACGGCAACCCCCGGACGCCTTAATTCCAATAAAACCCGTTCCACCTCAAGGTCTCCGGTTACATCAATTAATAAATCAACACGTTTGGACTTTAATAGCTTCCGGTAATCGGAAGTGATGGGAATTTTCAGTTGGCGGGCAAGTTTTAACCCGGGGGCCTTTGAATTGACCTCCGCAATACCGATAATCTTTACCAAAGGGTCATTACGGAAGATTTCAATTAAGGAGGTTCCCCCTTGCCCCGCCCCCAATATGATTACATTGGTTACAACACCCATATCAATGATCCCTCAAAGGGAAAAGATCCACGCATATTTTTTTCTAGATGGGTGTTGAAAAAGTATAAATCTTCATCTTCTCTCCCCTTAAGAAAATGGGGGCCTCCGTTTCTTTCCCACTTTAGAAAAAGGTGCCCTCCATTTCTCTCCTACTTTAGAAAAGGGGGGCCTCCACCTCTCTCCCCCTTTAGCAAAGGGGGATGAAGGGGGATTTAAGATTACAAAATCTCCCCTGACCCCTCTTTTCCAAAGAGGGGAAATAGCATTTCCCTCATTATTGAAAAAGTATTATTATTCATCCTAACTCGTCATTCCCGGTTACCCCCGTCATTCCCGCGGAAGCGGGAATCCAGACATCCCCGTTTAAACCAACTGGATCCCCGATTACCTTTTCGGGGATGACGGCAAAGGGAGCTTTCAAATTACAAAATCTCCCCTAACCCCTCTTTTCCAAAGAGGGGAATTTTTTAGGAATTTTCTCCCTTAGAAAAAGGGAACCCTCCACCTCTCTCCCCCTTAAGAAAATGGGGCCTCCGTTTCTTTCCCACTTTAGAAAAAGGTGCCCTCCACTTCTCTCCCCCTTTAGCAAAGGGGGAATAAGGGGGATTTAAGATTACAAAATCTCCCCTGACCCCTCTTTTCCAAAGAGGGGAATTTTTTAGGAATTTTCTCCCTTAGAAAAAAGGGCCCTCCACCTCTCTCCCCCTTAAGAAATTGGGGCCTCCGTTTCTTTCCCACTTTAGAAATAGGTGCCCTCCACTTCTCTCCCCCTTTAGCAAAGGGGGAATAAGGGGGATTTAAGATTACAAAATCTCCCCTGACCCCTCTTTTCCAAAGAGGGGAAATAGCATTTCCCTCATTATTGAAAAAGTATATTCATCCTAACTCGTCATTCCCGGTTCCCCCGTCATTCCCGCGCAAGCGGGAATCCAGACATCCCCGTTTAAACCAACTGGATTCCCGATTACCTATTTCGAGGATGACGGCAAAGGGAGTTTTAAAAACCTGGTTAAGGTTGTGTCCCTGATGTTTCTTTCCGTTCACACTGAAACTTGGCGAAGGCCCTTATTAAAATAATTTTTGGGAGTTTTACGAGCCGGGTTGCTGATCCAGTTTTTCTTTTCGATCCTCTTTGAGGAGATCTTTGAGTTCCTCCAAGAATTCGTTGATGTCTTTAAATTCCCGGTAAACCGATGCAAAACGAACATAAGCCACTTGATCCAGGTGGTGGAGGGAGTTCATCACCTGCTCACCGATTTTAGTACTTTGAACCTCTTTCACTCCTAATTCTTGGGTCTCTTTCTCAATTCGATCTGCGACTTCTTCCAGTGTACCGATACTGATCGGTCTCTTTTCACAGGCTTTTTTTAACCCTTGAAGAATTTTCTGTCGATCAAAGGGTTCCCGGCGACTATCCTTTTTAATGACCAGGGGAAGAACCTCTTCAATCCGCTCGTAGGTGGTAAACCGGCCCTCGCATTTTAGGCACTCCCGGCGGCGGCGAATGGACTCCCCTTCTTTGCTTAAGCGAGAATCGACTACGCGATCTTCTAAATGAGTACAAAATGGACAGCGCATCCAGCACCTGGGGGGTTTTTAAGAATAAGAAAAAAGTGGAAAGCGACGGCACAGTGCTTTGACCTCTGCCCGAACCTTTTTCAGAACCTTTTCATCCTGGGGGGACTTCAAAACAGAATCCATTAACGCAACAATTTTTTTCATTTCCGGAACACCCATACCGCGTGTTGAAACAATGGGGGTGCCTAAGCGAATTCCGCTGGTGACGCGGGGGGGATTGGGGTCGTTTGGAATGGCGTTTTTGTTGACAGTAAGGCCTGCCCGATCCAGAGCCGCCTCCGCCTCAGCCCCGGTAATTCCCTTTTGCCGTAAATCCACCAACATCAGATGGGTATCGGTTCCCCCTGAAATGATTTGATAGCCCCTTTGAATCAAGCCCTCCGCCATGGCTTTGGCATTTTCAACAATTTTTTCCTGGTAAGTCCGAAACGTTGGGAGCATGGCTTCTTGGAAGGCCACCGCTTTTGCGGCAATGACATGCATGAGGGGGCCTCCTTGAAGCCCGGGAAAGATTTTTTTATCCACTGCCTTCGCGTGAACCTCTTTGCACATGACCATCCCTCCCCGAGGCCCCCGGAGGGTTTTGTGGGTCGTGGTGGTCACAAAGTCCGCATAAGGAAAAGGATTCGGATGAAGCCCAGCCGCAACCAAACCCGCGGGATGAGCAATATCCGCCATTAAAAGGGCGCCTGCCTGATCGGCAATTTCGCGAAACCGTTTAAAGTCAATGACCCGAGAGTAGGCGCTGGCCCCTACCACAATCAGCTTTGGATGATGTTCTTTTGCCAGGGACTCGGCCTGATCATAATCGATTAAACCGGTTTCAGGTTTCACTCCGTAAAAAACGGGACGGTAAAGTATCCCTGAAAAACTCACAGGACTTCCGTGGGTTAAATGCCCGCCATGGGCCAAATTCATTCCCATCAGGGTATCCCCTGGGTTTAAAACCGAAAAATAGACGGCCATATTGGCTTGAGAACCGGAATGGGCTTGGACATTGACATGCTCGGCCCCGAAAAGTTTTTTGGCCCTTTCAATGGCCAACTCTTCCGCATCATCCACAAATTCACACCCCCCATAATAACGACGCCGGGGGTATCCCTCCGCATACTTATTGGTAAAAACGGATCCCAGTGCCTCCATCACCGCACGGCTTGCATAATTTTCCGATGCAATCAGAATTATTTTTTCTTTTTCCCGGTGTTTCTCGGATTGAATGGCCCGATAAATATCCGGATCGGTTTCTTTTAACCGGGGCGGAGGGTTTTCTTTCATTGTCAATTTAATCCTTTTTACTTTTGGAATTCATGGTTGCTTTCTCTAACTCTTTAATTTTTTGTAACCGTCGGCCATGGCGGCCCCCTTCAAAATCTGTTGAAAACCATTCCTTAACCATCTCCAACGCATTCTCATGGTCTAAAACACGCCCTCCTAAAACCAGCACGTTGGCATCATTATGCTCCCGGCTCACCCGGGCCGTAAAGGAATCATGGCACAATGCAGCACGAACCCCTGGATACTTATTGGCAACGATGGACATACCAATTCCTGTTCCACAGATTAAAATTCCCTTATCCACGCTCCCCTCCGAAACCGCCTCGGCCACTTTAATCCCATAATCCGGATAATCTACGGAAGCCTCTCCGTCGGTTCCGAAATCCAGTGTTTTTAAACCCAAATTTTGCATGAGGGCTTTGATTTTCTCTTTTAACCCATGCCCCGCATGATCACTTCCAATAGCAACTTGCATCTCTCACCTTAAAAAAAGGGATGGTATCCTACTTTGAAAGAGAGAGTCAAGTCCATGTTTTATCCTCCGCAACCCTTTTTGATCAATCCCAAAAAGCACTTCTCGGACCTTCCTCTTTCACATCTTGACACCCAAAGGTGAACTGCCTATACTTCCCTTGAGTATCCCCAACCCTTCTTTCAGAAGAGCGCCCAACGGATGAAGAAAAAATATCCCCAGCCCATTGCTCCTATTTTATCTGGGATCGTTGAGCGATACGGGCTTCAAACCAACCTCCAGGTGGAAAACCTAAAAAAAAACTGGGAACAAATCGCCGGACCCCAATTGGCAGAGCATACCCTGCCCATCTCCCTCCGGTTCCGAAAATTAACTCTTTTGGTGGACAGCCCTTCTTGGACACAACAAATTAATTTTATTCGCCCAGGGCTATTGGATCAAATTAAGGCATTTCAAAAAAATTTGGATGTGGCCGAAATCGGCTTTAGAATAGGACCCCTTCCGGAGAAAAAACCTGCCATGGACAAGGAAACCCCAGGGTCTACCTTCCTATCCGAGGATGAATTCAATTTTATTCAGGAATCTTTAAAACCGATTCAGGATCCAAAAATACAGGAATCTTTCCGGAGGGTCATGGTACGGGCTTTACTGGCGAAGGGGCCCACCCACCCTTAAATCAGGGGGGGGGATCATCTAAAGGGGTTGGGGTCGTTTTTCCCAGGGTTGAAAAATTGGCCTGAACGGTAATGGACACCCGTTCCGCACGACGGAAAATTACCTCCTCATTCCCCTGGAAATCTGCTACGATATAATCTCCCATTTTAATTTCTCCCAGAGAATACAATTCGGCAATCTTTCCATCTATAAAACGTTCCACCCGATTGAGGAGCGGCCGGGCACCCATTTCGGGATTGTTTTCCTCACACACTAAAAATCGTTTCATCCGGGGGGTCAAATTCACGGCGAACCCCTTTTCCGCAAACCGTTCATAGCTTTTTTTGAGGATTTTTTCCAACACTCCGAATAAATCCTCCTCCCTGAGGGGTTGAAATACGACAAAATCACTGATCCGGTTTCGAAACTCAGGACTAAAGGTTTTCTCCATTTCCCGGCGGACCGCTTGATTAATCTGTTGATCAACGGCTTCGGGCCTTGTGGGGTTGACTCCTTTAAAACCGATCTGCTGTTCCTCAAGGAGCCGACTCACCGCCCGGGACCCCACATTACTGGTGAGGATCAAAATGGAAGAGGTAAAATCAACCCGCGTTTCCTCCTGGACACTTCGGCGCGTGACCGTGACGGATCCTTCATCCATTACCTGAAGGAGTAAATTGTGAAGAGAAGGATGGGCCTTTTCGATTTCATCAAAAACAACCACATTCCATTTTCTCGCCTCCACCTCCGTTTTATCCAATATGGCAGGCATGTCGCTTCCCATATATCCGGGGGGGCTTCCAATCAGTCGTGAAACGGTATGGGGTTCACCAAACTCGGAGCAGTCAATTTTTAACCAGGCTTTGGGATCGTGGTGAATGGCTCTCGCCAGTGCCCTTGCGGTCTCCGTTTTTCCAACCCCGCTGGGCCCTGAGAAGAAAAAGGTCGCAATAGGGCGTTCTTTATTTCGAAAGCCCGTGGCCGCCCGAACCAATGCCCGGATGATCGCTAACACTGCGGGATCTTGTCCCACGACCTCTTCCTTTAAAGTGGATTCAATGGAGGTGAGGGGCCCTCGGCCTTTGGGGTGGGTGGACATTAAAACGTTGGCCTCGGGAATAAGCGGGCTTGAAAATTCCGGTGGTAAATTTTTCTCTTTCACCTTGGAATGCCTACCTCATTTCAAAGCCTAACCAAGGGACTCTTTTTTGTCAAGAATATTGTCGGAATTCAGGATCGTTCGCGGGTGGCTTTGTCTCGTGTCTCCCGGATCCGTAACTCGAGAACCGGGCGATTCGGGTAGGATTCCAAAAGTTCTTTATAGATTTCTAAGGCCTCAACGTGCCGCTGGGTTTCCGCCAGACAATTGGCCATTTTAAATCTGGCCTCCAGCCTGTAAGAACTATCCGGATATTTTTGAACCAATTGTTGATAACGATCAAAAGCGTCTCCAAATTTGTCTTCTATAAAATAGGTTCCTGCAATCCGAAAGAGGGCTTCATCTACTTGATCCCCCTCGGGATGATTTCGAATAAAGGCCTCCCACTCGGTTCGGGCTTGTGCCAACTCTCCCCTATCAAAATAAATCTCCGCAATCCGAAGATGGGCCTTTTTTGAAAAAACGGGATCCTGCGTATCATTCACTAAACGTTGATAGGTGGTAATGGCACTTTGGGTTTCCTGGAGTCGCCGTTCGTACAACTCTCCCATAGAAAAAAGAGCAGAGGAAACCCGTTTATGATCGGGAAATTGGTTCACCAAAAACCCAAAAGCCTCCAAACTATGATCCGGGTCATCCAAATAGTGAAAATAAAGGACCCCCAACCAATAATAGGCCTCCCCGGTGAGTCGGCTTTTGGGAAACTCCTCAACCAACTTTTCATACTCTCGAGCGGCTCCCAAATAATCTCCTTGGTCCATGCGCTTCTCGGCGAGACTCAAATGCCGTTGGGGGGAAAATTCACAGCCGTTTCCCGCAACCAGGAGTATCGCCATCAGCATCCCGGAAATTCCAAAGTTCATCTTATTCCACCCCGCCCGGCTCCTCAGATGAACCCTCCTCTTCGACTTTTTCCGCCAACATGGCGGTACCCACCACACGATCCGTTTCCGCTATTCCAATCAACTTTACCCCTTGAGTATTTCGGCCGATGACACGAAGCCCTTCCATTTGGAGTCTCAAAATCATCCCCTCCGAAGTCATGAGCATAATTTCATCCTCCTGGTTGACCTGAAATAGAGAAACCACATTTCCATTTCGGGATGTGGTTTTAATCGTAATAATTCCTTTTCCTCCGCGGCCTTGCACACGGTATTCCTCCAGCTCGGTTCTTTTTCCAAAACCCCGCTCCGTCACCGTTAATATGGAGGAGGTTGCATCTTCACTGATGGTCTCCATTCCAACCACCTCATCCCCTTTCCCCAGGGTAATGCCTCGAACCCCACGTCCCGAACGGCCAATGGAGCGAACATCGCTCTCATGAAAACGAATGGCCAAACCCTTTCGGGTGCCCATCAAAATATCCTGATTCCCTTGAATAATCCGAGCGCCAACCAAGCGGTCCCCTTCATCTAAACTGATGGCAATGATCCCCCCGTTTCGAGGGTTACTGTAGGCTTCCAGACTTGTTTTTTTAATGACTCCCTGTCGTGTTCCCATCACCACAAAGCAATCCTCTCTGAACTCTGAAACCGGAAGGATGGCGGAAACCCCGTCCCCGGGGGATAACTGAAGAAGATTCACAATGGCTTTTCCTTTGGCCATTCTACCTGCCTCAGGAATTTGATGAACCTTGAGCCAATACACTCTGCCGATTTCCGTAAAAAACAAAAGATAGTCCCGGGTTGAGGCGATAAAAAGATGTTCCACAAAATCTTGTTCTTTCACACCCATGGCGATTTTTCCTTTACCGCCACGTCGCTGGCTCCGATAAATACTCACGGGGTTCCTTTTGATATAACCTGTGTGAGAAACCGTGATGACTGCCTCTTCAGGGGTAATTAAATCTTCCAGACTGATCTCTTCTGTTTCGGGAAGAATTTCGGTTTTCCGGGGATCGCTGTAGCGTTCCCGCACCTCGGTGAGTTCATCCTTGATGATCTTTAGGACCAATGCTTCATTTCCTAAAACCGATTGAAGATAACCGATACGCTCTAAGGTCTGCTGATATTCATCCACCAGTTTTTGGCGCTCCAACCCAGTTAACCTTTGCAGCCGCATATCCAAAATGGCTTGAGCCTGGATGGCCGTTAACCCAAAACGGGTGATCAACCCTACCCTTGCCTCCTCGGGGGATTGGGACTGTCGGATTAAGGTAATGACTTCATCCAAATGATCCAAGGCCACCTTGAGGCCCTCAAGGATATGGGCTCGTTCCTCCGCTTTTCGAAGCTCAAATTGGGTCCGACGAACCACCACCTCCCGCCGGTGTTCAATAAAGTGGAATAACATTTCCCGAAGGGAAAGGACTTTAGGCTGATTATTAACCAAGGCCAGCATGATGACCCCGAAAGTGGACTGGAGTTGGGTCAGCTTGAAAAGTTGGTTTAAGATAATGGTCGCAATCTCCCCTTTTTTAAGCTCTAAAACAATCCGCATGCCATCCCGATCGGATTCATCTCTTAAGTCTGAAATGCCTTCTACTTTTTTATCCCGAACCAACTCCGCCATCCGTTCAATGAGTCTTGCTTTATTGACCTGGTAGGGAAGTTCCGTCACGATAATGCTTTCCCGGTCATTTTTGGGGTTGCTCTCAATAAAGGCACGGGCACGCATTTGAATAATCCCCCGTCCGGTTTTGTAGGCATCCAGGATACCCTGGGTTCCATGAATGGCCCCCGCGGTTGGAAAATCAGGACCTTTAATCTTTTCCATCAAATTCTCCAGGGAAACATCGGGCGTGTCGATCATCATGATGAGCCCATCGATGATTTCTCCAAGGTTATTCGGGGGAATGTTGGTCGCCATCCCCACCGCAATCCCTGAAGACCCGTTTATCAAAAGGTTGGGAATCCGCGTGGGGAGCACCACCGGTTCTTCCGTCACTTCATCAAAATTAGGGGAAAAATTAACGGTTTCCATATCGATGTCCGCCAATAACTCTTCCGCCAAACGGGTCAATCGCGCTTCCGTATACCGATAGGCGGCGGGAGGATCACCGTCCACCGACCCAAAATTACCTTGACCATCCACAAGGAGGTATCGCATGTTGAAATTCTGGGCCATTCGGACCAGTGCGTCATAAACAGCAGCATCCCCATGGGGATGGTATTTTTTTATGACCTCTCCCACCACCCCCGCGCACTTGGAATATCGACGGCTGGATAGAAGACCCTCTCGAAACATGGCATAGAGAATCCGTCGATGAACCGGTTTGAGTCCATCACGGACATCAGGCAGGGCCCGTCCCACAATCACGCTCATGGCATAATCGAGGTAGGCAGATTTCATTTCATCTTCAAGGTGGATCTGTTCTACTCGTTCTTCTACTGGCACGGTTTCCTCCGCTCTACAAGGCCGTTACACTTCCTACGGGTTAAATTATTCGGAAAGACAGTGGATGGCAATTCTGATTCATCCAGGCAACCTTTGTCGGTAAGGGGAAGAATGGTGGATTCCAAGTTGCTTAAATATCCAGATTTCGTACTTCAAGGGCATGCTTCTGGATAAAATCTCGACGGGACTCCACGACATCTCCCATAAGGATGGTAAAAATTTCATCTGCAACCACGATATCCTCAAGGGTGACTTGGAGCGTGTGGCGTGTTTCAGGGTTCATGGTGGTTTCCCACAACTGATCCGGATTCATTTCCCCTAAACCTTTGTACCGCTGAATCATCAGTCCCCGTTTCCCGATTTCTAAAACGGCAGCAAGTATTTCCTGTGTGGTAACAAAAGATCTCTCCTCTCCCGCTTGCTTAGACCGCTTGGCCGATTTTCCCTCCCCTTCCGCTTCATGCTCCCTCAGTCGATAGGGAGGCTTTCCCAATCCCAAAACAAGGGGAGACAAAAGGGCCAGTTCCTTAAATTCTGGGGAGCTCACCAATTCCTGATTGATGAGCGTTCGGGTTACCACCCCATTGCGATGAAGGGTACACTGTATCTGATGCCCTTGATGCTCCTCATCCCGTTCCATTTCAAGATCACATCCATCATTAGGATACTGATTGCGAAAATATTCCCGGATTCCATCCCCTAAGAGGGTCACCTTGCGGTGGTCTCGGAAGATCTCTTTTTCCAAAAGCTGATGGGACAAACAGGCTCTGAGGACTTTTCCCTGAACCTGCTTTCTGTCAAAATGGCTCAAAATGGTTTCAAACCTGACCAGTTTTTCCAATAGTGCCTTGAGGGGTGGGCCGGAAATGCCTTCAGAGGCCCCCTCCACCAGCAGGGATACCTCATCCACCACCAGATCCATCAGATAATTTCTCATTGCGGTTTCATCTTTAATGTAAGCTTCTTTTTTCCCTTTCTTAACTTTAAACAAGGGTGGTTGGGCAATATAAATGTAACCATTTTCAATCATCTGAGGCATTTGCCGATAAAAAAAGGTAAGCAGCAAGGTGCGAATGTGGGATCCATCCACATCCGCATCGGTCATAATAATGATCCGGTGATAACGGGCCTTTTTGATATCAAAATCACCCACCCCAATGCCTGTCCCCAAGGCAGTGATTAAGGTTCGAATTTCTTCACTGGAAATCATCTTATCAAAACGGGCTTTTTCAACGTTTAAAATTTTTCCCTTCAAGGGGAGAATGGCTTGATACCGCCGGTCCCGTCCTTGCTTGGCGGACCCCCCGGCGGAGTCCCCTTCCACTAAAAAAATTTCGCTGTGGTCAGGATCTTTTTCCGAGCAATCCGCAAGCTTACCGGGAAGATTACTGCCATCCAGTGCATTTTTCCGTCGGATAAGGTCTTTGGCTTTTCTGGCTGCTTCCCGGGCCCGATAGGCATTGAGTGTTTTTTCAATAATCTTTTTTGCAATGGGCGGATTTTCCTCAAAAAACTCTCCCAGCGCTTCGTTAATGGCGGCTTCAACCAGTCCTTTTGCCTCGCTATTACCCAGTTTGGTTTTCGTTTGTCCTTCAAACTGCGGGTTGGGTAATTTCACACTAATCACCGCCGTTAAACCTTCCCGAACATCTTCCCCGCTTAGGGACTCCTTGGGGTCTTTAATAATATTGGCGGAGGTTCCATAACTGTTAACCGTCCGGGTGAGGGCCGCTTTGAGGCCAACCATATGGGTTCCCCCCTCCCGGGTATTAATATTATTGGCAAAGGAGAAAATATTTTCTGCATAGCCGTCATTATATTGAAGTGCAACTTCGAGCATGAGTCCATTTTTTTCCCGAGAAATATAAATGGGTTTATGGAGGGGGTTTTTATTTTCGTTAAGATGCTCCACGAAAGATAAAATTCCGCCTTTATATTGAAAAACCTGCTCCTTCTCCGTACGTTCATCTGTTAGGGTAATGGTAAGCCCTTTGTTGAGAAACGCCAACTCCCGAAATCGCCGCGCCAGGGTATCAAAATTAAATTCCATTTCCTCAAAAATTTGAGAATCCGGTTTAAAGGTAATTTTGGTGCCCCGCTTTTTTGTTTTTCCTGTGATGGCAAGAGACGCCATGGGGTGACCTCGTTCGTATCGCTGTTCAAAAACAGACCCCTCTTGGCGAATTTCCATTTCCAACCATTCAGAGAGCGCATTGACCACCGAAATACCCACGCCATGAAGCCCTCCGGATACCTTGTAGGCCTCATGGTCAAATTTTCCGCCCGAGTGTAACACCGTTAGGACCACCTCCGCAGCGGATCGTTTTTGGGTGGAATGAATTCCTGTTGGAATCCCCCTTCCATTATCATTCACCGTTGCACTGCAATCCACATGGAGGGTAATTTCAATGGAATCACAAAATCCAGCCATGGATTCATCGATACTGTTATCCACCACTTCATAAACCAAATGGTGCAACCCATCGATTCCGGTACTCCCAATATACATCGCCGGTCGCTTTCGAACGGCCTCTAAACCTTCCAGGACTTTTATTTTTTCGGCATTATACTGGTCGCCCATGAACCCCTCTATATTCTCATCGGCATAACGACACAAAGAAATTGGGAGTCGGTTTCATCCGTCACCATACATGGGCTAAAAGCATCATCAAAATGCAAGAAAACAGTCTCACTCTTTATGACAGAGATGGCGTCTAAGAGATAACGGGCGTTAAATCCGGCCACAATTTCCTCCCCCTTATACTCCGCCTTTACTTCCTCCTGAGCTTCCCCTACATCAGGGTTGTTGGATAAGAGTCCCAAGCGATTGGGTTGAACCGTCAACCGAATGGCATTGGTTTTCTCCCGGGCAAAAATGGATACCCTTTTCAAAGCCCCTTCCAGGGTTTTCTTTTCCAGGGCCATTTTATTTTTGTTGTTTCTAGGAATCACCTGTTCATAGTTGGGGAAACTGCCTTCCATTAAACGGGTGATAAAAAGTAAATTGCCTTTTTTCAAAACGATTTGGTTTTCCGAAAGTCCCATAACGGGCTCTTGGTCGTCTTCCTCCAGCAGCTTTTTGATCTCCAAGATCGCCTTCTTTGAAATGACCAAGTTATGTTCCGGGGGACCCGTCGTATTTCCCCCTTCCAGGGTCAGCTTTCTCTCCACTTTGGCCAAACGGTGCCCATCGGTTCCCACCAGGCGTAACGTATATCCCCCTCTTCCCTCTTGCTTGATGTTTAAAAGAACTCCGTTGAGAATATGGCGGGCGTCATTGTCTCCTACCGCAAAAACAACCTTTTCAATCCCCTCCAGAAAAGGTTTCCGGGGAACCGTCAACAGCACTTCTTTCTCCGGATTGGGAATTGGGGGGAATTCCTCAGGAGAAAGGCCCGCCATTCGAAACTTTGAAGATGCCGCGGTTATTTCTATCCAATGGTTATCTTGTGATGAAATTTCAATCTGCGTCTCAGGCAGTTCCCGAATAATATCCAAAAATTTTCGGGCTGAGATGGAAACCGCCCCCGCTTTCTTCACCGTGGCGGGATATTCTCCCTTTAACCCGATTTCTAGGTCAGTTGCAAAAAGCCTTAACTTTCCTTCTTCCGCTTCCATCAGAAGGTTTGAGAGAATCGGCATCGTATTTCTTTTTTCCACGATACCCTGAACTCTTTGTAGCCCGGACAACAGGACCCCTCTTTCGATTGTGAGTTCCATGGTCATCTTCCCTCCTTAAGCTTTTTGGTTAATAACTCAAGGGTCTTTCTAAGTTGGACATCTTTCTCCTTGCTCTCCCCTATGATTCGGCAAGAGTGCATTACCGTGGTATGATCCCTGCCCCCAAAGTTTCTACCAATTTCCGGAAAGGAAAGGGGGGTGATTTCTCGGCAAATATACATGGCTATTTGCCTAGGGTAAACCAGGTTTTTTGTCCTTTTCTTAGATTTCATGTCAGAGACCTTGATTTGAAATTGTTCGGCAACAGCTTTTTGAATCTCCTCTACGGAGACTACTTTTCCTTTTCCAATCAGGGTATCCCGGAGGACCGTTTTCGCCAACTCAATGGTAACCTCCTGCCCGGTAAGAGATGAAAAAGCCCCGAGACGAATGAGAGACCCCTCCAGTTCTCGGATGTTGGTTTGTATGTTGCTGGCCAGGAAAAGAGCCACTTCATCGTTTAAAGGCATTTTTTCCGTTTCAGCCTTTCTTTTTAAAATAGCAATCTTTGTTTCCAAATCCGGAGGTTGAATATCTGCAATTAAACCCCATTCAAACCGGGATCTTAAGCGTTCTTCAATAGTAGGCATCTCTTTCGGAAAAAGATCGCTAGTGATGACAATCTGTTTTTGAGACTCGTACAGCGTGTTAAAGGTATGGAAAAACTCTTCCTGGGTTCTCTCCTTCCCTGCGATGAACTGAATATCATCCACCAACAGCATGTCAATATTTCGATAGCGATTTCTAAAATCTCCCATTCGATCATAGCGGATGGAGTTGATGACCTCGTTGGTAAATTGTTCTGAAGAGACATAAACAATTTTAGTTAATCTTTTATGATTTAAAGCGTGGTTTCCAATGGCATTTAAAAGATGGGTTTTCCCAAGACCCACCCCTCCATAGATAAAAAGAGGATTGTAGGCCCGCGCGGGGTTCTCTGCCACCGCTTGCGTTGCCGCATGGGCAAATTGGTTGCTGGATCCTACCACAAAGGTGTTAAAGGTATATCTAGGATTTAAAGCGGCCCCAACCCATGTCCTGCGCTCTGGTTTCCCCTCTTCCTTCAGGACTTTTTCCCGGAATAGGTTCTCCTGCTTTTCCATTTTTACACCGAAAGTAATTTCAACATCGTTTCTTTGAAGAAGTCCATTCAGTGTTTCAATTAAGACATCCTGGTAATGATCCTTCAGCCAATCCCCAAAAAAACGGTTTGGAACCCCTATTTTTACTTTTCCTTCCTGAAGACTTTCGAGGTTTGCGGTTTGAAACCAGGTTTCAAAAATCTGCTTCGAAAATTTTCCTTGAAGAGCGTTCAACGTTTGGCTCCATATCTTCTCCCTCTCCATAAATAAACACAGACCCCCCTACCTTTAGAAAATTAACCACAACTTTATCAACACCTGTTGATAATAATAATTTCCCTTTATTTTCAATGAAATAAAGGATTTTTTTTATTTAATAGTAACACCCTTCTAGAAGAAATCTTATACAAGAAAAGCAAGTGTTTAGAGGCTGGTTAGCGGAGGCCATCTTATAACAAGGTTTTTTTTTTATCAAGTCTTTTTACCCTTATCATCTTTCCTAAAACACATAATTTTACACAAGGTCAAAATACCCTTATGATCCTAATTTTTATAGGGTAAAAAAATAAATTTCCCCTTTTCCCCCGCTTCTACTACTTCTCCTACTAGTTTTTAATTTAATAATACTATTAGTAATAAGGCTGTGGGAAAAAACTAAATTTTCTTGACAGTTCAAAACCTGGTCCATATAATACACCCTCTTAAAAATAAGGAGGAAAAATGTCAGAGACCTACCAACCCAGTCGAATTAAGAGAAAAAGAACCCATGGTTTTCTAAAAAGGATGAAAACCAAGGATGGGAGAAAAATTATTAACAATAGAAGAAAAAAGGGTAGGAGAAAGTTATCCGTTGAATAACAGAACCCTTGTAAAAAAAAAGGAAAAAAGGTCTATTCATATTAAAAGAACCTTTAAAAAAGGAAGGGTTCTTGAGAATCGATTTTTTAAGGTTTTTTTTGAAAAGGGAGAAGAAACAGAGGGTGGTTTTGCTGTGGTTGTAGGGAAAAAGTTCGGAAATGCTGTGGAAAGAAATAGGATAAAAAGAATTTACAGAGAAATACTTAGGAAACATAAGTCTTTTTTTGAAAAGAAAAACCTCATTATCCTTCCTAGAGGTCCTTCTAAAAAGGTGTCCTTTGGTCAATTGAAAGAAAAGGTTAAAGAAAGTTTGAAAGGATTTGATCAGGGTTTTCAGTGTTAAAAAAGATGTTTATCCTTTTAATTAGGGGATATCAAAGGATTATTTCCCCATTACTTTTCCCCTCCTGCCGTTTTTACCCTTCTTGTTCAAATTATGCGGTTCAAGCCCTTGAGGCCCGTGGGCTTTTTAAAGGGTTTTTCCTCTTTATGGTCAGGGTACTTAAGTGTCACCCTTTCCACCCAGGCGGTTACGATCCAGTAAAATAGGTTTTTTTAGTAAAAAAACATGGAAAAGAACGCAATTTTATTTTTAGTTATTTCACTGGTGATTCTTCTTTCTTATCCTTTAATCATGGAAAAATGGTTTGGAATAGGGGAGAAAAAGATAGAGACCCAGGAAAAAGGAAAAAAAGAAAATGAAAAAATAGAAGAAAAAAGTGTTTTCTCGGAGGAGATCTCTCCAGTCGAAGAGAAAAAAGAGGAAAAAGAAAAGAAAACATTTGATGCAATGGAGGTATCTGTTGAAACAGATCTTTTTAAAGCCATTCTCTCCAGCCAAGGGGGAGTGATTAAAACCTGGGAACTGAAAAAGTATAAAGAAAGCCTTAAAAAAGAAGCAAAAATTATACAATTGTTAAGTGAAGAAGGGGAAGTTTATCCCATGGATTTAAACATTGGGGGAGAAAGTTATGGAGATAAGGTTTTTCAAATCATTGGGGAAGATATAAATCTTCAAGGGAGAAAAGAAAAAGAAAAAATTTCCTTTATATACCAAGGAGAAAATGGGAGAGAGAAAATTAGAAAGGATTTTACTTTTCATAAGAACTCCTATCGTGTGGATGTCAGAATTACTTACACAGGATTTGAAGGAAAAGGAGTCCTTTCCCTTGGAGAGAATTTTGGCATCACCGACTGGGAGAAGAAAAAAATGGTTGGGTTTGTGGGTCCTATTAGTTTAGTCAACGGAAAAGTTGAAAAAGATAAAGTTGAAAATAGAGGGGAAAAAGTTCAGCATTTTGGAAGCGTTCGTTGGGTAGCGCTACAAGATAAATATTTTATTTCTACTATTATCGTCCCTAAACAGGAAGTTGAAACAAGGGTATTCACTGAAAAGTTGGGGGATGACAGAGTCACCATCGGGTTGGAGCTTCCCCAAGAAGCATTGGAGTTGGCCCTATATGCGGGGCCAAAGGAGCATGAACGACTAAAAGCACTAAATGCTCACCTTGAAGAGGCCATTGATTTTGGCTGGTTTATCTACGGTAGTTGGTCGGTGGTTCGACTGGTAGCAAAGCCTCTTTTCGCCATTCTGAATTTCTTTTACCAATTTAGTCACAATTATGGTTTCTCCATAATATTTCTAACTTGTTTGATTAAAACACTTTTTATCCCTTTAACCCACAAAAGCTATACGTCTATGAAAGGCATGCAGGCGATACAACCCCAAATGCAAGCGCTTCAAAAAAAATATAAAAATGACCGGGAGCGCCTCAACAAAGAAATGCTTTCTCTTTATAAAAACCACAAAGTAAACCCTCTTGGGGGATGCCTTCCGGTTATACTTCAAATACCTGTTTTTATAGCACTTTTTAATATTCTCTACACCACCATCGAGCTTCGGCAAGCCCCTTTTATTTTTTGGATCACAGACCTCTCAGATAAAGACCCCTTCTATGTTCTTCCCATTATTATGGGCGCAACCATGTTTATTCAGCAAAAAATTCAACCCACGCCAATGGATCCAAGACAAGCAAAAATAATGATGTTCCTTCCCTTTGTCTTTACTATTTTGTTTCTTAATTTCTCCTCTGGGCTGGTTTTATATTGGATGACCAACAATATTTTAACCATTACCCAGCAGTATGTAACCGTTCGTTTTCTTCAAAAGAGATAATCCGTGGCTAATCAAACGAAGCCTGAAAAAAAAACGACTAAAATAGAACCGTTACGGATCATACAGGAAGAACCTATATGCGCCATTTCCACTCCTTTGGGAGAAGGAGGTATTTCTATTATTCGTTTGAGTGGCGCCGGGGTTTTTGAAAAAATTGCCAAGGTTTTTAAAGCTCATCGGGAAAAAACTCAGATTGAACGGGTACCCTCCCATCGTATTTTGTATGGAGGCGTTTTTTCCTTTCAGGGCCGGAAAATAGACGAAGTTCTTCTCCTCATCATGAGAGCCCCACACAGCTATACACGAGAGGATGTAATAGAAATTCATTGCCACGGGGGCATTATGGCGGGTCAAAGAATTCTTCAGCTTTTAAATTCCATTGGGATACGGCTGGCCGAGGCAGGTGAGTTCACCAAAAGAGCTTTTCTGAACGGGCGGATCGACCTTGCCCAGGCCGAAGCAGTAATGGAGCTTATTCGGTCAAAATCTGATTTGGGATATGAAGCGGTGTTGAACCAATTAGACGGTGGACTTTCCTTTCGGGTAAACCAAGTGAGAGACCTTTTAATTAATATATTAGCGAGAATTGAGGTTTCCATTGATTTTTGTGAGGAAGATATTGATTTTATTGATATAAAAACCCTTCAGGTTGAGGTAGGAAAAGCCATTCAACAAATAAAAGGGATCATGAACGCTTCAGAGGATGGAATTCTTCTTCGGGAAGGGCTTAAAACGGTCATTACGGGTAGGACCAATGTGGGAAAATCCAGCCTTTTCAATACCCTCCTGCGAATGGAACGGGCCATTGTAACGCCTCATCCAGGGACCACCCGGGATCTTTTGGAAGAAACTGCTATGGTGGGGGGAGTACTTCTTCGAATTATCGATACCGCGGGGTTTCGTCAGTCCTCGGATCCTGTAGAACAGGAAGGGATTACCCGAAGTGTTTCGGCAAAACAGAGTGCGGATTTAATTTTACTTGTTTTAGATGGGAGCGAACCTCTTTGCGATGTTGATTTGGAGTTAATTCAAAAGACCTCTGAAAGAAAAAGAATTATTATCATTAACAAAACAGATAAAAAAAAGGTTTGGAACCCCAAGTCGTTATGGAGCGGACCCATAATTGAAATATCAGCGACCTCTGGGGTGGGAATGGAAATGTTACATCAAGAGGTGCGGCGTGTTGTTTTTGGAGGGGTTTCCCAGAGAGATCAGTCCCCTTTGGTTACAACCCTTCGTCAGAGAGGAGCTTTTCAAAAGGCACATGATTCTTTAAATCACCTTTTACGTTCCTCCGAAAAACAGATGTCGTGGGAGTTTTTGGCTGTAGATCTCCGTGGGGCCTTGGATGCGTTGGGTGAGGTCACCGGTGTAACTGTATCGGAAAATATTTTAGATCGGATTTTTAAAGGTTTCTGTATTGGTAAGTGACTATATTGGGTATGTTCCACGTGGAACATACCCGTTTTAAAAAAAAGAATGTGGGTTTTTAGGACCAAAATTTAGCAATTTTTTAGTTATTTGTGGGATTTCAGGTTTATGTTAGTGGAAAAAACAAGGTTTGATGTTGTAGTGGTGGGAGGGGGCCATGCAGGGTGTGAAGCTTCTTTAGCTGCAGCCAGGATGGGTTGCAGGACGCTTTTGGTTACCGTAAGTTTAGATCATATCGCCCAGATGTCTTGTAATCCTGCTATTGGAGGAATAGCGAAAGGACATTTGGTAAGGGAAATTGATGCCCTTGGAGGAGAGATGGGCAGGGTGATTGATCGGACAGGGCTTCAGTTCCGAATGCTAAATACAAGAAAAGGTCCCGCGGTGCAAGCGCTTCGAGCCCAGGCAGATAAAATAGAGTATAAGTTGGAAATGAGGCGGGTTTTAGAGAATGAACCTAGACTTGATCTTTACCCGGGGATGGTGAAAAAAATTTTAGTAGAAGGGGAAAAGGTTGTTGGAATTGAAATGGAAAAGGGTTCCCGATTTTTCACCCGGGCGTTAATCATTACTACGGGGACCTTTTTGAAGGGTTTGATCCATGTTGGAATGAAACAAACTCCTGGAGGCCGGGTTGGAGAAGCTCCCTCACATTCCCTCTCCGATAGCCTTGATGATTTAGGTTTTCAAATGTCCAGATTAAAAACAGGCACACCCCCAAGGCTAGACGGAAGAACCATTAACCATTCCGTCATGTGTCCCCAATATGGAGATAATCCTCCTGTTCCATTTTCTCACTTTACGGATAGGATTGAACGGGAGCAGGTCCCTTGTTTTTTAACCTACACCAACGGGGAGACCCATCAAATCATCCGTGATAATTTAGACCGTTCTCCCCTGTACAGTGGGATTATAGAAGGAGTTGGCCCTCGTTATTGCCCCTCCATTGAGGACAAGGTGGTCCGTTTTTCAGAAAAAGAAAGGCATCAGGTGTTTTTGGAACCGGAAAGTCGATCCACTATTGAATGGTATCCCAATGGAATTTCCACAAGCCTCCCTGCGGAAATTCAACTCAGAATGGTTCAAAGTATTAAAGGTCTTGAAAATGCGGAGATGATCCGTCCGGGATATGCCATAGAATATGATTTTGTTCATCCAACCCAACTCAAGCCCACACTAGAAACAAAATCGGTTTTTGGCCTTTTTCTTGCGGGGCAGATTAACGGTACTTCCGGATATGAAGAAGCCGCGGCCCAAGGGCTGATGGCAGGAATCAATGCGGGACTTTCCATTAAAGGAGAGGACCCTTTTATTCTGGGTCGGGCAGATGCTTATATTGGTGTTTTAATTGATGATTTAGTTACCCTGGGAACGGAAGAGCCCTATCGCATGTTTACTTCTAGAGCCGAGTACCGGCTGCTTCTTCGACATGATAATGCAGATCTGCGTTTGATGAAAAAAGGGTATAAATTAGGTTTAATTTCCTCTGTTGCATTTCAACGCTTGGTTAAAAAAGAAGAGGCGGTTCTGAACGAAATCACTCGATTGAAATATACAAAAATTCGGGATAAAAAAACACCAAACCTTCTTGAACCACCTGTGTTTGTTGATATTCCGGGAGAAACCTCTTTGTTTCAACTGCTCAAAAGGCCAGAAATGGACTTTAAAAAAGTGTCTACCTTTTATGAGAAAATCTCATCGATCGACACGGATGTTTCTGTTCAGGTCGAGGTTCAAGTGAAATATGAGGGGTATATCCAAAGGCAGCTGGTACAGGTGGAGCGTTTTCAGAAAATGGAGGAGAAGAGGGTTCCAGAAGGATTTGATTACGACCGCTTGTCCAGCCTTTCCCGTGAAGTAAAAGAGAAACTTAAAAAAGTAAGACCCCTATCCCTTGGCCAAGCTTCTCGAATTTCAGGGGTGACCCCAGCCGCCATTTCCGTCCTCGTTGTTGCATTGGAAGCCCAAAGAAGGCGAGAAGAGGGATGCGACAGGATTTCCCACGCCAACTGACCGAAAAAGAAATTCAAGACCTTGAATTTCTCCTTGTCAAAGGAGCAAAGGGTCTTGGGCTTGATCTTACCAAAACCCAACAGAAGCAGTTCCTAACCTATTTAAATGACCTGAAGCGGTGGAATCAAGTCCACCGTCTAACCGCCATTACAGAGGATCAGGATATTATTATTAAGCATTTCCTGGATTCACTTTCCCTTGTTTTGATTTTTCCGGTTTGGAATCAACTGGCTGTTTTGGATGTTGGGAGTGGTGCAGGGTTACCTGGAATTCCGCTGAAAATAGTTTTCCCACACCTATCCCTTTTTCTTCTTGAGGGCTCGGAAAAGAAGTCTTCCTTTCTCCATCATATTGTGGGGCTCCTTGGATTGGAGAAAGTTGAAATAATAAATAAAAGATTTGAGGCGATTCTTTCCGATAAGGCGTATAGGGGTTTTTTCGATCGAATTGTTTCCCGGGGGGTTGGAAAGGGATCCCAATTGGTTAATAAAGCGGAGAATTTGCTAAAAAAGGGAGGAGCGGTTATTCTTTATGGTGGGGAGGGGACTGGTACCAAAAAAGATAAGGAAATAGGAATTAGGAAAGAGTTGGTTCTCATTCCTTGTTCTTCTCAACAAAGAACCTTCTGGATTATTTCTCCCCCCAATTGACCTCAATGTTCCACGTGGAACATTAGATTTTACTTTTCAAGCATTCAGTAGTGTGTTATGATCCGGTCCGTTTGTGAGGGGGGGGTCTATGGGGCGGGTAATTGCTATTTCAAATCAAAAAGGTGGGGTAGGAAAAACAACAACCGCAATTAACTTAGCCGCTTCATTAGCCATTGCGAATCGAAATATTCTGCTTGTGGATATTGACCCTCAAGGGAATGCAACCAGCGGGTTGGGAATCAATCGGGAGGGCCTAAAGGAAGGGGTTTATGAGGTGCTTTTAAACGGTTTCCCTCTTCCACAAATATTACAACACACTGAAATTTCAAGTCTTTTAGTCGCTCCCGCAACAATCAATTTAGTCGGGGCTGAAATTGAATTGGTTGATTTTCCCCAGCGGGAGGGCGCACTGAAGCAGGCCTTGGAAGATTTTAAAGAAGGCTATGATTTTATAATAATTGATTGTCCCCCATCGCTCAGTCTTTTGACATTAAACGCCTTAACTGCAGCTGATTCAGTGATTGTCCCTGTTCAGTGTGAGTATTATGCAATGGAGGGGCTGGGGCAGCTTTTAAAAACTATTAAATTGATTCAGCAATCCTTTAATCCGGACCTGAAGGTGGAAGGGATATTGCTCACTATGTTTGATGGGCGGACCAGCCTGAGTCATCAAGTCCTCCAGGAAGTCCGAGGCAACGTTCACCAAAGGGTTTTTGAAACTATTATTCCTAGAAATGTGACTTTAGCGGAGGCGCCCAGCCATGGCAGGCCCGTGCTCTTATATGATATCGGTTCAAGAGGGGCCCAAATTTATCTGGAATTAGCAAAGGAGCTAGTCAGTTATGCAAAGGAAACCGTTGGGTAAAGGAATTGGAGCTCTTTTTTCAGAGCCTCGAGAACGGGAGTCGGGTCAGGGAAGTGGTTCAGAAGGGACAGTTCAAGTTTCCGTTAATCGAATTCATCCAAACCCTTACCAACCCAGAAAAGCTTTTGATGAAAAGGATCTTTCAGAGTTAACCGACTCAGTCAAAGAAAAAGGTGTGATTCAGCCCCTTTTGGTTCGAAAAGAGGGGGAGCATTTTGAATTAATTGCGGGAGAGAGAAGGTGGAGAGCAGCCAAGTTGGCAGGCCTTGAGTTTGTACCCGTCATGGTGCGGGAGGCTTCCGGGACTGAACTTTTAGAGTTGGCCCTTGTAGAAAATATTCAACGACGGGATCTCAATCCCATTGAGGCTGCAAAGGCTTTTCGGCAATTGGTTGAGGAATTCGGTTTAACCCAAGAGGAGATTGCCAGGCGTGTGGGGAAAGATCGTTCCACCATTACCAATACATTGCGCCTTCTTACCCTCCCTGTAACCGTTCAGGCAGAAATGGTTTCTGGCCGGTTATCCTACGGTCATGCAAAAGTTCTTCTCTCCATGAAGATTCCCAGTTTAATTGAGCGCACCGTTCACCAAATTATCCAAAACGGTCTTTCCGTTCGGGAGACCGAGGAATTATTAAAAGCGAATCAGAAGAAGAGTTCGGGGGGGGTAATCCATAACAAAGCCCCGGAGGTAATGGAGCTTGAAGAAAAATTGATCCGTCACCTTGGAACAAAGGTGAAGGTAAAAGGGAAGCAGGATCGGGGACGGATTATTCTTGAGTACTATTCCGCAGATGACCTTGACCGTTTGATTGAAACACTGTTAGGAAAATAAAAAAAAGGATTCAACGGGGTTTGCCTAAGACGACCGTGCTGTCTGGGGGCACCCACTTGTCCTATGGGAAAGTCGGGGTTTTATTTTTCCGAAAGACCCACTTAAAAAAGGGAGGGATTATGTTAAAAAGGGATGATAAAGATTTTCGGAACGATGATATTATTGCCTTTCTCGGAAAAGGAACTGAATTTAAGGGCGTGATGACCTACGAGGGAACCGTTCGTGTGGACGGGAAGATAGAAGGGGAAATCCTTACCAAAGGAACCTTGGTGGTGGGGGATACAGCCGTCCTTAACGCTGAAATTAATGCGGGAACCATCATCTGCAGCGGAAAGATTAATGGAAACCTCGTGGCCAAGGAGAAGGTTCAGTTATTAAGTCCCGCGGTTTTAACCGGGTCCATCAAATCCCCAATTCTTTTGATTGAGGAAGGGGTGCGGTTTAATGGCACCTGCGATATGGGAAAAGAAAAGGAAGAGATTCCTTCCTTTGGCAGTCCGTCAAACAATTCCAAAGTGAAAGAAGAAGTGAAAGTCGGATAAAATGGGGAATATACCGCAGCGGTATAAGGTGATTCTGGGAATGAGTGGCGGGGTCGACAGTTCCGTGGCGGCCGCCCGGCTCCAAGCCCAAGGCCATGAAGTCATCGGGGTGACCCTCAAACTTTGGGAGGGAGAGGAAGGCCCCGAAGGACGATGGCAGGACCGTTCTTGTTGCAAGGTCGGAATCGCGCGCTATGTGTGCGAGCGCTTGGGAATCCCGCACCATCTGTTTAATGCGGAGGAAGCTTTTGAACGGGACGTCATCCAGGATTTCGGCGCCGAATATCTTTCGGGGCGAACGCCTAACCCGTGTGTCCGGTGCAATGAGCGGGTAAAGTTTGGCCACCTCATTAAGGTTGCCGAAAAATTTGGGGCGGACTATTTGGCCACGGGGCATTACGCACGGGTTGAGTATGATTCAAATTCAAACCGCTATCAGTTGTTGAAGGGGGTGGATGAGACGAAAGATCAGAGCTATTTTCTCTATCGCCTTTCACAGAGACAGCTTTCCCGGGTTTGGTTTCCCTTGGGAGATTTAAAAAAGGAAGCGGTTTGGAAAGAAGCGGAAAACTTAGGGTTGCCTGCCGATGAAATCCGGGAGAGTCAGGAGATCTGCTTTGTCACCCAGAAAGGCTACAGGGGGTTTATCGAAGAGCGTTATCCGGAGGCCTTGAAGACCGGTGAAATGGTGACTGCGGATGGAAAAGTTTTAAGTCACCATCGGGGACTCTCCATGTACACCGTGGGCCAGCGAAGAGGATTAGGAATTCCAGCAGGACAGCGTTTATACGTGACTCATTTGGACCCGGTCAAGAACCAGGTATTGGTGGGGCCGGAAGAGGCGCTCTTTCAGCAAGAGCTGTTTGCCCAGGATTTAAATTATGTCGGCATATCCACGTTTGATTCGGATGTTTGGGTCAAAGCAAAAATCCGGTATCGAACACCGGAGCAATCCGCTCGGGTGCAGTCCATATCGGAGAACTCTTTTCGCCTCACTTTTAAATCTCCTCAAAAAGCCATAACCCCGGGCCAGTCTGTGGTCCTTTATGATGGCGACCGCGTCCTTGCCGGCGGTATCATTGAGCGCGGGAAAGGATTAAGATTGACTGGATGAAAGGTGGCAGAATGGTAAAAATCGCTTAAACAAAAGTTTACCTCAAAACCGCTTTAACGGTTTAAACCCTTCTGGTTTTTATTTTCTCCCTTCCTAAAATATTTGTCTTCCCTGTCATAGGTTGTTCAAAAATGGCCTATCCCACTGATTTTTATTGGAAATTTATTTGACAGAAAAAAAAACCTCGGTTAAGTTCAGTTAAATGCCCTTCATGGAGCGGAACATCGAAAAAAAAGCAAATTTCGTTTTTCCAATAAATGAGGAGGTGTTCCCATGTATAACTGTTTGTCCCGGAGGTTTTTTGGTCAAACAAGAAACATAACCTTTTTCACACTCTTTCTCCTTTCCCTTATTCCGATTTCTGTTTTTGCCGGTACTTATACTGTTTTCGGTCCCGAAGACATTGTGCGTGAATCAAAACGATCCAAGGTCGTCTCCTTTCATTTTTCGGTTCCCAATCCAAACATTTCCTATATTCTTGAGGTCTATAACGGAGGAATGGAGATAGAGGAAGATCCTGCCGATCCGGTGGCGGATGCCCCCCCCATTTTGAAAAAGCCGTTTTTTTCATGGGTTTCCAAAAAAGGTGATCGGCATCAACCTGAATTTAAACATGCCAATTCCCTTCTCCATTGGAAAAAAAAGGCGCTCCATTTCAAACGGGAAAAATTTCCGTTCTTTTTCCTCCAGGACAGGCCCTATCATCTGGTCTCTTCCGCAAATGTTATTTTAAACGGACAGAAAATCCTTGTTCCACGGGATTTTAAACGAAGGGTTTATTTTTTAGAAAAACCGATCACAGCGGGGATAGACAATACACTTTCAATCAAACTTAAAGGAAAACCTGGTTCAGGATTGACCCTCCGGATCGTCGGAGCGGACAATGATCCACCTGTGATTACAGCAACGATTGATCCTTTACCCAATTCCTCAGGCTGGCACAATCAGCATGTAACGGTGACCTTTCATTGTGAGGATACTCTCTCCGGCGTGGCCTCCTGTCCCGATCCGGTTGTAGTCAATGAAGAAGGCGCAGGGCAAATTGTAGGCGGAACCACGGAAGATAAAGCGGGGAATACTGCTTCCACAAGCGTGACCATTCATTTGGATAGGACCCCTCCGGTTATATCCGCTTCGGCTTTACCTTTACCCAATTCCAATGGCTGGAATAATACCGATGTGGATGTTTCATTCTCGGGGATAGATAATTTGTCCGGGATGGATACGGTTACGCCAATGAAAACGGTTGGAACCGAGGGAGCGGATCAGTGGGTGGAGGGAACAGCAGCAGACCTCGCTGGGAATGTTTCCCATGATTCCATCCGTGTCAATATCGATAAAACCCCGCCCACCCTTACAAAGAACATCTCCCCTGTTCCTAATTCATCGGGATGGAATAACATCGATACAATCGTTAATTTTATTGCCGTCGACGGTTTATCCGGGGTGGAATCCCATTCCCCTCCGGTGACGCTTACCACGGAAGGGGCAAACCAATTGATTAATGGAACGGCAACCGATATGGCAGGCAATACTGAAACGGCTCAGGCGAACATAAACCTGGACAAAACACCGCCTTCTATCAATGCCACGGTCTCCCCCCCCCCAAATCCTGCAGGATGGAACAATACCGATGTGAAGGTGGTTTTTGATGCCTCTGATGCTTTATCGGGTTTGAGCACGGTGACACCCCCAGCTCCTATTGCCACCGAAGGGATGAATCAAACCGTTTCAGGAACCGCCGTTGATTTAGCGGGTAATCCTGCCACCACGACGGTTTCGGTCAATATCGATAAAACCCCCCCGGTGCTCACCTTGAATTCGCCCAATTCGAATCTTGCCACCAACCAGGAGATCCTCACGGTTTCAGGAACGGCGGTTGATGCTAATATCGTTTCTGGGGTTTCCATTAGTGGATACAGTGTAACAATGGTAGGGAATTCTTTTCAAACTAATATCACCCTTTTGGAGGGGGAAAACCCGGTTACGGCTCTTGCCACCGACGTTGCGGATAACAGCACAGCCCTGACCCGTACGGTGACGTTCTATAAACCCATCAGTACTTTTGCACCAGTCCCCCTCTCCTATGTGGCACTTCCGGGTAAGGCGTATAATGTGGACGTAAAAGAGGATTTTGCATTTGTGGCCGCCGGTGCAGAAGGGCTTCAGGTGGTTAATGTGTCGAACCGTCGTTCTCCCTTTATTGTTGGTTCTTTGAAGTCCACTGGGACTTCAATTGATGTCAAGGTCGTAGGCAATCTTGCTTTTATTGCCAATGTGGGTCTCGGACTTTGGGTTGTGGATATTTCCAATCCTTCAAACCCCGTATCCCTGGGTTCAGCGCCAACCGTAGGCGGAGCATTTGATGTGATGGTTTCCGGTTCTCGTGCAATGGTGGTGGATGGTGCAGGGGGCTTACAGGTTTTTGATGTGACCGAACCCGCTCATCCTTTTCTGTTGGGATCGGTTCCCACCCCAGGAACGGGAAGAGGCGTAGATATTTCCAGAACTTTTGCCGTGGTGGCAGATGGGACAGCGGGGGTCCAAATTATCGATATTCAATCCCCCATGAACCCTCAAATTGTGGGAACGGTGGATACTCCCAGGAATGCACAAGATGTGGTGGTGGATGGGGACACTGCTTTCATTGCCGACCATACGGGAAGTCTTCAAATCGTTGATTTTTCCGATCCCTATCATCCGGCCATCGTCGGTTTTACCCATCAAGGAGTGGGAGGCACTTTATTTGACGTGGCCCAGTCGGGCTATGTGGTTTTTGGGGCAGATGCGTTTTTCACCAATTTTGTTCCTATGATCGATGTCTCCGATCCTTCCCATCCAGCAGGTCTTCAGGGAATCGATTTCTCTTCTTTCCGTGCGGACATGGGCTTTGGTATTGCCGTGGATAGTCGATACGTTTATGTAGCCACGCAAAACCCCGGGGCAGAATCTCGTTTATATATTGGCCAGTACCTGGATATTACAGATAACGGAGGTATTTCTCCCATGGTCATCCTTACTTCGCCCAGTGATGGAGATACCCTTGTGGAGGGAGAAACCATTCAACTTTCAGCCATTGCGGTGGATGATATTCTGGTGAAAAAAGTGGAATTTTTAGTGAACGGGATAGTAGTAACCTCCGATACCACCAATCCCTACCAGTTTGATTTCACAATACCGGTGGGCGTCTCAAGCCTTACAATCGGAGCCCGAGTTGTGGATCATGGAGGTAACATCGGATTGGCAGATGGCCTCAACAACAACGTTATGCCGGACCTTAAAACAACCGTCGTGGGAAGAGTTGTGGATTCCAACGGTACTCCAGTATCCGGGGCCACCGTGACAATGGCGGTCGGAACCTCGGTGGTGACCGAAATAGATGGGATCTTTTTAATTCCAACTGTTCCAACTGTATTGGGTGATTTGGTGGTGAAAGCGTCCGCCACCATAAGTGGAAATCGAATTAAGGGTGTGTCCAGTCCCTTCTTCCCGGTGGCCGGAGGAACCACCGATATAGGGGATTTGGTAATTGTTCCTTAGAATTCTATAGGGTTGATTCTGAAATAGGGACCCCTGTGAAAATCGGGGTTGGGGTTGTGCACCCTTCCGCGGAAATAGGAGGAAATCGGTTTGCGATCCTGAGATGGCAAAGAGCCTTTACAATAATTAAGATCTTCTAAACGGTTTTTCTGAAATTTTCCCGCCAGTTGTATCTGGAAATTTCCTTGACATTAAAGTCGACCATATGATAGCGTACGTAAGTTTTTTAAAAGATTAGGATTTAGGGAATTTTTCCTGGATTTTAGGAATCGATTTGAGATTCTCAAATCGGTTTTTTTATTTAAAATATCATTTGGTTCGGATCAAGTAGGGTCCTATTGTGTTTAAGGACGTTTTAGCAAGGCGTTATTCCAAAGCCTTTTTTGAAAGCCAGCCCTCAATTGAAAAATCCGTAAAGACTTTTGATGACCTCGAAACCCTGGCTTCGTTGTTTGAGGAATCTCACGCGGTTCGGGTTTTTTTGCTCAGCCCCAGTTTTATCCCGGAAGAGAAAATTGCCTTTATAAATCAAATTTCTGAGCAGAATGGGTGGCGGGACGAGACCAAAAGGTTTGCGCGGTTATTGATTGAAAAAAACCGTATTCGTTACATAAAAGAAGTGGTTCAGGCTTTAGGTCAGTTGATTGACCAAGCCCAAGGCCGCAAACGTGTCAAAATTTTAACGGCAACGCCTTTCAATGAAGAGCAGACAAACCGGATCCGTCAGCGGATGAGGGAAATTACCGGTCAAGAGGTTGAAGTTTCTGTGGATGTTGATTCGAGCCTCATTGGAGGCATGTTGGTACAAATAGGCAGCCGTGTATTTGATGGAAGCGTTCGGGGAAGGCTTGAGGCTTTAACGGATCGTTTGGTGAAAGGGGCTTAAGATGCAGATTAGGGCAGGTGAGATTACGGAGCTGATTAAACAGCAGATCCAGGATTTTGAAAAAAGGAGCGATGTTCAGGAGGTTGGAACCGTTCTTCAAGTGGGTGACGGGATTGGAAAAGTATATGGTTTGGAAGGTGCCATGGCCGGGGAGCTGTTGGCGTTTCCTGGAGGTGTTTTCGGGATGGTGCTGAACCTCGAAGAGGATAATGTGGGTGCGGTGTTACTTGGGCCGGATGTTGGAATTAAGGAGGGAGACCTGGTTAAGCGAACCGGAAGAATCGCAGAGGTACCCGTTGGAGAGGCCCTTGTTGGCCGCGTGGTGGATGCCCTGGGTCAACCTGTGGATGGGCGAGGTCCCATCAAAACCGATCAGACACGACGTTTGGAGGTGATCGCACCCGGAATTGTGGTTCGTCAGTCGGTGAAAGAACCTCTTCAAACGGGGATTAAAGCCATCGATGCTATGATTCCGGTTGGTAGAGGCCAGAGAGAGTTGATCATTGGTGATCGCCAGACCGGAAAAACCGCTGTTGCGGTGGATACCATGATTAATCAAAAAGGCCAGGATGTGGTTTGCATTTATGTGGCCGTGGGACAAAAACGATCCACCGTTGCCCGTGTGGTGAAGACACTTGAGGATCATGGCGCAATGGAATATTCCATTGTGGTGGCAGCAACTGCCAGTGAGCCAGCCCCTCTTCAATTTATTGCCCCTTATGCGGGGTGTGCCATGGGAGAATTTTTTCGGGATAACGGAAAGCATGCCTTAATCATTTATGATGATTTATCCAAACACGCTGTGGCCTACCGACAGCTTTCTCTCCTCTTAAGGCGTCCCCCGGGTCGGGAAGCTTTTCCCGGTGATGTGTTTTATGCCCATTCTCGTTTATTGGAGCGGGCCGCGAAACTCAGTGAAAAAGAAGGGGGAGGGTCCCTCACCGCGCTTCCAATCATTGAAACCCAAGCGGGAGACGTGTCTGCCTATATTCCCACCAATGTGATCTCAATTACCGATGGACAAATTTATTTGGGAAGCGATCTGTTCTATTCCGGAATCCGGCCAGCCATTAATGTGGGTCTTTCCGTTTCTCGTGTAGGAGGAAGTGCCCAGATCAAGGGGATGAAAAAGGTTGCCGGGACCCTGCGTTTGGATTTGGCCCAATACCGGGAGATGGCTGCCTTTGCTCAGTTTGGAAGTGAATTGGATAAAGCTACTCAAGCCCAATTGGCCCGGGGAGTTCGCATGGTTGAACTACTTAAGCAGGATCAGTATGAGCCGGTGCCGGTGGAGTTACAGATTCTGGTGATCTTTGCCGGAACCCAAGGGTATTTGGATGATATTCCGGTAGAGGAAGTCCGGCCATTTGAGAAGCGTTTGGTTCAGCATATCACGGATGATCACGGAGATCTTCGGGCGGAGTTGGTCAAGAAAAAAGCAATGGATGATGAATTGACCGCAAAGGTCAAACAGATTCTAGAAAATTTTAAAAAAGAATACATGGCCAGCCGGGTTTAATTAATCATGCCGAGTTTACAGCAAATTCGCCGCAGAATATCCAGCGTTAAAAATACACAACAGATTACCAAGGCAATGAAGATGGTGGCTGCCGCCAAATTAAGGCGGGCACAGGACCGTGTGGTTGAGGCCCGGCCTTATGCTCAGCGGATGGCATTACTGTTGCAGGGTTTGGTGGGGAGGGTGAACCGGAATCTTCACCCCATGTTGAATCGCCAGGAAGGGAGTCGGTTAGAAGTTTTATTGGTCACGGCGGACCGTGGGTTATGCGGTGGTTTCAATGGGAATTTAGTTCGAAAAGCGGCAGAGGTAGTACGACAGAAAAGAGCGGAAGGGAATGAGGTTTCATTAAACATCGTGGGTAGAAAAGGACGGGATTTTTTCCGAAGAAGGGAGATTCCCATCCGAAAAGCGACGGTAGGAATTTTTGACCGGTTGGGATATGAGCATGCGGTTGAGCTTGGAACCGATTTAACCCAGGCCTACGGGGAAGAAAAATTTCAGGAAGTCCATCTCATCTATAACGAATTCAAATCGGCCATTTCCCAAAAAGTAATCGTGAAACAACTGCTTCCCATTGATCCCCCTTCAGGAGAGGTTTCCCTGGGTGGAGGAACTTTGTTTGAGCCCTCTGAAGAAGATATTTTAAAAATGCTCCTTCCCCGATACATTGAGGGGCAGGTGTTTCAGGCCCTTTTGGAATCATCGGCTAGTGAGCAAGGGGCGCGTATGGTGGCCATGGATTCAGCAACCCGTAATGCCAGGGAGATGATTTCTAAATTAACCCTGTATTTCAATAAAGCCAGGCAGGCCACCATTACCAAGGAATTAATGGATATCGTGGGAGGCGCTGAGGCGTTAAAATAGTTTTTGATCAAAACAAAATGAACGGTTAAGAGAGGATAAAATGAATAAGGGACATATTGTTCAGGTCATTGGCCCAGTGGTGGATGTGGAGTTTCCAATTAAAAAACTCCCCAACATTTTTAATGCCCTTCAAATCAAACTTAAGGGAGACGGCAAAAAAGCCCCGGCGCAACTGGTTTTAGAAGTGGCCCAGCATTTGGGGGAAAACCGTGTGCGCGGGATCGCCATGTCCTCAACCGATGGGTTGGTGAGGGGAATGGAAGTGTTGGACACCGGGGCGCCGATCAGTGTTCCTGTGGGTCCCGAGGTTTTAGGAAGAATTGTGAATGTTCTGGGGGAGCCCATTGATCAAATGGGTCCCGTGGGGGCTAAAAAAACCTATCCCATTCACCGGCCCGCCCCTTCCTATGAAGATCAACAGACCTCTACGGAAATATTTGAAACGGGAATCAAGGTGGTTGATCTTTTAGAGCCTTACTCCAGGGGTGGAAAAACCGGTCTTTTTGGCGGGGCAGGAGTGGGAAAAACTGTTATTATTATGGAGCTGATTCACAACTGTGCCACCGAGCATGGTGGTTACTCGGTCTTTGCGGGTGTGGGGGAGAGGACCCGTGAGGGAAACGACCTTTGGATGGAGATGAAAGAGTCAGGTGTGATCAGCAAAGCGGCACTGGTTTATGGACAGATGAATGAGCCCCCGGGAGCAAGACTCCGGGTGGGGTTGTCCGGCCTTACTGTTGCGGAATATTTCCGGGATGAAGAAAATCAGGATGTGCTGCTTTTTATCGATAATATTTTTCGATTTACCCAGGCGGGATCAGAAGTTTCCGCACTTTTAGGGCGAATGCCGTCGGCGGTGGGTTATCAACCGACCCTTTCCACCGAAATGGGGACCTTGCAGGAACGTATTACAACTACAAAAAAAGGGTCCATTACATCCGTTCAAGCCATCTATGTTCCCGCCGATGATTTGACGGATCCCGCTCCTGCAACCGCCTTTGCTCATTTGGATGCAACCACCGTGTTGTCCCGTCAATTGGCGGAGCTGGGGATATACCCCGCCGTGGATCCCTTGGACTCCACTTCCCGAATTTTGGATCCGAAAATTGTAGGGGATGAACATTATAAAGTTGCCAGAGACGTTCAGGGAATTCTTCAGCGGTATAAAGATTTACAGGATATTATCGCTATTCTGGGGATGGATGAACTCTCCGAAGAGGATAAACTGGTGGTGGCCCGTGCACGAAAGATCCAACGGTTTCTGTCCCAGCCTTTCTTTGTTGCGGAGGCTTTTACGGGAACCCCTGGGCGGTATGTGAAACTCAAGGATTCCATTCGAGGCTTCAAAGAGATTGTAGAAGGGAAATATGATGATCTTCCGGAGCAGGCCTTTTATATGGTTGGGACCATTGAAGAGGTTATTGAGAAAGCGGAACGTTTAAAAAGTTAAGGTAAAAGAGGCTGTATGGCTGAAAAAACGTTTCAGTTTGAAGTGGTTTCCCCCAGCAGGGTTTTGGTCCAAGAAGAGGTGGAGTTTGTCCTTGCTCCCGGGGCTGAAGGCGATTTTGGTGTTTTGGTGGGGCATTGTCCCTTTATTACGACTCTAAAAATTGGGCCCCTCGTTTTCCGGAAAAACGGAACGGAGCAATATATGACGGTGATGGGAGGGTTTGCAGAAGTGACTCCAACCAAAATGGTGGTTTTGGCCGAGCTTGCCGAAAAAACCGAAGAACTGGATATTGAACGGGCGAGAAAGGCTCAGCAGGAATCCGAAAAAAAACGGGCCTCTGCGGTTACAGAATCTGAAAGAGAGGAGGCTCAGAAAAGTTTAGACCGATCCTTGGTTCGTCAGGCCGTGGCCTCTAAATCTCAAAAATAGGTCCAACCTTTTTCCCCTACCCCTGATTCTTAATAAAATCATTTAAACGTTTTTTATTTTCTTCGGAAAGCTGGGAAAACTCAATTCCCATTCCCACCGTCTGTTGATTCCAGACCACGGTTCCTTCGCCGTCAATGGGTTTTTCGGAAGGCGAATTGGATAAACGAAAATTAAATTTGACCTGATCTCCCGATTGAAGAGGATTGACCGTATCGATAAAAACGCCTCTTTCGCTCACGTCGGTTATGCGAGCGGTAATGGGAGGACTATTGCTGGAAAATTGAATTTCAATAATGATGGGAACCCTAGGGGAGTTTCGACGGTCTTTCTGGTCCATTGAAGGTATCTCCATGAGGGATAATGGTTAAAGTTTTTTACCATGGTTTTTGAGGAAAGTCAAATTTTTTAGGAATCGTGTTGGGGTGACTTAACGCGGACAAATGGGGTTCGGTGAATATTCTTGCGAAATGTCTAAGGTATTGGAGGTGGAACTGTTTTGGGAATGAGTCCGTAATTTTTTGGATGAGCCCTCTTTTTTCTCGATTTGTTTTCCATTTTCTTTTTGGTTGATACATTGAACCGCCCTCCAAAAATGGAAACGGTGAATTTTGTTTTTTCGATTAACCACGAGGGGCGTGTCTTTCAGAATAGTTCCTAAATCTAGGTCGGTTCGAAATCCGATTCTTTTGCAAAGCGGGGAAACGCTTTTCTCAAAAACGGAAATCCATTTTTTCCCATTTTTAAAGTGGTTCAAAAAAACAATTTTTCCACCGTTTTTGCAAACCCTAACCATTTCTTCAACAACGATCTTAGGTTCGGGAACAGTGGAGATGACATAGGCTGCAAAAACAGAATCAAAGGTGTTATCGGGAAAATCCATTCGGGTGGCGTCCATTTTTTGGAGGGTGACATGAGAGAGGTTTTGCTTTTGAACCCGCTGCCATCCTTTATTCAACATGGATCGGGATAGATCAATTCCAGTAATGCTGCAATGACGTGGGTATAAAGGCAGAGAGAGTCCGGTTCCCACCCCTACTTCTAAAATGTTCTGTCCAGGATCGATCTCTAATAAATCAATGGCTTTTCCGCGGCTTTTATGAAAAATTTTTCCGAATATTAGATCGTAGAACCCAGAATAAAAGGAATAGACCCTCTCAACCCCTTTGGTATCCATCCTTTCCTCCCTAGGAAAAACCCAGTTATCATTTCCTTTGGTGGTACGGGATCTATTTCCCCGAACATTTTCTTATAGAAGATTTTCAAGAACCTTACCCCAAGAATTTTTTGGGTAGGGAAAATCGTTGCATTTTACCACATTCACTAAATAAATCAAGGGGTGAGACCCGGGTTTCCAAAAGGAACCAGAGCCTTAAGAAAAATTTTAAACCAAGGGCCAAACCATCCCCGGCACTTCAAGGCCTGTGATTGTCAACCAAGAAGTAAGTGTGTATACTTTTTGCCGTTTAACGATCAGGGAGCTTTTTTCAAGAGGATGGTGATTTTAAAAAAGGAAAGGCCAAGTTGAAGGAAACGTTTTTAATTTTTAAAAAATTAGTCCGAAAAGGAGATCTGAACGCCTTTTTCGGTCTGATTGTTGATAATATGACCCAGTTGGTCATCATGGCCTCGATCCTGGTGGGTGTGTTTGGTTTTCCTCGGGACATTGTTTTTTATTATATGATTCCTGGATCAGCGGTGGGGGTTCTCATCGGGGATTTGATTTATAGCCTTATGGCCGTTCGACTTGCCCAAAAAACAGGCCGGACCGATATCACGGCCATGCCCTTGGGGATTGATACCCCCTCATTGTTTGCCTTTACCTTTGGGGTGGTGGGTCCGGCCTATTTGGCTACCCAGGACGGATGGCTGGCTTGGAAAATTTCCATGGGCGTTATCGTGGTGGTTGGGTTGGTGAAAATCTCAGGTTCTTTTTTAGGGTCTTCTATTCGGCGTTCCGTTCCCCGGGCTGGGCTTTTGGGACCCATTGCGGGGGTGGCCTTATTGTTAATTGCCTTTTTACCCTCCTTGAAAATTTTCCATTCCCCTTTGGTTGGTTTAATTTCCCTAATTGTTATTCTCACCTGTATCACCGGAAAAATTGCGTTCCCATTTCGTTTACCCGCTGCTTTCGCTGGGGTTTTGATGGGAGTTGGGGTTTATTATTTTCTTTTCTTGTTTGGGTTTTGGCAGACACCCCTCCCCATTCTTCACCATCTTTCGGCCTTACAACCCGTTTTTCCCTTTCCCACCCTTGGTTTTTTGGAAGGGTTTCCTTATCTTTTTTCTTACCTTCCCTTGGCTATTCCTTTTGCCTTGGTGGTGTTGGTGGGCGGTATTGATGTGACAGAAAGTGCCTCGGCCTCGGGGGACGAGTATGATACCCGGGCTATTTTGCTCACCGATGGATTTTCTACTTTAATGGGGGGTCTATGTGGAGGGGTAGTTCAAACCACCCCCTATATCGGCCACCCCGCCTATAAAGAAATGGGAGGGGGTGTGGGATATACTTTTTTTACGGCATTGTTTATCGGATTGGGTGGCGTTTTAGGTTATTTGGGCTTAATGGTGGATCTTTTGCCAGAAGCGGCGGTAGCGCCCATATTGGTTTTTATCGGGCTGGAAATTGCGTCGCAAGCTTTTTATGCGACTCCTCGAGCACACTACAAAGCGGTCGTCATTTCGTTTCTTCCTATTATTGCCAGCTTGGTAATAATTGAAATGAACAGCCTTTTAGGGCATTTTGGAAAAACCATTAATGATCTAAAGGGAGAGGTGATGATTACCTATGAAACCCTCCTGATTCTTTCCAACGGATTTATCATTTCTTCACTTATATGGGGAGGGGCACTCTCTTTCATTATCGACCACCGACTCAAAAAGGCGGCATTCTTTTTTTGGGTGGCATCTCTCCTCACCCTATTTGGGGTTATTCACTCACCCTTTCCGGATGGCCGAATGTTTTTTCCGTGGGAACAGGTATTGTCCACAACGGTGTCTTTAAGCGGGGCTTATGGATTAATGGGATTTTTTTTATTATGGTTAGAGGGTTTTCATTTAAAAAGAGGCACCCTTGTCCCGACACAACGAACGTCAAATTAAAAAAAAGGGTTATGACGCCTTTCTTCCCCAACGGTGGTGGTAGGACCGTGCCCTGGGCAAAGGATGGTTTCTTCTGGCAATGTTAATACCTTTTCTTTGAGTGAACTTAAAAGAGTTTGAAAACCATCGGGGGAAAAAGATCGCCCGGTGGATCCCGCAAACAGTGCGTCTCCCACAAAACAGTATTTTCCGGAATAGTAGGATACTCCGCCGGGGGTATGTCCGGGTGTTTCTAATACCTTGAGGGTTTTTTGGCCACACCCAATGGTGATCCCTTCCTCGGCCATTTGGTCAGGGGGTTTTGTCTCATGGGCTTTGTAGAGGGGAAGTTCCCTGGCATGAAGATAGACCTGGGCTCCGGTTTTCGTTCGAATTTTAGAAATCCCGTGAATATGGTCATGATGGGCATGGGTTAAAAGAATGGCTTTAAGAGATAAATCGTTCTCCCATAGGGTTTTTAAAACCAGATCGGGGTTGTAAGCAGTATCGATGAGAAGGGCCTCGTTCCGATGGGATGTTACAAACAGGTAGCCCTTCACTTCGTAATCTCCCAGATACCCTTTTAGCGTAATGACTTCTTTTTCGGCTTCTTTTGGAAAAGGAAGGGGTGTCCAACGTTTATTTCCAATTTCTTCCAGCCGGTTTTTTTCAAGACCGAGAGTTTGAGCCAACATCCTCAGTTGTTCCGATGTTGGGGTTTCTATTCCATCTTCAAATTTCTTTAGTTTTTTTTCATCCAAGCCGGTTTGGGAGGAAAGACCGGGTAAGGAAAAACCTTTTCCGGTCCGGGCTTTTTGTAAAATATCTTCAAGGTTATCTTCCAAATGAGGGGCCATGACCAGTTCTCTTCTTAGCAGAAAAAACGGTGGAATTTTCTATTTCTTTGAATAAATTCTTCCTATTTATTTGCTTTCTTTAAGTTTTCCGATTCGATGGAAAAATTAACATGGATGGGGTCCTTTTGTCAAAGATCGTTTTTTTGAATAAAAGCCAAGACCTTGCGTCCAATCCTCGTAGCTTTGCTCTTGACAGGACCAAACGGGGTGGCTATGCTGATGGGCACTTTAAATTAGGTGTGGCTCCCGCCTTAGCGAAGAGCCTTTGCTCATTCTTAATCAAAGAAAACAAAGGGGGTGATTTTATGTTGAACAAAATCGTAGTAATGAGTTTGGCGTTTTTTCTCGTTTTGGGTGGAATAGCCCTGGCGGGAGAAGGGAAAGGAAACCTATCGGGTGAAATTACAAAGATTGATGGGGATATGGTGACTGTCAAAACAGAAGATGGAGAAGATAAGAAAATCCATGTAGACTCCGCTTCTACCAAAAAAGAAGGAAATTTGGAAGTGGGAACCCATATTGCCGCGGACGTCACCTCGAAAGGCCACGCCAATTGGATTAAAGAAATTGAAGAAGATGAAGAGGAGTAGTTCGGGCCTTTTGTCTTTTTTGCTGGGTTAAAAAAAAAGGGCATCTGTAGAGCGTGGTTTTGCAGATGCCTTTTTTAATTGGATTTGGCAAAGACTTCCTTATGGAGGGAATGGAAAATTACACAGAGGGTTCTTTAGAAATTTTTTGGCGGGAGCGTCTTTCCCGCCTTTTTTTTTGCCGGCGAATTTGGTTTCTTTTTTGATCGGCTCTGCTTGGGGTTTTCAGTAGGGTTTCTTCGATTTTATCCAGGAGGGCACGCCAGGCGAAATACCGGTTAAGTCCTTGGGATCGTGTCTTTTCAGATTTCACCGTTTGACCCGAGGGTCGGTAGGTTACACGGGCCCCGGTAGAGGCTTTATTGGCCCTCTGTCCTCCCGGGCCTGAAGATGGGGTAAACTGCTCCTCAAAATCTCTTCGGTGTAGACCAAGGCGTTTCAGCCGATGGATTAATTCTTTCTCCTTTTCAGAAGATACAGGAAATTGAAACATGGAAACTTATCCCCTGGGTTCTTATCGGCCTATGGGTTTTGCAAGAGGCGGAGGATTTTTTTTATGGTTTTGTAGGAGAGGATGGTGCTTTTTCTCCTTTGGGTTTGAATTGGGCCCGGTATAGCCAAGTGCCTGCTGCAATCACCGGGGGCAATATTACACAAGTGACAGTTAACCCCAATAAAAAATAAAAAACCCTTGCAAGGGTTCCCGCAGGGCCTGAGTAGACTTGCGGGGAAGCGTAATTGTTTCCCTCACCGGTCATATAAAAAGCATAACTGGAAAAGATAAAATAGCTGAGAATGACCTCAGCACCGAGGCCCATTAGGAATAGCAGAGAAAGTTTAAATGCGAACGAAAAACTCATGAAACCGATCGGGGTTGAAACGCTTTTTAAAAGGGTACGCCTTCAACCCAAGGATGTCAAAAGGGATTTATGGTTGGGTTGAAGGTAAAGAACGTATTTGATATTCTTACTGTATTAATTTCTTTTTGGTGGTCCCAAAGGGTAAACAATCTAATTTTAGTTTGAGTGGAGCAGGAAAATGGGAATGAAAAAAGTTATGGCCATTTTGGTATTGTTTGTATCCATGGGGTGTTCCGCAATGCAGGGAATGAAATCTCACAAGGCAACCCTTCCAGAGGAACCCCCCACTTATGAGCAGGAGGACTACGACCATTTGGGGCAGGCCTCTCCCTATCGAGACCTGGATGCCCTTGAAGAGGGGGCGATTTTGCATGTTCCCACCGGGGTGGAGGTGAGTGAGGATCGGCTTTTTAATAACCTGGTGGGTTCCCGAATTATTTATGTGGGAGAAGTCCACTCCAATATGCAGCATCACCGTGTCCAATTGAAGGTTCTGGAGGGGTTGGAAAAAAAGTTTCCCGGTCAAATTGCCGTTGGAATGGAGATGTTTCAACGGCCCGCCCAGTCTGCTTTGGATCAGTGGGGGGAAGGAAAATTAGACCCAAAAGGGTTTGAGAAACTGTTTCGTGCCAATTGGTCCCAGGGATATCCCTATTATCAAAACATTTTTGAATGGATCCAAAAAAAGAAAATCCCTCTGATTGCCCTGAATGTTTCCGATGAAGTTGCGATTGAGGTTTCAAAAAAAGGTTTTGGAAAGGTCTCGGATAAAATAAAAGGGGACCTTCCGGACCTGGATCCAACCGATCCCTTCCATCGAAAAGCGCTGGAGGCTGCTTTTAGTGGGCATTCCCATGGGGGAGAAAAGGGGTTCGAAAAGTTTTTAAACACCATGCTTCTATGGGACGAAACCATGGCCGAAAGTGTGGTGAGGTTTTTAAAGAGTCCGGAAGGAAAAAATAAAAAAATGGTGGTGTTGGCTGGAGGATTTCATGTGGCTCGGGGATACGGGGTTCCCCGCCGGGTTTTTCGCCGTTTTCCCGAACCCTATTCCATTGTTCTTCCCTATACCCCTATTCGGGAGGTTCCGAAGGGAAGGCCGGATCTTTTAATGGAGAGCTCCGAGCCTCTACTTCCTCTTTACATCGCAGATTATGTTTGGTCGGTGGGGTATGAAGAAATAAAAGAGAAGCGGGTTTTTTTAGGGGTCCAGATTGAAAAAGCCGAAGAGGGAGTTCGAATAATTGATGTTCTTCCCGAATCGGTTGCTTCAAAGGCTGGGTTTCAGCCCGGAGATATTGTCGAATCCTTCGATGGAAAGAGGATGGAAGAACCGTTTGATTTATCCTATGAGGTGGGTCTTCAACAACCCGGCGATAAGGTTTACATAGAAATTATACGGGACGGAAAGAAGCTGGAAATGGAGGCCACCTTTTCAGCGCCGTGATCTGAAACGTGAGGAATGATGATGGGGCGGATTAAAGAAACGGACTGAGGGACGTTTGAAAAAACCGATCAGGATAATTCCCGCCACAAACCCCCCTACATGTGCAAACCAGGCCACCCCACCCCCTCCGCCTCCCAGACTCGCTCCTCCGCTTAGTAGCTGCATTAAAAACCAGAGTCCGAGGACAAAACCCGCGGGCCAATACATGGTATACATAAAAAATCCGAGAGGAACGAGGACCATGACCGATGCTCTGGGATAAAGTAACAAATAGGCCCCCAGGACCCCTGAAATCGCTCCACTGGCCCCGATCATGGGGATGGTAGAAGCGGGATCCGTCAGTGCATGGGTGTATGCGGCAACAATGCCACACAGAATATAAAAAATAATAAAACGAACATGACCCATAGCGTCTTCTATGTTATTTCCAAAAATCCATAAATAAAGCATGTTTCCCAAAAAATGCATCCATCCTCCATGTAGAAACATGCTAGTCAATAAACTGAAAGAAGCGGGAAGAGCGGCGATTTCTCTAGGAAGGGATTCTATTCCAAACAAAACCGCGGGAATGGCACCGTATTGATACACAAACAGTTGTCCTGCTCGGGGGGGGAGGGATAATTGAAGGAAAAACACCAAACCACACAGGGCGATAAAAGAAACGGTAATATAAGGTGTGATTTCGGTGGGGTTATCGTCTTTAAAAGGAATCATCTTTATAAAAATTTCTTAATTGCGTTTCAGAAGATAACGAATCTTCCACTAGAATGTCAAAAAGAATTTTGTGCGGGAAAAAATGAAACCCATTTACCCCTTTTGATCCTTGGGGTAAAGATGGGCGACATATGGATCGTAACCGTTAAGCATCAGGGTAGGAAGGCGCTTTTTGGTTCCGATCATCCGCTCGGTGGCCTGGGACCACCGGGGATGATCGACATTAGGATTCACATTAGCCCAAAAATCATATTCCCGAGGACTTAAGATATTCCAAAAAGTGGCGGGTTGCTTTTCGACAAACTCGATTTTCACAATGGATTTGATGCTCTTATATCCATATTTCCAGGGAACGATTAAACGTAGTGGGGCGCCGTGCTGTTTCGGTAACGGGTGACCATAGATTCCGGTCACCATCATGGTGAGGGGATTCATAGCCTCTTCCATGGTCAGTCCTTCGGTATAAGGCCACGGGGCCCGAAAAGCAAAAAAATTCCCTCCTTGCGTTAACATGAAGCTGACAAACCGGACATATTTTGCCTTCGATGAGGGTTGAACATGATCGATCAACGCTTTGAGGGGAAAACCGCTCCAGGGAACGGCCATGGCCCAGGCCTCCACGCATCGAAGCCGATAAAGCCGTTCTTCCATGGGCATTAACCGCAATAGGTCGTCAGGGTCGAAGGTTTTCGGTTTATCCACCAAACCGGTGACTTCAACCGTCCAAGGACGGGTGGAGAGACCTTCTACTTTTTTGTAAACATCGTCCTTATCAACGGAAAATTCATAAAAATTATTAAAACGAGCAGCCACGGATTCATCGGTCAAGGGACGATCCAATTTAAATTCCGGGTTTCGGGTGGCGGGGTAGACCTTTGCTTCCGCCTTACTGAGAGGCCATTCCGAAAGGGGTTTAACCTCCGGTCCGTTTTCTCCTAGCTTGGTGCACCCCGATAAAAGGGCAATGGAGTAGGCCCCCGCGATTCCCGCTGAGGTTAGGAATCTCCGTCGGTTTAAATAAACAGTTTCAGATGTTGCCTCACCTTCCGGTATTTCCCAGTTTCTGGGAATTTTAATCAACATATCTTTGGTCTCCAACCGTCATTGTTTTCTTTTAGGGTTCAGACAAGAGCCGTTGGATCATGGCTTCCGTTTTTGAATAACCCCCTTCCCCGATCCGCGAGTAACGAATCTGCCCTTTTTTATCGATTAGATAAATCGTGGGCCAATAACGATTATTATAATGATTCCAAATGGAAAAGGTATTGTCAATGGCCACAGAGTATCGGATATTGTTTTTTTTCACATATTCACGGACCGACTCAATATTTTTTTCGTATGCAAATTCCGGCGTGTGAACGCCAATGATGACAAGACCTTGATCCGAATAGGTTTGATTCCATTTTTTAATTTGAGGCTCAACATTCCGGCAGTTGTAACAGCCGAAGGTCCAAAATTCCACCATGACTACCTTTCCCCGAAGTTTCGTCAATGATTTAGGTTCGGAATTAATCCAAAAGGGACTGGAAAAATCCGGTGTTTTTTCCCTTACAAGGGCAGACGTTAATGGGGGAAAAGAGAGAAGGCCTATCATGAGTATTGTTGGAAAAACTCCAACCATTAACCCTAAATTTTTTTGAAACTTTTTATTCATAAAAACCTTATCTTCAATCCTTACTCTCCTGGGAATTTTTTGGAAGGACATAAAAATGAAGGCCAATGGAGGGGGTAAAAGCAAATAGTTGGCTGCTTTGCTCTAGTATGACATGCCGAAAGGCCAATTCAGGTGCCACCCCTAATTTCCAAATACGCGCTTCCCACCCCACCCCCAAATAATATCCTCCTCCCAGCAGATTTCCCAAAGACCCCCGTGTGTCTAAAATATTGGCAGTGAGTCCGATTCGCCCAAAAAGGCCATGTTTGTCCGGGAAAAAGAAATATTTTCCTTCAAACCCGATGTTCCAGAGACGGACCTTGGAATCCGTGCCGGTTGGGGCTGAATCCCGTGATTTTGCCGATCCGATTACCGGCCCAAAGGCCAATCCCAAGGCGTATTGAAAGGGTTCTTCATACCATAAATTGATGGTATTGGTCAGCCCAAAGTACCTTTCGGTATCATTGACCGCACCGTATTTTATGGAGAGCCACTCAAAATGCTCCCTGGCGCGAAGCCGGACATTGCCGGCTTCTGCCACGGCGGGTAGATAGGCGATCAGGAAAGTTAATATAACCAGGGAAGACGTTTTCCAAAGTTGGTAGAAGGGGTTTTCCATCAAAATTCCCCTTTTTTATTTTTTCATCATCTCTGATTCTAATGAAGCGCGGCCGATTTCCACATTGAATTTTTTGCACCAGACCACCACGCTATTGTAATCTTCTGTATCCACATTGTGGGGGATTTTAAATTCCAGATCTCCGGAAAACTTTTTTAATTTTCCTAGCTCGACGCCTTTTTGGTAATCTCCGTCTTTAGCCAGATAGACACGGCCATCGGGAACTTTATCAATGGTTGCGCTGGACAATCTTAGTAAAGTTTTTCCTTTTTCTATATGAACGATGCTGACTTTTCCTGCTGCCTTGTGACCTTCGGCTCCCTCCAGCATTCCAGTCCTGGCATCCATCATCATCATATCTTTTGAATGTTTCCCCATTCCTTTTTCCTGGTCCGTCATCATCTCATTGGAGTGTTTTCCCATTTCTTCTCCCACTGCAAATGTACCGAAAACAAGAAGGTAGAAAAAGGTGGCGGCGCTAATAAATTTTATTTCCTTTTTCATTTTTATCCTCTCTAATTAAACAGATTTAAATAAATTATCCGGAGGCTACCAAAATGGCCTCCGAATATTAGTAAGCGTTTTATTGGAGGCGTTGAATTGATATTTTCGCAACCGGGTTTCTCCAATCCTGCTGGCTGGTATCTAGATCGCCAATACCATGGATGCCCGCGTGTATGTGCACATATCCTTCAGCGCCTTCCGTTACACGAACCTCGCCATTTCCGCAAGGAGGACCAGGGATGTGGTTGCAATCCTCTGTGTTGCCTTCGCTGCCTGCGTCGTATGCTGGCGCATAGAGGGTGAGTGCTCTTTTGCCTTTGGGCCGGTAAACTCCATTTATTGCAAAAAAGGCATCGTTGGTGATGGCCAGCATTCCGATGGTGCTGATCTGGTTAAACCTGCCCGGAGCCATGATCTCCATGGTTACGGAATGACCTGGCGGTAGTGGGCCTGGGGAAACCCCGTAGTCGTAAACAGAAGGCAAGGTGCCCAGCAATGAAACCAGGTCTGCGGTGATCCCATCCTCCGCTAGGGTGGCCAACTCAGGTATTGCTGCCGATCCTACTTCAAACAGTTCAAAATTCCGGGTGTGGCTAAACAAAACCGGTGGGGTGAGGACCTGTCCCCGGGTCAAATTGGTGATGGTTACCTCAAACCGTGTTCCATGTTCCTCTGAGTCCTCTCCCTCTGCAATGACTGGAGTGGAAGACAAGGCTCCTAATCCTAAAAGAAACCCGGAAAGAGCGCAAGTTAAAAGAAATCTCTTCATGAATTTTCTCCTTTTCTTGAAAATGACTTTTGATTTAAACCTAAGGAGAAGTGTAATTGTTTAAGTTCACAGAGGTTTCACGAAAAGTTCAAATTTTTATCACGAAAAAATGAGAGGGAAAATAAAGGGTTAAATTTTCGAAACAGGGAGATGAAAGCTAAAAGTCGTCCCCTGATTGATTTGGCTTTTGACCGCCATGGAGGTTCCGTGGAGCTCCATGATCCGTTTGGTAATGGCCAAACCTAGGCCGGATCCTTCCCCTCCGCTTGCATTACCTTGGGTTGCACGGTAAAAGCGGTGGAAGATATAAGGGATTTCTTCGGGGGGGATCCCGCAGCCCGTATCGGACACCTCAATGGTAATCTCCCCGTTGGCTTTTACGTTGAACCTTTTATCGGTTTTCGAAAGTTGGATTGAAATGGTTCCTGCCTCTGGGGTAAAACGAAGGGCGTTTTCAATTAAATTCCCAAGGACCCGTTCAATGAGCCCTATATCGGCGTAAACAAAAGGAAGCTCTTGGTCGAGGTTGGTTTGAATATGAACCCCTTTTTTCTCTGAAGCCAGTTTAAACTTTTGAACCACATCCTGAACAAGCTCACAAATGGAAAAAGGTTCAAGATGTGGTTGGGTTTCATGGGAATCCAGGCGTGCCAATTCAAACAGCTCGGAGATGAGTTTTCCTAAACGTTCACAATGGCGTGTGGCGATTTCTAAATATTCACGTTGTTCTTCCGGTGAGAGTTTTCCTTCCTTGAGATGCAGGGTCTCAAGATAGCCCTGAAGGGCTGCCAAGGGAGTTCGAAGATCATGGGAAACATTGGCCACCAACTGTCGGCGAAGGGAATCGATCTCTTTGAGTTTGTTCATTTGGATTTGGATTCGCTGTGCCATTTCATGAAAGGCGGACCCCAGCCGGTCAATTTCATCCCCCGATTTTGTGTTAAGGGGTGCTGGAAATTCCAGGGGTTTTAAAAAATTTCCCCGCTGAAATTCCTCCAACCCATGGGTTAGGCGGGTGAGCCTTCGGGTGAGGAGATTAAAAATCAACAGCCCGGCTACGAGAATGAAAAAAATCCCTCCCATGAGGGCCCATGTGCTTAATTTTAAAATATAACTTCCTTGAAGCATTTGAGCAGTAGAATCAAAGGCTTCTCCCCCTAGAATGACATATAAATAACCTTGAAGCTCATTGTCTTTGAAGATCGGGGCGACGGAGAATACTTTTTGCCGAGATTTCCCCCGCGGATCATCCCCCAGCAGGGGGAAGTTGGTTTCTTGATTTAAAAATTGGTGTATGGGTTGAAGGGAAATCTGTTTCCGTTTTACTTTTCCGGGGGGTGCGGAAAAAGCCAGTAGGGTTCCTTGAGGATCCAAGAGGTAAACTTCAATGGTGGGATTAATTACCATCAGCATATGAAAGATTTCTTTTAAAGCTTCATTATTGGCTTTTCCATCCGATATGAGGATTTTTTCCGTTACCATGTGATTGGCCAGTGACCGGTTCAGCTTTTGATTGACCTCCATCAGAAACAACCGCGTGGTCCAAAAGGTCAGCCCGATATAAAGGGTTCCCAGGAGAAGCAGCAATGCGAAAAAAGAGACGGCTAATTTTCCATAGAGGGTTTTAAGCATGGTTAGGTTCCGGAGAGACCTTCATCTTCACAAAATTTGTAGCCAATTCCCCAAACCGTCAGGATAAAGCGAGGTTTGGCCGGGTCCTTTTCAATTTTTGCACGCAGGCGATTGATATGGGAATTGACGGTGTGTTCGTATCCATCGTGCCCATACCCCCAAACCAGATCCAATAGCTGTGTGCGGGTATATACCCTTCCGGGATGTTCTGCAAATTGGCGAAGTAAATCAAATTCTTTGGCGGTCAAATCCATCCCTTGTCCCTGGAGGGTCACTTTCCTTTTTTCGATATCGATGAAAAGTTCTCCGAATCGGATTTTTTTGGAAGGGTTGAAAGAAGCCTGGGTGCGGGTTGCGTCCATCCTTCTTAACAAGGCTTTCACACGGGCCAGAAGTTCCCGGATGCTAAAGGGTTTGGTCAGATAATCATCCGCTCCCACTTCCAAACCTAGGACCCGGTCCAGTTCTGAGGTTCTGGCCGTTAACATGAGGAGGGGAATATAGGTTTGTGAGGCCCTGAGATGGCGGCAAACTTCCAATCCCTCCATTTTTGGAAGCATGAGGTCGAGAATCACCAGGTCATATTCAAGGGTAAGGCCCTCATGAAGTCCCACCTCACCATCTAAGGCCACTTTTACCTCAAACCCCAAATCTTTGAGGTGAAGTTCTACCAGATTAGCAATATCCCGGTCGTCTTCAATGAGAAGGATTTTCCGTGCCATGACATTCATTAAGATTCATAGGTTTTATTCTATGAAGAAAAAGATACCATGAGATTATCACAAAACCATCACGGGGATGGATAAAGGCACTTCCCCTTTAACGGGAGAGGTATTTTAATTAAAAAAGAGGTGGCAATTTCGCTAAATCCTTTATAAAAACATAAAGGAATTCCCTGGGGTAAAACGGTTTTAACGTTTTTTCGTTTTGCTTTTTTTCCTTTGCGGGGTTCCTTTTTTAGCCTTTGTTTGTTTTTTTGAAGAGGTTTTTTTGACGGCTTTTTTTTTGGATGTTGAAGGGTTTTTTGGTTTTCTTTTGGGTGAAGGTTTGGAAGAAGGAGGGTTTGATAAGGACCAGTGATAGTGACAACGTTTGCAGTTCCAACGTTTTGTTTCCAGTGTATAAGAAACCGAAATCCAATCACATTTTGGGCAGCGCATTAAACTCCTCCCTTGGTAGTTAAGTCTATTGTGCAAATGTTTTATATCACATTCACCAAATCCTTGTCATTAGTGAGGGGGCAGACCTTCGGGAAGGGTTCCTGGCAGACAATTTTTCCAGATCTCCATTTATCTGAGAAGATGGGAAAAGGAAGAGGAGGTATGTTATACTTCGGCCGGGAGAAGAGCGATTATGGATCTTTTTGATAAGGAAAAGAAAGAGGATCTTTTGGCCCCCCTTGCGGATCGAATGCGCCCCCGGAGTCTAGAAGAATTTGTCGGACAGGAACATTTGGTTAGGGAGGGGGGGATTCTTTCCAAGATTGCGACTTGGAAACGACCTCCATCGATGATTTTTTGGGGTCCTCCCGGTTCAGGGAAAACAACCCTTGCGCAAATCATTGCTAAATCCTGCCGGTCTCATTTTGTATTTTTCTCTGCCGTTCTGGCCGGCGTGAAGAACCTTCGTGAGATGGTGGTGGAGGCTAAACACCGTGCGCGAACGGTTGGGCAAGCCACGCTTCTTTTTGTGGATGAAATTCATCGATTCAACAAGAGCCAGCAGGATGCTTTCCTTCCCCATGTGGAAGATGGGACTTTGACGCTTTTGGGGGCAACCACCGAAAATCCAAGTTTTGAAGTGAACGCCCCTCTTCTTTCCCGCTGTAAGGTTTTGGTTCTTCGCCCCTTGCTGACCCAGGGTATCTCCAGAATTCTTAAGCGTGCTCTTGAGGATTCTGAGCGGGGGTTGGGGGGAATGAAAGTGGTCTGTTCCCAAGACCTTTTAGGGGAGATGGCGGAATGGGCTCAAGGAGATGCCCGGCGGGCATTAAACCTTCTTGAAACCGCGGTTTTAATAACTCCTGAAAAAGAGGGAAAACGGGTACTTGCGAAAAATGGGATAAAGGAAGCGGCCCAAGAACGTCCCCTTTTGTTCGATAAGGATCGGGAAGAACATTATCATGTGATTTCAGCCTTTATTAAGAGCATGCGCGGAAGCGATCCCGATGCAGCGATTTATTGGTTAGCTCGAATGTTGGAATCCGGGGAAGATCCTCTCTTTATTGCCAGACGGATGATCATCTTTGCATCTGAAGATGTGGGCAATGCTGATCCCCAAGCCCTTCCATTGGCGGTTGCAGGTCTTCATGCCTTTCAAGCGGTAGGTCTTCCCGAGGGGTGGATCCCTTTAAGCCAGGTAGTAACCTATTTATCCTCTGCTCCCAAAAGTAATGCAAGCTATTTGGCGTATCAAAAGGCAGTTAATCGGGTGAAGGAAAAAGGGAGCCTTTCCGTTCCCCTTCATCTTCGAAATCCCTCAACCCGCCTGATGAAAGGCATGGGCTACGGAAAAGAATATCAATACCCCCATGATTTTCCGGATCAGTGGGTTTCTCAGGATTACCTTCCGCAAGAATTGGTTGGGGAGAAGTATTACATTCCCGGGGATTCCGGGGTGGAAGGTGAGATCAAAAAAAGATTGGAAAATCGGGGATTGGAAAACAAACATTCAGAAAGTTCAGCGGGGGAAACGATTTAAAGGGTTTTGAAGGAGTGATGGATGATTGAAGGGTTTTTGCCGGTCATCACCACACACGTTTATGCGTGACCCCCATGACCTTCGATTTGCTGAAGATAAAAGGAAACACATTTGTTACATGCCCCATTGGCTTCCACCCATTCCGGGTGTTGGCGTTTAATTTCATTCATGACCCCTTCTAAAAGGCTTTTCTCTAGGCCGCTTTCTATTTCTTCTTGGCAAATCGGGCATTTGATTTTCATGAAAAATCCCTTTATTTTCCTTAATGACCCGCCGTCTGAGGTTTAACCGGTGACGGGTCCGTAGGGAGAATCCCCACAGTCCAAGCAGACATAGTCGCCATCAAAAAAAAGCGTAGGCTCTCCACAAAAGGGGCAAGGGGAACCTTCTTTTTTTGGAATATTTAAGGGGGGAAGTTCAAAATCTTCCGGATCTTCCACGTTAATGCCCTCCTGGGTAGAAATTAAAACCAGAGGCATTCTAACACATGGGAGGGGTAAATGATACCTGTGGAAAAGAGCGGTTCTTAGATCAGAACCTTTCAATTGAAGCTAGGGAGATCTTTTTGGGTATTCAATAAAAAAATAGAGAAGAGCGATCACAGAATTGCGATTGCCTGGGGGTTAAGGCAAAAAAATTAGGAGTTACAAAGACTTGGGGTCTTGCAATGTTTAAAAAACTAGACTATGATAGATCGTTTTGAAAGCGGTTGGAGAATCATGAAAGGCCTGGATCAATACCGGCAGGAAATTGATAAAATCGACGAACAGATTCTGAAGCTTCTCAACAAAAGAGCTCGGGTCGTTCTGAATATTGCGAAAGTGAAAAGGGAGGGAAAGGTTTGCTTTCATGCTCCTCTTCGCGAAAAAGAGATTTTCTCCCGTTTAAGCCGGCTTAACCCCGGTCCTTTTCCTAAAGAAGCCCTGCGGGCTATTTTCCGAGAAATTATTTCCTCCTCCCTGGCCCTTGAAGCCCCGGTTCGGGTGTCCTATCTGGGGCCGGAGGCAACCTTTTCCCATCAAGCCTGTTTAAAACAGTTTGGGAGTGCGGCCCAACTGGTTCCTATGGGGAGCCTCCGAGAAGTTTTTGAAGAGGTGGAGCGTGGCCGGGCTGATTACGGGGTGGTGCCTATTGAGAACTCCACGGAAGGGGTGGTTAGCCATACATTAGATCTCTTTGTGGATTCACCGGCAAAAATCACGGGGGAGATTATTCAAAACATTTCTCATTTTTTGCTTTCAAAGACCGGAAAGCGACAAAAAATTAAAAAGCTCTATTCCCATCCCCAAGCGATTGCTCAGTGCGGTTCATGGCTTGAGGCGAACCTGAAAGGGGTAGAAGTGGTGGAAGTGGCCAGCACAGGAAAAGCTGCGGCCTTATCACAGAAGGATCCAAAAGCCGCTGCCATTGCCAGTGAACTAGCGGCGCCTCTTTACGGCCTTCGTGTGGTTGAACCCCACATTGAGGACCAAGCCAATAATGTCACCAGGTTTTTGGTTATTTCCATGACGGATCTTGGGAAGACGGAGGATGATAAGACGTCCATTCTCTTCTCGGTGAAAGACCGTGTGGGAGCCTTATATCACATGCTTCAACCTTTTTCCCAACACCATATTAACCTGAGCAAAATTGAATCCAGACCCTCAAAGAAAAAACCTTGGGAATATATTTTTTATGTGGATTTAGAGGGGCATCAAGAGGATCAAACCGTGAAAAACGCCTTGAAGGAATTAGAAAAAGAATGTCTATTTCTCAAAGTGCTAGGGTCCTATCCCAAAGGGCAGGTTACAGGCCCATGAAAAAAATTTCAGTGACCCGGGAGATCCAATCCATTCCCGTCTATACCCCCGGAAAACCCATTGAAGAGGTGGAGCGGGAGTTGGGGATTCGGGGGTCCATCAAACTGGCCTCCAATGAGAATCCAAGGGGGCCGTCCAAAAGGGCACTTCGCGCAATCAAAGAGAGTTTAAAGGAGATCCATCGTTATCCGGAAAGCAACGGAGAACCGTTGGTATTAGCTCTGGCTAAGAAATGGCGCCTCAACCCCGAACAAATTTTATTGGGAAATGGGTCCAATGAAATTATTGAAATGTTGACCCGGACGCTTTTGGTTCCGGGGGATGAGACGATCTTTGCGGATTGGACCTTTTCGGTTTACCAAAGGATGGTTTTGGCTTCGAATGGGAAACCGGTCATTGTCCCTTTGAAACTGTTTCGCCATGATTTAACCGGAATGGCCGCTCGGATTTCAAGACGAACAAAAATTATTTTTATCTGTAACCCTAACAATCCCACTGGAACCTTTGTGACCAAAGAGGAAATGGACCGGTTTTTTGAACGGATCCCGGACCGAGTCATTGTGGTAATGGATGAAGCCTACGGGGATTTTGTGACTCACCGTCAATGTGCCAAAGGGATCGGCTATCTGAGGGCCGGACGTAATCTGGTGGTCCTACGGACCTTTTCAAAAGTTTATGGATTGGCGGGACTTCGCCTGGGGTATGGCATGGGATCAGAAGAGTTGGTGTCTTACATGAAGCGCGTCCGGCAGCCGTTTAATACCAGTCTTTTAGCGCAGCGGGGAGGGCTGGCTGCTCTTTCGGATGAAACCCATGTTCGAGAAAGCCTGCGTCTTAACCAATTGGGCCGCCATTATCTTTACCAGGTGTTTGATTCCATGGGGGTTTTTTACCTTCCAACCCAGGCCAATTTTATTTTAATTCGAATTAAAGAAGGGGAAACCGGGGTTTATGAAAAGCTTTTAAAAAAAGGGGTTATTGTCCGAAATTTGGGGGAAGGGTTTCTAAGAGTGACCATTGGGGTTCCTGAAGAAAACAAACGGTTCGAAAACGCTTTCCGGGAGGTCGTAGGGTGTGAGCAATAAGGGCTCCTTTAACAAAATGATGAATGGCTGGGTTTAGATGAAGCCGATTTTTAAAAAAGCATTAATTATTGGCGTAGGTCTCATTGGGGGTTCCCTTGCCCTTTCAGCACGGGCCAAAGGAGTGGTGAGAGAAATCGTTGGTTTGGGCCGGAGTCAGCGTTCACTTCAACGGGCCTTGGAATTGGGTGTGATCGATGCAGTGGCAAAGGATTTAAAAGAGGGGTTGCAAGGGACCGATTTGGTGGTTTTAGCCATGCCTGTTGGAAAATTTGAGGAATGGGCCCTTGCCCTTTCCCAGCACACCTTGGAAGGTGTTACCGTCACCGATGTGGGAAGTGTGAAGGGAAATTTAGTTATTAAACTGGAGGAGATCCTAAAAGGAAAAGCCGTTTTCGTGGGTGGGCATCCCATTGCAGGAAAAGAAAAATCAGGAGTGGAAGCTTCTCAAGCCACCTTGTTTGAGGGAGCCTTGTGCATTTTAACGCCGACGCCACAGACCCCGCCGGAATCGTTAAAACGGGTTCAGAGTCTATGGGAAGGGGTTGGATCAAAGGTCTCAATCGTTGACCCTTTCCTTCATGACAAACTGCTGGCTTTGGTGAGTCATCTTCCCCATATGGTTGCCTATGCTCTGGTGAATGCCGTTTTGGATGCCGATGTGGGGGGGCACGATCCCATTTTCTATTCGGGAGGGGGGTTCCGCGATTTTTCTCGTATTGCGGCAAGTTCAGAGGAAATGTGGGCGGATATCTGTCTTCAAAATCGGGATGCCTTGGTTGATATGCTCAACCTCTATCAAGAAAAGCTCAGCGAATTAAAAGAAAAAATCATCAATGGCAATAGGGAGGCTCTCTGCCAGACCTTTCATCGCGCAAAGGAAATGAGGGGGAAAATTGCCTGAGATTGCTCGCGTCAGTATGAAGGCCTGTAAGGGTTTGCAGGGGAGTCTTCAAGTTCAGGGGGATAAGTCGATCTCTCACCGGGTGGCCATGTTTGGGGCTTTGGCTCACGGGAAAACCATGATTGAGGGATTTCTTCCCGCTGATGACTGCTTGAGAACACTTTGGGCGTTGGAAGCTATGGGGGTTCGGGTGGATCGTGTGGACGAAACGTCTTTTGTGATTCAAGGGGCCGGACCGGTTGGATTACGTGAGCCGGAAGTGGTTTTGGATCTTGGAAACTCGGGAACTGGAATTCGGTTGCTGCTGGGGATGGTTTCTGGAAACACCTTTTTTTCCGTTTTAACGGGAGATAACTCTCTTCGAAGAAGGCCCATGGAAAGGGTGGTGGACCCTCTACGGAAAATGGGAGCGGACATTACCGGGCGGCAGGGAGGGCGTTTAGCGCCTTTGGCAGTTCAGGGCCGTGCGCTTCACGGCATTGAATATTCCCTTCCCGTTCCAAGCGCTCAGGTTAAATCCGCAATCCTCTTTGCGGGTTTCTCTGCGGAAGGGACAACCTCAATCATTGAAACTCAGCCCACCCGAGACCATACGGAAAGATTATTAAGGGGTTTTGGGGGCCGGATTGATACCGAAGGAACCACAATTCGAATTTGGGGGGAACAGAGGCTTGAAGGACAACATGTTGTGGTTCCGGGAGATCTGTCTTCTGCCGCATTTTTCCTGGTTGGGGGAAGCATTGTTCCAAATTCTGATATTTTTATACAAAATGTGGGAATTAACCCCACCCGTACTGGAATTTTAGATGCCCTAATGGGAATGGGAGCCGATATTACATTGGAGGACCAAAAGGAAATCAGCGGGGAACTGATTGCCAACATTAGGGTAAGAAGCGCTTCTCTGAAAGGATTTACTCTTCCCAAAGAATGGATTCCTCGTATCATAGACGAAATTCCCGTTTTGTGTATTGCTGCCGCCTGTGCAGAGGGTGAGACATTAATTCAAGGGGCGGGTGAGCTTCGGGTAAAAGAGAGCGATCGCATTTCAGCCATGGCAGAGGGGTTAAGAAGGATCGGTATCGAAATCGAAGAATTCCCGGATGGGCTAAGGGTTTTGGGAAAAAGGTCTATCAAAGGGGGGTGGGTAGAGAGTTATGGAGACCACCGCGTGGCGATGTCTTTTTTAATTGCAGGGCTTGTTGCTGAGGGTGAGATTGTGGTTGGAGGAACAGGATGTATTGACACCTCTTTTCCGAAGTTTACCCCCTTGTTGAAGGGATTGATGATTCATTAATGGAAAGGTTTATTATGAGAGAACCATTGGGAAAAGGAGAAAAGCGTTTGGAAAAAAGATTTATTATTGCTATCGATGGTCCCTCCGCTTCGGGAAAAAGTACGACAGGAAAATTGCTGGCTAAACGGATGGGATACCTCTATATCGATACAGGGGCCATGTATCGGGGGCTGGCCTGGAAATTTTTACAGCTCAATATTAATATTGACGATTCATCCGCCCTCCAAAAAGCGTGTTTGGAAACGAACCTGGAACTGGAAGAAGATGAACGGGGGATTCGTGTGTTTTTGGACCAAAAGGATATCACCGATGAGATTCGAACCCCAGAGGTTGGAATGATGACCTCAAAAATTTCATCTCTTACGACGGTAAGGCAAAGGCTTCTGGACTTTCAGAGGAAAATGGGAGAAAAGGGAGGGTTGGTGATGGAAGGAAGGGATATTGGCACGGTGGTTTTTCCCAAGGCTGATGTTAAATTTTTTTTGGATGCAATGCCCAGTGTTAGGGGAAAAAGGCGTTATTTGGAATTTCAAGAAAAGGGGGTTCCGGTTGATTTTGCCGATACCTTGAATCAGGTTGAGGAGCGGGATCGTTTAGACCGGGAGAGAAAATATTCCCCTCTCAAATGTGCAAAAGATGCGGTTCGAATCGATTCTACCCAAATGACCATCGATCAGGTTTTGGACCTGATGATGGAAGAGGTGGGCCGAAAATCAAAAGTCCGAAACAGGTCTGTTTCCCAATGAAAGGGCGAATGGTTTAACTCTCATAAGAACCTGAACCCAAATTTTTTTTAAAAAAAAGCCAACGATGCTCTATGGAATTGCACATGTTTTGATCTCTTTTTTGGCAAAGATTTTTTTTCATCTTCGAGTGAATGGATTGGATCATGTTCCTCTGGAAGGCCCTCTAATTATCGCCGCCAATCATGCCAGTCATTTGGATATTCCACTTTTGGGCTGCACCCTTCCCCGGAGGGCCTATTTTGTGGGAAAGAATGAACTATTCCGAATCCCGATTTTAGGGCGCTTTTTGCGCTATCTGGGAGGAATTCCAATTCGAAGGAGAGGGATTGACCGGGGCGCTGTTGTGGAAATTAAAAAGCAGTTGGAGGAAGGGCATCTCCTGGTGTTTTATTTGGAGGGGAGCAGAACGGCAAATGGGATGCTTCAAAAGGCCAAGGCCGGGGTGGGTATGATTGCGGCAATGACGGGGGTCCAGGTGGTTCCCGCTTATATAGAGGGTACTTATCACGTTCTCCCCAAGGGTAGAAAGTTTTTTCATCTTGCCCCTGTGACCATCACCTACGGGGCCCCGGTGGATCTTTCTCATTGGCGAAAACCCAAGGGAACCAAACTAGACTATCAAGCAATGGCGGATCACATTATGAAGGAAATAGCAAGTCTCTCCGGGGATCAAAGAAAGGCGGAAAAAGCGGTTTTGGGTACCGTTGGGGATTTATAAAAACTTTTGCGAAATTTACTGGTAGATTTGGAAATCTTGTAGTAGAATGGTGGGGTTCAAGCCTTAAGGTGAGGAGAAAAATCCCTTTGGGTTTGGGCAAAAATTTAAAAAAGAAGGAGGCCTTTTCACATATGGCACAAACAGAAAAACAAGAAGATTCATTAACCAATCAGGAGGGAGGTGTGATAAGCAAACCCGCGGATGCCTTCAATGAGTATAGTCCTGAGGAAATGGAAACCCTTTATGAGGAAACGTTTAAAAATTTAGTGGAAGGAACCATCATCGAGGGTACGATTATTGCGATTGAACCCGATGGCGTCATGGTTGATATCGGTTATAAATCGGAAGGCATTATTCCTTTGGAGGAGTTTACTGAGGAAAGTGTTGAGAGCCTGAGTATAGGACAAAAAGTTGTGGTATACCTCCAAGAAAGAGAGGATACCGAGGGGAACCTGGTTCTTTCCAAAGAAAAAGCCGAAAAAATGAAAATTTGGAAAGATCTTGAAGCCTCTTACAATAAAGAAGAGGTGGTTGACGGAAAAATCCTGTCCCGAATCAAAGGCGGGATGATTGTGGATATCGGTGTAAAAGCCTTTTTACCGGGATCTCAGGTTGACCTCCGGCCCGTTCGCGATTTAGATTCCCTGGTTGGGAAGAGCTTTCAAATGAAAATTATTAAGATGAACCATAAGCGGGGAAATATTGTTCTCTCCCGACGGGTTTTGTTGGAGGAGTCCCGAGACCGAAAGCGGCAAAAAACCTTGGCTTCTTTGGAAGAGGGGCAATTGGTTGAAGGTGTCATTAAAAATATTACCGAATACGGCGCTTTTATCGATTTGGGTGGCATTGATGGGTTGCTTCATGTAACGGATATGTCCTGGGGCAGAATCAGTCATCCCTCCGCCCTCTTTGCGGTGGGAGATAAAGTCCAGGTTATCATTTTAAAATATGACAAGGAAACCGGCCGTGTTTCATTGGGTGTGAAACAAAAAACACCCGATCCTTGGAAAAATCTTGATACCAAATATCCCATAGGATCCAAAGCGCTGGGAAAGGTTGTCAGCTTGGCTGATTATGGGGCCTTTGTCGAATTGGAAGAAGGGGTAGAGGGGCTGATCCATATCTCCGAAATGTCCTGGGGACATGAGGTCCGGCATCCGTCTAAAATGGTATCCGTGGGAGATAAAGTGGATGTGGCCATTTTAAATGTGGACAAAGAGCACCGGAAAATCTCACTTGGTATGAAACAGATGGCTCCGAATCCGTGGGATTTGGTAGGAGAGCGCTATCCTGTGGGTTCCACCATTGATGGGAAAATTAAAAACCTGACGGAATTTGGGGCATTTGTGGGTCTTGAAGAAGGAATTGATGGTTTGATCCATATTTCGGATTTGTCCTGGACCAAACATATCAAACACCCTTCCGAGGTTTTTAAAAAAGGTCAGGATATTCAAGCCGTGGTATTAAGAGTAGACCGGGAAAAAGAACGGCTCTCACTAGGTTACAAGCAACTTTCAGGTGATCCGTGGGAATCCGAAATTCCAGAGAAATACCCGGTGGGAAGTAGTGTGTCTGGTAAAGTGGTAAAAATTACCGAATTTGGGGTTTTTGTGGAATTAGAAGAGGGAGTGGAAGGCTTGATCCACATTAGCGAGGCCGATTTAGAACCCCAAAAACGGTTGGAGGATTGTGTTCAGCTAGACAGTACCTTGGAAGCCAGGGTAATAAAGATTGACCCGGTAGAGCGGAAAATCGGGTTGAGTATCCGGGAACCCAAAAAAGAGGGGGATCGGTCTGAAATGGATCAATATATCAGCAATCAGGAACAGGCTGACCAGACCTTTGGAACCATTGCCCAACGGAGCAGTTCCAAAAAAAATAAGAAGGAATGTTGAAAAAAATAGGAGTCAGAGACTTTTTAAAGTGAATGTTCATTCCAATTCGTTGAGGCGAGGATGTATTCGATGAGGGCCAAAGAAGGCCCTTGGCGAACGGGCTTGGCCATTTTGATTGGGCTGGGAATCATTTTTTTCCTTGGTATTTTTTGGTTAACCTGGACTGCGGAAAAATCAAACACCAGTGGGGAGCGGATTGCCTTGATTCGGGTTGAAGGGGTTATCCTGGATTCAAAGGAAATACTGGATGAGTTAGAAAAATATGAAAAAAATCCTTCCGTCAAGGCTCTCCTCCTCCGGATTGATAGTCCGGGAGGGGCGGTGGCCCCCTCACAGGAAATTTATGAAGAGGTAAAAAAATTTCGGGAAAAAGGCGGGAAAAAAGTGGTAACCTCCATGGGATCGGTGGCAGCATCAGGGGGATATTATATTGCGGCTGCTACTGATAAGATTGTTGCCAATCCCGGAACCCTGACCGGAAGCATTGGGGTTATTTTGGAGCTCACTAATGTGGAAGGTTTGATGGAAAAAGTCGGAGTTAAAAGTGTTGTTATTAAAAGTGGGGAGAAAAAAGATTTAGGATCCCCTTTTCGTACCATGAGTCCGGGGGAACAAAAACTGCTTCAATCTGTTTTGGATGATGTCCATGATCAATTTATTGAAGCGGTGGCGGAAGGCCGAGGGCTCTCGGAAGAGAAGGTCAGACCCTTAGCGGACGGCCGAATTTTTACCGGACGCCAAGCCAAAGGAATGGGGTTGGTGGATGAATTAGGTAATCTTCAGGATGCAATCCAATTAGCAGCTGACATTGTTGGTATTAAGGGAAAACCGAAAGTAATTGAAACCAAAAAAAAGTTTTCTTTAATGGACTTTTTTAGGACCCAATGGCAAGGGTCCATAGGGTCAGTAGGATTTTCACGAGGGGTTGTCCGTTTGGACTATCTCCTTCATTTAGGGGCATAAACTGTTGGCATCCTTAACATTTATCTCACTAAAGGGGAGTCTCATTCATGACAAAAGCTGAATTAATTGAGCGGGTATCTGAAAAGGTAAATGGTCTTACCAAACGGCAGACCGAGATCATTGTGAATACCGTTTTTAATAGTATTCGGGACACCCTGTCGCGGGGTGAGAAGTTGGAAATTCGAGGATTTGGAAGTTTCCGAATCCGTTCCCGGCGAAATAGGGAAGGAAGAAACCCAAAGACAGGAAGTTCCGTTTCGGTTCCCGCCAAGCGCGTTCCCTTTTTTAAGGCGGGAAAAGAAATGAAGGAAATTGTGGATAGTTAAAAGGTCTGGAAGGGGGGGGTTAGGATTAAACCTGCAATAACGTCTCCTCCTCCATGATGAGAAAAAAACATTCCGCTATGACTCTTTGGCAAGAATAGCGGAAAGATCTTTGATTTCAATTTCGTTTTGCTCTTTATTTCCCATGTTTCGGAGGGTGACCTTTCCCCTTTGTAGTTCGTCCTCGCCTAAAATCACTACATAACGTGCCCCAAGTTTATTGGCCCTTCTCATTTGGCTTTTCAAGCTTGTGTTCTGGTGTTCCATTTCTACCCGAAACCCATTGGTTCGAAGTTGGGTTGCAATGCTCAATGCGGTTTTTTGCGCTTTTTCTCCAAGAACAGCAATAAAGCAAGAAAGAGAAGTAGGCGAAATTTTTTCTTTTTTAACCAAAGAAACCAACCGTTCCATTCCAAGAGCAAAACCGATTCCCGGGGTTTCCGGCCCTCCAAGCGTCTGAACCAAACCATCATAACGGCCCCCTGCGGCCACGGCATTTTGTGCTCCTAGGGAAGTAGAGGTAAATTCAAATGCGGTTTTGGTGTAGTAATCTAGTCCCCTGACCAACCTGGGATTAATCTGATAGGAGATTTCGAGGTGAGAAAGTCCGTCTAGAACGGTGTTGAAGTGAGGTTTACAGGAAGGGCAAAGGTAGGACTGAATGGAGGGGGCAGATTTCGTTATTTTACGGCACCCCTCTTCCTTGCAATCCAAGACCCTTAAGGGGTTTGTGTCAATCCGGCGTTGGCAGTTTAGGCAGAGGACGGTTATGAAATCCCGGAGAAAGCCTTGAAGTGCCTTTTTGAAATTGGGTCGACAGGTCTCGCATCCAACGGTATTGATTTCCAGTGCAAGGGTGGGAATTTCTAAAGATGAGAATAGATCATTCAACAACGCCAGGAGTTCAACGTCAACCAAAGGGGCTTGGGACCCTAACATTTCAGCGCCAATTTGATAAAATTGCCTTAACCGTCCGGCTTGGGGACGCTCATGCCGGAACATGGGCCCAATATAATACAGTTTAGCCAAAGGGTTTCCATCAAAGAGGCGATGTTCTATATAGGCACGTACCACGGACGCGGTCCCTTCGGGTCGAAGGGTAATTTTTTTGCCATCCCGGTCCTCAAAAGTGTACATCTCCTTTTCAACGATATCGGTGGTTTCTCCAATCCCCCGCGTAAATAGTTCGGTTATTTCAAAAATTGGGATTTTTATTTCTGAGAATCCATAATCTTCCAATCGCTTCCGGGTTTCTCCTTCGATCCACTGCCAAATTTCAACAGTTCCGGGAAGAACATCTTTGATACCTTTGATTGCTCTAATATTCATGGGGGACCCCTTTTTACACCGGGTCACTATAGCCCTAGGATCGTCGTGAAGTCAATAGGGTTTGGGCATCTAAGTCTTTGTTTATTTAGAAAACGTGTTGACTACAGACCGCGGTTCTTGGTAAATATAATATAATCTTCATGGAGGATTGTTACGAAATCCATTCTTTTTTTGGGCGGCGTACCCAAGTGGTTAAGGGAGCAGTCTGCAAAACTGCGATTCGGCGGTTCGATCCCGCCCGCCGCCTCCATTCCTTTCCACTCTTGCAATTAAGAGTTTGGTATATATAGAAAAAAAAGGATTCTGGAATTAAAAACAAAAAAAGTATTTAATTCCGGCTCATCGTGGAAGTGAGTGGGTAAATTTCGTCATTACCCGTCTGTCCGGCGGGCACTTGCAAGCAGGGGAAAGCGGAAATCCAGGCCCTTCCCGTCATTCCCGCGAAACCTGTCCTCGAATGCCTCTATCGGGGAGCGGGAATCCAGAAGATGTTGATTTTTTGAATCCTGGATTCCGATAAAACCATTCGGGAATGACGAACTGGATTTTGCAGGAACCTCTAATACTTCAAAGGCTTCAACCACAGAATGACTTTGACTTGACCCTTGCCCTGTATGGACCTTAAACACTTTTTAACAATTTTTACCCACTCGATTACACGAAGACCCTTAATTCCTAATTGCAAGACCTGATTACCACTTCGATCTCTCCTATTACTCGCTTTTTGAGGATGAAAGAAAGGATTTAAAATTTATATTTGAAAGAACCAATGCGGTGAAGATGAGGACCAATGGGTATGCCGGGGCAAGGTAAAGTGTGTTGAGGGCGGGGAATGAGGTTACTTCGATGACAGAGAGAATGCCAAGCCTTGTTGCAACCGCAATCAGAAAAGCTGTTTTAATGATCCACGGGATTAGCACCCCACCTCCTTGTAAGATATGAAAGGTGGTAGTGGTAAAAGTAACAAGTGCTAAAATAAATAAAATAGGGGTACCCCATTGATAGACAAGGCCGATTAGGGTTAGGAAAAATAACCCTAAATCATCCGTTTTGGTTTTAGATGAAGGGTCGGTTTTAGGGGAAAGCTTTTCTTTTGTGTAGAGGTGAATGATTTTTAATGTTTTTTCTGTTCCAATACTTGGTTTCGAATAGGGTTTGGCATTTTCAAACGAGACCAAAAAGGTAAGTCCATGAAAAAATGTTTTAATCACTGCCCAGTTGTAGGCACTATGCCAGACTGGCATCATGGTTGCCCGTTCTTTTTCGCAAATTAGTTGGCCTTTTGCACAGGCCGAATTAATTTCCCTTGCGAGACGTTTATAGTAATCGGCCGCTGCTTTCCCCGATGCATGATTTCCAGCAATTGTGGCAGCATCGCGAAATGCCCACATAAACCAACCCCCACCAATGTCGTTGCACACAGAAATTGATTGGCAACTAATGGCTGCCCATCCTTTTCCGAACCCCCCTTCCAATAAAGGCTTAAGTTGAGCAAACGCTGGGCTTATCATGTAGAGTTGAACCCGTACTTCCCTGGGAACTGGTATTCGGGGATGCCAATTGGAGTGTTTCACGCGTGAAAGGGAGCCATAAGCGGCTAAAAATTCTTTTGATTTAAATTCTGAAATTTTTGAGATTCCATAATATAATTGATTAACTCCACTGATCGTGGCAATAGTGATCATCCAAATTCCAAAAGGTAAAATAAAGAGGGCAAGCCGTTGAATTCGGTCAGGGGATTCTTCTTTCCAAATTTTAAAGAAAGCAAAACCGAGTATAAACAGAAGAGATGGAATGATCCATACCCCCTCCTCCCGAGTGAGCCAGAAGACCGATAAGCTTACACCAAGTCCCATGAACCAAATGGAGAGAATTTTCAAGGAACGATCGTGCCTTAACAGGACCCCAATGCAGAAAGCAAACACCATTAACGTGAGGGCAGGATAAATCCCTTCTCGAATCACTCGAGTCATGACTTCATCTGTGTAACTGATTGGGTTAAATATTAAAAGGAAAAAAATGAGACATAAAGCCTTGGGGTTTGGAACCACAGGCCTTATTGCCAGGATGAAAAGGGCACATGCCCCAATATAGAGGAGATGCTGGCCTAAGAGAAGGGGAATACCCAGGAGGTGTGTTGCAGCAATCCAGGCTGGGTAGAAGGGGCCTTTTGCCAATGTGTAGGTGGTGTAGGGGCCTAACCAGTCCCCTTCAGACAAGGAATTTGCCAGATATATAAACAACAGGTCATCGATCCGCGCATAACCGTTTGCGGATAAAGTCAAACCGCTGACAAGTGGTAGCTTGATTAGGGAAATAGCAATGAACGAAATCCATATCCACAAAGGAAATGGGTGGAGAGGGGTTTCTTTTAAGGGGTAAGATGGTGGTTTTTGTGCTTCAGCCATTTTTTAATATAGCGATAAAGTGGAGGCATCGATCGAAAAAAAGATTGGCTGGAAAGGGATATAGGGCAATTTTTGAATCCCAAGAAACCACTTGCAGGTTTAATTTTGAAAAAACCTTTTGCCATTGAGATTCTGTCCAATAATTATAGGGTAAAGAAACACCATGGTGAGCATTTCCCATCCAGTCCATAAACCGCAGAGTTGACGCAGCGAGTATTCCCTTTTTAGTATGATCCTTCAGCACAATAATTCCTTTTGATACCCTCTTGGTTTCTGCCAGCAGTTGTTCGGGATGGTCCGTGTGGTGGAGAACATCAATCAATACAACGGCATCAAAGGTTTTATCATCATGGGGAATTTGGATTCCGTTGAATGGCTTGACGGGGATAAAGGTTTCCTTTCGAGGGAGAACCTCAATTCCCGAAATTGAAACATCTGGTCGTTGTTTCATAAACAGCGCACCAATGAGTCCATCCCCACAACCCACATCAAGAACACGGGCATTCTTTGGGAGTAACTCAGAGATCCTCGAGGCGAGCACCTTGACCCTCCTGCTGTGAACAAGACCATCATGTAATTTTTCAATCACCTTCATTTTCGGATTAATCCGAGCACGCTTAAAAAGAAGCTAAAAAGGATGATTTGAATCCCTGCCACCAAAGCGGTTAAAGCAGGGATGGTAATCCGCATCATTGAAAAGGGAACCAATGGACCAAAAGAGGTTTTGCCCCATACAATGACTGCGTAGATAGACCCCGCAATTCCAGTGAGCGTGAGAATTCCACCAAGGACAATGCCCCGTTCCAGGGTAATCCTATTCAAAAGGGAGGTTATTCGGTCGTCTTCTGGGATAAGGCGTGTTCCCCATGCAAAAACCTTTGAGAAAAGAGCAAAGGCCACGGCTTGTAAACCCAAAATAATAAAAGCTGAAGCAAACAGCATCGTATGAATGTCGAAGGTCACTCCTCCAATGGTTCTGGGTTCGGGCCAAAGCCAAAGCATGACCGAAGTTCCCAATAAGATCATAAAAATTCCAGGGTAGAAAAAAAGCCAACGGGGACTGTATATCAATAAAAAACGGAGGGTCCGCCACCCGTCCCTCCAGGTTCGAAGATGAGAGGGCCGGCTCCGGCCATCTCTAGATAAAATGATGGGAATTTCGGTAATTTTTAGGTGATGAAGGGTGGATTTGACCACCATTTCATGTGCATATTCCATCCCCTTCACTTGCAAATCCAGTTTTTGAACCGCTTCTTTTTTAAATCCCCGAAGACCACAATAAAAATCCCCGGCTGGACTTTTAAAAAACAGCCGTCCTAAACTGGAGAGCACCGGGTTCCCCAAATATTTGTGGAGAAATGGCATGGCCCCGGGTTGAATGCCCCCCTTGAATCGGTTCCCCATGACCAGTTCGTATCCTTCTCGAAGTTTTTGAACGAAGGGAAACAGCGCGGAAAAGTCATAACTGTCGTCCGCATCTCCCATGATGACATACTTTCCTTGTGCCGCATTGATGCCTTCCTTTAAAGCGGCTCCATAACCCCGGGCTTGAACATGAATCAACTTGGCACCTTCTTCTTGGGCGATGGTTTGGGACCCATCCGTACTGCCGTTATCCGCAACAATGATTTCCCCCTTGATCTGGTTTTTCTCTAAAAACTCCCGGGCTTTTTTGACACAGGTGCCTACGGTTTCCGCCTCGTTTAAACAGGGCATTACAACAGACAGTTCGAGGTGGTTTTCGGAACCTATTTTAAAGGGGGTTTCCGGTCCTTGTTGAATTGGGTTGACCATTTTGAACACCGTTTCTTTTTTATTATACACAAATTGATGTGCCCTTCGCGAATTGCAAACCCATTGTCATTAAATAAGCGGCAAAAAACTTCTTTTTTTTTAATTTTTTCCCTCTAAAAAAGGAAAGCCCAAATCTCGAGCCTGTCCCATTGGCATGAACAGAATCCGATTGCTCCCCTTCCAGGTGGGGTAGTAGTTAAAATTGACCTCGTAAGGTCCAAACCATGTGGTGGTTAAATGACGTCGATTGGCCGGAATATTGGGTTCTCCCAGGTGTCGAAACATTTCCGATGCAAGAAAAATGGCGACATCAGCTTTTTCAGATGGATGGTTGTTAATATTCTTCGGGGTCTTTTTTTTCAATACGGCTAAGGCTTGACTCACTTGTGGTGAAACCGAAAAATGGGTGTCAGGGCGTTTTGAGATATACGCATCTAGGTTTTGAATGAGTGTCAACGGCTCATTTTTTCGTATACTTTCCCCTGCATAGATGAGCCAAATTCCATTGATCGTCAATAAAAATAAAATAAAGGTGATCACTAGGGGTTTGATGATTTTAAATTTGAACCGCTCATAAATAAAACAGGTTCCCCGGGCTGACAGGATCGCCAAAAAAGGACCCAGGACCAGGAGATTCCTGACCACCATCATGCCGTGAAAACTGAAATAAAGGAGGTAAAGAAGGGGGAAACTTAAAAATATTAAAGCAAGGGGAGGAGATTCTTTCACCAATGCGTAAAGACCGAGGATTGATAAAATAAAAAACGCCACTGCGATTGGAGAAAAATGGGAACCGAAGGAGAGGGCGAAATATTCCAGGTTTTTTAAAAAGTGTTCGGATCCGGGAGAAACCGCGTATCCCTGGAGTCCGCTGCTGTAGACCTGTTGCTGCATTTTGATGTACTTAAAAACCTGAGAGGAGTCCAGAAGGGTTGCGGGGGTGGTAATGAGATAGACCAGAAAGAAAACGAGACAAAGTTTAAATAAAAGAACCCATTGCCGGAAACCTTTCAATTTATTATGAGGGTTTAAATAAGCGACGATGAGAACGGGAACCAACAAAAGTCCTGCGGTCCATTTTGAACCAAACGCAAGTCCCGCTCCAATGGCCGAAAACCAAAGCCAGTTTTTCCTTTCAGGTTGAAAAAAACCTCCTATTACCCCCAAAAGAGTCATTGCCCCAAATTGCATCATGATACCATCGGGGGCAATCCATCGGATATGGTATGCCACCTCCCAAGAAAAGCCTAGAATTGAGGCTGCGAGGAAGGCTTCTAAAATTGACCCCCGCCATACCAAAACCGTTAGATATACAAAAACGACCGCGAGGGAACTGATCAGAAGAAAAAGAACCCTGGACCGTAACCGATAGGCTTTTCCTTCGATGGCGGAGAGTAGAGGTTCCAAGGTTTTTTCATCGGATACCCAGTGGTTAAGAATGTCCGGAACCGCACTGGTCAGACTTAACCAGTAGGAAACCCCCGGATATAAATAAATTCCTGGGAGGGGTATTCCACTGGAGATGGTATTTTTAACCCCAAGGGCATGGGTCCGCTCGTCCCAATGAAATCCAAAATCAATTCCACGCAGGCCAGTGAAAATGAGAAGGAGAAGCGGAATGAGAACGGGAACCAGCTGTTTGGTCCACCCAACCCCAAGAAATTTTTCGGTGGAAGAGGTTTTCTTATTCATTCTGTTGAAGTTTTTCCTTGGAATCTTTGGGGGGGTAGATTGTCAAAATACCCAAAGGGTAACTGCTCTAATGGGCGCTGTCAAGAATTGAGGTTAAAAAGGTCAAAGGGATAAAACCCAAGTGGAGGGTCGTATTTGAAAAATCCCAGGTCTGTTTGTTTTTTTTGAACACGAACGCTTCAGGCGGGTTGGAGGGTTCCCAAAAGGTAATAGTTAGGTTTTCCTCTGAAAAGGCCAATCAGTCCTTGGGGTAAATTAGGGGATTAACCAGGGAGGGCAGGGTGCTGGTTAATTCCAATTTACCCCAAAGCTGAAGGTGGTGTCATTGTCGATTGATTCCACACCACTGGTTTGCCCTGGGAAAAAACCAAGGGCAAAAAAAGAGTTGAAATTTTTTAGGCCGCCTTTTTTAAAGGAATTGGCATTGCCTCTTCGGGCACTTCCTGTTCCATTTCTTGGGCCGGTGGGTTTGTCGAAAACAGAGAATACCCAAAAATAAAAGCCCAGGCAAGCATACCAAGCCCCGCGGCAACGGCGTATAAAATATCCCCAGGTAAACTAAACATGGTGTCTCCTCTCTTTTGGTTTAATCCTTCTTTCTTTATTTCTTCAAATTTGGCCCCCAAAATCTGGGGACGTCTCATCGTTTATACAGTTATAAGAGCAAGAGATGTGCCAGTCAAATAAAGTCAATAAAAATCTTAAGTTTTTCAATAGGTTAAAGCTATTTTGAAAAAAATCTAAGGAGAAGGTGATTGGTGGTTTTAAACCGCCTTTTTGGGCTAATTTGAGTGAAATAGCTTAAAAATTAAAGGGTTATGGTATGGCTGAAAACAGCCAAGGATGGTTGAAAACAACCGTTACTCTTGAATTTGGAACTTTTGAATTCGGTAACGAAGGGTGCTTCGTGTGATACCCAACAATTTTGAGGCATCCGATATGTTTCCCAGGGTTTTCGAAAGAGCCTCTTGAATAACCCTTTTTTCAATATCATCCAAGGAAAGGCCCAAGGAAAGGAGGGGTGGGACCTCCTTTTGAAGAGGTAAATTTTCTTCCAGCCGAATGGGGAAATCCTCTGGTTCCACTGTTTCTTTTTTGCAGGTAATCAGGACCCGTTCCACAATGTTCTGAAGCTCTCGGACATTACCCCGCCAGGAATAGCCTTCTAATTTTTTTAAAGAGCCTTCAGAGAATCCTTTAAAGCGTTTTCCCATGGCTCGATTAAAACCCTCAACGAAATAGGCCGTCAGTAAACGGATGTCTCCTTTTCTATCTCGGAGAGATGCCAGGGAGATAGGAAAAACATTGAGGCGGTAAAAAAGGTCTTCCCGGAAAGTGCCTTGTTGAATCATCTGAAGCAGATCTTTGTTGGTTGCCGCAACAACCCTGATATCAAGGGAGGTGGTTTGTGTGCTCCCCAGAGGTTCGATTTCTTTTTCTTGTAAGACCCTCAAAAGTTTTACTTGGGTCCCCAGGCTCATTTCCGAGATTTCATCTAAAAAAATGGTTCCCCGATTTGCCATGAGGAATTTGCCCGGTTTGGAGGTTTTTGCATCTGTAAAAGCCCCCTTTTGATAGCCGAAAAGCTCGCTTTCCAGAAGTGTCTCCGGAATGGCGGCACAATTAATGGTGACCAACGGGGCCCGGGACCTTTTGCTTGCGTAATGGATGGCCCGGGCAAAGAGCTCTTTGCCCGTTCCGCTTTCCCCTGTGATGAGAACGGTGGAATCGGTTTGGGCAACTTCCTGGGCCAGTTTTTTAACCTGGATAATCGGTTCGGAGTCTCCAATGATCCGGTCAAAGCCAAATTTTTGTTTGAGCCCTTGGGAAAGGGTTTTGTTTTCCAGAGTGATTTTTTGTAAATCCAATGCCCTTCGAATGACCAGCTTCAGTTCCTCATTATCAATGGGTTTAGTGATATAATCCCATGCTCCCCTGTGCATAGCTTCCACCGCGGTTTTGACGGTCCCGTAGGCGGTGATAATCAGAACCGGAATATGAGGGTGTCTTTTTTTAACCTGTTCCAGTACCTGTATCCCATCGATTTTCTGCATTTGAAGATCGGTAAGAACCAGGTCACAATTTTTTTCTTCCAGAATTTGAAGTCCTTCTTCTCCTCCAGCCGCGGCATAAATCCGGTAGCCATCCTGGGATAAAATAATCTCCAAAACCCTTCTCATTTTAGCATCGTCCTCGATGACTAAAAGTGTTTGCGACGTCATTCCTGATCCTGTGATGAGCTTTGAACCACTGGAAAGTGAAGTGAGAATGTGGAACCCTGGCCCGTTTTGCTGTGGACCAGGACCTGGCCCCCGTTGTCTTCCGTCAGCCGCTTGACATTGGTTAGTCCCAAACCTATTCCGTATTGTTTTTGGGTAAAAAATGGATCAAAAATTTTATCCAGGTCTTCCGGGGAAATTCCCTCACCTGTGTCCTGAATGGAGGTTACCACCTTATCATTTCCGTTTCTTTCGGCTCGAAGGGTAATTGTCCCTCCCTGGGGCATGGCCTCACGGGCATTATTTAATAGATTGAACAAAATCTCATTAAGCTGTTCAGGATCGACGAACACCGAGGGAAGGGAGGGATCAATTTTTTTATGAACCGTGATTTTATTTAATATGCCCCCTTGCGACCCCCATTGTTTAAGGGTTTCTTCCACCACCTTTTGAATTTGGATTTCTCTTTGCTCGGGTAATCGGTGTCGGGCAAAGCGTAAAAAATCATTGATACGAAAAGTCAGGCGGTCCACCTCCTCAATAATGTAACGTCCCATTTCCTTTTTCACTTGTTCGGATTCTTCATTTCCCATCAAAATTTGGGCCGAGCTGCGGATGACCCCAAGGGGGTTTTTCAGGTCATGGGTCAGCCCCGCCAAAAGCTGTCCGACAGACGCCAGTTTTTCTTTCTGCGCCAGCTCCTTTTGCTGTTTTTTGATGGTTTGTAAGTTTTCTTCCAAAGCCAAGGACATTTGGTTGAAGGCTTGGGAAAGCTCTTCAATTTCATCCCCGGTTTGAATATTAATCCGTTCTTTGAGTTTAAGATTGCTATGGGTGGGGTTTTCCTGAGTGGCCAGTTCATAGCTGGCTTGTCCAATGGACTGGGCCCGTTTTTTCAGAAGCAGAATCGGTTTAACAATCCGTTGACCGGCCAGAAAACCTAGAAAGGAAATCACAAATACCAGGCCAAAGCCTTGAACTCCGACTTTAAAAAGAAGATTGTAAACGGGGGAATAGGTTTCGTCGGGGTGCTGACGGATGAAGGTGTACCATTGGGTCTGATTCAAACTACTGGATGTGAGAGGACGGGCGAATTGGATGGGCGCAAAACCCACAATGGACTGTTTACCGCCATGGGCATCATCTTTGGCAACAGCCCATGCCGCGTGGGGTTGTGAAATTTGCGCCATCAGGGGTTTATTGATGATATGGTCCCCAGGGGGAAGAATCGGGCAGATCATGGGATTGCCCAGGGAGCTGACCAGCATGGCATGGCCGGTTTTTCCGATTTTGACTTCGATGATGGCCTTTAGCAGTTTATCTCTCCGGATTCCTAACTTTAAAACCCCCAAAACCTCTTGAAATTTTGGTTCACGAATCGGAACAGCAACGTCATAGTAGTAATCTTTTTTTTCTTCATTAAAATAAATATTACTCAGATAATATCCCCCTTTTCCATTTTGGAAGCTGCTTTTAAACCACTGACGATCTGCCAAGGAAGGGGAATTTATGTCATAACTGGAAGCAATCAAAAACCCCCATTGATCGGTGATGACCACATCGCTGTATTCAACTCTTGGGCGGCGTTGGTCTTCCCAATCACGAAAGTACTGAGAAATGGAATGGGTTGAAAAATCCAGAGGCCCCGTAGTGGTTTTTGAATTTTCCCCCAGAGCCTGGGGTTTTTCCACCCCATGTTTTAAAGCTTCCGGTGTTGTGCGGGCGGAATGAGACTCCTTGGCCATTTGGACTGCTCTTCGAATTTCAGGAGAAAGGGCTAAAGCTTCTGCATCTTCGAAGTCATGAAGGATGATGATTTCTACTTCTTTTGCCACTGCGAAGGCGATTTCTTGAAAATTTGTTCCGATGGAGTGGGTTAAGACTTTTTTACTGGAAAGGTAGGTGGCAAAGAGGGCCACAATTCCGGGAAGAAAGCCTGCAATTAATAAGGCCATGACAAACTTTTTTTGAAGGCCTTTTTTCTTGTATGAAGGCTGTTCCATGGGCTTGGTCTGCCTGGTATAACGATTAACAGGTCTGGGTGATCAAATGGATACGAGGCTCCGGAAAAAAAGATTGGCCTTTACTAAAGCAAATACAAGGTAGGGGACCGCCGCATCTGTTCCGTTTGGGGATGAGCCGAAAGTCATTTTATATTCAAGATTTGTGTCCTAAGGCTTCAGGGTTGATGAACCATTAAGGGCTCCATGCTCCTTAAAATCTAGCAAGGCAGAGCCATTTGTCAAGGAACCCCTGTTTTAAGGATGTTGACACCTTTCAAGAGACTTGGTTATAGTACTCCGCTATAATGAAGGTTTGGCGAAAAGCGAGGGTGATGTGTTTAAAAAGGATAATCCAAGGTGGTTGGTTTTTCTAATTCTGTGCTCGTTGGGAGTAATACTGGGTTTCTCTTGGGGTTGCACCCGGGGTGGTCAGGAAAAAGAAAAAATTCCTGAGCTTTTTTCTTCCTTTGCGAGCTTTCCGGTTGGTTCGAATCCTACTTTTGTGGCTGTGGGAGATTTTAACGAGGACCAAATTCCGGATCTTTCCATTGCAAATATCAACAGCAATGATGTGTCCATCTTAATCGGGAAAGGGGATGGAGGCTTTAACGCGCAGACCCGTTATCTGGTAGGCCTTCAACCCAGGACGATAACTCTGGCTGACTTCAACAATGATGGGCATTTGGATATAGCCGTCAATAATAACTTGGGAGACAGTATTTCCGTTCTGTTAGGAAAAGGAGAAGGGCATTTTCAAGACCCAACGACTTTCCCAGCCACGGCCCGTTCTCCTTTAAGTATTACCAGTGCTGACTTTAACCAGGATGGAATAATAGATTTGGCGGTTTGTTTCCGCTTTGATCACGTGACCATTTTTTTAGGGCGGGGAGACGGTGGTTTCCAAACTGGGCCTACGTTTGATCCAGGGGACACGCCCGCTTCTCTAGTGGCAGCTGATTTTAATGGGGATGGGATGCCCGATTTGGCGGTTGCCAATAGTGGTCCCATGGGAGGAAATGTTTCGGTTTTCCTGGGGGATGGGACCGCCCGCTTTAAAGAGTCCGGTCGGTATGGAAAGGGCATTCGACCTATTTTTCTCACCCATGGAGATTTTGATGGGGATGGGACCCAAGACCTGGTAGCGGCGGATGGGCCTAAGAATAATCTGGTGATTTTTCTGGGGGTTGGCAATGGAACATTTGGCAAACCCTATTCCTTTAGTGCCGAAAACGGACCGTCTTTTCTCCTACCCGGGGATTTTAACCGGGATCACCGAATGGATATAGCCGTGACCAATAATCAAAGCAGTAATCTTTCAATTGTGATTGGAAATGGAGACGGAACCTTCCGATATCCTCCCTGGAATTTTAGAACTCAAAGTGGTCCCATCTCTGTGGCAGAGGGCGATTTCAACAGGGACGGTTTTTTGGATTTGGTGGTGGTGAATTTCCGAAGTAACACCGCCAGCGTTCTATTGACGAAACCACCGGATGAGGTATCATAGGTGGCTGCTACAACCGCTTTCAAACCGAGAAAACCATGAGTTTTTGGAAAACCTTAGATACACCGATTATCGCGCTTTCCCCCATGGATGGGGTCACCGATGCTGCTTTTCGATTCATTACCGCGAAGGTGGGACACCCTGATCTCCTCATGACGGAATTTACCAATGTGGAGGGAATCTGCCGGTCTCCCAAGGGCCTCCTTGAAGATTTTATCTATGATGAAATGGAACGTCCTATAGTTGCCCAGGTCTATGGATATTCCCCCGAGACGTTCTATAAAGTGGCGCACATCGTTTGTGAGTTGGGGTTTGATGGTTTAGATATTAATATGGGATGTCCCGCAAAAAATGTTGCCTCAAAGGGGTGCGGGGCGGGGTTGATTCGAGATCCATCCAGGGCCAGAGGGATCCTTCAAGCCACACAACAGGGTATTGCGGATTGGGTTTCAGGTCAGTCCGTGGCGTCTCTCAACCTTCCGTCTTTTTTAATCCAACGGGTGGCCGATATGAATGTCCAGCGTCAGGGGTTCGAACATCCTTTATCCCGGAGGAGTATTCCCGTTTCGGTAAAAACCAGAATCGGCTATGATGAGGTGGTGGTCAACCAATGGATTAGCCATTTATTAGAGGAGAAACCCGTCGCCATTTCCATTCATGGCCGAACGTTAAAGCAAATGTATCGGGGTATGGCGGATTGGGGGGCGATTTCTTCTGCGGTTAAACTGGCCCGGGGAACGGGTACCCTTATTTTAGGAAACGGTGACCTGGGATCCATGGAGGACGTTTATAAGCGTGTAAAGGAAACGGGAGTGGATGGGGTTTTAATCGGACGGAGCGCTCTGGGCAATCCATGGATTTTTAGGAATAAGAAAGAGGTCAAACAGGCCATCCGGTTGGATTGTCCCAACCTGATTCAACCGGTTTCCATCGAACTTCATGAACGGTTTCGAATATTAAAAGAACATGTCCACCTTTACGAAAAGTTAAAGCGGCCTTGGCGTTTTGTTGGGATGAGAAAACACATGGGATGGTACAGCAAAGGGTTTTATAAGGCTTCCGATTTACGAGTCCAATTACTTCAAACACACCATGCCCAGGAAGTCGAAGAGGTGTTGGAACGTTTTATAACAGATGTCTTGGGTAAAAATTATATCAAGGGTTCCCCTCCTGTCCCCAGTGAGACCTCTGGGGGTATTAAGCAAAGTCTTTCCTTTCAATGCGGCTGATTTTAGCCTCTACCTCAGAACGCCGAAGAAATATTATCTCCCTATTGGGTTTGCCCTTTGAGGTCTTTCCTCCGTTTTTGGATGAACAACCCCAGGCTTTCCGGCCCTTAGAGGAGGATGTTCGGGCTTTTGCCTTTGGAAAAGCAAAATCCATTGCACATCTTTTTCCGGACAGCATCATCATTGGCAGTGATACGATGATTCTCCTGGGGAGTGTAAAAATTGGAAAGCCCTCTGACCTTTCCCATGCCAAACAGATTTTGCAACACCTATCCGGAAAAACCCATCATATTTTGACGGGCCTAGCCATGCTGAATACCAAAACGGGAGAAGATGATCAGCACTTGGAAAAGGTTGACGTTACGATGAAACCCTTTTCCGAGGAGGAAATCATCCGGTATCTTTCGATTGGGGAATCGCTGGATAAAGCGGGGGCTTATTCTTTACAAGGAGAGGGGCGCTCCCTGATCCGTTCTCTTACCGGTGATTATCTTGCCGCGGTGGGTTTACCTTTAAAGCCGATTGCCCAAACGCTCAGGAAGGCGGGCTGGGTGTTTCCCCTGAATGTGGATCGCCTATACTCTGAAAAGGCCTTTATGAATTGGTCTTCCTTTTAAGGAAAGAGGCTCATCACGGAATTGGGTGGGTAAAATTCGTCATTCCCGTGGAAACGGGAATCCAGGAGCCCACCTTGAACCCTTCGGGAACATCCTATCCAAATTATTCCCTCCCACAAATTTCTCCAGCCCGGATTCTGCTTCTCGACCCGTTCCATTTTTTAATTTGTTTTTCCCTGTTTGTTTCTGATTCAATATTCTCATGCTTGCCAGGATGTAGACGGCGGGTTTTTTATACAGCCTAAACCACTGGATTCCCGCTCCCCGCTTAAACCATACGGGGACAAGCTTCGCGGGAATGACGGGGGAGCCTCACCCCCAACGAGGGCGATTCCAGCCTGAGAACATTCACTTACCATTTGTTGTTATGAGCCCAAGTATCTTCCCATCTCATATTTATAAATCATATCCCTTCCCTTAATTTCTTTAGCTTGCTATTCCTCGTAGCAAGCTACGGGGTAACCGCTTAGGTATCCCCTTTGTAAAAGGGGGTAGGGGGATTTAAGGATTCAGGTTTTCCTCTGAATACCCCGCGGCCTTGCTGCGGGGATCTTTATAATCCTTTCATTGTGCGCACTTTAAACACTTTTTGATATTTTTTACCCACTCCATTGCACGAAGACCTGGAAAAGTTTTAGCAGTAATGGGAAGGGGCAGGCCGGATGTAAAGCATGCCGGAAAGTCCATGGTTGGAGGCAGCCTGAAATCCTAACTTTTCGTAAAAATCAATTTTATCCCGTGTGAACAGTGAAAGGACTTGGATAGGGGTCAACTTGGGGTGATGAATGATTTTTTCCAACAAGAGCCGACCAAGACCTGCTCTCTGGTGATTCGGGTGAATCACCACGTCGTATATCATCGCTCGAAAGGTAAAGTCCGTTAGGACCCGTGCAAACCCGACCAGCTTTTCATCGGCCCAAACAGAAAAGACCATGTGGGTATGCTGAAGCATTTGGACAATTTCCTCGGGGGTTCGATCTTTGGCCCAAGGGGCATGTTTGAATAAAGATTGAAGTTTGACAGGATTTAAATTTTTCTCTTCCTTGATGTGGTAGGTCATCGTTCGAGGTTTTTAATCCTTTTGGGGTTCCTCCACTTTCTTTTTAAACCTTTGGCTTGAGAATATATTTTTATCATCCACCTAAAAGTTTTCTTGAATTTTGCGGATGAGTTTTTTGTATTCATCTTCAGGTAAAACCAGGGATTCATGCGGCATGGCCCAGATCGAGTCCGGCCAGGCAGGGTCATTTTTCCATCGGGGGACCAAATGCCAATGCATGTGGGGGACCTGGTTTCCAAGAAAGGCATAATTGATTTTATCGGGTTTGAAGGTTTTAAAAAGAAGCTGGGCAGCCAGGTTTATTTCTTCAATGAGGGTGCTCCTGTTTTCAAAATCCAGGTCAAACAGTTCACAGATGTGACGCTTGCTTTCGAGTACACAATAACCCGGGAAGAATTGATCTTGTTGAAGAAAAAGGGTGGAGAGCGGAAATTCCTTAATTCTTAAAGGGGATTCAGAAAATAAATGATCACAGATTGAACAGTCTTCCGACATTAGTTTTTCCTGGTTTACACGGGGGCTTAGCCCGCATGTTCCTCTAAAAATTTTTCAGCATCCATCGCTGCCATGCAGCCCGTTCCGGCGGCAGTCACCGCTTGCCGGTAACGATGGTCTTGAACATCCCCTGAGGCAAATACCCCTGGGATGCTGGTGGCCGTTCCGTCATGGGTGATAATGTATCCATTGGAATCCAATGACAATTGGCCTTGAAACAATTGAGTGTTGGGTTTGTGCCCAATGGCAATGAAAACCCCCTCCAATGTCTTTTCGGTGATCTTTCCTGTTTTTGCGTTTTTCATTCGGACTCCGTGAACCGTTTCTTCTCCTAGGATCTCTTCAATGACGGTGTCCCAAATAAATTCGATTTTAGTATTTTTCTTTGCCTTATCCTGCATGATTTTAGAGGCTCGGAGAGAGTCCCGACGATGGATAACGGATACCTTTTTTGCAAATTTTGTTAAAAAGGTGGCTTCCTCCATTGCGGTGTCTCCCCCTCCGACAACGGCAATCTCCTTCTCTTTGAAAAAAAACCCATCGCAGGTGGCGCAGGCGGAGACCCCATGGCCCATTAAGCGCTTTTCGGATTCAAGATTTAACAATTGGGCAGAGGCACCCGATGCGATAATAAGGGCCTTGGTTTGAAAAGTGGTTTCATCCTCTACCGTGATGGTAAAAGGATGTTTGGACAGGTTCACGGAAATGACATCTCCCCGTATCAATTCGGTTCCAAATCGCTCTGCCTGTTTCCTCATCTCCACCATTAATTGAGGACCCATAATGCCGTCTGGGAACCCGGGGTAATTTTCCACATCGGTGGTAATGGTGAGTTGCCCCCCCGCTTGTGTCCCTTCGATGAGAAGGGGATTGAGATTTGCCCGGGCCGCATAAATTGCCGCAGTGAGTCCCGCTGGCCCAGATCCAATAATTAAGACATTTCGCATTTAAGATCTCCCTATAAAAAAAAACATACTAACATCGTCATAGGGTGAAATCAACGCGTGAGTTGCCCATTTATACAAATGCGAGGTAGTTTAAACATGTTTCTTCGGGCTTTCCTCCTGTGATATAATGGTTTTTCCTTATGAACTTACCATTCTCGGTAACAGGCTACGGGGCAACGGTTGGATCTCCCTTAGAAAAAGGGGGATCAAGGGGGATTTGGAGATAAAAAATCTCCCCTGGCCCCTCTTTTCCAAAGAGGGGAAGTATAGCGGTTTTCCCCTCAAAAAAGTGGGGTCTCCCAATTCTTTCCCCCTTAGAAAAAGGGGGATCAAGGGGGATTTGGAGATAAAAAATCTCCCCTGGCCCCTCTTTTCCAAAGAGGGGAAGTATAGCGGTTTTCCCCTCAAAAAAGTGGGGTCTCCCAACTCTCTCCCCCTTAGAAAAAGGGGGAGAGAGGGGGATTTGGAGATAAAAAATCTCCCCTGGCCCCTCTTTTCCAAAGAGGGGAAGTAAGGCTGGAATTTTTATGTGAGGGTTATTGCCCTCAAAGGAGGATAGGTTGAAGGTTGGATTGGCCAATTTAGGGTGCTCCAAAAACCAAGTCGATGCGGAAGTCATGCTGGGGTTTTTGGCAAAAGAGGGTTTTACCTTTACCCCGGATCAACGTGAGGCGGAAGTGATCATCGTCAACACATGTGGGTTTATTGAAGCTTCACGGGAGGAGTCAATTGACACCCTTTTGGAATTGGCACAAATGAAAGAGGAGGGCCACTGCCGCCTTCTCATTGCGGCGGGCTGTTTAACCCAGCGATATGGCAAGGAAATGGTCCGGGAAATGCCAGAAATAGATGCAGTGGTGGGTACCGGAGACCTTCCCAGAATTGGGGAGATCTGCCTGGATTTAATCCAAAAAAAGGGGGTAGCGAAAAGAGAATGGCTTTCCCCGCCACAGTATCTCTATGACGAATTAACCCCCAGAATCCGGTTTGGACAAAAGCATTGGGCCTATGTCAAGGTTTCCGAGGGGTGCAACAAGCAATGTTCATTTTGCAGTATTCCCATTATGCGCGGCCGCTTAAAAAGCCGATCATTGGATTCAATTGTTCAGGAGGTCCAGCAGTTAGCGGGAGCGGGGGTTCGTGAAATCAACCTCATCGCTCAGGATATGACCAGCTATGGTGAGGATCTCCGAGAACGGGGCGCTTTAGCAAAATTATTGAGGGTTTTGGGAAAAATGGAGGGAATAGAATGGTTCCGCCTGTTTTATACATACCCCACCACTCTGACCGATGAGATTTTGGAAATTTTGGCTTCGGAGCCAAAGTTTTGTAACTACGTAGACCTTCCTTTACAGCATATCGATGACGATATTTTAAAAAAGATGAACCGGTATGGAGATGGCGCATTAATCCGAAAGTTGATCGAGCGAATCCGGTTCATTATTCCCAATGTGGTGCTGCGGAGTACCTTCGTGGTTGGATTTCCCGGTGAAACAGAAGAACAGTTTCAGCGTTTGGTTGATTTTGTGGAAGAGACCCAATTTGACCGGTTAGGGGTATTTTCCTTTTCCAAAGAGGAAGGAACCCCCTCTTTTTCCCTTCCCAATCAACTTCCGGAATCGGTAAAAAAGAGACGTCAAAGCAAGCTGCTTCGCCTTCAATCCAAAATCAGTCATCAAAAAAATAAGAGGCTCATTGGAACCCGTCACCGGGTAATGGTGGATGGCCTTTCGCCCGAAACGGATTTATTACTGCAGGCCCGCCTTGAGGGGCAAGCCCCGGAAATTGATGGGGTGGTCTATATTAATGATGGAATTGCCTCAGCCGGGGAGTTTGCAGAAGTAGAAATCACGGAAGCTCACCCCTATGATTTGGTTGGGCGAGTCGTTTCACCCTTATCTTTCCATTCCCATTTCGGCCCCCCCCAATAACGCTCCTGCATAAGTGGGGCTTACTTCTTTAGTATTGTAGGGTTTGGAAAGAACACCCAAATACCATAGCTACCTATAATTTATTTATAAACAATAAGTTATGTTAGATTCAAGGTGGATTTTATTGACACGTCCGAGAAAGAAAGCTATTCTGAAAGTACACTTATGTTTTGTTTTTTAAGGGTCATAGAAAACATGGTGCAATAGAGGATAATCCACAAAAATAAGCTGCCCTTTCATGGATGCTACCAAAGGATCAAAAACACGTCTCTCCATTATCATTCCGATCTTGAATGAGGAAACCCTCCTCCCGGAGCTTTATTCCCGTTTAAAGCAGGTTTTAAATTCCCTTTCCATTGCTCATGAGATTATTTTTGTGGATGACGGAAGTGAGGATTCATCCTATCCCTTTTTGCAGTCCCTGGCTGAAAAGGACTCAGATGTTAAGGTACTGCGTTTATCGCGGAATTTCGGACATCAGGTGGCTATAACCGCGGGAATGGATTATTCCCAAGGGGAAGCCGTTGTGATTATGGATGGCGACCTCCAAGATCCCCCTGAATTGATTCCGACACTCCTGGAAAAATGGAACGAAGGGTTTGAGGTTGTTTATGCGATTAGAAAAAAAAGAAAAGGAGAGAAGTTATTCAAACTTTTTACCGCCTATTTTTTCTATCGAATAATTCGAAAAATCACCAAAATTCAAATTCCCTCGGATACCGGGGATTTCCGGCTCATGAGCCGAAAAGCCATGAACGAACTTCTTAAAATGAGGGAGCGTCATCGGCTCATCCGAGGTATGGTGAGCTGGGTTGGGTACAAGCAGACCGGTGTGGAATATGAACGGGATGAGCGGTTTGCTGGGAAAACAAAGTTTAGCTGGTTTAAAATGGCCCAGTTTGCATTGGATGGGATTACCTCTTTCTCAAACGTTCCCTTGAAGATGGCCACCTATTTGGGTTTTTTGGTTTCATTTTTAAGCTTGATTAAGATAATCGAATTGTCTGTTAATTATTTCTATAAATCCTATGTCCCAGGGTGGGCTTCCATCATGGTGGCGGTTTTATTTTTAGGGGGAGTTCAGTTAATTACCATCGGAATCATTGGAGAATATATTGGTCGGATTCATGAGGAAGTGAAAAATAGGCCACTATATTTGGTGGATGAGGAAATAAATTTTAAAAAAAATTTGGTACCATAATTTATTACCTTATCGAAAAAAACACAAAGTGGCTTATTTACACTACCCCAATTCTTAAACCTCGAAAATCAGTCAGTCCTAACAAGGGATTTTTTCCTTTTTTTAATAATTTTAGCTATTTTAATGAGGAGATATAATTGATTTAGAAAATGCTGTTTCCATCGATTTCAAAAGAATATTTTTTTATTTGGATTTTCATAATTTTTTGAAGGCCTTGGTGGCCCTGGTGTTGCACCGTTAAACCCTAAAAATTTTTAAAATAAAGGCTTTTTTTTTAAAAAAGTAATAAGTTTTGGATATTGCGTGAAATAGACTTTTTAATTCTTAATTAAAAAAAATCTAATCTATTGGCATATTAAAATTTGTCACTGGTTACCAGAGCCCCTTAATTAGCGCAAGCTCGTGTAGAGAAAGAGTAAAAGTTTAATAGGGGAAATGTAATAAAAAAAGCACTTTTTTGTTGATACCCTTAAGGGGTATTTTGAAGAACTAATGGTTATTTCCAACCTATTCCATAGATATTTTCCTCTTCCAAAAAATGTGATCAAACGTTTTTTTTACGGAGGTTCATGGGTTCTTGGGGGACAGGTTTTAGGTTCACTTTCAGGAGTGGTTTTAAATGGTTTAATTGCGAGGCTTTTGGTCCCTGAGGAGGTTGGTGCATACTTTCTAACTTTTAGCTTGGTTTCGGTAGCTGCTCTTTTAGTTCAGTTAGGTTTAAACCAAACTATTGTCCGTTTGATTGCCGAATCGATGGGAACTGGTGATCCTAATCGTGCTAAGTCTGTTGTGGTGAAATCATTTTTTTTGTGTGCCTTGGCCTCATTATTAATGTTCTTTGGGTTTGTAATTGGTGGTGGAGAATGGATAGCAAGAAATGTATTTAATTCCTCAATCATGGAAAGAATCATATGGTTAGGAGGGCTATGGGTAGCAGTGATAGCATTTCAGAATTTGTTTGCGGAATCTTTTCGTGGGTTTCACGATATTCGTTTGGCTTCTATTTTTGGGGGACTGCTGACCAGTATTATTTCTTCTCTTCTTTTTGCTTTAATTTGGATTTTTCAGGGTCATTCCAATTTAACCCAAATAGTAATTTTTTCAATTTCAGCAGGAATTATGAGTACAATAGTATCTGGTTTTTTATTGCAAAAAAAATTAAGCGGGTTTGAAAACGGGAAAAATCTTCGTTTTTCTGAAATTTTTAACATCGCCGGGTCTCTTCTTGTTGCAAATTTGGCCGCTTTCATTCTAACCCAGGCTGATATTTGGATTTTAGGCTCCTTTCGCTCCCAAGAAGAGGTGGCCATATATGGGGCCGCGTCTCGCCTAGTTATTTTTGTAACAATGCCTTTAATGGTTATTAATTCTGTTATTTCTCCAATAATTTCGGAAATGTTTTCCCAAGAAAAAAAAATTGAATTAGAGGTTTTGCTTCGAACAACAGCAACAATTGCGGGTATACCTGCATTGGGAGGTTTTCTAATTTGTCTTTTCTTTGGGGCTTCCGTTTTAGAGTTTGTATATGGGCCATTTTACCGAGAAGGGACTATCATTCTAATTTTGTTGGCATTGGGGCGTTTGGGAAATGTTTTGGTTGGATCATGTGGATTGACCCTTATTATGACAGGCCACCAGGCGACCTTAATGGGAATAACATTGGTCTCGGGAGCTATTGCGGTAGGGGGAGCGTTTCTATTGGTTGGGCCTTATGGAGCTGTAGGAGTTTCGGGAATTGTTTCCCTTACGATGTTATTGAGAAATATTTTTATGTTGTATTTTGCCAGGAAAAAAAGTGGTGTGTGGACCCATGTCCGATTTTCTATTTTTCGGTTTAATCAAATTTTTTCGCGGTAGAGCTTTATTAAAAACCTACCGTGGTTTTTAAAAAAAATTGTAAACCGTAAGGAATTAAAAGTTTAATAAACTAACACATTTTTATCCAGATGGCCTCAGGCGAAATTCTTTTTAATTCTTGGAGAAAGGGCAAATGTTTTTTTGAAAATATTGCAGATTACACAAGGAATTAATTACAAATAGCTATACATATTTTAATCCTTTTCTATACAAATTAATCAGGAAATAGTAAGATTAACCAGTATTTAGACGGAAGTTTAAACCGTGTGGGGAGAGCGACAATGTGAAGGGAGAAGGAGGTTTTGAGTTGGGTTTTATACCTAAAAAACCTAATAGAATTTATAAAATAAGATAAATTTAATTTTTGTAAACGGAAACCAAGAAAAGTTTATATGAAGAGAATGCTTAAAAAATTAAGAACAAAAGGGTCTTTTTCTAAAAACAAATTGTATCCTGTTTTAAGCACTTTATGGTTTCTTTCCACCCTTAAGTTAATTCCCATTAAAGGAGGTGAGAAAAAGTATCCCAAAGTGATCCAACTTCCTATAACCTATTTTTGTAACGCACGGTGTGTAATGTGTGATGTTTGGAACATGGATTATTCCGGGGAATTAACGGCTAAAGAATTGAAAGCAGTTTTGACGGACCCAGTATTTAAAAAAGTGGAGGGCGTAGGAATTAATGGGGGTGAGCCTTCACTAATTAAAAATTTAGATGAGTATGCTGAGGTTATTATTAATCAATTACCCAATTTAAGGTCGTTAAATATTATATCTCACGGTTTTCATACCTCGCGTCTTTTGGCCCTTTTAAAGTCAATTTATTTTTTATGTAATAAAAAGGGAATTTCTTTTCATGTTTCAGTGTCGCTTGATGGATATGGTGAGATTCATGACAAGGTTCGTGGAATTCCTAAGGTTTTTAAAAAAACATTCGAAACAATAAAAGAAATTAAAGCAAATAGGAGCCTCTATTGCGACTCTTTTGATGTGGGGTGTACAGTTATAAGTCAAAATGTAAATTATTTAGAACAACTTAATGCTTTTGCAAAAAAAATTGAAATACAAATTAAATTCCGGATGGGGATTGAGAATAAACGAATTGAAAGCGAAAAACTTTTTCCTTCTTTTAGTGGATTTAATGGAAAAGGGTTATTTTCATCAAAAACTTTTTTTTATTCTCAATATAAAAACAGCAAAACCATTTCTGATAAATTTAAATATTTTAGCATTTTTAACTCAATTAATAACGGTAGATCAAAAAGGTTGATGGGCTGTAATTGGAAAAATCAGGGAATAACATTAGATTCAAGAGGAAATATTTATTATTGCGCGGTTGAAAGTGAGTGCATTGGAAATTTGAAAAACACTCCTGGGGAAAAAATATTTTTTGATGAGGCCCATCTAAAATATCGGGAATCAATTGTCCAAAATAAATGTGATTCTTGTGTACATGATTACTATGGAAATCCAGAAATTAAAAATTTTTTAATTTTTGTTTTTCAGGTTCTCCACGAGAGATTTTGGGCTAAAATATATGCCTTTAAATTAAGGTTTATGATTTGAAAATAACCATTTTGGGTTGGTATGGAACGGAAACAATTGGAGACCGAGGTACATTTGCTGGAACTTTAAGTATTCTTTTTAAAAATTTAAAAATTGATCAAATTTTTTTAGGTAGTCTTTTCCCTTTCTTTACAGAAAAAACCATCTTTGAAGACCATCCTTTTTGGGCCAACTTAATAGGCTCCGAACCAAATATAAAAATTTTTAACTCTAAAAAATCAAAAGAATTGGAAAGTCATATTACCCAATCCGATATGGTTGTTATTGGAGGGGGGCCCCTCATGCATATTGAATCAATGTATATGTTGGCTTATGCTTTCAAATTTGCGAAGCGGAAAGGTATAAAGAACATTATTTTTGGATCAGGGGTCGGTCCATTTTTCACAAAAAGACATAAGGAGTTACTTACAGTACTTTTTCAATTCTCAGACAGGATTATTTTAAGGGATAGTACATCTCTTATTAATGCAAAAGATATTTTTAGAGAAATGGGAAAGGTTTTTGAAGAAGACAAAATTCTGGTTTCCTTAGATCCTGCAATTGGACCTTGTCTTCATTTTAAAAAAAAGAAGAGTGAAGAATTACCGAAACTTCATTCTAACGAGATAACGGCCTCTATTTCCCTTCGAAATTTCCCAAAGGAATATCTTAAAGAAAATTCAGATCTTGATAAAATAAAAAATCGATTAGAAGAGTTTTACAAAAAATTAAATCTTTCATTTGGTAGAGTTCGTTTTATTCCTATGCATTACTTTACAATTGGTGGAGATGATCGAAAGTATTTAAATAAACTTTATTTTGAATACCCTAGTGAAAACAGTTACGTCCAAAATGTTCCCCTTTCATTGGAAGAAACAATGGATGAATTTTATTCTGCGGATATATGTTTTGGAATGAGATACCATTCTATTATTTTTCAAACCATCCTAAATGGAAAAAATTTTGTTATCGATTATACTGAGCCTAAAAAAGGAAAAACTTCAAATTTTGTCAAAGATATTGAATTTCCAAAAGAACGGTATGTGAATATACAAGAAGAGGATATTCCTAATTCTTTTTTAAATTTAGAGCAAAAACCATTTGTCCCTGATCAACAAATGATTGAGGAAAAACTTAAAATTTATGATAAAACCATTTTTGATCTTTATAAGGGAAATTAATATCCTTGTTTTTATTTGCAGTATTTTTTATGGTCAATATGCAATTTGAGAATTTTAAGGTTTAGATTGGTTTAAAAAATTTAATTGTTTAAAAAGGTAAACTCTTTGAGAGTCCTTCTTGTAAACACATTTGATATTGAGGGAGGTGCAGCCCGGGCGATGTATCGTCTTCATGTTGGGCTTCAGGATTTGGGCCTCGATTCTAAAATCCTGGCTCAAATCAAATCCACGGGGGATGCCAATGTGGTTGGCCCCGAATCCTACATAAAGAGAGGATGGGCACTGGTTCGGTTTGTGGCCGATGGATTTCCGGTTTTGTTGTATCCCAAAAGGGAGCGGACCAATTTTTATACAGCATACCTACCGGATGGACTGAAACAGAAATGTCGGTCCATCAACCCGGATGTGATACATTTTCATTGGCTTGGGGGGGGAGGGTTGCGGATCGAAACGCTTCCCAAGTTAAAGAAACCCCTGGTCTGGACCCTCCATGATATGTGGCCCTTTACTGGGGGTTGCGCATATGATGGGGAATGTGGGCGATATCGGGGGTCTTGTGGATGCTGCCCCAAATTAAACAGTTCTAGGCAAAAGGATCTGTCTTCTTGGATTTGGAACCGTAAAAAGAAGGCCTGGAGAAATTTAAACCTTACCCTTGTCACCCCGAGCAAGTGGTTAGCAGGCTGTGCTCGTTCTAGTTCCCTTTTTAACAATTATTCAATCCGAGTCATTCCTAACGGAATTGATATAAACCGTTATAAACCGATCGAAAAAGGGGTTGCAAGGAATATCATCGGTTTACCTCAAAATAAAAAATTAATTATGATTGGGACCCTTCAAGCTTTAGATGAAAAACGGGCTGGTTTTTCATACATGCAGTCTGCACTGGTAAGGTTGGCTAAAAATGGGTTGAGTGATCAAACTGAAGTCGTTATGGTGGGATGTTCAAAACCACAACCTGCTCCTAATTTTGGTTTAAAAACCTACTTTGTAGGCCGTTTAAACGATGATATCAGTATGGCGTTGTTCTATTCTGCCGCGGATGTTTTCATAACCTCTTCTCTTCAAGAAAACCTTCCAAATATGGTTGTGGAATCAATTTCTTGTGGTACCCCATGTGTCGGGTTTGGGGTGGGGGGTGTTTCAGAGATCATTGAGCACCGCACAACGGGGTATGTGGCTCAAGCGGGGGACTGGGAAGATTTGGCCTTTGGAATTCAATGGGTATTAGAGGACCCCTTGCGTTTGAACCAATTAGGCGACAATGCCCGAAAAAAAGCCAAACATACCTATTCTATTGACCATCGGGCAAGAGATTATATGTCTCTTTATGAAGAGATTCTTTTAAAGTAAAGCAGAATAGGTGAAAGATTGTCTGAGAAGGATTTTCAAACATTAATTTTTCTTCATATTCCTAAGGCGGCAGGAACCACCCTTCATCAGGTTTTAGAGCGGCAATTCCACCGAAAGGAGGTTTTTACCGTAGATGGCGCCCATGTGCCTGAATCCATTGAAGAATTTAAAAATCTGTCCGAAGAGAAGAAAGCCAAAATCAAATGCTTAAAGGGCCATCTCCCATTTGGTTTACATGAGAATTTACCGGGCAAATCAAAGTACATAACAGTTTTAAGAAATCCGGTTGATCGGGTCATTTCCCATTATTACTTTGTTTTACAAACCCCAAAACATTACTTGTACCGGCAAGTTGCCTCAAAAAACCTAACTCTTGAGCAATATGTAAAAGGTAACCTTTCTTCGGAAATTAATAATGGTCAAACCCGTTTAATTTGTGGAGACCCAAGGGTGGATACTGTTTCTGGGAACGGACCGGTGTCACAGGCCACTTTGGAAGCTGCGAAGCGAAACCTTCAGGAGCATTTTATTGGGGTTGGGATCTCTGAGCGATTTGATGAAACGGTTTTGATGTTCCGAAATTTGTTGGGTTGGGAAAATGCTTATTACGCAAAAGAAAATGTGACCCGCAACCGGTCGGCCAAACCGGATGTTGCCCATGATGTTATAAAAGCTATAGAAGAAACCAATGCCCTCGATATTGAGCTTTACGCTTTTGGCAAGGAATTATTTTTTGATCTATTAAAAAAGCACGGTGCGGACCAAGAGGAAGTTAAGGCCTTCAAAAAATGGAATCGGTACTTCGGAATGGCGTATAATTTATCCATGGTTGGAATTCCCAAAAAGGTGGTTAGACGTTTCATTAAAATTTACAAGGAAAATACCGTGTGGCGTAAAAGTTGATTGCATGACTTGAGGGGTTAATTTATTAATTTGGAAAAGGAGCGTCTGTTTTCTGTAATCACGGTTTGTAAAGATGATTTAAAGAATCTAAAACGTACCTATCATGATCTCCAGGCCCAAACTTTTCCTGATCTTGAATGGATTGTGATTGATGGGGAGTCAAAAGACGGTACTGTTGCCTTTTTGGAGGATTTAAACCTATCAAATGCTATTTGGGAAAGTTCTCCCGATCTGGGCTTGTATGATGCAATGAACAAAGGGATCTCTAAAGCCCAGGGAGAATTTTTAATTTTTTTAAATGCGGGGGATTGTTTTGCCTCGGAGGAGACGCTTATAAGATTAAAAGAAAGGGTAAGAAACGCTTCCGATTTTGATTTAATTTATGGAGATGCAATTATTGTTTTTGAGAATGGGGAGGAACTTTTTGAAAAGGCGCGGGGTCCATCCTACTTCAGGTATGGGCAGCCTATCTACCATCAGGCGATTTTATACCGGCGGGAATCCATAGGGTCGATCCGTTTTCAATTCGAAAAGTTTAAAATAGCAGCTGATTATGCTTTTGCTTTAGAACTGATTGCTCAGGGAAGAGAGGCCCTCCACATTCCGGTTCCAGTTTGCAGGTTTTTTTTAGGGGGAATTTCATCCAAAAATACGTTTCAGATATTAAAAGAAGTTTGGATCGCTCAGAGGGATATATTGCATGTTTCTTTGGGAACCCGTTTGATGAGTTATATGATTCATCTAGGTTCCATGATCAGCAAAGAGCGAGTTCCATGGTTATTTCGCGGCCTTCATCGCTTATACCAGAAATGTAACCCCGTTTAAATCAGCCCTGATATGGAAAAAAACGGCTGTTCTTTATAGGCTCCTTAAACCAATGGATTCCCACGAACCCCAAAAAATGTCATTAAAAATTGCTATGGTGGTGGCCTGCCCTTTTCCGGCCAATCACGGGACTCCGGGAGGAATTCGGGAGTTGGCTCAGGCGGTTTCCGATAAGGGTCATAAGGTTCATATTGTTACCTACCATTATGGGGAGGGATTAAATCCGCGTGGTGTTAAGTTGCACCGAATTTGGGACTGGGGGTTTAAAAAGAAAATGGTGGTGGGGCCCACAAAAGAAAAACCGGTATTGGATTTACTCATGGTGGTTAAACTGTGTGGCGTGATTTTCCGTGAAAAGATTGACCTGATTCATGGGCATAACTATGAAGGTGCTCTGATCGGTTTTTTTGCAAGCGTTTTAACCCGAAGACCCTTGGTATACCATGCCATCAATACCATGATTGATGAGTTACCCTCTTATAACTTCTTTAAACCCAAAATTCTTGCGGTCTGGATTGCCCGCTTTTTAGATTTTGTGGTCCCCCGATTGGGAGATGAAATCATTGCCATATCGGAGGATTTGGTCCGGTTTTTAAAAAGCCGGAATATAAGCCAGGGAAGGGTTCACTTAATTCCCCTTGGGGTAGACACCCAACGGTTTGAGGGTTTAGACCCATTGGCCATGAGGAAAAAATATGGGTGGGGGGATCGTCTTTTGGTTGTTTATACGGGAACGGTGGATCGGTTTCAAAGGATTGATTACCTATTAAATGCCATGCAGATCGTTTGTCAAAATATACCCAAGGCAACGCTTTTTTTGGTTTGTAATGTTCCATCCGAAAAAGACCTAAAAGAATGTCACCGTATGGTGGAAGCGTGCAACCTCACGGACCATGTAGAAATTAATCATAAAGCCTCTATGGAGGAGGTTCCTTTTTTTCTTTCGGGGGCCGATGTTGCGGTGGTGAGTCGCCCGGATTGTCCGGGGTTTCCCATTAAACTTTTAAATTATATGGCTGCGGCCAAGGCGATTGTTCTCTTTGAGGGAACCTCCAAGGGCCTTGAGCACCTAAAGAATGCTTTTATTGTGAAGGACCATGATTATCAAGCTATGGCTCAGGGAATTATTACCATTCTCTCGGATTTTCAATTGCGGGAAAAACTGGGAAGGAATGCTAAAGAGTGGGTGGATGAGAAATTTGCATGGCCTACACTGGTTCAACAGATTGAACAGGTTTATTTTAAATTAGTTAATAAATAGAAAGGTGAAGGGCTCCTTAATCAAAGTTTTCTATAGTCCCAGAGAATACAGATAGTTGAGGATTTGTCTGGCGCTTTCTTCGGGAGTTTCCTTGTTGGAATGGATAATGATTTCGGGAGTGGTGGGTTCCTCATACGGATCTGAGATCCCGGTAAAACCTGTTAATTTGCCCGACCGGGCTTTTTTGTATAACCCCTTTGGGTCTCTTTCTTCCAATACATCTAAGGGACAAGTGATAAAGACCTCGACAAATTTGGCCCCATCCCTCACCACATTCTCACGAACATCCTGCCGAATGGCCCGATAGGGGGAGATGGCAGCTACTAAAACCCAAACGCCATTTCGCGCCAGAAGGTTGGAAACAAAACCAATTCTTCGAATATTGGTATTTCGATCGTCTCTGGAAAAACCGAGCCCCTTGCTTAAATTGGTTCGTATCACATCCCCATCCAAAACCTCAATCTTACATCCCCTTTCTCTAAGAGCGGGACCGACCATTTGGCTTAAGGTGCTTTTCCCTGCCCCGGAAAGGCCTGTCAACCAGATGACACCTCCTTGAATGGGTATTTTCTTGGGTTTGCTGGTTCGGGTCCGCGTTCTCTTTGTTGGGTTAGTTTTCTTTCCTTTTGTGTTGGTGGTTTTTTTCAAAGGATCCGTTTATCCTAAAAAATGATTTTTGATTCATAAAAGCAAAAGCCCTATATACAAAAATAACGTTCTTTTCTTTCCCTGTCAATAGGAGGGCCTTTAAAAGAAGGGGTAAAAGGGTTTGGTTCAGGTGGGGTTTTCCAAAAATGGCAAGGAACCCATTGGTTTTTTTTCAAAGGATGACTTTTCCCTGTTTCTTTGACGGTATTTTTTAAAATGATTATTGTTAATTGAAATAATCAATTGTTTTTTTAATAAATTCCGGGTGAAACAGTTTATTTGAATAACCAAGGAAAAAATTGATGATAGAGGTATTTGGTTTTTTCTTTATTAATTTTTTTATTTTTTCTTCGTGGATTCTTTTTTTATGGGCATTCCAAAAAACTTCTTTCCGGGATTCATTGGTTTATGGGGGGATGATTGGAATGATCCAAATTGCCTTTGTCCCTTTATTGTACGGAATACTCAACCGGCTTACTTTTTCTTGGGTTGTAGGGTCCCATTTAACCCTATCCTTAATCCTGGTGGGTTGGGTCATGGTGGGCCGTAGGGCCCGGTTGGGTCCTGGCCTTAGAGATTTTTTTTCTACTCTTAAAATTTGGCTAAGGAAGGTGTTTGGATGGGAAAACTATCTTCTCCTTATTCTAGGGTTTTTTGTTTGGGTGTGGGTTTTAATCGCGGCAATTTTTTTACCCCCCAGGGGCATTGATGATCTGGTTTACCACCTTCCCTCTCTATATCATTTCGTTCAAAACCAGGGAATTGAACTCCTTCCCTTAGATCTTCGGCGTGGGTTTGCCATGCCTTTGAATGGAGATCTGCTTTTTTTGTGGCCTTTACTTTTTTTCGGAAATGATTATTTGATCGATATGGTGGTTTTTTGGGTCGTGCTGTACGGTGTAGGGGTCCTGTATTCCCTTGGGCGACAACTGGATATTGCTCCCAGGCATTCTTTTTTCGTGGCCCAATTATTTATTTTTTTACCCGTCGTTTTAGGGCAAATCGGAAGTAATTATAATGATGTGATCACGGCGGTTTGTTTCCTTTCTCTGCTGAATGCGGTTTTCAATTTTTACCGTACGGGAGAAAAACACCATTTAATAATCGCCGGAATTATTACCGGGTACGGTTTAGGGGTGAAATATAGCATGTTTATTTTCTCGTTGGCGGTTCAACCGATTTTATGGTTGAGATTTTGGGAAGAAAAAAGTTTTAAGAGAGCGCTGGTGCGATACAGTACTTATATCCTCCTGACCATTCCCATTAGTCTTTATTGGTATGTGAGAAATTATCTGGAAACAGGGCATCCCTTTTATCCTCGGATTTTTGGCGGGGGTGATCAAACGGGGATGGTTAGCGGAATGGTACAAGGGGTTGCCCCAAAATTAAAGACAGATTTCGCCTTGGGTGCATTTTTAGAAGATCCCATCAACTTTCTGATGTATCCATTTTTTGATTTGGGTTTGGGAAGTCTACACGGAGGGTTTGGGGTAATATTTTGGGGTCTAGGATTTCCATGCGTAGCCTATTTTCTTTTTCAAGGCGTTAGGAAGGCTTTTAGAAAAGATTGCTTCCCCTTGTTTTTTTGGGGACAAATCCTGGTAGGGTTTTACAGTGTTTTCTTAACCATCAACAAAGATTTTGAGTTTAATCAACGATACGTTTTATTTGTGGTTGGGTTTGGGTTGCTGGCTGTTGGAAATTTGTTTCAAAACCTTAGGGGAAATCTTCCTTTTACCGTTCCGATCCTTAAATTATTTTGTGTGGGGTCCTCTTTTTTGGCGGTCATGCATCTTGCAAGTTATGGCTGGCCCTCGTACCAGATTAAACCGGCGGTGGAGGATTGGTTGGCTAACCAGCAGACCTCTGAATATAAATATTATCGCCAGTCTCCCTGGGACCTTCCCAGTTTGAGTATGGCCTGGGAACCCCTGGATTATTTAACCCGGGAGGGGGATGGATGGAATGTCTACATGGCTGCCACCCATGGGGTTTTCTGGGTGACGCCCACTTACGGAAGTCACCTTCAAAATAAAATTTGGAACTTTGAGGAAAATCCCCAACAGGACCCGGATGCCTATATTTTTCATTATGACTCTCGATCTATGGAGCTGTTTTACCTTGGAAAAAAAATTACACCCGCTGAGGTTCTAAATGATAAACGTTATGAATTAGTGACACAAACCCCCTTCACCACATTTTGGGTAAAACGACAACTATTAGATCACCCGTCCATGGCCGCCCGGTTAGCCGACTATTATGAAAAAACATTTCCTCCCGCCATTCAAACGGCAACTGCCCTGAAACACCTGGTAATGGACGATGGGGTAATCGTGACTTCTTCCCCACTGGGCTATGGGTTCAAATATCTGTTTCTGACCGGAAAAATTAGGTCCCCTGTTTATTTGGTTCCCAGAAATCAGGAAGAGGAATTTGTGAAAAGAGCCGACTTTCAAACCGTTTATACTGTTGGAAACCCTTTAGGGGGATTTCATCCTCGAGATATTGCAGAATTAATGGGTCCTCAAGGCCGGATTTATTTTTACGAAAATATAAAAAAATAGAAAGTGAATAAGGTTGTGATGGATTCCAATGTTTTAAAAAAGGGTTTAATCGCATGGGTCACTTTGGGGTTATCTTTAACCTATTTTGTTTGGGTTGAACGATTCGATTCCCAAACTTTTCAAACCGTCGAGACCGGAGTAAGGATTTATGGAGACACCCTCTTTCCCTGTTTTGTAGGGGCTGCAGTTATTTTGGGAATTCTGTTGATTTTAAAAATGAAGTGGGCGTCCATCGGTTGGATCTGCTATATATCTCTTCTGTTTTATTTTGGTTTTTTAAAATCTTTAAACGGGGGTTGGGTGTCTTTCATTTTAGTGGTGGGATTTGCGGGTTTAATTTATGTGGTATTAAGAAAAAAAAACCATTTTGAGGTTCACTCCTCTTTGGTTCTGATCCATGTCATGGGAACCATGAGCGGGCTTTATATGTCTTTTCATATAAAGGATTTCTTAAATGGATGGATTCCTTTTCAGGAGGTGATTCAAGGCCTATGGCTGTTGGTGACACAGGGAGTGTTTAAGATGTGGTGACCACACCCACCAGGGTATTGCTTTCATTCAACCCATCGATGGTTGCCCCGAGATCAGCCATGATTTTGATATAGTCAATGACTTCTTGGGTGATCACCTCTCCTGGAATTAAAACAGGAATACCCGGTGGGTAAACCGTGACAATTTCCGAGCTGACTCTTCCTATGGATTCAGGGAGGTTTAAATATTCATGTTTTGAAAAAAAAGCTTTGTGAGATGAGGTCTGCACCTTATTCTGAAAAAGTGGAAGATCGACTTTTTCTAATGGCGAGCGTTCCGCTTTAGGGGGGTTGTTTTTGGAAATCTCTTTGAGGGCGTCGACCAACCGGTTCAGGTCATCCCTTCGGTCCCCAATCGACACAATGACCAGGATGTGAAAAGGGTCTGCCATTTCAACCTGGATGTTATAGGTGGAATTTAAAATCTGTGAAACCCGATACCCGGAGAGGCCCAGCTCTTTAACGGTAACAGTCAGCTTGGTCACATCTAAATCACCCATCTTTGAGAAAATCGTCCCCGTTACATTGGTTTTGCCGAAACAACTTACCCCCGGAATTCGGTTAATTCTCAACCGGGCTTCTTCGGCCAGTTTAATGGTTTTTTCCAAAAGCTTGGCCCCTTCGGTGGCCATTTGCATTCTGGCAAGGTCCAGAGAGGCCATCAAAATATAAGAAGGGCTGGTGGTTTGAACCACTTTTAGTGCATTGGTGAGCGCTCTAAAATTAATTTGATTCCCTTGGGCGTGAAGCATAGAAGCCTGAGTCATTCCCCCGATGATTTTATGGGTGCTCTGCACAGCAATGTCTGCCCCCGCTTCTAAGGCAGATATGGGAAGGGAAGGGTGAAATCTAAGATGGGGACCATGGGCTTCGTCTACCAACACAATGATTCCCCGCTCATGGGCATAGGGAATGATCCGTTCAATATCTGCGGTAATCCCGTAATAGTTAGGCGTGGTCAAAAAGAGGGCTTTTGCTTCCGGGTTCTGATCAATGGCGTTTTTGGTTTCTTCAAAGGTGACATTCATTAACACATTTAAATCTGTGTCATAGGCAGGAGAAAAGAAAATAGGGTTTGCGCCACAGAGAATGATTCCCGCCAAGACTGATTTGTGTGCGTTTCGGGCAACCAAAATTTTATCCCCTGGTTTACAGGTGGATAAAACCATGGCATGATTTCCCCCAGTGGTCCCATTGACAAGGAAAAAAGAACGTTCCGCGCCGTAGGCCCGGGAGGCGAGTTCCTGGGCTTCTTTGATGACTCCCCGAGGTTTTTGAAGTGAGTCCACCTCGTCCAGAGTGGTGAGGTCGATGGAGAAAATTTTAGGGCCCACAAATTTACGAAAACGTGTTGAGATTCCCTTTCCGCTTTTGTGACCAGGGGTATGGAAGGAGACCTTCCGACTCTCCGCCAAATTCACCATTGCGTCAAACAGGGGGGTTCGTAACTGTTCTTCATTTTCCATTGTATGTTTACTAGGCGGTGTGGGGTTCCGGGGCCCACGCGGAAGGTTAACTATAAATAAAGAGGGGTTGATTGTCTTCTATTAAGCGTTCTTCTTTTTCAATGGCTCGGCGAACGTGTTTGGGTAAGAGAAACTGACCTTGGTGGACAGCCGAATCGTAATAACGAAGTTCGCCAGTAACTCGATCCTTAATTCTTCGGTCAACTTCTTCAGGAGAAAGGTCCTGAGGACGAAGTTTCTTGGAAGCCAGTTCGAATCCCCACGGCAGACCAAACGAGGGGATCCACGCCTCATAGGGGGACACCACTGGGAAGACAGATTTCAGGGTTTGATAAACTGCGCTAAAATTTAATAAAGAAGTCAATGCCGTGGTCCCGGCTTGTAGTGAAATGATTCCTTCTTTGGTTAAGCGCTTCATTAGGATGTTATAGAACTCCCGTGTGTATAGAAGATAGGCCGGTCCTTCCTCGACAGGCTCGGATATATCAATAATAATGATATCGTATACTTCTTGGGTCTCTTCCAGATATTTCCGGGCATCTAAAAATTGAAGCTCTACTCTGGGATCATCAAATGCACCCTGGTGCCATTCGGGAAGAAATTTTTTGGCGCTTTCCACGACTTCCTGGTCGATATCCACCATCAACACATGTTCAACGCTTTTATGTCGGAGAATTTCCCGGAGGGTGGCTCCTTCGCCTCCCCCTACGACAAAGACCCGTTTGGGGGAAGGGTGGGTGAGCAAGGCGGGATGCACCAAGGCTTCATGATAAATAAACTCATCACGTTCGCTGGATTGCATTTTCCCATCTAGAATCAGGCAACGACCATAATTGGAAATTTCCATAATTTCCATTTGCTGGAATTTGGTCTGCTTGGTGTGAAGAATGGTTTTCACCCCTAGCATATGACCTTCATCCGGACTTAGGAAATCAAGGAACCATTTGTAGTTCTTTGATTCGGTCATTTTCGGTTGCCTCTCCCTTACCGACTTTATGGGGAAGTTTTACGTCTCCCTTGGAAAGAAGGCCCCTTTTTATCTCGACCATGGAGGGGTTTTTGCTTTGAAATTTTTCAATGAGATAAGATGCGGCGACTTCGGGCTTCAAAAGGTCCCCGCATGTAAAAATGTCCACAGCGGCAAAACCATATTCGGGCCAGGTATGAATCGTAAGGTGAGATTCTGCTATCACAACAACCCCGCTGATACCAAAGGGACTGAATTTGTGAAACGAGATCTCAACAATCGTGGCTTTTGCCTGACGAGCTGCCGAGATCAGGATCTCCTGAACTTTTTTAATATCGTTCAGGATTTTGGAGTTGCTATCTTTCAACTCCACCAGCAAATGCGTCCCCAAAGCGTGCAATCTAATTTCCCCCTTTCATCTGATGGGTCAATTTTTTATTTGGGTTAGGCTAACACCTCCTTCAGATCATGAGATTCTGAAATCATTCGGTGTAACTATAACGAAAAATACGTTTTTGTCAAGGAAATTCGACGGGTTGTATCGGTTTAATTTTTCCTTATTTTCTCAACAACCCTTACCGATAAAATGTTTTTTCCGTTTGGGGTCCCATCACACCCGATCACAGGCCTTCCACGAATAGTAGGGCACGAAAAAACATTTTGCGGTTGATGCACTATACACATTTTAGAGAAGATTGCAAGAAGAAAATGACTAAAAAGGGATTTTTAAAACAGGTAAACCAAACTCATTGATGGGGTCAGAAAGATAAAACTTATTTTAAAAATTGTTACACAGGTCATCAAAGTAAAAAATTCGATTTAATTGTGACGGGATTTGGGCGATAAGGGGTTGTATTTTTGGAGAAATCTCCTTGACAACAGATTGAAATTCTGATACTTTTGGGACATTGTGGTTTTTTTTATTGCGGAGCTAGAATGCGAATTAAAATAAACGGAAAAGAAGAGGAAGTCCAAGAAAAAACAGTATTGGCCCTTTTAAAAACAAAGGAGATCGAACCTCAAATGGTCTCCGTGGAATTCAATTCAAAAATTCTCAACCGGGAGGATTTTTCTCAGACTAATCTTAAAGAGGGAGATAGAATTGAGTTTCTTTTCTTTATGGGAGGAGGAGAACCCGGTGTTCCTCAAGACGTGGTGGAACTCATTGGGAACACGCCTATGGTTCCTCTGCGACGGGTTGGAGAAGGAAAAAGAGCCGATCTTTTTGCAAAGATTGAATTTTTTAACCCGGGCGGAAGTGTGAAGGACCGGATTTGCCTGAGCATGATCGATGAAGCTGAGAAACAAGGAAAAATCCGCCCAGGATCCACTATTATTGAACCGACCAGTGGAAACACAGGGATCGGGCTTGCGCTGGTTTCAGCGGTTCGAGGGTATAAACTTATTTTGGTAATGCCCGAGAGTATGAGTATGGAGCGAGCCAGTCTTCTTTCTTCCTATGGATCCCAATTGGTTCTAACCCCAGGCTGGGAAGGCATGAGAGGTGCAATTAAGGAAGCCCAAAGCATTTTGGAGCAGAATCCAAGCTATTTTATGCCCAATCAATTTGAAAATCCTGCAAACCCAGCTATTCATCGTGCCACTACCGCTCTCGAAATTTGGGATGATATGGATGGAAAGGTGGATGCTTTCGTGGTGGGGGTGGGAACGGGGGGAACCATCACAGGTGTTGGGGAGGTTTTGAAAGAGAGAAACCCAAGGGTCAAAATTATTGCTGTTGAACCAACCACCTCTCCTGTTCTCTCGGGAGGAGATCCTGGTCCTCATAAAATTCAGGGCATTGGGGCGGGGTTTATTCCAAAAATTTTGAACCGCCAGGTTTTGGATCAAATTATTACCGTGGAAGATGATGAAGCTTATCGAATGGCAAAGCTCTTGGCTAAAAAAGAAGGGTTGCTGGTTGGCATTTCTTCGGGAGCCAACGTACATGCTGCCCTTCAGGTGGCGCAGGAGTTGGGCCCTGGAAAGCGGGTGGTTACCTTGTTGCCGGATACAGGGGAACGTTACATTAGCATTGAAAAATATTTTAATATTTAGGGAGTGGTTTGTAAAAGGAACCCATGGGTTTTTCAGAAGAACAGATTGAACGGTATAGTCGCCATATTTTATTACCCGAAGTAGGTGGCAAGGGTCAAAAGAAAATTGGGGAAGCCAAAGTTTTCATTGTTGGGGCAGGGGGGTTAGGCTCTCCGGTTGCCCTTTATTTGGCGGCCGCGGGAATCGGGACTTTGGGGATGGTCGATGGGGATGTGGTCGACGTGTCTAACCTGCAAAGACAAGTCATTCATCATACCCAGGATGTGGGTGTTTTGAAGGTTCGTTCTGCCAAAAAAAAGATTGAAGAAATGAATCCCGATGTGAAGGTTGTAGTCTTTGAAGAACATCTCCACTCAAAGAATATTCTTTCTTTGATCCGAGATTATGATATTTTAATCGATGGGACTGACAACTTTCCGGCAAAATTCTTAATCAATGATGCTGCTGTTTTAAGCCAAAAACCTTTGATTCATGGAGGTATTCTGCGTTTTGAGGGTCAGGCCATGACCATTATTCCTAATCAAACTGCTTGTTATCGATGCATATTTAAAGGGCCTCCTCCTTCTGGCCTGGTTCCTAGTTGTCAGGAGGCAGGTGTGCTGGGGGTTTTGGCCGGCTTAATCGGGACCATTCAGGCGACGGAGGTGTTAAAATTAATTCTGAATATTGGGAACCCTCTTTTTAATAGGATTTTAGTCTATGATGCTCTGAAGGTCCGTTTTAGAGAAGTTCCCGTCAAGCGGAACCCTGCCTGCCCGGTTTGTGGAGAAAAACCGACCATTACCGAGTTGGTAGACTATGAACAAGAGGTCTGCAGGATTTAATGATCGTTTTACGTTTTGTTATTCCAGGTTAACCCCTTCCGATGGGAAGGGTCAAATGAGAAGAAATGGCTAAAATGAAAGGGTTAAAATGTCGTGAGTGTGGAAAGGGCTATCCCCTTGATCCCATCCATGTTTGCGAGTTTTGTTTTGGTCCTTTGGAAGTGGTTTACAATTATTCAGAAATTGCGAATCAATTTTCCCGAAAGGATATTCTGAGTGGCCCCAATAGCCTTTGGCGTTATCATGCGCTTCTCCCTGTGGAAGGTCCACCCACGGTTGGGCTTCACGGGGGGTTTACTCCGATGCTGCATGCCAAGAATCTCGGGAAATACTTGGGATTAGATGAGCTTTACCTGAAAAATGACACGGTTAATCATCCCACCCTTTCTTTTAAAGACCGGGTGGTTGCCGTTGCTTTGACCCGGGCAAAGGAATTCGGGTTTTCTACCGTTGCCTGTGCTTCTACGGGGAATCTTGCCAATTCGGTGTCTGCTCATGCCGCTGAAGCCCAATTGAGGTGTTTTGTCTTTATTCCAAGCGATTTGGAGATGGGGAAGATTCTCGGTAATTTAATTTTTAAACCCACGGTGGTGGCCGTTGAAGGCACCTATGACGATGTGAATCGGTTGTGCAGCGAAATCGCGGGGGAGTACCCTTGGGCTTTTGTGAACATTAATGTCAGGCCTTATTATTCGGAAGGGTCAAAAACCTTGGCGTTCGAAACCGCTGAGCAACTGGGGTGGAATGCACCGCAACACGTGGTGGTTCCCATTGCTTCAGGCTCACTTTTGACTAAAATTTGGAAGGGACTCAAGGAGTTTGAAACGTTAAAGTTCATTGATCCCATTCAAACCCGAGTTCATGGAGCTCAGGCGGAGGGATGTTCACCCGTGGCCAGCGCCTTTCAGGAAGGACGGGATTTTATCAAACCGGTGAAACCCAAAACCGTTGCAAAATCCTTGGCCATTGGCAATCCAGCTGATGGATTTTATGCTATCAAAACCGCCCGTGAGAGCAATGGGGTAATTGAAATGGTGAATGATCCCGAAATTGTAGAGGGAATTCAGCTGTTGGCTCAGACCGAAGGGGTGTTTGCGGAAACCGCGGGAGGGGTGACCATTGCCGTCCTCCGGAAATTGGTAAAACAAGGGGTGATTCAAAAGGGAGAGGTAACCGTTGCCTATATTACCGGGAATGGTTTGAAAACACAGGAGGCAGTTCGACATGTGGTAGATGAACCCACCCGGATTCGACCCAGCCTTTCTGATTTTGAGAACACCTTTGGTTTGGACCAAGAAAAGGAAAAAAAATAAATGGCTGTTAAAGTTAGAATTCCAACCCCTCTTCGAAAGTTAACATCGGGATTGGGGGAAATCAAAATCGAAGGAACCACTGTTCAGGAAATTATCGATAATTTGGAAAAAGAGTACCCTGGAATGAGAGAGAGACTTTGTGATGAAGGGGGAGAGCTTAGGCGTTTTGTTAATTTTTATTTGAACGAGCAGGATATACGTTTTATCAAAGGGAAGGAAACCCCCCTCCAGGAGGGGGATGAGATTTCGATCGTTCCTGCCATTGCGGGAGGTTGATGTTTAACACCGAGGAAACCACATGGCAAGTCTAAAAGTTCATATTACATTTCCTGAAGAGAAAATAAAAGAGCCAATCATTTATCTGGTGGGCCAGGAATACAAAGTCGTCACCAATATTCGAAAGGCCGACGTCACTGAAAAAACGGGGTGGGTGGATTTGGAGCTCGTTGGTGATCCTAAGGAAATTGAACGGGCGGTAGAGGGTATTAAGAAAAAGGGCGTTAAGGTTGATCCCATCGAACGAAATATTATTGAGTGAAGGGGAAAAAAATGGGGAGTAGTTTTTCTGATGAAGAAATACAACGGTACAGCCGGCACATCATCCTCCCCGAAGTAGGGGGAAAGGGCCAAAAGAAAATCAAGGAATCAAAGGTTTTTTGTGTGGGGGCGGGAGGTCTTGGTTCCCCGGCGGCGCTTTATCTGGCCGCTGCGGGGGTGGGAACATTGGGGATTATTGATGCCGACCATGTTGACCTCTCTAACCTGCAACGGCAGATTCTTCATTCGACAAAAAACGTTAATCAACTCAAGGTGGAATCCGCCAAAGAAACCCTTAATGGAATTAATCCTCACACGGAAGTGAAAATGTATCCCACCAAACTGTCTTCCGATAATATTCTTGATCTGATACGGGATTACGATGTGGTGATGGATGGTTCGGATAATTTCCCCACCCGTTTTCTCGTGAATGATGCCTGTTTTTTTATGAAGAAACCCCTGGTTTCCGGAAGTATATTCCGTTTTGAAGGGCAAGTAACCAGCCTCAAGGCTTTTGTCGATGGTAATCCCTGTTACCGGTGCCTCTACCCCGAACCTCCTCCTTCGGGTTTAGTTCCCAGTTGCCAGGAAGCGGGAATTTTGGGTGTTTTGGCCGGGACCATTGGCGTCATTCAGGCGACGGAAGTTTTGAAGGAGATTTTGGGAATTGGTGAAACACTCTATCATCGATTAATGCTTTATGATGCCCTAGAAATGAAATTCAGAGAAGTTAAAACGCTGAAAGACCCTCAGTGTATTCTCTGCGGACCAAACCCCAAAATTACCAAATTGATCGATTACGAAATTTCTTGTACGATTTAAATTTTTGTGATATGGAGGGCAGGGTCGATCTGATGCCCTATGGCGGTTCCTTCAAAATTACCATAAACGAATGTTAACCATTTCCCGTTCCCTTTACGATACCATCATTTCCCATGCCCAGGCTGAAGCCCCTAACGAGTGTTGCGGCCTATTGGTGGGTCGAGAGGGACAAATCAGCCATATCTATCGGATTCGAAATCTGGAAGATTCGGATCGAATCCGGGAATTGAAAATTCCTTCTGACCGGGCCGTCCGTTACTTTATGGATGAACGCCAAATGATGGATGCCATGACCAATATGCGGGATAACCGTTTAGACCTTCTTGCTATTTATCATTCCCATCCCCGGACCGAGGCCTACCCCTCCGCAACGGATATCCGTTTGGCGTATTACCCGGATTCGTTTTATTTGATTGTCTCCCTGGAGAACCCAAAACAGCCTGATGCCAATCTATTTCGCATTGTCGATGGAAAGGTAACCCCTCAGACCCTAAAGATATTAGAAAACGGTGCATAAACCGGCTCGCTTTATCTCCATCCTTGGTATCCCCCTTTTGTGAAAGTCCTTTGGCCAATGAGGGAAAAGGTTTTCACTTAAATTCCGATTCTATGTAGCGTTCCCGAATTTGGCCGTCCCCCCTTTTAAGGAACCCATAGGATTAAATATTCTATATTTTTCAATTGGTTATATTTATTTTTTAGCCTCATGGCCCTCACTTGGTTTGAAAGTTGCAACTATAAGCTTCAAAAACTATCCTCGGAAGGCTTTTTAAGCGGGTGGTTTTAACCTAATTTTTTATCGCCTCACGGGCGAGGGGATTTAGCATGATTCGGATGAGCGCCATATTTTTAGTGACCATTTTTACCACCCTTTCTGCAACTGCTGAGGGAGACTGGATTTCCAAACCTGAAGGGAAATGGCTCAAAGTCAGGGCCACAGCGTATGAGCCCTCCGAGCGCTCCTGCGGAGTATGGGCCGATGGCATTACGTCAACAGGGATTCCTGCCCGGGTGGGGACCATTGCAGTTGATCCAACGGTTATACCCCTTGGTAGTCGGTTATTTGTTCCGGAATACGGCTGGGGTGTTGCTGAAGATGTGGGAGGTGCCATTAAAGGGAAACGGATTGATGTGTTTTTCTGGACCGTTGAAGAAGCGTTGGATTGGGGGATTCAGGATCTGGATGTGTTCGTGATGCCTGGGGACGCCCCCTCTTTTACGGAGAACGATACTCCCATGGGGGGACACAGGATTATTTGAACCTGTGGGTTGAGAAATCAATGAGGAGAATCTCATGCCTCTTCGTATCTTGAGTAAAGAAAAAACTTTAAAGAAGCTGAACGAACGCTCATGCTTAAAATGTAATGGGCCGCTGATTCCAGAATCGGTGAATACCGAAGAGGGATCTTCCCGGACTTTAAGGTGTATCGTGTGTGGAGAAGTGGTTGATCCGGTGATCCTTGCCAACCGTTGGAAACGGGATGCCGCTTAGCCCTTCGGCCCGGTGCATGCCCTTTTCGTCAGGAACATAAAGCGGAGAGGATGGTCAATTTGAGAGGTTTTGTTCATTTCTTATGGGTTTTCTATTTTTTTTTGATTCATTTAGACAGAAAGAAGTTTTAAGTTTGAAACAGCTCATCTTCCACAAACAGTACTATTTCTTTTTTTTGAAATAGTACCCCGTCCTCAAACTCCTGCCTCTCTCTCTGAAAGGGACCCGAAAGGGTCCCTTTCGTTTTGAAGGCCTTGATCAAAGGCAAATCGTTAGATGGTTTTCCGAGCCCCTTCAATTTAGACCTTTGTTTTAGATTCTTTTCTTGAGAAAAGACGGGCGCTGAGGATTCCGAGTTCAAACAACACAATGATGGGCCCTGCCATTAAGACCTGGTTAAAAATATCCGGGGTGGGGGTCAAAATGGCTGCAAAAATAAAAGCGAATAGAATGGCATAACGCCGGTGATGGGAAAGGGTCTGAGGGGCGACGACTCCCATCATGGAAAGAAGGGTGATGACCAAGGGGAGTTGAAAAATCACAGCAAAAGCCAGAAGGAATTTGATGACAAAATCAATGTATAACCCAACGGATAAGGTCGGTTGTATTCCCGCTTTTTCTCCAAAGCTGATTAGAAAATTGAGCCCAAACGGAAGAACGATCCCCCAACAAAAAAGCAACCCTAGAATAAAAAAGATTACCGAGAAAAAGAGAAAAAAGAGACCGTACTTTTTTTCTTTTTTAAATAGCCCAGGGGCAATAAAAGCCCATGCCTGATAAAGTAGAAAAGGAAATGAAATGAAAAGGCCTCCCAATAGGGCTACCTTTAAATTGGCCCAAAAAGCCTCGGCCGGTGAGAGGAAAACCAAATCCGTTTTTAAGGGACGTTTGATCCAGGAAAGCAAATAGTCCGACACAAAAAAGGCAGCTGTAAAACAGATTAAAAGAGCGCCTAAGCTTTTGATTAATCGGTTTCTAAGTTCTTCAAGGTGGCCAACCAGCGGCAATTTTTTTTCGGTGTTACTCACTGGTTTTTTCCTTTGGGTCGGGAGGTTTGGGCTCGGTGGGTTCCGGAGGATGGATTTCGGTTCCCCCAATGGATCTGGGTTTTTCCTTTTCCCTGTCTTCGGAATAAAGGTCTTTTTCGATGGACCCTTTAAGGTCTTCGCTCATCCGGCGGAGTTCAGCGATTCCTCTTCCGATGGATTTGGCCAGTTCCGGAATTTGCCGGGGTCCTAAAATAATGAGGGCCAGGACCAAAATCAAAATCAGTTCTGGGAGCCCTATTCCAAACACGCTTTCCTAGTTCCTTTTAAGTTTAGCCCGTAGATACGGATCATTTAGACCCGAAGACCGGTGTTGCCGAAGGAGAAGTGCCATCTGGTCTTTGGTGAGTAATTTTTCTTTTTGAAGTTTCTTTTTTTCCAATTCTTCTTGTGGTGTGAGGGTTTTTCGCTTGTTGAGTTTACCTAATCTTTTTTCCAGGTGTTTATGCGTGTCTTGAAGGGTCTGGATCTGTTGATTGACCGCCCCCGGGTTTATAAAGGGTTTTTGATCAATTGAAGACATCTTCCACCTCCTATGTGGTTTAAAAAAAGATGGGATCATAAGAATACTTCAAAATCAATGCGTCCTCTTGGGGATTGCTGTAATAATTTTTCCGTTGGGTCAGTTGTTGAAAGCCATTTTTTTCATAAAGCCGGATAGCCCCTTGGTTTGAGACCCGAACTTCCAAAAACGCGTTTAAGGCCTTCTGCTTTTTCCCTCCGGCCAAAATCCATTGCAATAACCTTGTGCCGAATCCTCTACCCTGCCAGGCGGGATCAATGGTCAAATTCAAAAGATGAAGCTCCGATTCTAAAATCCAGAAACAGCTATAGCCTAAAGGATCCGAAGATGGGGATAATCTTAACACAACACTGTGCGAAAACCATTTCTCAAACAACTCATCGAGAAACATTTCCCGGATCCAGGGTTCAGTATAAGAGCGCTGCTCAATGTCCAAAATCTGATCCAGGTCCTCTGGTTTCATAGGTTTTACCTGAAGGGAGGTTTTGTTTTCTTGAGGAACCCTCATTGTGAGATGTCTCCAGAGGTTTTTTTTTGCTGTTGCAATTCCCATTTTACTTCTGCTTCAGAACGGCGTACATAATTGGGTTTCACCGCATCGGAGGGGACCCGGGTTCCTTCCCGCCACATTTGCCTTGCAAGCTCAGCAATGGAAAGGGCGGAGGGGGCCCAGAGGCGCTTAGGGGAGAAAATGGCCTTATCCCCGAGGGCTTCCTTCAGCTGTTTACCGTATATCTGTAGACCATTTCCAAGCAATAGGGTGGGTTGAGTGATTTTCCGGGATAATTCCGAAGGCGACATTACCTGATCTTCCCATAATCGTTCCATTTGGTTTGTCCCATTGAAATGAAACAATGCCGTATAGACCTCCCCCTTTTTTGCATCCAATATGGGGCAGATGGGATGGGTAGAAAAAGGCAGAGAAAAGGAAAGACCCTCTAAGGTAGAAATGGGAAGAACCGGCCGGGTGGTGATCATGGAAAACCCTTTAACGGTACTGACGCCAATTCGAAGACCGGTAAAAGATCCCGGTCCGATGGAGACCGCGAAGGCATCCATTTCCATCAGTGAGGTTTGGCTTGATTTTAAAACCCGGTCAATGATGGTCATTAACTGCTCCGAATGCGTGGTTCGTACACTCACCCGAACTTCACCGATGATTCCCTCATCAGAGGTAATAGCCACCCCTCCCATCAATGTGGCGGTTTCGATAGCCAGAATTTTCACGGAAATCCCCGTCCCTCCAATTGAGAGAGTTGAAAATCTTTTGGAATAAATTTTGGATTGGGTTGAATCTCTTTGAAAGTGAGGCTCGCCTGATGGCCTTGGTTTTTTGCGATTACCTGAAAGGGAAGACGGTGGCCGTTAATTTTTTTGTAATTCAAATAATCCATGGTGATTTCAAGACGTCCTTCTTGATTGAATAGTTCTTGCTGGGTCATATCAAGGGTTTCCCCCTGGAAAAAAACCTTTCGGTTAAGCACGCCGTGGTTCTTCTCTAGTCTTAGCAGGTGGAGAATAGAGAAATTCGGACCTTTCTCCAGCATGGGAGTTTCGACGGGCTCCAAAGTAAGGGGCCCTATGGAGTTGACCATGGTGAAAAGATGGTGCGGAAATCCAAGAGAAGAGGCAGGCCATAAGGTTTCAATTTGGTCCAGGGTCCCTGAACGATATTGATCCTGAGAAGGCAAGAAGATCTGGAAACCTTCTTTGGTGACCAATAGGTCCACCACGGTTCTTCCCAGAAGGTCAAACCCTTTAAAGCGCCATGCCCCACCACTTTCAAAAAAGAGTGCTCCTTTTAACGATTCAATGTGTTTTTCTTGATCCTTCCAAAGGCTGAAATTTAGCTCGACCAAAGCTTTAAACCCTTTTAACTCCCGCTCCCTTTCACGAATAATTTTCAAAAGCTGGGCCAGGGACAGCTCTGGGGTCTTCCCTTGAGGAGTCGATTCCTTGATGATGAGCGGGTTTCCAAGAGAGCATGAAATGCAGAATAGAATGGGTATCAGGATAAGGGTTTGGAAGAACTGCCGGTTTAGGGCTTTAGGTAAAAAGAATTTCAAAAACCTCACCAATATCCTGTACGCCATGAAGCTCCATGGAAGCGCTTGTTTTGATGCCGTTGCAGTTTCGTTGAGGAAGCAGACATCGGGTAAACCCCATTTTTTCTGCCTCCCGAAGCCGTTTCTCCGCATGGGTCACAGCCCTGATTTCCCCTCCCAACCCAATTTCACCAAATAAAACCGTATGGGCCTCCAAAGGATACTCTTTATGACTTGAAATCACCGCGGAGGCGATTCCAAGATCGATAGCAGGCTCCTCGATCCACATTCCCCCTGCCACGTTAACAAACACATCGTAGGTTTGCAGGTGAATTCCCAACCTTTTTTCCACCACCGCCATCAACAAAGAAACCCGATGATGATCAACCCCGATGGAGGTTCTTCTGGCCAATCCCCCGGTGGCGGAGGAAACCAGTGCTTGTAGTTCCACCAAAATAGGCCGTGTTCCTTCTATGGTAGGAATGACCACGGAGCCGGTTGCTTTTTGTGGGCGTTCGGCTAAAAAAAGGTTTGACGGATTTTCAACTTCTTCCAACCCTTTTTCTTTCATTTCAAAAACGGCAATTTCATTGGTTGAACCAAAACGGTTTTTGACTGCTCTGAGAATACGGTAAGAGTGGCCTTTTTCTCCTTCAAAATATAATACCGTATCAACGATGTGCTCCAGAACCCGGGGGCCTGCAATGGATCCGTCCTTGGTCACATGTCCAATAATAAAAATAGCGGTATGGGTCTCTTTGGCGAGAAACATCAACCGTGTGGCCAATTCCCGTACCTGGCTGACGCTTCCGGGGGCGGACGGAATGTGTGTGGTAAAAAGGGTTTGAATGGAATCGGCCACAACCACAGCGGGGTTGATTTCCTGGATTGCCTTAAGTATGTCTTCCAGGTTGGTGGCCGAAATTAAAAAAACCTGATCCGATGTGGACCCGATTCGGTCTCCCCGCATTTTGATCTGGCGAGTTGATTCCTCTCCGGAAACATATAGGCTCCGTTTTCCCCTGAGTCCTAAATTCTCAAGAAGCTGAAGAAGGAGGGTCGATTTCCCGATGCCTGGGTCACCACCCACCAAAACCAGTGACCCCGCAACCACCCCGCCTCCGAGAACACGGTCCATCTCATTGATTCCAGTACAGAAACGGTCTTCATGATCGGTAATCACATCTTTGATGGGGGTGGGTTTTTCCCTCTCTTTTTTTGCCAGATAAGAATGGGATGTGGATACAGCGGGTTCTATAGGCTCCTCTACCAGTGAGTTCCAGCTTTTACATTCGGGACAGCGTCCCAGCCACTTAGGCGATTGATAACCGCATTCTTGGCAGATAAAAATGGTTTTCATTTTAAGCATGGAGGGGAAAAGGTGATGAAATTCAAAAGCTTAACAATTTCCCACATAATACATGAACCAGGCTTTAAAAAGCAAATGATCCTTGTGGAAATAACCTGCCTAAATTAGGCGAACTTGGCGTTCTTTGATAACCATTAAAAGATTTTTTCAAATGAGGAATCAAGTATTACTTTGAACAGAAAAAAGGGAGGTTTATTTGACCCATGACCCCCCTTTTGGCATATATTAACGCATGGAGCAATTTGATGTGATTATTATTGGAGCGGGTGCGGCAGGGCTAATGTGTGCCTTAACGGCTGGCCAAAGAGGCCGCAAAGTTCTGCTTTTGGATCATGCAAATAGGGTGGGAAAAAAAATTCTAATTTCTGGTGGAGGACGCTGCAATTTCACCAATTTACAGGTGGAACCTTTTCACTTTTTGTCGAATAATCCCCACTTCTGCAAGTCCGCGTTAAGTCGCTTTACCCAGAACGATTTTATTGCGTTGGTTAAAAAGCACGGCGTGCAATATTATGAGAAAAAGTTGGGGCAGCTTTTTTGTAATGGGAAATCCGACGAGATCGTATCGCTTTTAATAAAAGAGTGCCGATTGGGGAAGGTTCAAGTCAGGACGAATTGTTCCGTTGAAAGTATAAAAAAAGAAAAACGATTTACCCTCAGCACAAATTTAGGGAGCTATGAAGCCAACGCTCTGGTCATTGCCAGCGGTGGATTATCAGTACCCCAAATGGGGGCTTCGGGGTTTGGATATGCTGTTGCCAAACAGTTTGGAATAAGAGTTCTTCCTTGCCGCCCGGGCCTTGTCTCTCTTCATTTAAGCGGGTCTCTTTTGAAGGACCTTGCCGGGTTTTCGGGGGTCTCGGTGAATGCTTTGGTTTCCTGTAATGGAAAATCTTTTCGGGAGGCGATTCTTTTTACCCATCAGGGGTTAAGCGGGCCTGCGATATTACAGATTTCCAACTATTGGAAACCGGGGGATGAAATTGGTGTAAATCTGCTTCCAGATTTTAATTTAAACGAAGAAATCCGTTCCTGGCAGAAGGAACGGCCGAGGGCGGAGCTAAAAAACCTTTTGGGCCACCTATTGCCTAAACGCTTAGCTCAACGATGGGTAGAATTAAGACATCAAAATAAACCTGTTAACCAATACAAAAAAAAAGAAAGCAATGAAATCTCGGAGGATTTTCACCATTGGCCTATTGTTCCTGTTGGTAATGGAGGATTTCGCACAGCAGAGGTTACCCTAGGGGGAGTCGATACGGATGAACTGTCTTCCAAAACCTTCGAAGCCAAAAGCGTGGAAGGCCTATATTTTATCGGGGAGGTAGTCGATGTCACTGGGTGGCTTGGGGGTTATAATTTTCAATGGGCTTGGGCATCCGGGTACTGTGCGGGACAAACTGTTTGAATCTTTTATCCATTGAGCATAAAAAGCAGCTTTTGTTTTTTTAGAAAAGGTTTTTTTAAAGAGGGGGGAAACCCAACTTTTCCCTTTTGCTTGTGTTTTGAAAAAAATATCAAAACGGTTTTCTGAATATCATTTTGGGTTCGCAATTGTTAAAAAATGTGCTATTTTAGAAAATTTAGGGTGAATAACAATGCCAGGGACTGTTCTTCCAGAAACCACACCCGAAGTGGAAATAGGGGATGATTCTCGAATTGAAAAGATTCCCCCCTATAAAGTCATTTTTTTAAATGACGATATTACCACTATGGAATTTGTTGTTTATGTTTTGATTACCGTTTTTAGAAAAGATCACCAGGCTGCTTTTCTGTTGATGTTGGAAACCCACCATCAGGGTTCCGCGGTGGTTGCTGTTCTTCCCTTTGAAGAAGCAGAGCTTCGGCAAAGCCAGGTTCACTCCATGGCCAGTAAAGAAGGATTCCCTCTGCGATGTATCATTGAACCTGCCTAGGTTTTTGTTGTTTTAATTTACATTGATAAAACCAGGAAATAGGAGCGGAATTAATGGAACAAAAATTAGTGGTTCATTTTCAAGATGGAAAAATACTCAAAGGAGTCTCTCATGATTTTTTCCCAAATAAAAACTGTTTTCATCTTGGTATTAACCATCAGGTTTCGGGGGTAAAACCTTTAGCAGTCTATATGTCAGAATTAAAAGCGGTTTTTTTTGTAAAGGATTTTGTGGGGGACAAAGAATTTAATGAATTAAAAGATTTTTCAGCTTCACAAGATTCGACTTATGGAAAAAAAATAATGGTCCATTTAAAAGACGGGGAGTCCCTTTGCGGTTTTACACAGGGGTATTCTCCCAATCGCCAGGGGTTTTTCCTTTTTCCCCTCGACTCTCAATCCAATAATCTAAAGGCTTTTATATTACAGTCGTTTATAAAAAAAGTAGACCTTCCCGATTAACCGTACTTTTTAGAAATTGAAGTCCCGTGTTTTTGAAGAAAATCTAATTCCTTATAAACAAAGGGTAATTAGGTCTAAAGGATTAAAAAAGTAAAGGAAGGTTAATTTCCCTTCCTTATTTGGAACAAAGGCTCCCTCCAAAAAGAGCTACCCCCCCCTTTTTAGTCAAAAGGTCATCAACCTACGGCTTCCCCAGGGAAATTTAGCCACTTTTCCCTTGCATAGGAATTACTATTGTGCTATTTTCCAAAGACTTGATCCTAGAATCCTTCCATTTAAGAGCCTAAAAATGGATTGTTTTTTATGCACTTATAGAAACGTGGGTTAATTTTAGAACTAAGGGGGTTTAAAAAGGTATGTCTGAAATATCGATAAAAGAACTTTTAGAGGCTGGGGTTCACTTTGGTCACCAAACCAAGCGGTGGAACCCAAAAATGAAAAAATTTATTTTTGGGGAGAAAAATAGCATTTATATTATTGATCTCCAGAAAACCTTAAAAAGGTTTAAACAAGCCCGTGATTTTATTTGGAAGACGGCTTCAGAAGGGAGATCGGTGCTTTTTGTTGCAACCAAACGGCAAGCCCAGGAGATCATTGAAGAGGAAGCCAAACGTTGTGGAATGTTTTATGTCACTCAGCGATGGTTGGGGGGAATGCTGACCAATTTTGAAACCATACGAAAAAGCGTGGACAAATTAAAGAAATTAGAAAAAAAACAGGCCGATGGTACCTACGAACGACTACCCAAAAAAGAAGTGGCCTCTCTTGAGAAAAAGCGGATGCAATTGGAGAGAAATCTAGGGGGAATTAAACAGATGAATGCTCTTCCTGGAGCCCTTTTCGTGGTGGATATTAAAATGGAGCATATTGCTGTTCTTGAAGCCAATCGCCTTGGAATTCCCGTTGTGGGGGTTGTCGATACCAATTCCGATCCGGATGATGTGCAGTACCCTGTTCCTGGGAACGATGATGCCATTCGGTCCATTCGTTTGATTACCTCCCGAATGGTGGATGCCATTTTAGATGGACGGCAGAAGGGAGCTTTTGGGGCCCCTGTTGAAGAAAAACCGTTGGCAGCAACTCCTCCTCCCTCCGAGGAGAATCCGGTTTCGGAGGTTACCGATTTTGTAAAAGAGGGTATTGAAAAATAATTTGATCCTAAAAGTTTTGGAGAGATATTGAATGGCTGTTGAAGCAACACAGGTTAAAGAATTGAGGGAAAAAACAGGGGCAGGAATTATGGATTGCAAAAAAGCCCTTTCCCAATCCGGAGGGGATCTCCAAAAGGCCATCGATTTTCTTAGGCAAAAAGGCCTTTCGGTAGCGGCCCAGAAGGGGGGACGTTCAACGGATGAAGGCATTGTGGGATCCTACGTTCACATGGGGGGAAAAATCGGAGTCCTCATCGAGGTGAATTGTGAGACCGATTTTGTGGCGAAAACACCTGAATTTCAGGCTTTTGGAAAGGACCTTGCCATGCAAGTAGCCGCGCCTCCGGTTGCTCTATTTGTGACAAGAGAGGATGTGCCCAAGGAGCTGTTGGACAAAGAACGTGAGATTTATGCCCATCAGGCTCGGGAGACAAAAAAACCAGAGAAGGTGATTGAGAAAATTGTGGCAGGAAAAATTGAGCGGTATTATCAGGAAGTTTGCCTTCTGGATCAAACCTTTATTAAGGATGAGGCTTTAACGATTAAGGATTTGCTTGCCCAAAAAATTTCAGCTTTTGGCGAGAACATTACCATTAAGCGGTTTGTCCGATTTCAGGTCGGTGAAAAAACCTGACCAACTTTAAAATCTCCCTTTTTCTTCAATCATACCCCGGCTCAACATGAGCGACATGACACGCTCCGCTTATCAACGCGTTCTTCTAAAAATCAGCGGTGAAGTATTGGCAGGTGATCAAGGCTATGGGATTGATCCTCAAGTCCTGGATTCCCTTGCCGAGGAAATCGGAGAGCTTCATAAACTCGAGGTTGAATTGGCCATTGTGATTGGCGGGGGGAATATTTTTCGTGGGATTGCGGCCAGTTCAAAAGGAATGGAGCGGGCATCTGCTGATTACATGGGAATGTTGGCCACGCTCATCAATGCCCTGGCCCTTCAAAATGCTCTTGAGAAAAAAAATATTTACACCCGGGTTCAGTCCGCCATTGAAATGCGCCAACTGGCTGAGAGTTATATCCGAAGAAGAGCCATCCGGCACCTTGAAAAGAAGCGTGTGGTGATATTTGCCGCTGGAACTGGAAACCCTTATTTTTCCACCGATACGGCTGCCGCACTTCGGGCGATGGAGATCGGGGCACAGGTGATTTTAAAAGGGACCAAGGTTGATGGGGTATTCGATAAGGATCCTCTGAAATATCCCGCCGCGAAAAAATTCGAACAACTTACCTTTTTTGAGGTGATTGAAAAGGGTTTAAAGGTCATGGATGCAACGGCGGTAACTCTTTGTATGGACCATGACCTTCCCATTATGGTTTTCAATATTAAGGAAAAAGGAAACATTAAAAGAATTTTATGTGGAGAACATATCGGAACGGCGGTGAAAAACAAATAAATGGAACCGGAAGGAGGTTATTTTGATCTGATGGGTTCTCCTTTTTCCAAGTGGAAAGAAAAAAGGGTCACCTGCTTTTTTAATAAAGGGGGGGTGGAATTTTATGAGCGAACCTGATGTCAGCAGAATCAAAAAGCAAACCGATGAAAAAATGGAAGCTGCCCTGGATCACCTTCGAAAGGAGCTTTCAACCATTCGAACTGGACGGGCCTCCTTATCCATTCTGGATGGCATCAAGATTGATTATTATGGGTCTCAAATGCCCCTCAATCAGGTGGCGACCTTATCCATTCCAGAAAGCCGGATGATTACCATTCAACCCTGGGAAACTCAAATGGTGGGAGAGATTGAAAAGGCCATTCTTGCATCGGGAATTGGCATTACACCCAGCAATGACGGAAAAATTATCCGTTTAAATATTCCTCCCTTAACGGAGGAAAGACGGAAAACCTTGGTTAAGACCGCGAAAAAGACTGGAGAGGAAGCAAAAGTTTCCATTCGTAACATCCGAAGGGATGCCAATGACGAATTGAAAAAACTTCAAAAGGATGCTTCTCTGGCCGAGGATCAGCTTCGGAAAAATCAAGAGGAGGTCCAAAAGAGTACGGACCAGTTTATTAAAAAGGTGGACGATATCCTTTCCAAGAAGGAAGAGGAGATTCTGGAGGTCTAATGGACTTTAACCCCACCGTTCATTTTGTAAGATCTTAAATTGATTTCAAAACCTTATTTTTTGTCACCATTCCTCAAAACAAAACATTTTCTGAAACCCTGGTTTATACCGGTTAAGAAAGGTCTATCTAGGGGTTAATTCTGACCCTGTCTATTAATTCCTCTCTCCATTTCTGTTAAGTTTGTTTTTTATATCATTCTTTATTATCCTAAAAGAATAGCAAAAAGGACCTTGTGGTACGTGAAATGCTTTACCTTGGTTTAAGATACAAAGTTTTCTCATTGATCTGTCTAAGGGCTAGATGACTCTTAATGATTCCCACGGCCGGCCCACCTGGGCTGAAATTAATCTGAAAGCACTGTCTAACAATATCGGGGTGGTCCGGGGGAAAGTTGGGGAGGAACGGAAAATCTTGGCGGTGGTCAAAGCCGATGCCTATGGACATGGGTTGGTTCCTGTTTCAAAAGCCCTTCTTTCAGAAAACATTCAGATGTTTGGGGTAGCCCAGTTGGACGAAGGAATTGAGCTTCGCCAAGCAGGGATTCAAATTCCCATTCTTCTCATGACAGGATTTTTGGAAAGTCAGCTAAAAGACATATTCCATTACCGGTTGACTCCGGTGGTCCACCATTTTGATTTGCTTTCTCCTCTTCAGCGGTTTGGCAAAAAGGCTCAGAAACCTTTTCGATTTCATCTTAAAATCGACACCGGGATGGGACGCCTGGGGATGACCCTTTCCGAATTGAAAAGGGTTGCCCAAATGCTAAAGGCTTCTCCGGAAATTTTTTTGGAAGGAATCATGACCCATTTTGCAGAGTCCGAAGGAGAGGGGGGAGGGTTTCTCAAAGAGCAAACCCATCGTTTCCTTGAGTCGGTCAACCTGGTTTTAAAAAGCGACTATCCTCATCTGATTTGCCATGCCGCCAACAGCGCAGCAATTGTTAACAGCCCCTCTTCCTATTTTCAGATGGTTCGCCCGGGAATCATGTTGTATGGATATTTGCCCCCTCCCTTAAAAGGCCTCAACCACGGGTTAATGCCGGTCATGAGTTTAAAAACAAAAATTATTCACTTAAAAAAGGTCCCGCCCCGCACACCTATCGGGTATGGGAGGACTTGGAAAACAAAAAGGGAGAGTCTGATTGCCACCCTGCCTATTGGGTATGCGGATGGATATCCCCGGCTGCTTTCCAATCGAGGTTCGGTTCTCATGAGAGGGAAAAAATATCCCATCGTTGGCCGAATTTGTATGGATCTGCTGATGGTGGATGTGACCGGGATGGAACGCCCCGAAATTGGGGAGACCGTGGTATTGATCGGTGAGGAGGAAGGAAAAAAAATTACCGCAGATGAAATAGGGATGTGGGCAGAAACCATTTCCTATGAAATTCTGTGTGGCGTCAATCGCCGGATTCCTCGGGTATACCTATCCTGATGGAGGTTTTTTTTAAAAAAATAGGGAATAACAACCATGGACCCGCAAACCCAAGATACTGAGATTCAGGATGTCGAACAGCACCTCCTGGATTTAATCCTGGAACTGGTGGAAGAGCTGGGCATTCAACAGGCCGTCCGGTCTGTTTCCCTGGATGCTGCTTTGGATCGGGATTTGGGTTTGGGGAGCCTGGAGCGTGTTGAACTTTTTATTCGGGTGGAAACTGCTTTTTCCATTCGTATCCCCGATCGGGGCATGGCTGAGGTCAATACCCCCCGTGATTTGCTGCAAACCCTTCTAGAGGCAAAAACGTCCAATGAAAAATTCAAGGTGGGGCATCGGGCTTCTATTGGAAGGTCTGTCCTCTCCCCCGGCCAGGCGACTTCGCTAGATGAAGTGCTTCGTCGTTTTGCATTGGGAGAACCCCGCCGGCCTCATATTTTCCTCCAGAATGAAGAAGGGGGAGAGGAGGTCATTACTTACGGAAAACTTTTTGAAACCGCTTCGGAAGTTGCCAATGGACTTTTGGACCGTGGGTTAAAACGGGGAGAAACCGTGGCCATTATGCTTCCCACGGGGAAAGAATTTTTCTCATCTTTTTTTGGGGTTTTATTGGCCGGGGGGATCGTGGTCCCCATTTATCCGCCCTACAAGGCGGACCGAATCGAAGAGTATGCGAGCCGCCAGGCACGAATTCTAAAAAATGCGGACATACGGTTTTTGGTGACCTTTCAAAAAGTGGAGGCCCTGGGACATATTTTGCGTCCTTTTATCCCTTCCTTAAAGGAGGTCATGACCGTTGAAAAACTTTCAACTTCTAAAACCACTTTTTCCTTTTCTCCTAATCAGAGTTGGGAGGGTGCGCTGATTCAATATACATCCGGAAGTACCAGTGATCCGAAAGGGGTTCTTCTCGCCCATGAAAATGTTCTTTCCAATATCCAAGCCATCGGAAAAGCCGGGCAGATTTCCCCGATGGACATCGGAGTCAGTTGGCTTCCCCTCTATCACGATATGGGTTTGATTGGATCCTGGCTGTGTTGCCTTTATTATGGGATTCCCATCACGGTTCTTTCTCCATTTGCATTCTTAACCCGACCGGAGCGTTGGCTTTGGGCGATTCATTACCACCGCGCAACCCTGTCCGCTGCTCCCAATTTTGCCTATGAGCTGTGTGTCAGAAGAATAGAGGATAAAGACATTGAAGGACTCGATTTAAGTTCCTGGCGCCTTGCCTTTAATGGAGCAGAGGCCATCAGTCCGGATACCCTTTCCAAGTTTACGGATCGTTTTGGCCCTTATGGGTTCCGGCCAGAGACCTTTTTCCCGGTTTATGGTTTGGCAGAGGCCTCCGTGGCATTAACTTTTCCTCCAGTGGGCAGGCTTCCCAGGGTGGATTCGATTTCACGGGAGGGGTTTCAAACCCATCAGCGCGCAGAACCGGTTGGTTTATCGGAAAATACCCCTTTGAAATTTATTTCCTGCGGGGTTCCTCTTCCCGGACATGAAATCCGAATTGTTGATCTTCAGGGTAAAGAGTTGGGGGAGCGTCAAATTGGATCCCTTCATTTTAGGGGCCCTTCAGGCATGAAAGGATATTTTCAATCTCCAGAGGCAACCCAGTCTGTATTTCATGAGGGTTGGTGGGATACTGGAGATTTGGCCTACCGGGCCGATGGAGAGCTCTTCATCACCGGAAGGAAAAAAGATGTCATTATTAAAGCTGGACGGAACATTTATCCTCAGGAGATTGAAGAGATTGCCAGTGACGTTCCGGGAATCCGGCGGGGGTGTGTCGCAGCCTTTGGGGTGTCGGAGCAACGGCTTGGAACCGAACGGATCGTGGTGGTTGCGGAAACCCGGGAAACCGATCGAGAAAAACGGGAAACGATCTCTGCTCGGGTTGTGGAACTGGTTTCTGATAACATGGGTATTCCCCCCGATGTGGTTCTTTTGATCCTGCCCGGAGCCATCCCGAAAACCTCCAGTGGAAAACTGAGGCGGGCGTCTTGCCGGGAATTTTATATCCAGGGGAAATTGCTTCGCTCTCCCCATCCGGTTTGGTTCCAAATTGCTAAATTATGCCTTAACAGTCTCTTATCATGGGTGAAAAACGGTTTCGGGGCCATCGGTCGGTATGGGTATGCGGCTTATGTGGGGTTGGCCTTGTGTATCACTGTGCCCCCGGTTTGGTTCCTTATTTTTATTTTCCCGAGGAAGCAAGCGGCCTCTTGGTTGTCACACGTTTGGGCAAAAGGGTTTTTAAAAAGTATCGGGTGCCCCCTTTCGGTCAAAGGGAAAGAACATTTGGGCAAAGCCACTCCGATGGTTCTGGTTTCCAATCATGCCAGTTACCTGGACGCGGTTGTCCTCATGGCGATTTTACCACCTGGTTTTCTTTTTGTGGCTAAATATCAATTACTCCGTGCCCCGATTATCCGAACGGTGATTCAAAGAGTGGGGCACATTACAGTGGATCGTGAAGATCTATCCAAAAGTGTTTCGGATGCCAAAAAGATTGAAGATGCCCTTCGGGCAGGATCATCCGTCCTGATTTTCCCGGAAGCGACCTTTACGCCGGTTACCGGATTGAGACCCTTCAAGTTAGGGGCGTTTAAAGTAGCGGCTGAAACCTCCCGGCCGGTCTGTCCCATTTCGATCCATGGGACACGGTATATCCTCTGGGGGGACCAATGGGTGCCGAGGCGGGGGTCTATTTCAGTGGTGATTGGAGAACCGATTATTCCTCGGGAGAATAGCTGGCGGGAGATCACCCGGCTTCGGGATTTGGTGAAGTTCGAGATTGCCAAACACTGCGGGGAGAATCCGTTGAATTTGGTGGGGATGGGCCCCCCTACCTCTTAGTCTGCTCGTCATGAATGGAGGTTTAACCTTTCGGTTTAAACGTAATTTTTTCTTGGAGGCATCCGGATGGATCTCAAGATGGTCACAATTGAAAAACCTGAAGAAGTGAACCTGATTTTAGGGCAAAGCCATTTTATCAAGACGGTGGAGGATCTCCACGAGGCACTGGTGGGGACCGTTCCAGGAATAGGTTTTGGGTTGGCATTTTATGAATCCTCGGGGGATTGTTTGGTTCGTTGGTCCGGGACGGATGAGGCAATGATCACATTGGCCCAAAAAAATGCTTTGGCCCTTTCCGCGGGCCACACCTTTATCATTTTTTTAATTCCAGGGGTTTTCCCGCTTAACGTTCTCAATGCGCTAAAAAATGTTCCCGAAGTGTGTCATATTTTTTGTGCCACCTCCAATCCCGTTGAAGTGATGATTGTGGAGACGGAACAGGGGAGAGGAATTTTAGGGGTGGTGGACGGGTTGCGTCCCAAGGGTATTGAGGGAAAAGGGGGAATTCAGTGGCGAAAAGATTTTCTCCGAAAAATCGGGTATAAATTATGAACCTCCTTTAACGGTGGATTTTACCAGATGACCAAAAAAAAATATTCGAGTATCATTTGAGGAAAAAGCAACCCACAGGTTTTATCCGGGAAGGAGGTTTTTATGTTGGGGAAAGATTTTAAAAAAGGGGATAACACGTTTCAGGAATTAACGGCGGATGCGCTGATGCAAACTGATCCGGTGAATTATGACCAAAATGTGAGTTGTCAAGCCATTGCCTCCGCTTTGGTTCTAAAACGTTCGGGTGCCATTACCATTGTGGATGATGCAAGAAAACCGGTGGGAATCGTGACGGAATATGATTTATTAAGGGCGATTAAAGAAGGGAAAGATTTAAATGAAATTACCCCCCAGGCCATTATGACACAACCCATTGTCATTTCCGAAAAAAGCCTGGTCTCGGAAATCTTGGATACACTGGTCACCGGACATATTATCCATCTTCCCGTTGTGGATTTTCAGGAAAAATTAATTGGTTTAATTGAACGTCAGGATATCCTATCGGCTTATTTGAAGTATCAAAAATAAATGGTGTTTTCCTTTCAGCCATCCCTCCCTGTTCATCTTAGAGCATAAGTTAGTTTTTAAAAGCCAGATTGAGAATGCGCTGAATGAGCTCATCAAAGGATATCCCGGCTTTCTGAGCCGACATAGCAAATTCCTCCTGTGCGGCCAGGCCGGGGTTGGGATTTGCCTCCAGGATGACAACGCGACCCTCTGGGGTTAAACGAAGATCAATCCGTCCATACCCTTTGATTCGGAGGACCCGGTACACCTTCTTGCAAATTCGGGCAATTTTCTCCGGTAATCCGTTGGAGAGTGTCTTTGCAAAAATGTTTTGAATCCCCCACCTTTCCCTGTAGTCTTCATCCCATTTCGCTTTAAAAGTTGAAAACTGTGGGCGGTCATCGGGCATTTTCGAGAAGACAACTTCACGGAATGGGAAAACGGAGAGACGTTGGTTCCCTAAAATGCTTACATAGAGTTCCCTTCCATCGATAAATTCTTCGGCCATGGCTTCTTGATCCATTTTCTCATGAATGAACCTGATCCGATCTTCGAATGCCTGGTCATTTTCAACGAAGGAACCCTGGGAAATGCCGTAGGACCCTTCCTCCTGCAGGGGTTTAATGAAGAGGGGAAAGCCGAGGTTTTTGGAACGCTTGATGGCGGTCCCTCGTGGATAAATCATAAAATCAGGGAAGTCAATCCTGTGGTAGGCAAGAATTTCCTTGGACATTCCTTTATTTTTACAAAGGGTGAGGCCGGTGGGGCCACTTCCCGTATAGGGGATATCCAGCATTTGTAAAAGACTGGCCACGTTTCGTTCGTAGGCCGATTTGTTGTTAAACTGTTCCGGAAGATTGAATACCACATCGGGGGGGTGTGATTTGATTTCATCCACAATCAACCCGGGATCGTCAAAAACGCCCAGCACCCGGACCTCATGGCCCAGCCGGTTCAGGGCATCGATCACGTCATTTTCTGTAATGCGTTCATCGGAATCCAGTTCCCCGCTGAAATCTAAATCTTTGGGGGGATGGCAAGAAATATCGAACAGGACTAAAACTTTTAGCTTTTTTTTCATTCTTTATTTTCTTTTAAACCTTCCCGTATGCCGGTAGTTGGAAGCCATGGCCGCAAGGTAAGCGGTAAACTCCAACCCGGATTTTTCGGGGTCGCTTCCAATTCTCAAGTCTAACTCCGCACACCGCTCGGAAATCGATCTTAAAAGACGATTAATGGTAAATTTGGGTTCCCCTGTCCAGGTGGATACCGCATTCAGGATCGATTTTCGATTTCGCCTTAAAAAAATGGTGGCCCGTTGGGCGGAAGATGAATCAGTGGGTTCGCAAAAAAGTCTTTTCAGATCAGAATCAAAGAAATCGGGAAGATCCTCAGCATAAAACCGGCGGCGCCGCTGATAAAATTTTTTGAGCTGAGAGCGCAACCGGGAGGCATCGCAGATTTTTTTTCGGGAGACCACCAACGGAGGCGTTCCCGCCAACGCCTTCATCACTTGATCGACAAATTCCAGCTTTTCCAGAGCTTTCCAGTCTTTGTATTGATGCCTCCAATTCAGTTCAGGGGTTAACCAGATAGCAAAGGTTTCCGCAAAATCCTCTTCCGGATGGCTTTGGGCGTACCAATCATCTAAATGTTTGACGTACCTCTTGCTGAAGGGCCTGGCCCGGTAAAATTCCGAATATTCAATGGAGGGGGACCCGAAAATTTTTTGCCATTTTTTCCTTTTACCCAACAGGTAGGCATGGTTGATGACATGGCCCATTTCGTGGCGAAGGAGCTGCATGCACCAGGTATCAGTTCCCCCTTCAACCTCCATCATCATCCGCTCTTCAAGCTTTTCCAAGCGCGGATGAGCCAAATAAAATGGAATGGCGATGGTACAGGCGCCTTCAGGACAGAACCACTCATCCCCAAGGTAGAAAAGGGGTTTAAAGGAGATGTTTTTTGCTTCTAATTCTTTGCAAAATAATTGAATTTTTGATTCTAACTCTGTTCCATTAATTTTCAACCCAAGATCACAAATCCGCATCTCCAGGAGTTTTTCGTCTGTTAATTGTACCCAGTCAAACTCTTTGCAGGGTTGTTCGTCTGATGGTGGCTTATTCATCTTGCCCATTTTACCAAACTATGCATTATTTTGGCTAATTTAAAAGAATGACTTTCAACTTTTACCCAAAAAAGGCTGAGGTGGGAAGGTTTTCGGTTTTTTGCCTGATCTTTAATCTTCGCATATAATTACTTTTAAAGTTTTGAAATAACCCAATTACAGGTTGTAGGTTTAGTCTTTGAACCCCATTTTAATTTATAATTGATTTTAAAGGGTAGGGAGGATAAGTCAATGCTAATCAGTGGTATGAGATGTTCCAAATGCGGGTTTACCCAAATGTCGTCGCCTTCCTGTAAATCCTGTGGGGTCTCTATGAACGGCAAGAATGGGATGACCACCCATTCAATGGAAACTCAGACCCTTTCCATACCGGCCCCCAGACAGGAGGCTCTCGTCCCTGCTCAATCGTTTGGGGAAACTTCAGCGGATTATTTAAATGCCCAGGAGGACTCAAACCCATCCCGTCAGCTTTTTTTCTTTGGCAACGGGGGAACGTTGTTGGGAATCCATGTGGTTAATTTTTTCCTGACCCTGATCACTTTAGGAATCTATTCTTTTTGGGGAAAGGTTAAGATTCGAAATTATCAATGGGGCCAAACCGAATTGGAGGGGGATCGTTTTGCTTACCATGGTACAGGAAAAGAACTATTAACCGGATTTTTCAAGGCCTCCCTTTTGTACATTGGGGCGGGTGCATTAATCGAGGTTTCCTCCCGGTTGCCTGGGGGAAAGCCGGTGGAGTTTGCAATCATCCTCTTCGCCGCTTTTATGATGTTGACCCTTGTCACCATTGCCATGATCGGTCCATGGCGATACCGTTTGAGTAGAACGTCCTGGAGGGGAATCCGTTTTTCCTTCCGGGGAAGCCTCCAAGATTTTGCCAAAATTTATATCGGGGGCCTCTTTTTGATGGTGATCACCTTGGGTTTGTATTATCCTTTCCTTCAAACAAAAATTTTCGGTTTTAAAATGTCCAATGCCTGTTTTGGCAACAAAAAATTCTCTTTTGATGGAAAGGGAAAAGACCTTTTTGGAAGCTTCCTGCTGACGGTCTTATTATTGATCCCGACGTTTGGCCTTTATTGGTTTTGGTTTAAGGCTAAAATGAGACGTTATTTGTATAACCACACCGCCTTCGGTCCTGCCCGTTTGAAATCCACCGTAACAGGGGGAGGCCTATTGTGGCTTACACTGACCAATGGCCTTTTGCTGATTTTTACGCTTGGGTTTGCCTGGTCTTGGGTTTTGGTTCGAACCATTCAATTCAACTATACCTATCTGTCATTGGAAGGACCATTGAATTTGGCCTCCATTCAGCAGGAGGCCAAAGGTGCAACGGCCATGGGCGAAGGACTGGAAAGCATCTTGGACCTTGACTCGGGTTTTGAAGCCGCATGATTGAATGGTAAACTAAACCCATGCGAGGAAAGTGGCAAGGAACCTTCCTAGACGGAAAAACCCCAAACCCTCAAAAGGTCTCGATCCGAATTATGCAAACGGGTTTGGAGATCACGGGGGAGGAAGCAAGCGCTTTTCTTTGGCCTTTTTCCGAAATTCGCCAGACTCAAGGAAGTTATCAAGGGGAACCCGTTCGCCTTGAACGGGGCGGAGAGATTGCGGAAACCCTTCAAATCTCTGATCTTGCCTTTCTCACAGACCTGCATCAAAAGGTTCCTGGGTTAACCCTTCGTTTTCATAACCCGGGTCAACGAAAATTAAGAGTTAAACTGACCGTTTTGGCAGGCGTGGGGGCGGTTGCACTTTCGGGGGCCCTTTACCTGTGGGGCATTCCCTCCCTGGTTTCGGTGGTGACCCCTTATGTTCCTGTCTCTTGGGAAGCTCAACTGGGGAAGGGGGTTTTTGAAGAGCTCGCCCCAGAAAAAATGAGAAGCAACGATCCAAACCTCAAAGAAGCCATTGATAAAATTTCCGATACATTATTAGCCTCGCTTAAAAACCAACCCTATTCTTTTCGAATTGCCGTTGTAGATAATGCTGCCTTTAATGCCTTAGCCGCACCGGGAGGGTATATCATTGTGTATCGGGGATTATTGGAAGAAACACAATCCGCAGAGGAATTGGCGGGTGTTCTGGCTCATGAATTTCAACATGTATTAAAGCGACACGCAACAAAAGCCATTCTGCATTACGCTTCAACGGGAATTCTGATTGCCGCTTTGACTGGGGATGCCACCGGGGCAATGGCCTTTGGGGTGGATATTGCCCGGAGTTTTGGGATGCGGCAGTATAGTCGGCAGACGGAACGTGAAGCCGATGAAGCAGGGATGAAAATGATTTTAGAGGCGGGGATTGATCCCTCAGGGATGATCTCCTTTTTTGATTCACTTCAAAAACAGGAGAATGGGGCTCCGAATCTTATGAAATATTTCTCTACCCACCCTGAGGCGGCGGATCGGGCACAATATTTGAAATCACTGGCGGACAAATCTCAAGCGCCGGTGGTGCCGCTTTTTCAACAAGGTGAATGGGAGAAGATTAAAAATGGCTTTTCTGGTCCCGGGAGCCACTAAGGTAACGGTTCTGAATTATTATTCTTTAAGGCCAATCATCTTGCCGATTTCCGCTTCTACCCCGGGGTCAACCAAAAATCCCACTCCGTAAGCCTCACCCTTTGGTTTTCGTCCAATGATTTTTTGAAAATCCTCCACCGCATTGATCCGTTGGGTCACCCAAATCTCCGGATCCGGGGGACCATTTTGTAGAACCACTTCTGTTGGGCGAAAAAAACCTCCCTGTTTCATTGATCCCACGGCCCGCTTTTGGCTCCATACATATTTAATATTGGTGGGAATCCCAAAAATGTCTTTGTCCAGGGAAATATAGACATATACTTGGGCTTCAGGATCCTCAGGCCATTTTTTCACTCGCCATTTCCATTCGACGATAGGAAAGGTTGAGGAATCCCATGAAAGTTTTTTAAAAACCCGAATCGCTTTTTCTTTTCCATGACCCTGAAGATAGGTGTCTTGATTATTTTGGATAACCGTGTAGATTTCCTTTGCTTTGGATTCATCGCTGCTGACTTTCCACCCTGCTGGAAAAGTGGAAAAATCCGCAAGGGTGATTTTTCCTTCCTCTGCCCATAAGGGGGTGGTTCCAAAAAACAGATAAAGATAAAAAAAAGCGATTAAAAGAGTGCACGAGGGTTTCATTTTTCTCCTGAGATTCAACCGGTTGGCTGTTCAAGGTGTGATTTTAGTGAGGACCTCCCCCTCCTCCCCTTCCTCCGTGGAAAGGCAGTGTGTAATATTTCTCTTTTAATTCTGGGTGTTTATCCAAAAAGGTTTTGACCTCTGTTTCATTGCCCAAAACCTCTTTTTTACGGGTATTGTACTCGTCAATGGTCAGGTCATAAGAAGAGAGGATTTCTGCGACCATGGCATTGATATCTTTTTCCCATTGCTCCATGAGTTCCATGGAACGTTCTTTCCCACTTTGCTCACGCATAAATTTGAACATGCCCTCTCCGATTTCAATCTGGGCTCTGATATATTTTTCCATTTCCCCCATTTCTGCCTGAGCAGAACCTAAAAAAACGGAAAAAAAAGTGACCGCCATCAACCCGGCCATGACCCATTCCTTCCACAGGGCTTGTTTCCCTTGCTTCATATTTTTCTCCTTTAACTGAAAGTGTGTTAACACCGATTTCCATATCAGGGTAGCGTTCCCCTAATAGGCGGGTCAATAAAAAAAACGTTTTAAATGGAAAAGTGCTGGTTTTGAAAAAATAAAGCGATCTCTATAGTTAAAAGTCTATGGACGCTAAAACTTTTTAAGAGGGTTGGATCCGTTAACCCTGGTTTTTTAGAACGTTTTAATTTGGTGGTTAATCCAATCTGTTTTCCGGAACAAGGTGATTTCATTTTTTTTATTTTAGGTGTTCCCTGAAAAAAGCCAGCATCCGGTTCCAGGATTTTTTTGCCAGCTCTTCATTGTAGACTTCTTTTCGACTGTCGTTAAAAAAAGCGTGGCCAACCTTTGGAAAAATACTAAACTCGGCCTTCTTGCCCAGAACCCTGAGTTGTTTTTCCAAAGCGTGGGCAGCATCGGGCGTCACAAAAGTATCCTCTTCCCCAAAGAATCCAAGGACCGGGGCCTGCAGATGGGGGAGGTCGGGTTTTACATTGGGATGGATGCCGTAATAATCTGTGCAGGCGCCGATGGCGGGATTCTTCGAGGCGGCAAAGAGAGCCAGCTGTCCTCCCATACAAAATCCGACACACCCGACCTTTTGGCTTGTCGTGGCGGAATGACCGACCAGGAACTGGACTGCGCCTTGAAGATCTTTTTCGGCTTGATCCATCCTAAGGGCCATCATCAGTCGGCCCGCCTCATCGGGGGAAGTGGTGTTTTCCCCGTGGTAAAGATCAGGGGCTAGAGCCAGAAACCCCTCGGAGGCAAATCGGTCGCAGACGTCTTTGATGTGGGGGACGAGGCCCCACCACTCTTGAATGACAATCACCCCCTGGCCCTTTCCCGATTGTGGAACGGCTAAATAACCGGGTGTGGTTGCACCGTTTGATGTGAAATTCACCATTTTACCGGCCATGACCCTTTCCTCCCTTTTGAGAATGATACCTTTTTAAAAAAGCCTTATCCTAAAACAATGCCCTGACTAGCGTCAAGCGGGAAGGAGGGTTATAACTTACCCCTCTTTCCCGGCAGTTCTTTTTGTTTTTACAGTCTTTTGAATGCGCTCTAAAATAACATCCATTGCGATTAAATGAATTCTAGCCCGGTCTTTTAAGGGAAGATGAACGGGTGTTTCGGATGTAATGCATCGAGGGGTTCCTCTTGTGTAATGAAAAAAGGCCTGGGGCCAATCTTTTCTTTCTTGAATCAGGGTCTCGAATTGAGGTTCAATGTCCTGCCGGGTAATGATTCCTTTTCTGCTTTTTAAACCATCAATTTTAGAGTGGTGGTTAATGGGAAAATGTTTTTCAATGGCCTGAATAATGTATTTTCCCCACCCTTTTTCCCCATTGGGATTGATCTCATAAAGGTAAAACCCATGGGTATCAATATCTTCATGGAATTCGATGGAAATATCGAAGGGTCTAGGACCTACGGCCTGTCGAAACAGGGTAACCTCCAATGGGGCTTTTCGTTTTCGAAATTGCCGGTTGAGGTCAACGTTTTCCATGTTTTCCCTGGTGTTATGTTCGTACCCGTAAGGGTTGAGGCAAGGGAAAATGGTTAAATGATATCCCGTTTCTCCCAGTTTTTCTTTCCAGTATTGCTCTAAAAAAAGCAGAACGGCTTCCACACCCGAAGGTTCGTTTCCGTGGGTTCCTGCGGTTAAACAAATTCTTGTTTGAGTGGGGATTTTTCCCTTTTCCGGGTTTTTGGTCTGAACCTGATAAAAGGGATATAAAAGATCAGGTGGAATAGCAATAGTCCCTAATTGAATTAAATTAATGAAAGGTGAATTTAAGGATATTTTTTTGAGGCGTTCCACCACTTTTTGATAGGAACGGGTTTTTTTTAACATGGGGCTGAATCTACCATAGGGTTAAATTATTTGTAAAGGAGATCAGTCGGTTTGGCCCGTGTCTTCCTTGTGATTTTCCCATCTTTTTCGTTCTCGGGAGGCTTTCTCCCGTTTTGGAGGAATTTAAAGGAAGTTTTCCTGTTCTAAACCCCTGTTTTTCCTTGACAAGAAGGGGTGGTTTGGCTAGACTGGAGAACTTGAATCTCAACGCTTTTCACCTTTCCAAAGTGATCCCAAGTGTGATGTATGCTTGACCAACTGAGTTCAAAGCTTGATGCTATTCTCAAGCGCCTAAAAATAAGGGGTGTTCTCACCGAAGAAAATATTACCGAGGCCCTCAAAGAGGTCCGGCTTGCCTTGTTGGAGGCCGATGTTCACTACCGCGTGGTGAAGGATTTTATATCGGGGGTCAAAGAAAAGGCCGTGGGCCAGGATGTATTAAAGAGTCTTACCCCCGGGCAGCAAGTGGTCAAGGTGGTTTGGGATGAACTCCGACGGTTAATGGGGGAAAAGGAAAGCCCCATCCGTTTAAACCCTAATCCTCCGACGGTCATCCTATTGGCCGGTCTATATGGGGCCGGAAAAACCACAACCGCGGGGAAACTGGGTGTTCATTTTAAAAATCAGGGAAAAAAAGTTTTATTAGCCGCGGTGGATGTTCATCGTCCTGCGGCCGAAGAGCAGTTAAAGAGACTTGGGGAGCAAGGAGGGGTTGACGTTCAGGGGTTAGAGGGAAACTCGGATCCTGTTTTTTTATGTCTGCGGGCAATGGAACGAGGGGAACGACAAGGGTATGACCTTGTCATTTTAGATACGGCCGGTCGACTGCATGTGGAAGAAGACCTGATCCAGGAGCTTCAACGCGTGAAGGAAGCGGTCAAACCCCACGAAATTTTATTAGTGGCCGACGCCATGACCGGGCAAGATGCCGTTCAAATTGCGGAGCATTTTCATGGTGCATTGGGTTTGAGCGGTGTTATCTTGACCAAGATGGAGGGAGACGGACGCGGAGGGGCGGTCCTTTCACTTCGCGCTGTGAGTGGCGCCCCTGTTAAGTACGTGGGATTGGGTGAGCGACTGGAGCAGCTGGAGGTTTTTTATCCGGACCGGATGGCTTCCAGGGTTTTGGGAATGGGGGATGTCCTTTCCTTAATCGAAAAAGCCCAGGAAAGTTTTACTCAAGAACAAGCCGTTGATCTGGAAAAGAAATTAAAATCCAGTTCTTTTACGTTAGGGGATTTTGCGGAACAGATGAAGCAGGTTCGAAAGCTCGGGTCTATTAATGACCTGTTGGCGATGATACCGGGGGGGCAACGCCTCCAGGCCAAGGCGAACACCGAAGACGCGGAACGGGAGATTATTCGCGTTGAGGCGATCATTAATTCCATGACCAAACGGGAGCGCCTGGATCATACGATCATTAACGGGAGCCGCCGTAAGCGGATTGCGAGGGGGAGCGGATCGAGTCTCCAGGAAATTAACCGGCTAATCAAAAATTTTCTTGAAGCCCGACGAATGATGAAGGTTTTTTCCGGTAAAGGTAAAAAACGAGCCTTGGCTCGGTTTTTACCTTCTTTTTAAGATTTGATGGGTTCCAAAGGAGTTTCCTGTTTGGAAAAAAAGGGGTTTGAAAACATCGGATTTCAGCCCGAAAAAATTAATATTTAGAAGCGAGGTGAATTGTGGCTGTTACTATTCGGTTGACACGTAAAGGAAGACGAAAAAAACCATTTTATCGAATCGTGGTTGCGGATTCAAGAAAACCCAGAGACGGGCGTTTTATTGAAATTCTCGGAACCTATAACCCTCTGACTGATCCTGCGACGATCAATCTGAAAAACGACCATGCCGTGGACTGGCTTAAGAAGGGTGCCCAAGTGTCCGATACCGTAAAACAAATCTTCAAGAAAACAGGTCTTTTGCCGCAGAGAAGGACGGCCAAAGAGACGTCTTGATGGATGGGTATCGCTCTCTGCCTTTTTGATCATGGAGGTGGCGCCGATGAAGGAGCTCATAGAGAATATCGCAAAATCTTTGGTTGATAAACCTGAGGACGTTTCGGTGAAAGAGACCGAGGGAGAGAAAACCACAATCATTGAGCTTCGGGTTTGCCAGGAAGACCTTGGAAAAATAATTGGGAAGCAGGGGCGAACCGCGCGGGCCATGCGCACCCTCCTCAATGCGGCGGGAACAAAAATGGGAAAACGGTGTGTGTTGGAGATCCTGGAGTAGTGCGTGTGGGTCAAGCCCGGTGGTTGGACAACCTAAAACGCCGGTTAATTTTAAAACAGCAGCTGGTTAATTTATTTTTTTACTGAATGAAAAAAGAGTGTGTCGTCATCGGAAAAATAATTGGGACCCATGGTTTAGGAGGAGTGGTCAAGGTGGTTCCCCTTACCTCTTTGGACAAGCGTTTTGAGGATCTTCATGAGGTGATGGTCGAGGGTGTGAGTGGAAACCGGGCCATTTTTCATATTGAACGCTTGCAGTATCAAAACGAATTTCTCTTGCTGAAATTTAAGGAATTGGAATCTGAATCCCAAGCAGAAACAATGGTAAACGGAACCCTGCAAATTTTTGAACAGGATCTAGCTCCCCTTCCGAAGGGCAGTTATTATCATTTTGAACTTTTAGGAATGCAGGTTTACACCGTGGAGGGAAAATGGCTGGGGGAGCTTCAGAACATTTTTCCAACAGGTAGTAACGATGTGTATGTGGTTCAGGATGGAAAACAGGAACATTTGATTCCCGGTATCCGGGAAGTGGTTCAGGAGGTGGATGTTTTGAACAAAAAAATGAAAATTCATGTGATAGACGGGTTATTGGAAGACAATGGATTGTAATTTTATTACAACATTTCCCGAGCTCCTCCAATCCGTCCTTCGGGAAAGTATCCTGAAGCGGGCTCAGGAGAAAGGTCTCCTTAGGACCCGGGTTTTGAACCTGAGAGATTACGCCACAGATCGGCATCGGACCACGGATGACACTCCCTATGGAGGGGGGACCGGAATGGTCATGAAAGCTGAGCCGATTTTTCAAGTGATAGATCAATTATTCAGTGAAGGGAAAAATTTGCGGATAATCATGCCCAGTCCTCAGGGAAAACCTTTTTCCCAGGAAATGGCCCTTGCCTGGAGTCAGGAATCCCGGCCTTTGATTTTTATTTGCGGTCATTATGAGGGGATTGATGAGAGGGTTCGTTTGGGTCTTCCGGCGGAAGAAGTGTCTTTGGGGGATTACGTTTTAACGGGAGGGGAACTGGCCTCCCTGGTCATGGTGGATGCAACGGTCCGGTTGATCCCTGGTGTTTTGGGAGATGCTCAATCAATGGAATGTGATTCTTTTATGAACCATTTTTTAGATTTTCCCCATTATACTCGCCCGGTCCAGTTTCGAGGGATGAATGTTCCGGAGGTTCTGTTATCGGGTAATCATGAAGCAATCCGATGTTGGCGGAAAAAGCAAGGAGTGAAAAATACCTTGCAGAAACGGCCCGATTTGCTAAGCCAACGGTCCCTGGACACAGAAGAAAAACGGTTTTTGGAGGAGATTCAAGAGGAAAGGGTTGGTGATCCCGGTAAGAAATGGGCGTGTTGAACCCCCAAGCGTCCGCGTCTTTTTCAAAGGGACTTTATCGATGGATTTTAAATTTGCAATGTCATGCCGAGCATGATTTGATTTTTAAGGAGGCAAAACCATTATGAAACGATTAGAACGGCTTGAGCGAGGCCTTCAAAAAAAGGACATTCCGTCTTTTCAAATTGGTGATACCGTTCGGGTTCACCTCAAGGTTCGTGAAGGAGAAAAGGAACGCATACAGGTTTTTGAAGGGGTCGTCCTTGGCCGCAAAAGGGGAAGAAACCGCGAGACCTTTAGAGTCCGTAAAGTTTCCTACGGCGTTGGGGTCGAAAGGATTTTTCCGATCCATGCGCCTTTCCTGGAAAAAATAGAGGTGGTTCGGGAAGGGAAAGTGCGAAGGGCCAAGCTGTATTACCTGAGGGAGCTAAGAGGTAAGGCTGCCCGTGTCAGTGAGCGATCTGCGGTGGTAGAAATTCCGAAAAATATTCTGGAACCAGAAGCGGACTTGGTTGCCGCCGAGCCGGTGATTAGTGCTGAGGTCAAAGCCGAAGGGTGACCCTTTGGACAGCCTTTTGAACAGATTTTCCCTTTTTTTAAAATTTTTCTAAGGTGCCTGCCTGAAGAAAGGGTTGCGCCCAGGAGATTGCAAAATTTGCAATTCTCTCCGTGGCCGTCCTGGGCATCTGGTGGAAGGAAGCCAGGTTGCCGGGGATTAAGCAGGGTGGAAATATTTCAATATTTTCAATCCTTTTGGGCTGCAGCCTTCATCATGTCTTTTGTTCTCAAAAGCTCCTTTTGTCAAGGTTTTTTCAAAAAGGGAATAACCCTTTTCCCCCATTGGCCTATTTTCCGAGATTTATTTTTTCAAAAGACGTCAAAAACTGAAATTTTTGGTACACTTTTAACGAAAAACCATCCGGTTTTATTGGGCCCTTGACATACGAATTCAATGAAAAAGTTGAGGATGAATTAGAGCGGGCAAGGCTTCAAACATTGCTCGTTTTTGAGAGAGAATGTTATCGTCAGGGGTTTCATTGTGTCGCCGGATTAGACGAAGCGGGGCGGGGACCCCTAGCGGGTCCGGTGGTGGCCAGCGCCGTCATTTTACCGGTTGAACTTTTGGTTCCCGGGTTAGATGATTCTAAGAGGTTAACCCCCAAGGAGAGATTGGTTCTCTATCCGCTTATTTTTGAAAAGGCATTGGGCGTGGGTATTGGGGTGGTGGACCATGACGTGATTGATAAAATCAATATCCTTCAAGCAACCCTTTTGGCAATGAGTGAGGCCTTACAGGATCTTGGGGTTTCTCCCGATTTTCTTTTGGTAGATGCCCTCAAGGTGCCCCGGACTGACATTCCCCAAAAAGCCTTGATCAAAGGGGACCAACGGAGTTTATCCATTGCTGCTGCTTCGGTGGTTGCAAAAGTGACACGGGACCGTCTCATGCAGGATTACCATCAGCGATTTCCGGAATACGGATTTTTATCCCATAAGGGGTATCCCACCCCTGAGCACCTGAGAAGAATACGGCAATACGGGCCCTGTGCCATTCACCGAAAAACCTTTCGCGGGGTGGAACAGCCCCCCATTCCATTTTAGAAGGAGGCCGGTGTGTCCAGAGAAATTGGGCTGGAAGGGGAAAGAGAAGCGGCGCGATATTTAAAGAAAAAAGGATATGCTATTATTACGAAAAATTTTAGGGCTCCCGGCGGAGAGGTCGATATTATTGCCCGGGATGGGAAGACTTTGGTTTTTGTGGAAGTCAAAACCCGGAAAGGGGGCCAGTTCGGAGAAGGTCATTGGGCGGTGGATGCAAGAAAGCGAAAACATTTGACCTTGGCGGCGATGGCCTATCTGGTCAAGAAAGGGATTCGGAATCGGCCGTGCCGGTTTGACTTAGTGGTTTTGGATCAAGAAGCGGGTCTCCCTCCAACACCGCGGTTCGAACTGATCAAAAATGCCTTTGATGCGGAATTTCAGGAAATGGGATGAGGAGCGCTTGAATGATTAGTGGTTTGAATACCGATGTTGAATTTGAGGGAAAAGTGTATCATATTCAAACCGAGGATGGGGGGATCAAAAACCCAGTCGTGGTGACCCACCTTTTTTTTAGTGGGGCCATTGTTTCCTCTCGGAAGACCGGTTATTCCTCCGGGGATTCTCAGGATGGATTGGCTGAGAAGGTCAAGGGAGTGATGAAGGACCAACACCGGGCCATGATGAAGGATTTACTTTCGGGACGGTACCGACCAGGGGCTACCCCTCCTGTTGAGGAGAAACCTAAACCGCAACCCCCGCCGAGCCCTCCGATTCCCCAGCAAAAAAAGGTGGCGCAACCTCAACCCCAAAAGGCAGAGCGAAAAAGTTTGGATGATTTAATTTTAGATTACCTGTCTTCAAGGGAGTCAGAAGAATCGGGAAGGTGAAGAACCCCCTTTTCTCTTTGATCATGGTCTTTACTCCATGATACAGATGTTTCATGTTACAAAGTCCTATGGCCATGGTCCCCCTGCCTTAAATGATATCAACCTCTATGTTGAAAAAGGCGAATTTGTTTTTATCATGGGTCCCAGCGGAGCGGGGAAGACCACGTTGCTTCGGCTTCTGTTCTGTACGGATAGACCCGATGAAGGGCAAATCTTAATCCATGGACGAAATGTTGCCCGGTTAAACGGAAAATCTGTCCCCGACCTTCGAACCAAAATCGGATTTATTTTTCAAGATTATAAACTGATTCCCCGGTTTACGGTTTTTGAAAATGTGGGTATCCCACTTCAAATTCAAGGAATGGGGAGGGGCGAAATTCGCCGGCGGGTAATGGATCTACTGGACTGGGTGGGGCTTGAACAACGGGCTAAGGCCTATCCCCGACAACTGGCTGGAGGGGAACAACAGCGGGTGTGTATTGCAAGGGCCCTGGCAAATGAACCTGCCATAATTTTGGCTGATGAACCCACAGGAAATTTGGATATGGGCCACTCGGAAGAGATTTTGGGATTGCTGCGGTATATTCATGGTCGAGGGGCAACGATTTTGATGGCCACCCACAATCAAACCCTTGTGGCCAAATATCCCAAACGCCTCATTCATTTAAAAAAAGGATGTTTGGTGGGGGATGAGGGGCCCCAATGGTAAGAAATTCAATCTATTTTCTTAAACAGGCCGTGCGGGGACTGCAGGAACACCGTATCCTGGCCCTCATGACGGTTCTATCCATCTCTTTAACCTTTTTATTCTCGGGTTTGTTTTTTCTGGTATATATTAATTTAGAACAGTTAGGCGGAACATTAAGAGGTCAAGTCCGCATGATGGTCTATCTTCAGGATGCATTCAAGGAGAATGGGATTTCCTCGCTCGGTGATCAATTAAAAAAGGAGAAAGGTGTAGAGAAGGTTATTTTTCTCTCAAAAGAAGACGCCCTCCATGAGTATATCAATGAGCTGAAAGGAGACCCCAAATTGTTAGAAGGCCTGGGTGAGAATCCTTTTCCAGCCTCCTTTCAGGTTCTTATTGAAAAGTCTTTTCAGAACAGCGATTTTATGGAAAAATTAAGCCAGCAGATCAGACAGTGGGAGGGGGTGGATGAGGTGCGCTTCCGAGATGAATGGGTGAACTTTCTAAACCAGGTTCTGACCTTTTTAAAATTGGGTGGGATTTGGTTGGGCGGTTTGCTGGTGTTGGGAATCCTGGCCATCGTCTCCACCACGATCCGCTTGACCGTTTATGCCCGGCGGGAAGAAATTCAGATCTTAAAATTTATGGGCGCCACGGATCGGTTTATCATGGCACCGTTTTTTATTGAAGGGCTGTTCATTGGGATGATTGGTTCGGGTTTTTCTCTTTTCTTACTGATGGTGTTTTTTGAATTCTTTGGAGATTCGGTGGAGGGTGGCTTTCAGTACGGGGGCTATTCCAGTTTGGTTTTCCTGACCCAAAAAGTAATGGTCTCTATGTTGGGGGCGGGAATCCTGCTCGGGTGTTTGGGTAGTCTCATCTCGGTTCGGGGGGTTTTACGGGAGGAATTTTGAAAAAAAGACCGGGGTATTCATGGGCCATTTTAATATTTTTGCTCTTATGGGTGGGCATCGGGGGTTTCCCCCCCCAGGCGTTTTCAAAATCTGCATCTGAAACACAGAAAAAGCTGAAGCAGGAGCAGCAACGCCTCGAAGTGTTGCGTGAGAAAATCCGTGCCACTCAGGAAGAAAAGGAAAAAGCAGGAAAGAAGGAGCGTTCACTTCTAAAAACCTTGGAGCAATCCGATCAGACCCTTCAGTTGAGACGACAAGAATTATCCGTGATTGAACTTCGCTTAAAGCAAAGTCAGGAAGAGTTGGAAGCCCTTTCTCTTTCCATTGGGGGTTTGCAAGGGGAGATCGAGAACCAAAGGGAGCGGTTAAAAAAACGGCTTCGGGCAGGTTACATTGCCGGCAAGGAAGCCTCGCTGAGTCTTTTTTTGGAGGCCAATGACGGAAATGAAATGGGGCGACGCTACCGGTATTTAAAATGGATCTCAGAGCGGGAAGCCCAGTTGCTTCGGGAATACGAACGGTCCATGGAAACCCTCCAAGTACAAAAGGATCAATTGGCAGAGGTTCAAGAAAATAAAAAGAAGACCTTTGAGGGAAAACAGGCTAAAATTGCGGAGATCGAAAAAGACCGTGTTAAACGAAGGCAGCTTTTGGTCAAGCTCCGGAAGGAACTCTCCAGCCGTGAAAAATTATTAAAAGAGTTGGAGGACAGTGCCGCCCACCTTCAAACCTTGATCGGCCGCTTGACCCAGGAAAAAGGGAAAGCTTCCATCGGAAGGGGGTTTGCGCGGTTGAAAGGCCGTTTGGGTTGGCCTAGCGGTGGTCCGGTGGTCACATTTTATGGCAGACAAAAGCATTTGAAATTTGATACTCTTGTTTTTAAAAAAGGAATTGAAATTGAAGCCAAACAGGGAGATCCGATTCAAGCGGTTTTTGATGGAAAAGTGGTTTACGCGGATTGGTTTAAAGGGTACGGCATTTTAATAATTCTTGATCATGGCGATCATTATTTTTCTTTGTATGCCCATGCTGCAAAAAACCTGGTTTCCGTGGGGGATCAGGTTCGGGAAAAGCAGGTGATTGGCGAAATTGGTGAAACAGGCTTCACTCAAGAAACGAAACTCTACTTTGAGATCCGGCACCGGGGGCAACCCCAGGACCCTCTCCCTTGGTTGCAACGGAGACCTAACACCATCGGATCCGAAAAGGGGTCATGAGTTGGTGAGTGATATTAATCAGGAGGAAAGGATATGAAGGTACAAAACCCCATTCGGTTTTGGATTGCAACCCTGGTCATGGGCGTCGCACTCATTCTCGGGATACTTCTTGGAAGGGGATTTGAAAACCATGTGATGGCGGAGAGTGAAAGTTATGGTGATTTAAAGGTGTTTGCAGAAGTACTTTCCATGGTTCAAAAAAATTACGTGGAAGATGTGAAACCCCAGGATTTGGTTTATGGGGCGATTCGGGGCATGCTCAATACGCTGGATCCTCACTCTGCCTTTATGCCTCCGGATATCTACAAAGAGGTTCAGGGGGACACACGGGGAGAGTTTGGCGGTTTGGGAATTCAGATCAGTATTAAGGATGGCCGATTGGTGGTCATTTCACCCATTGAAGAAACACCCGCTTTTGAAGCAGGAATCCAGTCCGGGGATTTTATTGTCAAGGTGGATGATGTTCCCACCAGGGATATGACCTTGATGGATGCCGTCAATAAGATGAGGGGTCCGAAAGGAACGAAGGTGACCCTTTCGATCCAACGGGAGGGTGAACCCGAATTATTGGATATTGTCCTCACCCGGGAAATCATCAAGATTCAAAGTGTGAAATCCGAAGTTTTGGAAAAGACCATTGGCTACATTCGCCTTAGCCAATTTCAAGAGAAAACCACCAGGGATTTAGGCAAGGCCTTGGACAAGTTGGAGAAAGAAATCCATATGGAAGGGTTGGTCCTTGACCTACGAAACAATCCAGGGGGGTTGTTGACGGCCGCAATCGGGGTTTCCGAACAATTTCTCGAACCCGGGAAATTGGTGGTCTATATTAAAGGCCGAGACGAAGGTAAAGATGAATATCTTTCCAAAGGGCAGCGGATCAATCAGGAATTTCCCATGATTATTCTAGTCAATGCGGGAAGTGCAAGCGCTTCCGAGATTGTTGCCGGCGCACTTCAGGATTGGGGAAGGGCCGTGGTTCTGGGAACCCGAACCTTTGGGAAAGGTTCGGTTCAAACACTGCTTCCTTTATCCGATGGTGCGGGGTTGCGACTCACCACCGCCCGGTATTACACTCCTAAAGGGGGTTCGATCCAAAACACGGGAATTGAACCCGACATTGTGGTCGATCCCCTGCCGGCAGGAAAAAAGTTCCAGCGACTGCGGGAGAAAGATTTAAAAGGCCACCTGGAAAACGAAGAAAAGGAGACGGTTCCGGAGATCGCCCCGGAGGGAGAAGAAGAACCGATGTCCCCTTCTCCTGACATGGACTTTCAGGGTGAGACCGGGGAAAAACAGGACATTCAGCTTCAAAAGGCCATTGATATTTTAAAGAGCTGGAAAATCTTTAAAAAGCTAGGAACCCCTACCCAGGTGACGGAAAGCAGTGAAGGGTTATAATTTCCTTCCCGGGAAATGCCACCTTTTTTCCCTCGGATGATTCTTGGTCCGAGGGAAAAACCCAGATTGCCCTTTCTTGATGATCCCCAAACGTGAATAATCCATCCCGAACGGATTTAGGGTAAATTTAATTTCCTAAGCTGTTGTTCGGCCTGCCGAATCCACTGTTGATACACACCGGAATTTGGAGCCATCCTTAAAAAAGATTCGAAATATTTTTTGGCTTCTAGTGTGTTGCCTTGGGCTTGAAGCAATGTGGCCAAAGCGAAATAGGGATCGGGAAATTTTGGGTTCATTTGAATCGATTTTTGAAAGGCGGGGATTGCCTTTTCCACCCGTCCTAAACGCGCATACAGATTTCCGACAAAGAGTTGCGCTTCAAAAAATGTAGGGTTGATTTGAAGGGCGGTTTCCGCGGCTTTCAGTGCGGCCTCGAGATAGGCCGTTGGCGGGGTTTGTTGGGCGCTTTCGAGCGGGATATTTTGGGCGAGAGTGAACAGCAATTTCGCCATTAAAAGATGTCCCTGTGGGGTTTCATGGGTTTCCATGGAGCGGGTTGAATAAAAATGGGCATACCCCAGGGAATCTTTCCGGTGAATACTATTCTGGCGAAGATAGGCATAGGCGAGTTTTAAAAGGAGGTCCGCTTGCACCTCATTTGGAAAATGTGAAAAACCATTAATATAATGGGTTAGGTTGGCATGTTGTTTCAGCATATTTTCTCGGATTGCTTCCGGCTGGCCATTAATCCGCCCGGAGTAATAGTCCAAAGGCCCGTTGACCTCCACCCAGGCGTTATCATCGGTATTGGCCACTGAGTCACTCAGGTAGGTGTTAACTTCATTGCTCCCCAAAGCAAAGGTGGAGAGAAGGTCGGAAATACTTTGAATCTGAATCCGCTTCATATCGCCTTGGACGGTTTTATCTTCAAGGGCCGCAGCCAGGGTGCCAATATTGATTTCAATGGGTGAAACGGATCCCAGGAGAATAATGTCTGGAGGGGCTGGATCAAATACCATAACGTGGGGAAAGACCGATTGAAACGCCTTAAGAACGCTTTTAAAATTCTCCTCCGTCATTCCGTAAATGGAAATCCATTGACAAAAAATTCCACCCTCTTTAAGCCGATTGGCGCCCAGCTGGAAATAATCCTGGGTAAAAAGGTTGGAGACCCCCGAAAGCCAGGGTAGGGAGGGCTGGGAAGTAATAATGTCGTAGGTTTCGTGTGTGGTCAGCAGGTGATTTCTTCCGTCATTGATGATGATATTCAACCGGGGGTCATTTTTTTTAAGTTGGTTCATATTGCTGAAGTGATCGGCGGCGCGTACCACGGCGGGTTCGATTTCAACCGCATCGAGTCTCTGAACGGGGTAGAGCTGTGTGGATCCCAGTGTGACGCCAGTTCCCAGCCCGATGGAGAGCATGGCCTCCCGTTTTCCGGTTTCAGGTCCACCCACCATCATGGGAAGGTGTCCTAAAAGAACATGGGTCCTAAGATATTGCTCCCCTCCCTCAGGCCTTCCGTCATTTTTTAAAAGACGGTTGCCCTCCGGATCACGAACCACGGTCACCGTGGCGGTTTTTCCCTCCTCATAGAAATCGAGCTTCACGTTTCTCGTCATTTTTTCCTTAAAAGCGGTCCATCCGCTATCTTTTTTCATCTGTTCTATGACCTTGAGGTAGGTGGGATATTCAATTCCGAGGTTAAACGTCATCATGATGGGGTTCCATGGAATATTCCACCAGCCGACCATGAGGGACAATGCAACGATAGACCCGCCCACAATCCCTTTTCGGTATGATGTCCACGCGGGACTGCTGAGGGAGAGAGCCGCCCCCAAAATAAGATTGATCAGTATGGTAACAAGCAAGGTGGCCTGAAGGCCAAGAGCCGGTATTAAAATGAATCCTCCCATGAAGGCCCCGATGACCGCTCCGATGGTATTCACGGAATATGCATCCCCCGTGGAGCGGCCCATTTGTTGAACCAGGCTTTGATATAATTTGATCACTACAGGAAAGGTTCCCCCGAATAAAAAAGTCGGGATAAACATGATCACCATTGTCGCAATAAACCATAACCCCATTATCAGCCAGTCCGGGTGGTTATAGAATGCCGGCAAACCCCAGGAGATGGCGTTGAGAAAAAAGTAAGGAAGCCGTTCCAGGAATATGGCCCCCACATAACAGCTGATGCCGATACCGATTTGAATCAGTGCAAAGGTCGCTGTGGGTTGTTTGATGCGGTGCAGTACCTGTGTGAAAAAAGCGCTTCCAAGGGCAAGGCCCAATAGAAACGTGGTCAGCATGGCGCTGAATGCATAAATGGATGACCCCAAGCTAAGAGAGAGGACCCGTGTCCAGACCACCTGATACACTATTGCGGTGTATCCTGAGAGTGCAAAGCCGGCCAGAACCAGTGCAACGGCCCATCGGCCGGGCTGCTCCAGCATAAAAGGATTGCGGATCGGTTGAGGGGAAACCTCTTGTTGAGGAGGGTAGGACGGTTCATCGGGATTTTTTGAAAGCACCGATCCGAATAGGCGTTTGCTTTTCAACGCCATCCAACCCGCCGTCACACCGATGATAAGGTTGAAAGCCACGGCCACAAAGGTGGTGGTTTGAACACCCAACGCTGGGAGGAGAATAAACCCGGTTGCGAATGTTCCGGCTACGGCTCCGGTGGTATTGAGTGCGTAAAGGGTCCCGATGCGCTGTTCCGCCCGTTCAGGACGGTGGGTGTAATGGCTTGCCAAAACCGGAAGAGTGGCACCCATTAAAATGGTAGGAATAAGAAGAACTGCCAGTATTAAAATAAAACGGAAAAAATTAAACCAGTAAAATGTCGGGTGATAGAGATCCCATAGGGATTGATAGAGGGGAACCAGCAGGGGAAATATGATCGGCACCAGGAGAGCATACATTCCGATACCGATTTCCAAAACGGCATAGGTGAGAAGGGGGTTTTTCCAGCGATCGATGAAGCGTCCAAACCACAGGCTTCCGATGGCCAGGCCCCCCATAAATGCCGTGAGAACCGTGCTGACTGCCAGTGTGGTGGAGCCAAAAATCAGGACCAGCATCCGAAGCCAGATGGCTTCATAGATCAGGCTGCTCATGCCGGAAAGGAAGAAGCAGATTAAAATGATCCTTCCCGCCCAGATCATGTTTTTTCCCCGTTGTCTTCCTTCGTCATTCCCGAAATTTTTAATCGTGATTCCAGGACCTCTTTTTCTCCCTCCTTTGTAAGGAGGGACATAGGGAGGTAGAAGAAGGGTTTTAGATCAACATTTTTTAGCTTCCCCCTTTGAAAAAGGGGGTCATGGATATTTGAGTTTTTATTTTTTCTTCTAAATATCTTCCTCCATGCTGTCATTCTTGCGGACCTGTCCTCGTTTGATTTTAAACGGGAAGCGGGAATCCAGAAAGAAGATCTTATTTTAAAGGGTTTAGGAAGAAGTGAAAAATAGTTGTTGGAATCAATCAAAGACATTCGCTGATGTGCCATTCCTCACCCGTTCAATAATTGAACGGGTGAGGAATCTTTAAGTTCCAATTTTACCAAAAGGGGTCCTAATCGAAATTCATTGTACCATAAAGAAACAATTAAGAAATATCAAGGATTTTAGGGGTTTAGGGTTTTTCAAGTCAGAAGCAGCCAACTTTTCATCGGTTTCTGAATCGTTCTCTAAATATCACTAGAAAATTTAACTTCTCATTTAAATTTGGGACCTTAATCGGACAAGTTTTTAACCAATCTAAATTTTATTAATTTACTTTCAATAATTTTTAGACCCCCTTCTTTGACTTTTCTTGACATAAAAAATTGCTCGCCCGGTGAAAAATTTCTTCTCACCTCTTTATTCATCTTTGGAATTTTGGTAGGGCCCTTGTCCCCCAAGAGGAGAGGGCCAAAAATTGGAGGCGGGTGTCTCTTACAACAATCTTTTTAGGGTGAAAAGGGGGATTTAAGGTTAGAAAACACCAATATTTTTGAGTTTTAATCTTTCATATCAAATACTTACCTTGGTCCGACCCCATCCCAATTATGAATATAAAAATTGAAAACTTATTAAAATGATCAGTCCCTGTAAATTTGGAAAAGCATATTAGGAAACTTTTGAAAGTAGTACCACCCGAACATCTCGTGGGACTTGAAAAAATTACACAAAGACGGAAAGCAAAGAACGGGGTCGGACCAAGTTAAAGGGTTGAAAAAAAAGAGGATAATAAATTTTGGGATAGGTTTTGAGGGCTTAAACAGGTGTTTTTGGTGTTAAAAACTTAGGTTTAAGAAAAAAATGGCAAGAGCCAACCGGCATTATGTTCCTAACACTGTGATAAGGGGGGTAGCTCAAGTCGCTTGTTGTCCATTCTCTTTTAAAAAAACGTGAATCGTTGGGAATTAGGTGGTAGGCGAATAAAAAAGATATTAGGAAAAAAATGTTATCGAGTAAAAATATTGTCAAAAAAATTCAAACAGTTCTTTTAGGAAGCTTTTCCTTTTTACTTTTTCCATTGTGCCTTCCAATTGCTGGTCATGCAGATCAGGCTAACTACAATCATAGTGGGGTCAGGCATGTATAATTGACATTATTAGGATAAATGTCTAAGATGCTTTCCATGGCGCGGAAAGCGAGAATTCATTATCCTGGAGCCTTCTACCATGTGATGTGTCGAGGCAACCAGGGGCAAAGGATTTTTAAAGATGACCGTGATCGAATATATTATACCTCCCTATTAAAAGAGAGTCCCAAACGCTTTGGATACAAACTGTATGCCTATGTGTTAATGAATAACCATGTGCACCTGTTAGTTGAAATTGGCCGAACTCCCCTATCCAAAGTCATGCAGAATATTCTTTTTAGATATACCCGGTATTGGAATAAAAGGTATCGAAAAGTGGGGCATTTGTTTCAGGGAAGATACAAGGCATTCTTGTGTGATAAAGATGCATATTTGTTGGAGTTGGTCCGGTATGTCCATTTAAATCCTGTTCGCGCTAGGTTGGTTAAGTATCCTGAGGGGTATCCATGGAGCAGCCATAGAGCCTATTTAAGTGGGGAGGGACAGGGATGGATCAATGTAGAAGGACTCCTTCCACATTGGGGAAGGAATAAAAAGGTAGCAATACAAAGGTATGGAAGATTTGTGAAGGAAGGGATAAAACAGGGGCACCGGGAAGATTTCTATCAAGTAGTAGATCAGAGGTATTTAGGGGATGAGGGTTTTGTAGAAAAGGTAGAGGAGAAGGTAACAGAAGATGAGCCACACCAGAAGGTGGAGATAAGATGGGATGAGATAAAGAAGGAGGTATTAAAAGAGTTTGGAGTAGCCGAGGCAGCCATCATGCATGGTGGTCGGGGCAGAAAGGCGGTACGGATAAAGCGAATCATAGCGTGGTTGGGGAGAGAGGTGGGGGGATTTACGATCAAGCACATGGCACAACAGTTGGGTCAGGATGCAACGGTGCTTGGTCGTGGATTGGTAAAGTTAATGGAGGAACTGGGGGAGGATAAGGTACTTCAAAGGCAGGTGAAGGAGTTTAGTGTGGGGTTGAGAAAGGGACGTTTACCTAAAAGATCTATTAAGCGCCTGACCCCATTATGACCCCATTACATTACATTATAAAAATGAAGCAGGGCTGGAAATTAATCGGCTTTACGGTATTTGTAAGCGTACTTCTTGCCTTCTCTGCGGTCTTTGCAGAACAAGAGTTTGATCTTGATGAAGGTCCAAACGACATCTTTCCCGGTCCCTTATCAATCCTTTATGAAAACTGTTCGGTAAGCGTTCTGAATCGAACAAATTTTCCAAATTTTGATGGTACTTTTTCAATATCAAACGTTCCAGCAGATGGGACATTGGTAAAAGCAAGGGTGACATGTCCTAGGGGAGATGGTACAACGCTTTTTGGAGAAAGTATCCTTGTTTCTCCAAATCCAAATAGTCAAAACTTAATTGGTGATCTGGTTTTAGGTACAGAAATTTCTCCCATCTTAAATACTGTTACCTTCACCTCCTCCAAACCCTCTCTCACCAGCCTCGGGGACACAGTCCAGTTGACGGTGACGGGTACCTTTGACAATGGATCAACAGCGGATGTAACAAATGAACCGGATACTGTTTACACTACCAGTAATCCCAATATTGCGACAGTTGAAACCACGGGTTTGGTGACGGCAGTTTCATCGGGGACGGTGGTGTTGTCTGCCAGCAAGGATGGTGTTCTTTCCACACTGATTTTGATGGCGAGTACCGGAGCGGCGGGGGATTCTGATGGAGATGGGATACCCGATGATTATGAAACCGCAAATGGTTTAAATCCCAGCGACCCCAACGATGCTGGGCTAGATCCGGATGGGGATGGGTTATTCAACTTACAGGAATTCCAAACCGGGACCGATCCCAATGTAGCCGACACGGACGGTGACGGCATCTCCGATGGCGCAGAGGTGGCCGGAACCAATGGTTTTGTGACTAACCCTTTGTTGGCCGACACCGATGGAGATGGCATTCGTGATCTCTTGGAGATCCAAACGGGTACCGATCCCACCGATCCCAATAGTTATAATTTGGCCCAGGCCCTTTCATCCATTTCCGTGAATCCCTTTAGCTTTACTCTGACCGTCAATACCATCCTGGCCCAAGAGGTATCAAGACAGTTATCTGTAACAGGTAGCCTGATCGATGGGACCACCATTGATTTAACATCTACCACAAAGGGAACAGCTTATAATTCATCGGACCTCTTGATCTGTAACTTCGGCCCAACTGATGGTGAAGTCTTCGCCGGCCAGGATGGCCTCTGTAACGTTACAGTCTCAAACATCGGGTTCTCTGATACCGCAAGCGTAAGTGTGGAGACCTTTTCTCCCGTTCCCCTTTCTTTTGTGGATCTACCTGGCATACCCTACAATCTGGATATCAAAGAAAATTATGTCTATGTTGCCGATGGAGTGGGAGGCCTTCAGGTGGTGGATGTCTCAGACCGAAGTTTTCCTCAGATCGTCAGCTCTCTCAATACCCCCGCCACCAACGTCCAGGTAGTGGGAGATATCGCCTATTTATCCGGCGGCAGCGGAATAGGCTTCTATGTAGTGGATATCTCCTACCCTTTAAATCCCAAACTGCTGGGGAGCGTAGATACACCGGGTTTGGCCTGGGATGTGGCCATCTCATTTAAGGGGTCAAGTCGCTTGTTGTCCATTCTTCATTAAATAACGTAAAACGTTAGGCGTGAGTCGAAAGGGGAAAAACAATACCAATGAGACAACCCCGGTAGACCCATGCCGTCATTCCCACAGGTATTTATTGGGAATCCAGTTCATGTGTTTCTTTTATCATTAATTCCTTTGGAAATCTCTCAAAACTCAGCAGGCAGGAGAGAAAAACCTTCTTTTTTAGCCGAATCCCTTAACCGATGGTCAAGACAAACCAGGTAATGGTTTTTGGGAAGGTGGCCCGACCAGGTCAATGCAGCAGCCAATTGAAGAGCATCCGCGGTTCTTAGTGGATGAACGGATAATAAACGCTCAGCATGTTCACGGACAACTGGTGTGGGATGAATTTCGGTCCATGTGTCCGCAAGCTGTTTTAGCACCGCCCTAGCCTGGTCCGTTCCCTTAGGGGTCAGCATCTCCTCACGGGCTTGGCGTAGCAGTGCTGATGTGCATTCAATGCGGGTTGCCCACCAAACCACCATTGCCTGATCCGCTTTGAGGGTTTTTCGAAGTACGGGAGAGGTGGGTTCATTAACACAAAGAGGGAGTATGGCGGAGCTGTCCCAGAATTTCACCGCCCATCCTCACGTTCCTCAAGAAGGGCTTGTAAAACAGATCCTTTTGGGTCTTGAGGACGAGGTAAGGTCCAAAAATTTTTGGGGAGTTTCCCTTTACCGATAGAGACTAGCCCTGCTTTTTGCATTTCTAGAAGCTCCTCCGGGATCGTTCCAGAGGGGGAAATGGGGACAAGTTTTGCGATCGGTTTTCCCCGCTTGGTGACGATGACTTCTTCCCCTGATTTGATTCTAAGCAGATACTCGCTTAGCGAAGCTTTTAGTTTTGAAACGTCGGCTTTTTTCATGGATAACCATTATGGATATTTCAATATGACCATGATAGTCTAATAAAAAGATCATGTCAAGCCTGTTCCATAAGAAAGAGTTAGAACGCTAGGACAGGGTCGGACCAAGTTAAAGGATTGAAAAAAAGTAAAGGGGCCAAGGGGCTTGTTGTCTGTTCTCTTTTAAAAAGCGTTGGAAGTGTTAAAGGGGAAAAACCTTTCTACCCCCCTTATGTCCCTCCTTGTATCTTGAAAAATGGAATTATAAAGTATGTTAAACAAAGTTAAAAACTCATCCATACGGCGTGGTAGACCGACCCTCCTTCGGTTAAAAGAACCCGTTTGTAAGCTTGGGTCACCACGTCCACTATTATCGTAGCCCGAACAGTTGCCAGGGCCATGAGAGCCCGTATGTTGCAAGGAAGGGCTAAGAATTGGAGGAAATCTATGAGGGTGCCTTCTGATGATACCCTGGAAACAGGTAATGAAATTTTTGTTGGGATTGATATCTC
>Ga0214471_10000028_pt1 | contig 154803 bp, 143 predicted proteins | sample RVTome_5_FD_207665 | JGI IMG/M metagenome (GOLD analysis project Ga0214471, IMG submission 207665) | Soil microbial communities from uranium-contaminated site in the Upper Colorado River Basin, Wyoming, United States - RVT142D155 | ecosystem: Environmental > Terrestrial > Soil > Contaminated... | reverse complement strand
CCGCGTGGACGTCCCGCTCCCGCAACAGGACGTACTCCTCGCCGCGTATCTCGACCTCGAGCCCCTCGTCGGGAAGGTGGAGCACCTGGTCCCCCGCCTCGATGTTGCGCACCGCCGGCCCGGCGGCGACGACCGCGGACCACACGCACCGTTTGCTGACGCTGGACGCGGTGGGCGGGATCAGCAGGCCGCTCTTGGAGCGACGCTCCTCCTGGGTTGGAGTGCGAACCAAGATCCGGTCGGCAGTCATTCGGATCGACTGGGCGGCGGCGTCGGTGACGGCTTTGAGGTCGGGCATGAGTTGAAGGATAGTACGCCCGGCGGCTCGGTCCGGCGCCGTTCCCCTTTCCCGCTCTTATGCCCACTTTGCCGATGTATCGGGGCAGGCGTCGTAAGACGGCGCAGCGAAGTCCCCCGCATGCCAGGGCTCGGCATGCGTGGCCGCGTTTTCCTGCCGGCAAAGCGGCACAACCGCGCGCGGCTCGCGCGGAATCCTTCTTCGCGGTTCCCGGTCGCGTTCGCCGTCGCGATCGGCATCGCTCTTTCGGCGACGGCAAGCGCGCATGCGGCGACCGCCCCGACGCTCGTGGCGACCTACCCGGTCTCGGACGGCGCCGTGCGGTCCCAGGATGCCGGCGAGATCTTCGCGCTCTACGAAGAAGACCTCAGCGAGCTGCAGTCCACGTTCGTCCTTCGCGACGCCGTCGACGCCGTCGTTGCGGGGACGACGCTGTTCGGCGACTCCTCGGGCACCGGGCACCGCAGCATCCGCTTCCGCGCGGACGCGCCCTTGACCGAATCTGCCGGCCCGTACCGCGCGACCGTTCGCGCGTACCTGACGGTGCCCGCCGAGCAGACGCACACGGTCTGGTTCTTCGACGTCGACGACACCGCGCCGCCCGGCGTGGTCGTTGCGTCTCCGAACGACGGCGACATCGTGACCGGCGATCCCGTGACCGTCATCGGGACCGCAGAGCCCGGCAACCGGATCGTCGTCGTCGAGGACGCGGACCCGCTCGCCGAGGGGCTCGCCACCGAAGCCGGAGACTTCGCCGTCGAGCTTCCGTATCCGCCCGAGGACGGCGTCTCGCACACCTTCGAAGTCATCCCGAAGGACGAGGCGGGCAACGCCGGCCCCTCGACGGGCCCGATCACGATCTGGCACGACTCGCACCTGGACGCGCCCGTCATCTTCGAGCCGCACGAAGGCGAGACCGTCGGTGCCTCGAGCGTCGCGATTCGAGGCACCGCGAAGCCGAACGCCACCGTCCGGGTTCGCGAGGGAGCGACGCTGCTCGCCGTCACGGCCGCCGACGGCGACGGGGTGTGGACCACGACGGTGAGCTTCCCCGACGGGCCGCACACCATCACCGCGACGTCCTTCGACGGCACGATCACCGACGGTCCGTCGCTGCCGCGCTCGTTCAGCGTCGACACGATCCCTCCGGGTGCGCCCGTCGTCCTCACGCCGGCGGAGGGCGAGGCGATCTCCTCGCACTCGATCCTGGTTTCGGGAACGGCGGAGCCCGGCGTCACCGTCGAGATCACGCGCGACGGCGACGTGCTCGGCACCACGACCGCCGACGAGAGCGGCGCGTGGAGCACGACGTTGATCCTGCCGGACGACGACTACACGATCGTCGTCACCGCGCGCGACGCCGGCGGCAACGAGGCATCCACCGTTCGCTCGTTCGTCGTCGACACGATCCCGCCCGATCTCCCGGTCTTCACCGATCCCGAGCACGAGTCCTTCCTGAACGACCCGAGCGTGTTCCTCGCGGGCACCGCCGAGCCGGGCTCGATCATCGAGCTGACCGAAGCGATGGGCCCGGTCGGCAACGCGGTCACGAGCGGCGCCGGTGTGTGGTCGGTGACGATCCCGTTCGCGGACGGGCACCACACCGTCGAGGCCGTCGCCGTCGACCAAGCCGGCAATCGCAGCCCGCGCTCGCTCGGCCGCTCGTTCACGGTCGACACGGTCGCGCCGGCCCCACCGGTGATCACCGAGCCGGCGCCGGCCAGCACGATCCTCGCCAACCAGGTGACGGTGAAGGGCACCGCCGAGCCGAACACCGCGATCGCGCTGGAAGAAGCGGGCGACGAGCTGACGCGGACCGCGAGCGGCGAGGACGGCTTCTGGTCGACGAAGGTCATGCTCGCCAACGGCGTCCACACGCTGGAGGCGATCACGATCGACCTCGCCGGCAACGTCAGCGCCGGGAACCCGACGGTTACCTTCACCGTCGACGGCACCGGCGACGTCGCGGCGCCCGACCCGCCCGTGATCGACTACCCGGCGGAAAACGATGCCGTGCCGGCGAGCTTCGCGGTATCGGGCACCGCGGAACCCGGCGCGACGGTGACGATCTACGAAAACGACGCGGCGATCGCCGACGGCACCGCGAACGACGGCTTCTTCGAGCTTCAGGTCGCGATGGGCGACGGCGTCCACCAGATCACCGCGACCGCGACCGACCCCTCGGGCAACGAGAGCGCGCCGAGCTCGGTGCGCACGTTCACGGTCGACGGCTTCCGTCCGGAGGTCCAGATCGAGACGGCCGACGGGGCGCTCGTCCTGCCGCTGCAGGACACCGCGATCACCGGCACCGCCACCGACAACGTGGGCGTGGTCCAGGTGGAGATCGAGTACAGGGCGCTCGACGGCACGGTCGCGCGGGCGGGGATCGCCGCCTGCGACTGCCCGGGGACCCTGGTGAGCTGGGACGACACGGCGACGATCGGCCCGGGGATCTACAAGGTCCGCGTGTGGGCGATCGACGCCGTCGGCGCCCGCTCGGCGCCGGCGGAGATCAGCCTCTACGTGCTCTGATCGGTCGTCGCGGCGGGCTGCGGCGCCAGTCTTCGGGACCGGTTCAGGCACCGGACATCGGAAAACGATTTTACGGCAATTCGGAAGAATCGGTACCGCGTATCGGAGCATCGAGGCAGGAAGTATCCGTTTCCATGCGGAACTACTCCTACGAGTAAAAATGCCCACCGGAAGGCCCGACGCGCCACTGGGCACGGCTTTCGGAAAACTGCATCGAGGCGGCTCGCCGATCAGGCCGCAGAGGGAGAGAAGACGATGAAGGGTGCAACGCTCGACACGCGGGCCCGTGCGCTGCTGACGGGTGTCGCGGTCGCAGTTGCCGCGCTGCTCATGCCGGGCATTGCCGAGGCCGCGCCGACCGCGCCGATCGACGTCGTGGTCGTCGACGGCGGCGACGGCTACATCAACGCCGCCGAGGCCGCAGGGCTGACGGTGACGGGCACGGCCACCTCGCCCGACGCGGTGGAAGCAGTCGCGCGGCTCGTCAACAGCCCGACGTGCGACTTCGCCGCGACCGAGATCGCGCCGCTCGTGGAAGACATCCCGGTCGCCGGCGACGGCACGTTCTCGATCACGGGCTTCACCCTCAGCGCACCGCAGGGTGCGACGATCTGCGCCCGTGCGGCCCTGCGCGACGCGAGCGCCATGCAAGGCCCGACGACGACCTCCAGCAACGCGCCGATCCTGGACACGATCGCGCCGAGCATCGACACCCTGACGATCAACGACGGCGGCGACGGGATCGCGAGCGACGCGGCGGACAACAACAACGGTCCGTCCGTCACCTGGGCCATCTCCGGCACCGACGGCAACCCAGTCGCATTCACGGCGAACAACACCGGCGAGCCGGTCCCCGCCGACTGCGCGTTCAACCGAGTGTCGTCGAACACCGGGCGGGCGGGCGCGACCTGCGCCGCGGGCCTGCTCGACGGCGAGGTCACGTACACGTTCACCGCGGTGGACGTGGCCGGCAACACGACCACCGGCAGCGACACCACGATCCTCGACAGCGGAATCTCCGCGACGCTCGACATCCCACTGATCGGGAGCGGAAACCAGGGCAGCGTCGCGATCGCGATCGACACCCCCGACCAGCTCGACGTGTCGGGCACGGTCACCCTGTCCGACGGCACGACCAGCGTCAGCGGCCCGGTGTCCTCGACGAGCCCGACCGCCATCGACGCGACGAGCCTCGCCGCCGGTCCCATCACGGTCACCACGGCTCTGAGCGACCTCGCGGGCAACGCGGCCAGCCCCTCCGGCTCGACCGTGAAGGATCTGACGTCGTCGCTTGAGATCACCTCGCACGAGGACGGCGACTTCGTCAAGACCGACTTCACGCTCCGGGGGACCGCGGAGGCCGGCTCGGCCATCGTGGTCACGCGCGGCGCGAGCGTCGTCGGCTCCGACACCGCGGACGCCGACGGCACGTGGACCGCCCTGGTCTCGGGCCAGCCGACCGGCATCTTCGCCTACACCGTGACTGCGACCGACCCGGCGAGCAACGTCGCCGCCGCAGTCATATCGCTTCACGTGGACGGCGTTCACCCGGCCGCGCCGCAGGTCGACTACCCGGAAAACTTCCGGGTGCTCAGCCCCGACGACGACAAGACGATCGAGGGCATCGCGCACGACATCAACCGGCACGCGTGGGCCGGGGTCCTCGCCCTCAAGATCGAGGCCTACAAGCACACGTCGGTGAACTGGATCGACGAGCTAGCCGCCGGCCAGTTCCCGAGCGGCCCGGCCCCGCAGCTCTCCGCCTACAGCGGCCAGATCAGCGCCTGGGCGTCCTGCACCGAGAGCTGCTCGGACACGCCGCCGTCGCCGCCGGCCGGTTCCGTGCCGGTCGTCGGCCGGGTGGTGCTGGAGCGCAACGCGCAGTGCCCGCTCTGCGACACCGACGCCGGCGACGCCGACGTGGACTGGTCCTGGGACGCCTCAGTGCTCGGGCCGGGCACGTACACGCTGATCATCACGACGCTCGACCGCGCCGGGAACACCTCGAAAGAGGCGGGCACGGTCACCCTGACGATCCTGTAAGACGATAGAGAAGCGAGGGGGTCGCGGCGGACCCCCTCGCTTCTGCTTTCCCGGCCCGGTAGCCTCCCGGCGGATGCCGAGGGCGCTTGCGATCGCGATTCTGCTGGCCGCGGGGTGCACCGGCCCGCAGCCCACGCAGGCGACGACGCTCGTCGGCGAGAACCTCGTCCTGGCTCCCGGCCCGGCCGGCGCCGTTCGCATCGGGCTGGACGCCGCGAACGGCTCCGCGGAGGTTCGAATCGAAGCAGGGACCGGTGCGCTCATCACGGTCTGCCCGCTGACGTCGATCGACGAGCCGCTTGCGGGGCTCGACGCCTGCCGGAGCGTCGCGAGCGGCGTGCGCGAAGGCGTCGGCCGGAGCGGCATGACCGCGATCGCGTTCTACGTGAGTGAGCGGGAAGCGACGGTCTCGCTCCGGGTCGAGTACGCGGAGGGGAGCGGCGCGATCGAGGCGCACATCCCGCAGATCGGCCCGCCCGCGGGGACCGGCGCGTGCGACGACAACGCGTGCAACCCCTTCTTCGAGCTGACGCCGACGCCCGCCGGCGACCTCGGGGTCGCGGCCGAGTGGACCGGCGGCGAGGCGACGGCGGTCGTGCTTCAGGGCAGCGTCCTGGCGCGATCGCTGACGGCGACCGGCGTGCCGTACCGCGAAGCCGGACGCGCCGACGGCTCCTCGCCCCTGTCGGTCTCGGCGAGCCTGACCGAAGGCGCCGAGTACGCGGTTGCGTTCCGGCATCGCCACGCGCTACCCAGTAGCGGCGCGCTGCGCGACGTGGTCCTGACGATGCGCTGGCCTACGTCGTCTTGACGATCAAGACGTTGCACGGCGCGTTGTGCGAGACCTGGTTCGGCACGCTGCCCAGCAGGAAGCGGCGCGCGCCGCTCATTCCCTTGTTGCCGACGACGATCAAGTCGGCGCCTTCGGCCTCGGCGATCTCCAGGATCTTGTCGGCCGCATGGCCGGCGACGGCCTTGGTCTCCGCGTCGATGCCGAGCGCCTCCCGGGTCTCGCGCAGCACGCGCTCGCCCTCGGCGACGTCCCCGACGTAGAGCAGCAGCGCCCGCGCGCCGACCGCCGAGGCCAGGTCCGCGCCGACGCGGGACGCCGCCGAGGCGGTCGCCGATCCGTCGGTCGCGATGAGCACTTTCGAGTACACGGCGCTCACCCCTCGTCGGTCGTGTGGACGATCAACACGTCGCACGGCGCGTGGTGCGAGACCGTGTTGGGAACGCTGCCGATCACGTAGCGCTTCGCTCCCTGCATTCCCCGGTTGCCGACGACGATCACGCCGGCGCCCTGCTCCTCCGCGACCTCGATCAGCGCGTCGGACGGCGCGGCTTCCCGCGCGACCGTCGTGAGCTTGACCCGGCTCGCGTAGCGCCGGTCGACGTCGTCGAGGACGCCGACGGCGACGTCGATCCCCGACGGGGCGTCTGCCGGCGCCAGCGCCGAGGGCGTCTCCTTCGGAGTCGCGTACGCGCTGACCACGATCAACTCGGCGCCGGCCGCTTCGGCCAGCGCGGCAGCGTGCGCGACGGCGCTCGCGGCCGTGCCGGAACCATCCGTGCCCACAAGGATCTTCTTGTACATGGTTCCTCCCGCCCGAACGATAGCCGCAGGGCGTACGACGGAGCGAACTACCAGGCGGGCCGCAGCAGCGAGGCCGGCTCGCGCGCAAGGTCCTCGACGTCCAGGCGGACGTCCGGCGGCAGGGAGGCGGCGAGCGCGCGGGCGTGATCCAGCGCCTCGCCCGACTCGTCCACCCGGCGCTGCGCGTCCAGCACGTGCGACAGCAGCAGCAGGGCGCGGACCTCGGCGACGGTCCAGTTCAGCGGAGCGAGCAGGTCCAGGCACGCGCGCGCCGTGCGCTCGGCCTCCTCGGCGCGATCGGCCGCGAGGGCGGCTCGGGCCAGGATCAGCATCGCCTCGACCCGTCCGAGCACCTCCTCGCCCGAGCCGTCGATCGCCTCCGTCGCGCACGCGACGGCGCCTTCGGCGTCCCCTGCCTCCAGCGCCAGCTCCGCCAGCAAGGCCTTCGATCGCGCGGGCGAGATCATCTCGATGGAGTTTCGCCCGAGGTCCTGCTCCAGCATCGCGCGCGCTGCGGACGCATCCCCGCGCGCCCACAAGATCCGCGCGTGCAGCCAGCGGATCGACGAGCGCGTCCGTCGGATGCCGCCCTCCTCGCTCTCCCCCGAAGCCTCGTCCAGGATCGCCGCGGCTTCTTCGGCCGAGCCGCGCTCGAACGCGAGCCACGCGCGGGCGAAGTCGAACAGCCCGATGTAGAGCGGGTCGCCGAGCGAGCCCGAACCGGCCGCTCCCTGCTCCAGCGCGCGCTCGGCGGCCTCGTAGCGCCGCTCGAGCATCGCCACCGCGAAGATCGGGTACTGCGCGAGCGACTGCACCCACGGCGCCGCGCCCCAGTCCCCGGTCGCCAGCGCTTCCTCGGCGACGACGCGCGCGGCGGCCAGCCGCCCGGTCGCGACGTCGACGTAGGCGCGCAGCAGCCGTTGCAGCTCCAGCGCGAACACCGCGCCGGTCAGGTACTCGGGGTGCTCGAAGCGCAAGTGGTGCTCCAGCTCGGCGGCGATCCGCCCCGCCTCCATCACCTCGCCGCGCAGCAGCAGGACCCAGGCGCGCAGCCCCGTGCACCACCCCGCTCCTTCCACGTCGTCGATCGCGGTAAAGACCTTCTCGCCGTCGGCGAGGTAGCCGAGCGCGTCGTCGTGCCGGCCCATCAGCATCGACGCCCACCCGAGGTTCATCAGCGACCAGCCTTCGCCCTGCTGGTCTCCGAGCGCGCCGTAGCGGGCGAGCGCCTGCCGGAACCACAGCACCGCCGAGGACCATTGACCGCGGAACAGGTCGAGCTGACCGCGCGCGCGCAAGCCGGCCGCCTCCTCACGTTCGTCGCCGGCTTCCCGTGCGATGCGAAGCGCCTCGTCGAGCGGCGCTTCCGCCCCGGCGGCGTCGCCGGTCATACGGCGCATGTCCCCGGTCAGCCGCAGGATCCTGCCCTCCAGGGTCCGCTCGCCGAGCCGGCGCGCGTCGGCGAGCGCTCGCTCGAGCTGCCCGGTCGCCTCCGGGTGCCGGTAGACGCCCACGAGCGCCTCGCCCAGGCGCGTCCGCAAGGCAAGCTCGTCGCGCTCGTCCACGGCGAACGGCAGCGCCGCTTCGAACGAGCGGACGGCCGCGAGCGCCGCGTCCATCCGAAGCGCCCGGTCGCCCGCCTCGATCAGGTGCACGCGGGCTTTCTCGTCGGCTTCGGCCGACGGGGTCCCGACCTCGCGCGCGAGCGTCGCCGCGCGCAGGTAGTGGTGCGCGAGCAAGTCCCGCCGCTCGCGATCGTGCCCGGGCGCCGCGTCCACGCGCGCCAGCCAGTCCCCGACGGCCGCGTGATGGCGCGCGCGCACCTGCTTGGGAACCGAGCCGTAGGCGACCTCGTGCATGAGCGGCTGCGAGAATCGATACCCCGCCTCGCCCGCGACGACCGGCGCGGGAACGAGGTCGAGCAGCTCGACCACCTCCGGCGTTCCCAGCACGTCATCCACGCCGTCAAGCCCCAGCGCGCGCAACGCCCCCGGCCAGAATTCCTCGCCGACGACCGCCGCGTCCTGCAGCACGACCTTCGCGCGACCGGGGAGCGCGTCCAGCCGCGCCGCGATCACGGCCTGCACCGTCTGCGGGATGGCGATTTCGCCCGCGTCGCGCGCGGGCTGGTCGAGCAGCAGGCGCGCCAGCTCCTGCACGTACATCGGGTTCCCCGCGGCCTTGTCCAGCACGCCCTCGCGAACCGGAAGCGGCACGGCGGGGGCCAGCAGGTCGAGCATCTCGCCGGCTCGCGTTCGCGACAGCGGCTCGATCGGAAGCAGCAACGAGCCGACGGCCGCGCCCCATTCCGGACGCCGCTCGATCAGCTCTTCACGCGCAAGCGCCAGGACGAGGATCGGCGCGCGCATCCGCGTGCCAATCTGGTGCACGAAGTCGAGCAGCGCGTCGTCGGCCCAGTGCAGGTCGTGGAACGCCAGCACCAGCCCGCCTTCCGCGCCGGCGATTCGCTCGATGGCCCCGGCCGCCGCCTCCAGCGCGGGTCCCGCCTCGTCGAGCAGCGCGCTCGAATCCTCCTCGCCCTGCGACCCGAACGCCGCGCGCAGGATCTCTTGAAGGGTGAAGGCGGGCGTCGTAGTGCCGTACGCGAGCGCGCGGCCGTGCAGCGACCGCACGCCGGCGCGCCGGGCGCGGACCGCGAACTCGGTGGCCAGCCTGCTCTTGCCGAGCCCCGCGGCGCCCACCAGCGTGACCAGCGTCGCCCGCCCGTCGCGGCGCGCGAGCGCGAGCGCCGCGTCCAGGATCGCCAGCTCCTCGTCGCGGCCGATCAAGGGCGCCTCGCGCCGGCCTCGCTCGCCGGGCAGGCCGCGCACCGCCTTGGCTTCCCAGACGCGCACCGGCGTCCGCTTGCCCTTCGCGTTGAGCGAGCCGAGTGAGCGGTAGACGATCGACTCGCGCGTCGCTTCGTACGTCGCCTCGCCGACGAGCACCTGTCCCGGCGCGGCCGCGTCCTCGATGCGGCGCGCGGTGTTCACCGCGTCGCCCAGGACCGTGTAGGAGGAGCTGCCGCCGACCGTCCCGGCGACGACCTCCCCGGTGTTGACGCCGACGTGCAGGCCGATCCCGATCCCGCGCTCGCGCTCCAGCTCCTCGGAGTACGTGCCCAGGATGCGCTGGATCTCCAGGGCCGCGCGCACCGCGCGCTCGGCATCGTCCTCGTGCGCTTGCGGGGCGCCGAAGACGGCCATGATCTCGTCGCCGATCACCTTGTCGATGGTGCCGCCGTGGCGCTCGATCACCTCGGCCGTGTCGGCAAAGGCGCGGTCGACGATCGTCTTGACCTCCTCGGTGTCGCGCGCTTCGGACAGCTCGGTGTACCCGCTGAGGTCCCCGAACAGCACGGTGACGACGCGGCGCTCCTCGCGAGGCGCCTCGGCGAGCGGCGCGCCGCAACTCGCGCAGAAGCGAGCGTCGCCGGACGCAGGCGTCCCGCATCGCGCGCACCGCTCGGCTATCGCGCTCGCCATCGATCGCCTTCCCGCACGACCGCTCCTTCCGCGGCGAGCTTGTCCAGGTGCGCGGCGACGCTCAGCGCGGCCGCCGGCCAAACCGCCCGGTCGAAGTCCGCGTAGATGCGCTCGACCATCGCGCCGATCGTGCCGAGCCCCTCCGCCACCGTCGCGAGCACCTGCTGCTCGCGCTCGATGCGGTGCGAGACGTAGTAGTCGAGCACGGGACCCGGCGCCTCGATCACCGGACCGTGCCCGGGATAGATGCGCGCGGGCGCCGCGGCGCGGGCGCGTTCGAGCGAGGCGAGGTAGTCCGCCATGTTCCCGTCCGGGTGCGCGACGACCGTCGTCCCGCGGCCCAGCACGTGGTCGCCGGTGAACAGCGCGCGCTCCTCCTCCAGCACGTACGAGAGATGATCGCCCGCGTGCCCGGGCGTGAACAGCGCGCGCAGCGTGACGCCGTCGCCGGTCATGCGCTGTCCGTCCGCGATCGCGGTCGCGTCGCCGCAGATGCTCGCGGCGCCGGCGACCGGGTACGCCGCGAGCGGCGCGCGCGCCATCCCGGCGAAGCGCTCGGCGCCTTCCGCGTGGTCGTAATGGCGGTGCGTGAGCACGACCGCGCGCACCTCGCCCGCCTCGTCGAGCACGCGCCCGAGGTGCGCCTCGTCGTTCGGCCCGGGATCGATCACGATCGGGCTGCGCTCGCCGACCAGGTACGTGTTGGTTCCCTCCAGCGTCAGGGGAGAAGGGTTCGGCGCGAGCACGACCCGAACGAGGTCGCTCAGCCGCGTCACGCTCATGGCAGGTGCAGCGACCCGTCGGGCAGCCGGATCCGCACTTCTCCATCGGCCATGACCAGTTGCGGCGTGACCGGCTCGGCGCTGCGGCCGCGGGCCGACGCGAACAGCTCGCCGGTCGTCGCCGCCGACATCAGGGACTCGAGCGTCCAGCGCGTCGGGAAGATGATGGCGAACTCGCCCGCGCGAGCGCGCGCGACCGCCTCGGCGGGCCGCACCCACGCGCTCTCGGTCGTCTCCACCTCGTCGTGCAAGGGCGTCTGGCCCTCGGGCATCCGGGCGACGTAGAAGCGCGTGTCGAAGCGCTTCGGGGACTGCACGGGCGTGACCATGCGCGACCAGAACCGCACGAAGTCCGCGCCGAAGCGGATCCCGAAGCGGCGCGCGCCCGCCAGGGTCGACTCCTCGCCGGACTGGAGCGCGCGCCGGTACGCCAGCCAGCGCTCGGCGTCGTCCAGACGCACCGGCGTGCCGTCCGAGCCGCGCGCGAGCGAGATCCCCGCTTCTTCGAACGTCTCGCGGATGGCGCACAGCACGAGCGCGCGCGCCGTCGCCTCGTCGCCCCCTTCGGCGCGCGTCAGGTCCTCGTCCCAGCCGTCGATCAGCTCGGCGAGCGCGGGGTCCCGGTCGGCGTCGTCGAGCTTGCCGCCCGGGAAGACGTAGGCGCCGCCGACGAAGTCGCTGTTGAGGTGCCGGCGAAGCATGAACACCTCGACCCCGTCGGAGCCGTCGCGCGCGATCACCACGGTGGCCGAGTCTCGCGGGCGTGCCGGCTCCGCCGGCTCGTCCAGCGACGTGAAGCTGAGGGAAGGCTTGTTCACCCCCCGATGTTCGCACGTCCTGGGCCGCGAGCCGAATCAGCCGCTACCGTGCGTCCAGGCACGCTCACGAAGGAGGAACCATGCGCAGGAACGCTCTGCAAGCGCGCGGACTGGCGCGCGGCGTCGAACCTGCTCTAGTGTCCGCTCGGTCCTAGGAAAGGGGGAATCATGCGCAGGAGAATCCTGCAAGCATCCGCTGCCCTGGTCAGCGCACTGGTTCTAGTCGGCATGGGCTTCACCGCCGGCGGCGCCGCGCCCGGAGACGGCTTCAACTGCGGCGGCTGCATCGACAAGAAGGACATCGGCAAGAACGCCGTCGGCACCGACGAGCTGGTGAACGGCTCCGTCAAGCCCGGCGACCTCGCGGCGAACGCGAAGACGCGGGTGTGGTCCGTCGAGAACAACACCGGCTTCGTCGACGTGACCGACGGCACGCAGACCGAGATGATCTCGATGAACATCACCGTGCCCGCGGCCGGGTTCCTGTACATCCACGGGCAGGCGACGCTCAACAACAACGACGACAGCAACATCATCGTCACGACCGAGCTGCAGTTGGACGGCACGGACATCACGCCGCCGGGCGAGTCGCGGCTCGGACCCGACGGAGGCGGCTTCGACGTGGACCTCGCGACGCCCCACATCGTCGTCCCGGTGACGAAGGGAGCGCACACGGTGAGCTTCGACGTGGACCCGCCGGCGGTCGACGTCCAGACGGTTCGCTGCTACGACCAGGTGCTCACTGCGATCTTCTTCCCGCAGGGCAAGGTGTTCCCGGAGTTCGTCCCGGCGTAGCCGCCGGCCCGACGACGGCAAGCGGTCTTCTACGAAAGGGGGAGTCATGCGCAGGACGGTCCTGCAAGCAGTAGTGGGCATCGCGAGTGCTCTGGTTCTCGTCGCGGTCGGCGTCACGTCGAGCGGAGCGGCAGCCGGAGACGGCTTCAACTGCAACGGCTGTATCGACCGCAAAGACATCGCCAACAAGGCGATCGGGAGCGGCGAGGTGGTGGACAACTCGATCAAGCCCGGGGACCTGGCGGCGAACGCGAGGGCTCGAGTCGGATCGGTCGTCATCGTCGGCACGACGACCTCGACCACCCCGGAGACGATCGACACGGTCGAGGTGAAGGTCCCCGGGAAGGGGACGTTGCTGCTCCTGTTGGAAGGAACGGCGTTCATCGACGCCGACGCCGTGGACGCCTCCGCGCGCTTCGCGCGCGGCAGCCTCGGCATCTGCGATTCGGCCGACTCGAGCGCCGCGTGCGGAACGACCTATCAGACGTGGGACTACGAGGACCCGGACAGCACAACCGGCATCAACGCGTTGCTGCCGATCTCCCGCGCGCGAGTGGTCTCCGTCGGCTCCAAGGGAACGAAGACGTACTACGTCAACGCCGACACCGATGACGCAACCGAGGGCTTCAACATCACCGGCGGGAACGGAGGCACGGCGCGCTTGACCGCGTTCTTCTTCCCCGCGTCCATGTCGGTGACGAGCGCCTAGCACTTCCAGCGCGTCACGTCTCGAACGAAGGGGTCGCCGACGGCGACCCCTTCGTAGTCGGTTGAGTATCCTGCGCGCATGGATTTCGCGGTTCCGCCCGAGCTGGCCGAGCTTCGCTCGTCCTTCCTGGACTTCGTCGATCGCGAGGTGCGGCCGGTCGAGGAGCGCTACCGGCCGCAACTCCAGGACGACCTCTTCAGCGACGAGATGCGCGCCGAAGGGTTCGCCCTTCGGCGCCGCTCGGCCGAGCTGGGCTTCTACGCCGCCCACCTCCCGGAGGAAGTCGGCGGCTGGGGCCTCTCGACGCTCGGCTACACGCTGCTCGTCGAAGCGGTCGCGCAGACCGGGCTGCGCTTCGGGACGTTCGTGATCGGGCCACCGAACCCCGACGCGCCGACGAAGTTGCTGCTCGACGGCACGCCCGAGCAGCAAGAGCGCTACTTGAAACCCCTCGTCCGGGCGGAGAAGACGATGTGCTTCGCCCTGACCGAGCCGGACGCCGGATCCGACGCGCAGTCGATCTCGACCAAGGCCGTGCGCGACGGCGATCATTTCATCTTGAGCGGCACGAAGACCTTCATCACCAACGGCGCCGACGCCGACTTCGCGATCGTTTTCGCCGTGACCGATCCCGAGAAGCGCGCGAACGGCGGCATCACCGCCTTCATCGTCGAGCGCGACACGCCCGGCTTCACGACCGGCAAGCGCCAGAAGACGATGGCCGGCGACAGCGGCCAGACCGAGCTGCACTTCGCCGACTGCCGCGTCCCTGCCGACAACGTCCTGGGAACGGAAGGGTTCGGCTTCTACTCGGCGATGAAGTTCCTCAACGCCGGGCGCGCCTACATCGGCGCGATGTGCCTCGGGCTCGCCGACTACTGCGTGTCCGTCGCGACCGAGTACGCGAAGGAGCGCAAGACATTCGGCAAGCCGATCGGCAAGTACCAGGCCGTGCAGTGGATGCTCGCCGACTCCGCGGTGGAGATCGAGGCCGCGCGCTGGCTGACCTACCGCCTGGCGTGGCTGGTGGACCAAGGCGAGGAGCCGATGCGCGACTCGTCGATGGTGAAGCTCTACAACACCGAGATGGTGAACCGCGTCGCCGACCGCGCGGTGCAAGTCTTCGGCGGCATGGGCTACCTCACCGAAGGCCCGGTGGAGCGCATCTATCGCTTCGTGCGCATGTTCCGCATCGTCGAGGGCACCAGCGAGATCCAGCGCCTCATCATCGCCCGCACCTTGGGTCTCTAACCGCTCCGCTGCTTGCGTTCGATCGCCGCGAAGAGCAGGGCAGCCGCGATCGCCAGGCGCCGGTCGAGCACCCGCGCTTGGTCGGCGCCGAAGTCGAGCGTCAGCTTGTACACGAAGATGTTGTGGTTTTGCTGGGCCGTCGCGACGACGCGCCCGCCGACTTCGAAGTCGTACCGCTGCGGCGCGAACAGCGCGACCAGCGGCAGGAACCGCCGGGCAAACGCCAGTCCCCCGGTGTCCTCGCGCACGGTCCCGATCTCCTGGTCCTGCGGCCCCATCAAGATCCAGTGGTCGCGGAGCATCGACTTCCACCCCTTGCGCTTCAGCGCGCCCACTTTGGAGCCGTCCGAGGCGTCCACGACGTCGTAGGCGGCCGCGAAGTCGATGATCTTCCGGGCGTTGATCGACAGGACCTCCTGAGTCATGTCCTCGCCGGTGTAGAGCCGGATGTCCTCGCGCAGGGTGAACGCCTTCATCTTGGCGTAGAACAGCGGCGTCGTGTCGTCGCCGAAGATGTGAAACGCGCCGCCCACCAGCTTCAATACCTTGCGCCGGACGGTGTAGGTCGTCCGGTCGAATCGCTCGTCGGCCATCAGGTTCCTCCCTGCCCCGTAGCATAAGCGGCGGCATGCGGTCCTCCGACGAGCGGCGCGACCTGCCGCAAGTGGACGAAGTCCTGCGGCGGCTCGGCGACGCCGGCGCCGGACCCCTCGTCGCGCGCTGGGTCGTCCGGCGCGAGATCGACGCCGCGCGCGCCCGCATCCTGGCCGGCGAACGGCGTGGCGACGTGGAAGGCGCGGCCCGGCTGCGCCTGAAGACCTTGACCGAGCGCCGCGTCCGCGCCGTCGTGAACGCGACCGGCGTGGTCCTGCACACCAACCTCGGGCGCGCGCGGCTGTCCGCCGAGGCCCGCGTCGCGATCGCCCACGCCGCCGGCGCGGCGGCCGTCGAGTTCGACGTCGCGACCGGCGAGCGCGCGGAGCGCGCGCCGGTGGCGGCGACGCTCGCGGCCGCGCTCGTCGACGCGCCGGCCGCGCTCGTGGTCAACAACAACGCGGGCGCGCTCCTGCTGGCGCTCGCCGCGCTCGCGCGCGGACGGGAGGTCGTCGTCGGCCGCGGCGAGATGATCGAGATCGGCGGCTCGTTCCGTCTCCCCGACGTGATGGAGGCCTCGGGCGCCGTCCTGCGCGAGGTCGGCACCACCAACAGGACGCACCTGAAGGACTACGAGGGGGCGGTCTCGGACCGGACGGCGCTCGTGCTGAAAGTGCACCCCTCCAACTACAAGGTCGAGGGCTTCGCGACGACCCCTTCCGTCGCCGAGCTGACCACGCTCACCCGGGCGGCCGGCCTGCCGCTGCTCAACGACATCGGCAGCGGGCTGCTCGCGCCGGAGGAGGGCGTCTTCGCCGACGAGCCGGACGCGACGACCGCGCTCGCCGCAGGCGCGGACCTGGTCTGCTTCAGCGGCGACAAGCTTCTCGGCGGTCCACAGGCGGGCATCCTCGCCGGACGCGAGGACCTGGTCGAGCGGTGCCGCACGCACCCGATCGCGCGCGCCGTACGCGCCGGCAAGCTCGCGCTCGCCGCGCTCGAGGCGACCCTGTGGGCGCACGCGCGCGGCGAGCGCGACACGCTGCCCACCTGGCAGATGCTGCACGCAACCCCCGGCGAGGTGCGCGCCCGGGCCGAGGCGGTGGCCGAGGGCCTGCCGCACGCTCGCGTCGTGGACGGCGAGAGCGTCGCCGGCGGGGGCGCGCTCCCGGGCGTCACCATTCCGTCGGCCCTGATCCGCATCGACCACGTCGCGCCCGGGAAGCTCGCGCGCGCGCTTCGATCCGGCACACCGCCGATCGTCGCCAGGCTCGACGCGGGCGGGGTGCTGATCGACCTGCGCACGGTGGACCCCGGCGACGACGACCTGGTCGCCGCCGCGCTGGCCGGCGCGCTCTCCGAACAGCACTAGCCCGCCGTGACCCCTCCCGGGCCTTATGCGAAGATGCCGCCATGTTCGTGATCTCGACCGCCGGTCACGTGGACCACGGGAAGTCGACGCTGATCCGGCACCTCACGGGGATCGACCCCGACCGCCTCGTGGAGGAAAAGGAGCGCGGTCTCACGATCGACCTCGGGTACGCGTGGCTCACGCTGCCGAGCGGGCGCGAGATCGGGATCGTGGACGTCCCGGGTCACGAACGCTTCGTACACAACATGCTCGCCGGCGTGAGCTCGGTGGACGCGACGCTGCTCGTCGTGGCGGCCAGCGAGGGCTGGATGCCCCAGTCCGAAGAGCACCTCGCGATCCTGGACATGCTCGGCGCGCGCCATGCCGTCGTCGCGCTCACGAAGGTCGACCTGGTGGACCTGGACCGGGTCGAGACCATCGCCGCGCAGGTCCGCGCGCGGCTCGCCGGGACGACGCTCGAGGGCAGCCCGGTCGTCGCCGTTTCCGGGCAGACCGGCGACGGGGTGGCGGAGCTGCGACTCGCGCTCGACCGGGTGCTCGACGAGAACGGCGAGGTGCGCGACCGGGGCCGCCCCCGCGCCTATCTGGACCGCGTCTTCACCGTCAAGGGCGTCGGGACGGTCGTCACCGGGACGCTGACCGGCGGCTCGCTGCGCACGGGCGACCGGGTCGTCGTCCTGCCGGCCGGTCACCACACGCGCATCCGCGGGCTGCAGACGCACAAGACCGTCCGCGAAGTCGCCGAACCCGTGAGCCGGGTGGCGATGAACCTGGCCGGGATCGAGACGGGGGCGGTCGCCCGCGGCGACGCCGTCGTGTGTCCGGGTCAATGGGAGCCGGCCTCGCAGCTCGACGTGCGCCTGCGGGCCGTGCGCTCGCTCGACCACGGACTCGGCAACCGCGGCGCGTACAAGGCCTACGTCGGCTCGGCCGAGATCGATGCGCGGCTCACGCTGCTCGACGCGACCTCGATCGGTCCGGGCGAGCAAGCGTTCGCGCGGATCGTGCTCGCGCACCCGGTCGTCGCGGCGCCGTTCGATCGCTTCGTGCTGCGCGACGTGGGGCGGCGCCAGACCGTCGCAGGGGGCGCGATCTTGGACGCGCATCCGCCCGGCCTTCGCAACAGGAACCGCGCCGATCGGATCGAGCAGTTGCGCGCGCGCTCGCTCGCCGGGCCCGACGACATCCCGACGCTGCTCGTCCAGGAACAAGGCTGGATCGCGCGCACCGACCTCGAGCGGCGCAGCGGGAGCGGCGCGGCGCCGCGTGGAACGGTCTCGCTGCGCACGCTGGAGACGACGCAGGAGACCTTCGATCGCACCGCCGCGGCGATCGAGGAGGCGCTCGGCGAGCTGCACGCCCGCTTGCCGCTCGTGCGGGGCGCATCGCGCGAGGACGTGCGCGCGGCCGCGGGCCAGATCGACGAGCGGCTGTTCGCCGAAGTGGTCGAGGCGATCCCCGACCGCATCGTCGCCGAAGGACCGATCCTGCGCCTCGCCGCGCACGAGGTCGTGCTGACGCTCGAGCAGAAGGACGCGCGCGACGTGCTGCTGCGCCAGCTCGCCGCCGCGCGCTTCTCGCCGCCCAGCACGACCTCGCTGATGGACGCGCACGGCGACCACCTCGTCCGGGCGCTGGTCGAGGCGGGCGACCTCGTCCCGGTCGGCGAGGACGTCGTCCTGACGGCCGAGCTGCTCGGGGAGGCCAAGCGCATCATCGCCGAGGCGACGGAGGCCGAGGGTGCGCTCACGGCGGCCCGGATCAAGGAATTGCTCGGCACGACACGCAAGTACGCGATCCCGCTCCTCGAGCACCTCGATCGCACCGGCTTCACGCGCCGCGTCGGCGACCTGCGCGAGCTGGTCCGCTAGCGGACGGCTGCGACCGCGTCCACTTCGACCGGGGCGCCCAGCGGCAGTTCCGCAACGCCGACCGCCGCGCGTGCGTGCTTCCCCGCCTCACCGAACACCTCGACCATCAGCTCGCTCGCGCCGTTGGCGACGACGGGCTGGGCGCGAAAGCCGGGCGCGCTGGCGACGAAGACGGTCAGCTTCAGGATGCGCGCGACGTCGTCGAGCGATCCCGCCGCCGCGCGCAACTGCGCGAGCACGTTGACGGCGCACGCGCGCGCCTCCTCGATCGCCTCCTCTTGCGAGACGTTCGCGCCCACCAACCCCGTGCGCGGAAGCGCGCCGTCGCGGATCGGCAGTTGTCCGCTCACGAACACCAGCGACCCGTCGCGCGTGTACGGCACGTAGGAAGCGACCGGCGCCGCCGGCTCGGGGAGCGTGATGCCGAGCGCGCGCAGCGCGGCTTCCGCGCTCACGACGCCGGCTCTTCCTTCGGCCGCTTCAGGATCGCGACCGTCCCCGGCACGTCGGCCGGGTTGTAGACCTGGACCAGCTCCCAGCCCTCGTCCCCCCAGTTGTTCAGGATCTCCTGGATCGAGTGGGGGATGAGCGGCACGGACACGTATTCCCATCTCTGCACGACGAGTCACCTCCGAGGTGTCGCCGGCGAGACTATGCGACCGCGCGCGGCGGAGGCGAAGGAGGCGGGGGCGAAGAGGAGTCAGCCTGCCTTGCGGCTGAGCAGGTGGCGGCGCTCGATCTCGTTCAGGCCGCCCCAGATCCCGTGCGGCTCGCGAACGTCCAGCGCGAAGCGGCGGCACTGCATGATCACGGGGCACTCCGCGCAGATGGCCTTGGCCTTGGCTTCGCGCCGGACGCGCTCGTCCTTCGTCTCCAGGTGGAAGGGGGTAAAGAACAGGTTCGTGTCCGCGCCTCGGCACGCTGCGAGGGACTGCCAGTCAACCGTCGTTGCCCAAGTCGGCCGTGCCATGCGATTCGTCCGCGCTCGTTGCCCGGCGAGCGCCCGACGTCACCCCTTCCTTACCGATATCCGACGCCAGATGAGGTCCCGATGTTCCCTCGCGAACCTGAGCAAAAGGTGAGGATCGCGAGCGACCCCGTCATTGAACGGGACAGCAGGATACGTGGACAATGCCCTTTCGTACAGGCAGAATCTACCAACTCTGTCAAGATATCCCAGTATTCCTAGCTGGCAGGGCCGGGAATGACGATCAGCACGCCGCCGTCGAGCTGGTCGACGACCACGTCCTCGCCGACGCGCCGTCGGGACCCGTCCTTGGACCGGGCTCGCCAGATCTCGCCGTCCACCTCGACGAAGCCCTCGGGGTTGAGCATGCTGCGAACGCGGCCCCGCTCGCCCACGAGCTGGTCGCGCACCTCGCGCGACACAGGCCTTCGGGCCCGCCGGACGACGGTCATGACCGGGACGAACATGATCACGATCGCCGCAGTCCCGGCGCCCGCGAGCCAGGGCGACAGCCGCACAGGCTCGGCGGTGTTCGGGTAGAGCCAGAGCGAGCCCAGCACGACGCCGGCCGTGCCGGCGAAAGTCGGCAGGCGGATGCCGTCCAAGGCGACGTCGATGCCCAGCAGCACGAGCCCTCCGGCCAGCAGGCCGATCCCGAGCGCGCGGGCCGGCAGGACGGTCAGCCCGTAGGCCGCGGCGCCCAGCACGACCGCCGCCGTCCAGCCCGCGACGCCGAAGCCGGGCTGGAACAGCTCGAACACGACCAGCATCGCGCCGCCGAGCAGGAGCAGATAGACCAGGGTCGGGTTGGCGAAGGTGTGGAGCAGCCGGCGGATCGGGCCGGGTTGCAGGACGCGCACGTCCACGCCGTCTTCGGGCAAGTCGAGCGTGACCGTGCCGGCCGTCGTGGCGACGGTCCGGCCGTCGGCGCTGCGGAGCAGCTCCGCGACGCTCGGCGCGACGACGTCGGCCAGGCCCGCGTCTACCGACGCGTTCGCGCCCAGGACCTGCGCGGGGGCCCCCGGCTCGACGGCGCGGCCGCGAGCGGCGGCGAGCGCCTCGAACGCTCCCGGGGAGGGTCCGCCCTCGGGGCGGGCGAAGTCCACGGGGTCCGCCGGGCCGATCGTCGCGCTCGGTCCCACGCCGACGACGTGCGCGGCGGCCGCGAGGTAGGCGACCACGCCTCCCGCGTGCGCGGCGCGGGGGCCGACGTGGACCGCGACCGGCACGCGCGCGTCGCGGACGCGGCGCACGACCGGGGGCAGCGGCTCGTCGTCGGAGACCTTGAGCCCTCCGAGGCTGTCGACCTGCAGGACGAGCAGCGCCACGCCGTCGCGCTCGGCTTCGTCGATGCGCTCGATCAGGTAGCGCTCGATCGGGCGGTCGACGACTCCCACGACCTCCACGACGTCCACGACCGGGACGTCGCCGGCCTGAGCGAACGCGAACGCGGGCACCGCGAGGATGCCCAGAAACAGGGAAAGTGCCGCGAGACGGCGCACGAGACGCGATTATAGGTTGGCCGGGAACCCAGTTCGAAACGCGAGCCCGGCATGGAACGACCTATCATCGACGGTCGATGGGCACTACGTTGACCGGCGCGCGCGTCGTCGTCGTGTCGGGCAAGGGAGGCGTCGGCAAGACGACCGTCGCGGCCGCGCTCGCCATCGCGGCCGCGCACGCCGACAAGCGCGTCCTGCTGGTCGAGCTGGAGGATCGCGAGGCGTTCGCGCCGCTGTTCGGGCTCCGGCGCATCTCCTACGAACCCCAGCACCTGGCGCCCAACGTCACCGGGCTGACGGTGGAAGCCGACGAGGCGCTGTTCGAATACCTCAAGGTCTCCTACAAGATCCCCTCGATCTCGCGGTCGCTGATCCGGTCGCGCGCCGTGGAGTTCGCGACCCAAACCGCGCCGGGCCTGAAGGACATCCTGCTGATCGGCAAGACGATTACCGCCGCCGGCGAGACGCGCGACGGCAAGCCCGTCTACGACCTGGTCGTCGTCGACGCGCCGCCGACCGGGCGGCTTCCGCGCTTTCTGGGCGCCCCGCAGGCCGTCGCCGACCTGGTGCGAGCCGGCCCGATCCGGCGTCAGGCCATCGGGGTCCATGCCGCGGTGGTCGACCCGCGACGCCTCCAGGTCGTCCTGGTGACGCTACCCGAGGAGATGCCCGTGCGAGAGACGCTCGAGGCGGCCGAGCACCTGGCGAAGATGAACGTGGCCCTCGGACCGTTCGTGGTCAACGCCGTCCTGCCCCCGCCGCCCGAGCACCGCGATGACGCGCGCCGCGACCTGGCTGCCGCCGGAGCGACGGAGCGCCAGGCCGACGCGGTGATGGACGTCGCCGAGCGCCATGCGCGCCGCGCGGCCAACCAGGCCGCCGCGATCGCCGGCCTGCGGGCCGAAGCCGATACGCCGATCGTGGAGCTGCCGTACCTGTTCACCGAGCCGCTCGCCTACCGCGACGTCGAGACGCTCGCCGCCCTGATGATCGAGCAGGAGGTCGTGTGAGGATCGACGAGCTGATCGACTCCCGGCACATCGTCGTGTGCACGGGCGCCGGCGGCGTGGGCAAGACGACGACGTCGGCCGCCCTCGCGTTGCGCGCCGCCGAGCGAGGACGCAAGACGATCGTGTGCACGATCGATCCCGCGCGGCGGCTCGCGCAGTCGATGGGACTGGCGGCGCTGGACAACGTGCCGCACCGCGTCGACATCGCCGGGACGGGCCGCGGCGAGCTGCACGCGATGATGCTCGACATGAAGCGCACGTTCGACGAGATGGTCATGGACATGACCTCGCCCGATCGCGCCCAGGCGATCATGCGCAACCCCTTCTACGAACACGTCTCCTCCACGCTGGCCGGCACGCAGGAGTACATGGCGATGGAGAAGCTGTGGGAGCTGCACGAGGAAGGCGGCTGGGACCTGATCGTGATCGACACGCCTCCCACGCGCAGCGCCCTCGACTTCCTGGACGCGCCGCGCCGGCTCACCGACTTCCTGGAGGGACGCTTCCTGAGGATGATGCTCTGGCCGTACATGAAGGCCGGCAAGGGCGGGCTGCGCGTGCTCAACTTCGGCACGCAGGTGGCGCTGCGCGCGGTGACGCGCGTGACCGGCAGTGAGCTGTTCGCCGACGTGGCGGAGTTCTTCCGGTCCTTCGAGGGGATGTACGAGGAGTTCAAGCATCGGTCCGTGCGCGTGCGCGACCTGCTCGGCGCGAGGCGAACGGTCTTCCTGGTCGTGACCTCGCCGTCGGGGTCGAGCCTGCGCGAGGCGCGCTTCTTCGCCGAGCGGCTCGCCGCCGAGTCGATGCCGCTCGGGGGCGTCGTCGTGAACCGCATGCACGTCGTGCCGGACGCGGGCGACCTCACCGGCGTGCGCGCAGGGGCAAGCGCCGCGGCCGCGCAGGCGCTCGACACCTACGAGCGCTGGCGCGCGCTCGCCCGCGCGGAGGAACGGGTGCTCGCCGACGCGCTCGGCACGGACGGCCTGCCGGTGTGGCGCGTTCCCGACCTCCCCGACGAGGTCGTCGACCTGGATCAGCTTCGGACGGTGGGCGCCCTGCTGGCTGGGTAGGGTTCGGGGTTCATGGGGGTCGACGCCGGCGAGATTCGAGGTCTTCCGCGCACCAGGCGGGCCTGGGCCGAGGCGATCCGGGACGCCGCGCGCTTCGGCGAACGGGTGGACGCGCCCAGCCTCGACGGACGCGAGATCCTGCACCGGATCGCGACCCTGGCGGTCGTCGCCGTCCTCACCGCGATCGCGGCAGGCATCATGTCGCTGCCGACCGTCGGCGCCGTATCGCGATCGGTGAACGCGGTCACGAGCCTGTTCGACGTGCAGGTCGGTCCCGCGCGCTTGCCGCGCATCGCGCAGCGCTCGGTCGTGGTCGACCGCGACGGCAAGGTGCTCGCGACGCTCGCCGGGGAGGAGAACCGCGTCATCGTCTCGCTCGGGCAGATCCCGAAGATCGCCCAGCAGGCCGTGATCGCGATCGAGGACGCGAACTTCTACGAGCACGACGGCATCGACACGCAGGGCCTGCTGCGCGCGCTCGTCACCAACCTGCGCAGCGGAGACGTGGCACAGGGCGGCAGCACGATCACCCAGCAGCTCATCAAGAACACGCTCGTCGGCAACGAGCAGTCGCTGGACCGAAAGATCCGCGAGGCGCGGCTCGCCGTGAAGCTCGAAGAGAAGATGGACAAGAGCCGCATCCTCGAGCTGTACCTGAACGAGACCTACTTCGGCGAAGGCGCCTACGGGATCGCCACGGCGGCGGAGTTCTACCTGGGCAAGCCGGTGGAGAGGCTGAACCTGTCCGACGCCGCGATGCTCGCGGGGCTGATCGCTTCGCCGGAAAACTTCGAGCCGCTGAACCATCCCGACGAGGCGCTCGCGCGCAGGAACCTCGTGCTGCAGCGAATGGTCGCCGAGAGGTTCGTCACCCAGCAGCGCGCCGACGCGGCGGCCGCCAAGCCCCTGAAGGTGGCACGGCACGAGCTGCCCGGCGGCAACTCGCCGTACTTCGTCGAGTACGTCAAGCAGCAGATCCTGAACGACAAGCGGTTCGGAAAGACGGCGGACGCGCGCGCGAAGGCGCTGTTCCAGGCGGGCCTTCGGATCGAGACGACGCTCGACTTGGACTTGCAGCGCGTCGCGACGCGCGCGAACGCCGCGGTGCTCGACGAGGAAGGCGACCCGGCCTCGGCGCTGGTCTCGATCGACCCCGCGACCGGAGGCGTCGTCGCGATGGTCGGCGGCCGCGACTTCGACGAGAGCAAGTTCAACCTCGCGGTGCAAGGCCGCCGCCAGCCGGGCTCGATCTTCAAGCCGCTGACCTTGCTCGCCGCGCTCGAGCAGGGCGTCGCGCCGACACTCGAGCTGCCGGCGCCTTCGCCGTACAAGACGGTGGACACCGAGGGCAAGCCCTACAAGGTGCGCAACTACGACGGCAACTCCTACGGCACGATCTCGCTTCGCACGGCGACCGAGCTGTCGGTGAACACCTACTACGTGCAGCTCCTGCAGAAGATCGGGCCGGCCGCGGTGGTGGACATGGGCGAGCGGCTCGGCATCACGACGCCGCTGCAGCCGATCGTGTCGCTGGCGCTGGGCACGATCGCGGTGTCGCCGCTGGAGATGGCGAGCGCCTACGCCACGATCGCGAACAAGGGCGTGCGGTGCGCGCCCTTCGCCATCACGCGCGTGACCGACGGAGACGGCAACGTGGTGCTGGAGAACGAGCCGGCGTGCGAGCGCACGGTCGAGGCGGACGTGGCGGCGCTCGGCGCCGACGTCCTGCGCGGCGTGATCGAGCGCGGGACGGGCGCCACGAACGGCGACATCGGCCGCCCGGCCGCCGGCAAGACCGGCACGACCGACGAGTACACCGACTCGTGGTTCGCGGGCTTCACGCCCCAGTTCGCCACGGTCGTGTGGCTCGGGTTCCCCGAGTCCACCGAGCGGTCGCTCTACGACATCCACGGGCTGCCGCGCGTGTTCGGCGGGAGCCTGCCCGCGATGATCTGGGCGCGCTACATGCGCGCGGCGCACGAGGACCTGCCGGTCGTCGCGTTCCCGAAGCCGCCGAAGATCGCGGGGTCGAACGTGCCCGACGTCGTGGGGATGCTCTACCGCGACGCGCGAGCCGCGCTCCGCGAGGCCGGGTTCGAGGTGACGTTCGTGAAGGCGCCTTCGGGCGAGCCCGCCTTCACCGTGCTCTCGCAAACGCCCGAGGCGGGGTCCGAGGCGTCGCCGGGGATCGTCGTCACCCTGGAGGTCTCGGACGGCTCGGGCGAGGCGGAGAAGCCCGCAAACGGCCCGCCGAGCCCTTCGCCCTCGCCGTCGCCCTAGCGATCAGCCGCCGAGCCGCGCGCGCACCGCCGAGGACACGGCCGAGCCGTCCGCACGGCCCTTCACCTTCGGCATCAGCGCCTTCATCACCGCGCCCATCTGCTTGATCTCGGTCGCGCCCGACTCGGCGATCGCCTCGTCGACCAGCGCCGCCAGATCGGCCTCGGAGAGCTGCTCGGGCAGGTAGGACCGGAGCACGGCAAGCTCGGCCTGCTCCTTTTCCGCCTGGTCGGTGCGGCCTCCGGCGGTGAAGGACTCGATCGCCTCGCGGCGGCGCTTCGCCTCGCGGCCGATCACCTCGATCACCTCGTCGTCGTCCAGCTCGTGGCCCCGCTCGACCTGGAGGTTCTTCATGGACGTCAGCAGCATCCGAAGCGTGGAGGTTCGCAGCGCCTCGCGCGCCTTCATGGCGGCGGTGAGGTCGGTCCTGATCGTGTCGCGAAGCATGGGCGCAAGGATATAGCCGGTAGGCTTCGCGGCTCAGTGGTGGTTGTCGCAGTCCTCGCGCTGCTCGGCTTCGGCCTCGCCGTCGCGCTCTACGCGGTCGTCGTCGAGCGCACCTGGTTCGCCGTGCGCCGGCACGTCGTCCCGTGCTTGCCGGCGGGATCGACGCCGATTCGCGTGCTGCACGTCTCCGACCTTCACCTTCGGAGCGTGCAGCGGCGCAAGCAACGGTTCATGCGCTCGCTCGCGACGCTGGAGCCCGACCTGATCGTGGGCACGGGCGACTTCCTCGGCGACGAGGTGTCGGTGGACGCGACCGTCGAGGCGATGACGGCGACGCCGGCGAGGACCGCGGCGCTGTTCGTGCTCGGATCGAACGACTATTACGGACCCAAGCCCAAGAACCCGCTGCGGTACCTGTCGAGCGCGCGGCGCATCCCCGAGCCCGGCAAGCCGAACCCGTGGCAGCCGATGGTGCGCGCGCTGGAGGCAAAGGGCTGGACGCTGATCAACAACCGCGCGCTCGCCGTCGGCGGCATCGACGTCGTAGGGCTGGACGACGCGCACATCGGGCGAGCGGACTTCTCGGTCGCGACCGAGCGCAGCGGCGACGGCTTCCGGCTCGCCGTCGCGCACTCGCCCGACGGCACGCGAGAGCTTGCGGCCAAGGGCTACGACCTCATCGTCTGCGGGCACACGCACGGCGGGCAGGTGTGCCTGCCGGGCTTCGGCGCGCTGGTGACGAACTCCACGCTGCCGCGACGGATGGCGAGCGGGCTGCACCGCATGGACGGCGCGTGGCTGCACGTGAGCGCTGGGCTCGGAACGTCGATGTACGCGCCCTACCGTCTGGCGTGCAGGCCGGAGGTGTGCGTCCTGGAACTCGTGCCGGGCGAGTAGCGGGCCCGCCTTGCGCTGCGTCCGCGTGCGGCGCCCGCGCGCGCGGGCGTGCGGACGCGGGCACCTCAGCCCGCGAGGACGCGGTCGAAGACCTCCTCGTAGCCGGCGACCATGCGCGCGGCGGAGAAGTGCTCCTCGACGCGGACACGACAGGCGTTCGGGTCGATCTCGGTTGCGCGAGTGACGGCCTCCGCCATGCGCTCGGCGTCGGGGACGATGAAGCCCGACACGCCGTCCGCGATGACCTCGGGCGCGGCGCCGTTCGGGAAGGCGATCACGGGCGTGCCGCACGCGTTCGCCTCGGCCATCACCAGTCCGAAGGGCTCGGGCCAGGTGATCGGGAACAGCACCGCGCGCGCCCGGCCCATCAGGTCGGCCTTCTGCTCGATCGGGATCTCGGCCAGGACCGTCTCGTCGCCGGTCAGCTCGGGCACCACCTGCTCTTTCCAGTAGCGGCGCTCCTCTCGCTTCTTGATCGCCACGGCGAGCGTGAGCGGAAGGCCCGCCTTCTTCGCCGCGACGACCGCCTCGCGCGCGCCCTTGGCGGGATCGGCGCGCCCGACGAAGAGCAGGAAGTCCTCCTTCTCGGCGCGGAAGGGGTAGTCGGCCAGGTGGATGCCGTTGTAGACGCGGCCCGCGTAGGAGAGGTCGGGCGCGGGCGCGCGCTGCGAGTCGCTGATCGAGACGTAATGCACGCGATCGGTGAGCGAGCGGTACCAGTTCGCGTACGGCTCGGTGATCAGGCCGTGGATCGTGTGCACGACCGGCGTGTCGCCGCGCGCGGCCATCGCGAGCGCGACGAGCGAGGTGTGGTCGTGGATGAGGTCGAAGCGTTCGGGATGCTCGAGCGCGCCGAAGGCGTGCACCGTCTCCAGGAGCGTGTCGCCGATGGCGAGCGGCCCGGGCGCCGGCCCCGCGGGCGAGACGATCCGCGCCTTGCTGACGCTCCCGCCCGCGGCGAAGAGGGTGACGTCGTGTCCGCGATCGACGAGCCCGTCGGCGAGCAGCGCCACGACCCACTCGATGCCGCCGTAGCCGGGCGGGGGCACCGCGATCCAGGGTGGCGCGATCAGGGCGATCTTCATGACCGCCGTCTACCGTAACCGCGCGCTCAGCGCGCGCGCTTGGACAGGTCGAGCGGCGGAGCGGCGGGGATCCCGCGCTGCGCGGCCCGGGCGCGCCGGGCGGGCTCCAGCGGGATCGGCGCCGCGCGCGGGGCCGCGGTGTGTCGCATCAGGCACACCTGACAGGTGTCGTACTCGATGGAAGCGGCGCTACCGCACCACTCACAATCTCGCCGTTCGTCCATGCCTCGACTCCCGAGAGGTTGGTCCGAACCCCGGCTTCGATGAAGGGGCTTTGATGGTACCCAACCGGTCAAGCCGTTCGGAAGTCAGGTTCTGCCAGGGTTGAACGCGCGCGAGCGAACGCGCTGGTGGCGGGGTTCTGCGGGCGGGGGAATCGGGGCTCCCGGCGGGCGAGCGGGCCGTATAATGCCCGGCGACGGGAAGTAGCGCAGCTTGGCAGCGCGCCACGTTCGGGACGTGGAGGCCGGGGGTTCAAATCCCCCCTTCCCGACCAAGTTTTAGGCCTCTGACCTGCGGTTATAGATTTGCGACCACCCGTCCGGTGCAATCCGGTGCAATCTCGATTCCGTTCTGCGCGTGCGCGAGTCGACAACATGCAGCAACCTGACCCGTGTCGTCAGACCCAGCCGATACACTCCCCATCGATGAGCGCGGACGTCCTTCCCATGATCACGCAACCCATGTATGCCCTGCCCGAGGCGGCGAGACTTGCGCGCATCCCCTCGTCGACCCTGAAACGATGGATTCACGGCCACTCGCGTAGGAGCACTCATGGGGAGCCCGTTTTCGACGAGCCCGTTCTTCGTACCGAACCAACCGGCGTTGATGAGTTGACTTGGGGCGAGTTTGTAGAGGCGATCTATCTTCGTGCTTACCGAGGCAAGAAGATCCCTCTCCCTAAGCTCCGGCGTCTCGTCGCCGACCTTCGGGATGAACTCGGGACCCCTTACCCTCTGGCCACCCAGAAGTTGTTCGTCTCAGGCCGCGACGTCTTCCGCCGCGTGTCGGGTGATCTCGAAGCATCTCCCGAGAAGCAGCTCGCCATGGAGAAGGCGATCGTGCACTACCTCGAGAGTCTCAAGCTGGAGTTCACGGCGGACGGCTATGTCATTCAATGGAGGCCGGCTGAGGGAGACGGTCTGGTACTTCTGCAGCCGGACCTCAGTTTCGGCGCCCCGGTCGTTGATGTCGGGATCCGCACCGAAGTTCTCTTCGAGTCGTTCGCCGCCGGCGACACGATCGCAGCGATCGTCGAGGGCTTCAAGGTGCCAGTGGAACAAGTTGAAGCGGCAATCCGGTACGAGACGAAGCTCGGCGCGAAGCTTCCCGCCGAATCCGCCGCGTGACCTCTGAATGGCCGAGGATACGGACCAGGCTCCGATCTTCCTCATCGACCGCAACATCCCAGAGGCCGTTGCGCGGGCGATGGCCCTCGTGCGACCGCTCGACGCCCGGGTTCATGACGATCACTTCCCCCGTGACATCAAAGACCCCCTCCTGCTCGCGGGTCTCGGAGAGCGGAACTGGTGCTTCGTCACCCGCGACAAGAACCTTCGAAAGCGACCGAATGAGGCTCGGGCTCTTGTAGAAGGTGCCATTACCCGCGTTCCTGTTGACTGGCGCTGGCAACATGCGGATCTGGGAAATCATGCAGCTCTTGGTCCGTCGATGGGACGACATGGTTGTGTATGCGCTCGCGAACGCCGGTCCATATGTGGTCGGCGTGAAGGCGGTTGGGCGGATCGAGGAACTAGCTCTTCGTGGTGTCGGCGACCGCCCGCGCTAAACGGAAGGCGTCAGCCGAGCAGCTCGTCGAGCGCGGCCGCCGCACGCGCGCCGGGGGCGGAATCCTCGGCGCGATACCGTTGTCTTGAGGTCGGCGTGACCGGCGAGGCGCTGAACGTCTTCGGCGCGCATACCGACCTCGTTGATCAGCACACTGACGAACGTGTGGCGTAGGTCGTGTAGCCGGATCGCGTCGATGCGCGCGCGGTCAAGGCCTTCGATCTCGATCTGGCCAAGGTGCTTCTTGAACCGCTTGTAGAGCGCGTTGGGTTGTTGCGGACGTCCTGGCGCGCCCCAACCGACGAGGCGGTCGTTGCGCGGGTCACGATGCCGTCCTCGCGACGGGAAGAGCAGATCGTGCTCCTCCCAGCGATCGCCGGCCTCAAGGCGCATCTCGAGAGCGCGCCTCTTCTGTTCGCGCAGCACCTTCACCGCCCACGCCGGCAGCATGACGTCGCGGCGCGACGTCTCGCTCTTGGGGCATGACTTGATGCGCGCACCGCCCTTCGCGTCGATGACGACCTGACGCACTCGGACGAGGGGGCTCCGTCCGTCGAGGACGAGATCGCCGTTGCGCGGATCCTCGTCGCTGCCCCGTAGGCGAACGCCGAGGATCTCACCGCGCCGCATCCCAAGCAGCGCAAGCGTCAGTTCGCCTTCCATGTTGGAACCGTCGAACGCGACGCGCATCGCGCGCTGGCCGACCAAGCCGATCGACCGTTGTGACGGCCGTCCTTTCGGTCCGACCTTCGGCTTCAGCTCACGCGGGAACTTCCGGAATGGATCCTTCTCAAGCGGTCCAACAGACATCGCGTACCGAAGGCCGCACATCAACGTGCTGAACGCGTGTTGCAGCGTGCGCGCCGAGACGTGGCCGGTCGGGCCATCGGTCGACGACAGCTCCGTGAACCACCGCACGAGGTACGTCGGTCCCTGCGGTGTATCGAGCTTGCTCAGCAACACGCGCGCGAGCGACGACGGCTTGATGTAGCGACGGTACTTCTTCTCAAGCGCGTCAACCGTCGTCGGTGAGAGGTCGCCGCGATCGGCGAGTGCGCGCTTGTGGGGCAGGAACTCCTTCTCGAACCACGATCCGATCGTGTGCTTGGCGGGATCGGGTGGCGCGTCGGCGATCTTGCGCCGCAGCTCGATCCCGAACTCGAGTGCCTGGCGTCCGGTGCCGCGGAAGTTTCGGTGCGCGCGGATTGGTTTGTCATTCGCGCCGAACCCGGCCCAGGCCATGACGGTCCATCTGTTGCGCTCACCTGATGGATGAGGGTTGACGCTGACTCCCGGCGCCGAGCGGGCCTGCCGCCGTTCGGATCGCCCGGGCGCAACGGTGGGGGGCTGCTCAGGCATCCTCGGTCTCCAAGATCTGCGTTGACAAGGGGACCCTGTGTGGACGACACGAAGAGAACCCTGATTCATCATGGACGCTGTCCCCGCGGTCCGGTATCCTGACCGTGTACCCACCCTGCTGCTTCGGCGGCAGGGCGCGAGACCGCCTCTGGGCGGTCTCTGCCTTTCTGGCTACCAACCCTTCGGCTTGCGGATCGTTCCGTGCTGATCGCGAAGCGTTCCCGGGAACTGGCTCGCGGCGAGGATTCCGGATCGGATCCGCTTGTAGAAGTCCGCCGGGAGAGCCGACCTGGGAAGATTCCCAGGGATCACGACTCCAACCGTCTGGCCAAGCTCGGATCGGACCGCCTCGATCGGTCCCTTCAGGTCCGAGTCGTTGGAGATCACGACGGCAACGTCGTAGTCCCTCTTGAACCCGTCGACGAGCAGATGAGTCGCAAGGTTGACGTCGGAGCCCTTCTCTTCGGTCCGGAGCACTTCCACGGTGCGAGGTTCTCCTGGCTTGGGATGGGCAAGCGGCAACCGCTTTGGCTTGGTCAAGAACGACCCGTAGTGGATCGACAGGTTCGGGACGGTCGCGAGCGCACGTAGATAGGTCTGCTGCCGCTGCGGCTGTTGCGGGTCATCGGGCCGGGCCTCGACCCGCGCGGTGAAGTATCTGATGCGCCTCACCTCATGCTGCGGAAGCAGCAGGGAGCACATCTTGCCAAGATCCAACCACTTGAAGCGCGTCCCCTTAAGGCAGCGATAGTAGAGGTTGAACGCATCGATGTAGAGGTTCGTGCGCACGGATCACGAAGATAGCATCGGGCTGGGACAGAGCCTTCCGGTTGACCTAGCCGAGATCGTCCGCTCGCCGGACAAGATCCTCGATCGAGCGATCAGAGAGCATCGAGTACAGCTCGGAACCTTCCGAGGGGGCTCCGTCGATCTCGGCGAGGTCGAACAGACCCCGGAAAACCCAGGTCACTCCCTCTCCTGCATGGTTCTGGTACGACTCCTGCGCCCCCTTGCCGAGTCTCTCGGCTTGAGCCAGTGCCGCCCCTTGGTCTGGCGCACGAACCAACCGGAACTGCAGCTCCGCCTCCTCCTGCGACGCGCCGTCGACGAGACACTCCAGGACGAGGACTGCCGTGAACCACTTCAACGACTCTTCTCCGAGTCCTCGTCAGGCCAACCCTTCGACACGCGCTCCAGCAAGGCCAAGCCGTTTCCGCGCAGGAGGCGACTGGCAAACCGGCGGCTGGACGCTCGATCACACAGGACCTCCAGGACAGCCACCACAAGTACATTCTGTTCTTCCAAGTGTGCCGAATCAGCCATCTCGTTGAAGAGGTCGAACACAGCTCCGACGTCTTCACGCGCGAGACGAGGATCTTTATCCACGATCAGAAGAGCCAGGTCCCCGAAGACCTCGTAGACCAAGTCATTCTCCGCATCCGACCGGATGGCGGCATAGCTTGGAGCACGACGGAACAACTCGTGGATGAGGTCGATCGGGCCTCGAGACGAAGACATGACCCTGACGATAACGACGGTATGGGCCCCGGAATCGCAGGCGCGAACCTCGCGGGGGTGACGACTTCAAATCCCCCCTTCCCTACTTGTTCAAGCCGTTGACGTGCTGTGAGAGTTCGGCACCTCTGTCTCATATGGGCGACAGTGGCTCCGGCTTCTATGTCTTACTCGCTCCATCCGGTTGACTTCGGCCCAGCCGAGTCAAGGGGGGGAGCCGATGCTGCAGGAGCTTTCGAAGGTTGAGCAGTCGCTATCAAGCCGTCCCCCAAGCTCCTCGACGGGCGGTCTCGATCACCGAGGTCGCGATCCGCATGGCGTCGATCGACGGACGCTTCGCCGGTGGCTCGTTGGGACCGACGTCCAAAGCCAGTTGTTCACCCGTCATCGGGCACCCGAAGACGCGTGCGGATCCACCGCTCGAGTTGATCGTCGTCGATCGACCCGGCGGCGACAGCCTTCATCGTCTCTACTGTCTCCGTCCCATCAGCATCACCAGCCGGTAGTTCCCAGCGATAGCCGTTGCGCTCGGCGAACTCCACTGCGCAGATGTACGCAACTCGCTTGTTGCCGTCGGGCAGTGGATGGTTCTTGATCAGTCGCAGGCACGGCACGGCAACCTTCATCGAGAATTCGGGGTAGAACTCGACGCCGCCGAACTCTGCCGAAGGAGCGTTCAGGGCGGAGTCTGCGAGCGGCAGGTTGGCCCTCTTCTGCAGAACCTCTGCCGGAATGCCGAGAACTTCCTCCCCAATGAGGAGGAAGTCCGCGAGATCCAGGTAGCGGAAACCCACCGAGTCAGGTTTCGGCGAGCTTCTCGAGGATCAGCTTGTTTCGTTCGATGGACGCCCGGAGCCGCGCCCTGAAGTCTTCGTCCTTGCGGCGGGCCTCGATGTGGGCGGCGATGGCCGCGCGAACTTCTTCGGCGACGGCCACACCGTCGACTTCCGCCACAGCCTCCAACTCCTGAGCCTGCTCGGCCGGAAGCCGCACGGTCAGCATCTTGTTCTTGTCCACGGGTCCACCTCCTTCGCGCCCACGCAAGATAGCATCTATATTTCGCACTTGCACGCTAGCTGTATGCGCGGCAGCGTGACAGGGTAGTCAGGGCATCAGAGGTTCGGACTGGTGCCACAACCTACTTGCGAATCCGAGGGCGACCGTCGAGGGCGGAACGGAGACCTTCGCGGTGACCGCCAGGGTCGCGCGCGGCGAGGAGCGGGAGCGGATCTAGACCCTTCAGAAGGAGCGCTACCCAGGTTTCGCGGAGTACGAGCGCCGCACGCGCGCGAGATACCCGTCGTCATCCTCGAGCGGCTGGATGACGACGTGCGGGGCGTACGAGCACCGCACGGCGCGCGGGAAACACCGTCGCCTCGGTTCAGGCTTGAGGCTCGGTGATGTTCACCATCCACGAAATGCCGAACCTGTCGGTGCACATGCCGAACGTGTCTCCCCAGACCTGCTTCTCCAGCGGCATCTGCACGTCGCCGCCGGCCGAAAGCTTCTCCCAATAGCCGCCGAGGTCGTCGGCGTCCTCGCCGCTGAGGCTGACGGCGATGTTGTTGCCCGCTTGAATCTCCATCCCGGGCGGTGAGTCGGACGCCATCAGCGTGAATCCTCGGTCGGTATCGAGCCTGGCGTGCATGATCCTGCCGGCGACGGCCGGGTCCTGCTCCCCGTACTCGCCGAAGGTATTCACCGCCAGCTCGCCGCCGAAGACGGCTTGGTAGAACTCCATGGCCTCCTTCGCGTTGCCGGGGAACGTGATGTAGGGGTTGAGCAGCGATGCCATCCGTTACTCCTTTCCGATCGACACCGTACGTCTGCGGGCGGGGTAGCTTACTCAGTGCTCACCGGGTACTGAGGCCTGATCGGGTGGGAGCCTTCTTGTCGCGATTCGGAGGTGGAGCGTGAGGACCTTGTGGATCGGCCTCGCCGGCTTTGCCGGAGCGGTGAGCCGCTACGCAGTGGAGGGTTGGGTGTCGAACCGAACTCGCGGCGACCTTCCTTGGGGAACGCTCGTGGTGAACGTGAGCGGCTGCTTCCTGCTTGGGTTCCTGTTCGCGCTGCTGACCGAACGCTTCCTGCCGCACCCGCACGTGCGGGCCGCGCTCACGATCGGCTTCTTGGGCGCCTACACGACGTTCTCGACGCTGGCGTTCGAGACGATGCGTCTGGCCGAAGATGGCGCGGGCCTGCTGGCGGCCGCCAACGTCGCGGCGAGCCTCGGGGCCGGCCTCGTCGCTGTGTACGCTGGGACATGGCTGGGGAGGGCGCTGTGAAGCTCGAAGGAACGGGCAGGTTGCTCCGGATCTTCGTCGGAGAGTCGGACACCTGGCACGGCAAGCCCCTGTATCAGGCCATCGTCGAGCGGGTGCGCGAGCACGGCGTGGCGGGCGCTACCGTCATCCGCGGCATCGAGGGGTTCGGGGCGCACAGCAGGCTGCACACGGCTCGCATCTTGCGTCTGTCCGAAGACCTCCCCGTCTTGATCGAGATCGTCGACACCGAAGACAAGATCGCCTCGGTGCTGCCGATGCTGGACGAGATGGTCGGCGAAGGCCTCGTGACGCTGGAGACCGTCGAAGTCATCGCATACCGCACCTCGGCATCCTCCGACCCTCCGCCGAACCATGACGCGCCCTCGGACGGGCGAGCTGAATGATCCGGCAACGGCAGCCACGATGAGCACGGAAACGGAGGTGCTTCGCAATGGCTAAGGCGAACGCTGCGAAGAAGAAGCCGACCAAGAGCAGCCGCGGCGCGGACAGGGGGTTCACCGGCGAGGAACGCCTTGCGATGAAGGAGCGCGCCCGCGAGCTGAAGGCGGAGCGCGCCGGCAGGGACGGGGAACGCGATCTGCTCGCCAAGATCGCCGCGATGCCGGCGCCGGATCGTTCCATGGCCGAGCGCCTGCACGAGATCATCACGAAGACCGCGCCGTCCCTGACGCCCAAGACCTGGTACGGGATGCCCGCGTACGCCAGGGACGGCAAGGTGGTTTGCTTCTTCAAGAGCGCGGACAAGTTCAAGTCGAGGTACGCGACGTTCGGATTCGAGGAGGCGGCGAACCTCGACGAGGGAGCCATGTGGCCGACCTCCTTCGCGCTGAAAAAGCTGACCGCCGCCGACGAGAAGAAGATCCGCGCGCTGGTGAAGAAGGCGGTGAGGTGAGGACGCGAGCAAACGCGACGTCGGCGGCAGCGCCGATCTCCGCCCGGCGACGGGGATGGGCGCGATGACGACCTACGATCCTGAGACGGCGCTCGTGGTGGCGGACGTGCAGAACGACTTCGCCGACCCGGCCGGGAGCCTCTACGTCGCCGGCGGCGACCGGATCGTCGGGGCGATCAACGAGGAGATCGATCGAGCCGAGCACGGCGGCGCGCTGGTCGTCTACACGCAGGACTGGCACCCCGCGTCCACGCCGCACTTCAAGGAGAGCGGCGGCGTCTGGCCCGTCCATTGCGTGCGGGAGACGTGGGGCGCCGCGTTCCACCCGGCGCTTCGCGTCGCCGGACCGGTCGTTCGCAAGGGGACCGGCGGCGAGGACGGCTACTCAGGCTTCAGCGTGCGCGACCCGGTCACGGGCGAGCAGGGCGCGACGGCGCTCGGCGCGATGCTTGCCGAGCGCGGGATCCGCCGCGTCGCCGTCGTCGGGCTCGCCACCGACTATTGCGTGAAGGCCACGGCGCTCGACGCAGCCGAGATCGGCTACGAAACGACCGTCCGGCGCGACCTTGCGCGCGCGGTGAACCTCAACGACGGCGACGAGCGGGCGGCGATCGAGGAGATGCGCGCCGCCGGCGTGACGGTCGAGCAGCCCGCCTAGGCTCGCCCGGAAACGTCTCTCGTCACGCGAGCGGTCAGCTCGGCCAACCCCTCGGAGTGGCGCGCCGCGCATGGGACGGGATCGCGAATCGCGCGGGCCTCCGAAGGGAGCGCTGCCAGGTCCACCCGGAACCGCTCGCGCGCGGCCACCCAGGTCTGGGGTGCGCCGACGCGGCGGCCGGCGCGCATCGCCGGCTCCAGCAGCGGATGCGCGCCCGGCGGCGGCGCTTCCGAGCGCAGAGCCAAGACGTCGTTCATGCTCTCGGCGCGGAAGACCTGCTTCGGGCCGGGCGCCGTCGCCTTGCCCTCCGACAGCTTCAGCACCGGCCGCTCGCCGTACTGCACGAGCTTGTAGGCGGAGTCCAGCGACGGCGCGTCGGCCGAGACGCCCATCGTCGTCCCGACGCCGAACGCGTCGACGGGAACGCCTCCGCCGCTCAGCTCGTCGAGGTCGTGCTCGTCCAGGCCGCCGCTTGCGAAGATCCGAACCTCGCGCAGTCCCGCGTCGTCGAGCACACGGCGAGCGTCCCGCGCGAGCGTCGGGAGGTCTCCGCTGTCGAGCCGCACGGCGAGCCGCTCGGTCAGGCCGAGTTCTTCGATGACGGCAACGGCGGCTCGCACGCCCGCGAGCGTGTCGTAGGTGTCCACCAGGAACGTCGTTCGCTCGGGGAAGTCCTGCGCGAAGGCGCGGAACGCATCGGCCTCGGAACCGAACGCCTCGACGTAGGAGTGCGCCATCGTGCCGGTTGCGCGAAGAGCGAAGCGCCGGGCCGCTTCGACGTTGCTCGTCGCTGCGAAGCCCGCGATCGCGGACGCGCGGGCGACCGCGATCCCGGCCTCCACGCCGTGCGCTCGCCGGAACGCGAAGTCGACCACGTCCTTGTCGCGAGCCGCGATCACGCACCGGGCGGCCTTGGACGCGATCGCCGTCTGGAAGGTGACGTGGTTGAGCAGCACGGTCTCGACGACCTGCGCCTCGGCGACGGGCGCGGTGACCTCCAGGATCGGCTCGTCGGCGAAGACGATGCGGCCCTCCGGGACGGCCCAGACGTCGCCGGTGAAGCGCATCGCGCGGAACGCGCGCAGCGCCGCGTCGTCGAAGCCGTGCGACCGGCGCAGATACTCGACGTCTTCGTCGTCGAACGAGAACTCCCCGAGGAACGCAAGGCAGTCCTCGAGCCCCGCCGCGACCAGGAAGCCGCGGCCCGGAGGCAGTCGCCGCACGAACAGACTGAACGTGGCCGCCTCGCGCATGTCGCGCCGCACGTAGCTCGCGGCCATCGTCAGCTCGTAGAGATCGGTGAGGAGACCTCCCGGCATGGTTGCAGCGTACGAGCAACGCCCGGACGCGAAGCAAACCGAGCCGGGAGGGGTCTCGGCTCGGTTTGCGGTGATGCCCGCCCGCTAGGCGGTCTTACGGTGCAACTCGCGCGGTGCGAGGACCTCCTCCTCCGGCGCAACCCTGCGCAGGTGCCAGAAGCCCAGGATCGTCAGGATCGCCATGACGCCCGCGAGCCCGAAGGATGCGATGCCCGCGATCTTGGCGATCTGTCCGAACTGCCAGAACGCGTAGGCGTTCAGCAGCAGGCCGCGCAGCGTCTCACCTCTGAACAGCGTCTGCACTTGCCCCGCCAGAACGGCGTCGTCGGGGTTCGCGCGAGAAAGGGTCGAGACCTCGGCGTAGGTCTTGCCGTCGGCCACGTCCTTCAGGTGAACGCCGATGAAGTGGTCCGCGTACGCCTTCGCCTGCTCACCGGTCGTGAGCTGCTGTCCCGCATACTTGTTCAGGTACGGTCCGATCTCGTCGGACGCAAGCGCTTCGCTTCCAGCAGGCGGGAAGAAGATGTTCTGGGCGGTCAGCTCGTTGGTCACGTTGGTGCTTGCGAAGTTGTACCCCACCATCAGCAGGGCACCCGCCACCACCAGGGCGATCGTGAGCACCAGACCCCCGGCCGACATCAGGATGTCGAACGTACGGCGGCGCATGATTCCTCCTTTCGGTTCCCAGCCGAACCCTCGTGGTCCGGCCATTCATGAAGGTACGAAGCATCGGCGCCGGTGGCAGGAGTCGAACGGCCCGGGACCCGGGGGGCCGGACGGGCGGTCTCCGGCGGGCCGGACGGCCCCGGGGGGCTCCGCCAAAAAGGCCACGCCCCGCCAAATGGGGTGAAAAGCGCTTGCCGCCGCCTCTCGGGCGCGTCTACGCTCGGCCCGGAATTGCCGGGTGAGGGGCGCGACGCGCCGGGAGGGACCGCCATGGCCTTCGAACCGATTGCGGTCGGCGAGGTCGTCATCGAAGAGATCGACCTGAAGGCGTTGCCGGAGGAGGACGTCCTTCGGCTCAACCAGTACGGGAACCTCTTCCGCGCCGAGCGCAACCCGGAAGACCCGCCGCGCCCGGTCGAGCTGACCCGCGCCTCGCTGGAGAACATCCCGCCGTTCATCTTCGTCCGCGAGTTCTGGGCGCGCGACCCCGACGGCAGCATCGCCGCCAGCGCCGAGGTCTCCTACCTGAAGGCAGACGAGAACAAGCACCTCGTCGAAGCGGGCATCAACGTCCGGGCCGACCGCCGGCGCCGCGGGATCGCCAAGGCGCTGCTTCGCATCGTCGCCGACGTCACGCGCGAAGAGAGGCGGACGCTGATCATGTCCGGCACGTCCGAGCGCATTCCCGCCGGCGATGCGTTCGCGCGCGCGGTCGGCGCGGACCCCGGGCTCGCCAACCACGTGAACCGGTTGCTGCTTTCGGACCTGGACGCCGACCTCATGCGGCGCTGGATCAAGGAAGGGCCCGAGCGCGCCGCCGGCTACCGGCTCGACCCTCTCGACGGACCGTACCCGGACGAGCGCATCGAGGCCATCGTCGACATGCACGCGGTGATGAACACCGCGCCGCGCGACGACCTGGACATGGAGGACTGGAACTTCACGGTCGAGCACGCGCGCGACTGGGAGAAGAGCATGAAGGCCTCCGGCGACGAGCGATGGTCGCTGTTCGCGATCGAGGACGCCACCGGCACGATCGCAGGCTTCACCGAGGTGCTGTGGAACCCGAAGATGCCCAAGATCGTGCACCAACTCGGCACGGGCGTCCGGCCCGAGCACCGCGGACGCGCGCTCGGCAAGTGGCTGAAGGCCGCGATGATCGAGCGGGTGCTGGCGGAGCGTCCGGACGCCGACCAGATCCGAACCGGCAACGCGGACTCCAACGACGCCATGCTCTCGATCAACGATCAGCTCGGCTTCAAACGGTTCGAGGCGAGCATGGTCTGGCAGGTGCCGCTGGAGAAGGTCGACGCCTACCTGGCCTCAATCGCCTGACGGCTCTCGGACTCGGCTTCGATCGCGACCCAGTCGTAGGCCATCGGCGTCATCTCGACGCGCGCCCAGGTTCCGGCTTGGTCGGCGTAGTGCGGGCTCGCCGGGTCGCCCGAGGACCCGAGCGGCACGACCCATGCGCTACTCGACCAGTCGCCGAGGTCGAAGACGTACCGCGCGACCGATGAGTGCAGGGCGTGGAAGCCGGCTTCGGCGGCCGCGACGTTCACGGTGTCCCCGTCCCCGCCGACCGAGACCGGCGGCGGGTTGAGCGTCGCCGCCGCGTCGGGGAAGACGCGCGCGAGCGGGTGCAGCGTCCGCGTCGTGTGCAGATCGCCCCATCGCCATGACTCGGGATCGGCTCCCAGACGCTCGCTCAAGAAGGCGACGGCGCGCTCGAGCGCCTCGCCGGTGACGGTCGCCCACGAGTCGCCGCCCAAGTAGGTCGCATCCCCCGCGGCGATCAGGCGCGGCAGCGCGGTCCGGACGCGCGCGCGCAGCGGTGTGGGATACGGCTCCTCAGCGAGCAGGCTCGGGTCGAGCCGCGCCAGCGGATCGCGTTCCATCAGCACGCCCGCCAGCTCGTCGCGCATCACCGCGTACACGGCCGGCGCGGCATCGCCGGCCTCCATCCGGCCGTCCCAGGATTCCAGCAGCGCGCGAGCGCGCGCCGCGACGCCCCTCGCCGGCGCGCGGCTCGCCAGGTCCGCGAACATCCGCGACGGGAGCGAGAGCCGGTCGGCGTGGATCGCGGCCATGTCCTCCGCGGTCGCCCCCTCGAGGCTGTCGAGCCGGTCGAGGATCCGTCGGGCGCGATTGGGCGCCGAGTAGTCCATGCCGAGGTAGTGGGGGAAGTCATCGCCCACGACGCGGTTGTTCGCGGTCACGACGAACCCGCGATCGGGGTTGCGCAGACGCGGGAGCGCCTCGAACGGAACGTCACCGCGCCAGTCGTGCTCGCCGGTCCAGGCGGGAACCGGGACCCACGCGTTGGCGCGCGTCCGCTCGGGCACGCGGCCGCGGTGCAGGTAGGCGATCGCGCCGTCCACGCCGGCCATCAGCATGCTGTTGCACGGGTCCACCCAGGGCCGCATCGCCTCGTCCAGCTCGTCCACGGTCCTCGCGCGCAGCATCGGCACGAAGGCGTCGAAGGTCCGGTTGGGCGCGTCGATGCCGGTCCAGCGCATCGCGATCGCGGCCCCGGCCGCCGGGTCGCCGAAAACGACCGGCCCGCTCGGGGTGGCGAGCGCGTCGATCGTGACCGGCGCTCCGCCGCGAACCTGGATCGTCTCGGTTCGCCGGTCGCTCGCGAGCCACTCACCCGCGCGCTCGTGCCGCAGCGCCGCGTCGAAGCGTTCGACGAAGAGGTCTTGCGTGTCGGCCATCGCGTGGGTAATGCACCAGGCGACGTGCTGCGTGTGGCCGAAGTGGAAGATGCCGGGGATGCCGGGCACGGAGAAGCCGCTCGCGTCGAACTCGGGACAGGCGATGTGGTTCTGGTAGTAGACGTTAGGCGCTTCCAGGATGCGATGCGGGTCGCCGGCCATCAGCGGCAGGCCGGATCGCGTGCGGCTCCCGTGGACGACCCAGTTGTTGCTGCCGTCCTCCAGCGCCGCCACCGCGAGCAGCCCCGGCTCGACGTCGGCGGCGCGCGCGTGCCAGGTCTCGCGCCCGTCAACCGGGACGATCAGCGTCTCGTCGCGTCCGTCGACCGAGCCGATGCGCACGACCGCGTCGGGCCCGAGCGTGCGCAGCAGGAGCGCGCGCCAGACCTTGGCGTGCATGCTCCCCATCAACACATGGCGCACCTTCATCGTCGCGGCCGCGTCCCAGCCGCGCCACGGCTCGGGCGTCGCGCCGAGCAGCTCGAACTCGACCGGCAGCGCTCGGGCCCCGTCGAGGAAGGCGTTGACGCCGGCGGCGTAGGCGTCGAGCATCGCGCGCGCCTCGGGGCCGAGCGCCTCGTAGTCGGCGCGCGATGCGTCCAGGATTCGCATCCGGCGGACGAAGACGTCGTAGGCAAGTCCGCTCGCTCCGATCAGCTCGGACAGACGGCCGGCCGCTCGGTACCGGTCGTACTCCATCTGCCAGAGCCGGTCCTGCGCGTGTACGAACCCCTGGGCGAAGAACGCGTCGTCGATCGAGCGCGCACGCACGTGCGGCACGCCGAGCCGGTCCCGAATCACGTCCAGGGACGCCACGAGGGCGGGAGCGTAGCGGCTGGCTCGCGGGCGCCGGAATTCCGACCGTGCGGCAGGAATACGCCGGTCCGCGTCTAACCCTTCCCGCACAGGGACTTCAGGGGAGGAACCGTGACGCGCATCAAGCTCGCTTCGCTGTCGCTGGTCGCCGTGGTCGCGACGGCATCGTCCGCGCAGGCCGTCATCCCGGACGCGGTTCCGGACCTGCCGGTGCTCGGCGCGGAGACGCCGGCCGGATCGATCGCGACCTCGGTCGTGGCGCCGGTCGCGCCGTCGCCCAAGACCGTGGACGGGGACCCGTCGGACTGGACCGGGCAGAGCACGCGGCTCGGCGGGACGAGCATCTACTCGCGGGGCGAGTTCGTCTACCAGGACTACCTGAACGACGACTGGGGCGCCGACGACGGCTTCGACGCCGAGCGGCTCGCCACCCACGACCAGCTCGCCGACCTCGAGCCGCGCACGTACCGCAACGACGCGCTGCAGCAGGCTGCGGGCGACCAGTTCGGCGTCGGCCAGCCCGTCGGCGCGCAGTTGCACTACGGCGACGCGAACCAGGGCGCGCGGCGCAACGAGGCCGACATCGTGGAGGCCCGCATCGCGGCCGACGGTCCGACGCTGTCGCTCATGGTGCGGTTGAACGGGCTCTCCCATCACGCCGGCACCGCGGTCGTCCTGCTGATCGACACCGAGGACGGCGGCGACTACCCGGCGCCGGGTCTCGCGGGCACGAAGGCGGAGTGGGCCTTCGTCGTCGCCGGCGACGACGTCGTGTCGGCGAGCTTCAAGGGCGCGCCGGTCGCGACGGGCGCCGCGATGGCGGTGGCGACCGACGAGAGCGACTTCGTGAACACGATCGAGGCGTCGGTTGACCTGTCGTTCCTGGCGAGCTTCGGGCCGGTTCCGGCCGCGCCCGCGTTCGGCGTCGCCACCGCGCTCACCGACGACCAGGTCAACCCGTCCGGTCTCGCCGCGACGCGCACGGGCGACGCGCAGTCCGACCTGATCAACGTTGGCTTCCGGAGCGAGCGCGTGCGTATCTGGATGGACCGCGCGCAGGCGCTCGCCCTGCGGCTCGGGTCGATGGACGAGTTCCTCGCCCCGGTCGACCTCGACGCGCTCCGCGCCGGGCGCACCGAGACCTTCCAGCAGCGCCCGGGCTACTACGAGCAGGTCTACGTCGCGAGCGACAGCCCGGTGAACCAGGAGAGTGAGTCCGGCCAGTATTTCCAGGGCATCTTCCAGCACTACGGCGTGTACCTGCCGCGCGTCTACCGGCCCGGCACGGCCTACCCGACCACGTTCTGGATGCACTACCGCGGCGGGCACGCGCACGACGCGGGCGCGTGGCTCCCCGGCGTGATGCGGCACTTCGGCGACCGCATGGGCGGCATCGTCGTGACGCCGAGCGCGCGGGGCACCTCCACCTGGTACACGGGCCGCGGCATGGTCGACTACCTCGACGTGTGGGCCGACTCGCACGAGCGCTACCCGATCGACGAGTCGCGCACCTACGTCGGCGGTCACTCCATGGGCGGCTTCGCCTCGTTCCTGCTCGGCTTGCTGTTCCCCGACCGCTGGGCCGCGGCCAACCCGGAGGACGGCCCGATCGTGCCGGGCCTGTGGACCGGCTTCACCGAACCGATCGAGCCGCAGAACGACGGCGACCTGCAAGCGGAGTTCCTCTACACCATCATCGGCAACGCGCGGAACCTGCCGTATGCGATCCTGCACGGGACCGAGGACGAGCTTGTCCCGGTGTCGGGCGCGATTCGAATCGGCGAGACGCTCCACGAGATGGGCAACACCTACCGGCTCTACCTGTTCCACACCTACGAGCACTACTCCGCGCCGATCGTGGACGACTGGCGCGAGATCGTCGATTACATGAGCACCTTCACGCTCGACCGCGATCCGCCGCACGTGACGTACAGCGTGTGGCCCGCGCTCAACCACGCCGTCTCCACGATCAGCGTGCCGGCCGGCGTCGACCTCGGCTTCGACTTCGACGGCGCGTACTGGGTGGACGGCCTGGAGACGCGTACGCCCGGCATCGACCCGTCCAACGTCGGAACGATCGACGCGGTCACCTACGGCCGCGGGTTCGAAGAGACGATCGGCGTGCCCGAAGCCGGGACCGCCGCGCAGCCCGAGCCGTACACGATGAACGGGCAGCGCCGGCTCGTCACGGGCTACCAGAGCGCCCGGAACTGGTTCGACGCGACCATGACCAACCTGTCCTCGGCCACGCTCGACGTCGTCCGGATGGGCCTGTCGACCGGCTCGCCCATCGTGGCGAGCGTCACGACCGACGGCCCCACCACCCTGCGGCTGGCCGGCGGCTGGCACGGCGCGCCCGAGGTCGTCGGCGCGAGCACCTCGACCTACGCGGGCGGCGTGCTGACGCTGACCTTCGACGCCTCCGGGACCCACGTGCTGACGATCGGCTGACGCGCCGCCCCCGCGAGCGCCGCGCGGCAACCCGGCCTGACGCGTCCGCGCGCGGCGGTGTCCTACGCTTCGCGGCATGCCCGTGCGCGACGACGTCGAGGGCCCGATCGCGTTCGCGCGGGCGCGCGTATTCGACGGTGAGGACTTCCACGACGACTGGACGGTGGTCGTGGACGGCGCGCGCATCGCGGCGGCCGGGCCCGGCGTCGAGCCCCCGCCCGGCGCGCACGTCGTCGCCCGCGAGGGCGTGACGCTTACGCCGGGCCTGATCGACACGCACGTCCACCTGGGGTTGCACCTGCCCTCGCTCGTCCTGGCGAGCGGCGTCACGACCGTGCGCGACCTGGGTTGGCCGCTCGACCGCGTGGCAGCGTTGCAGCACCAGGACGGGCCGCGCGTGCTGTTCGCGGGGCCGATGCTGACCGCGCCGCGCGGCTATCCGACGCGCGCCTCCTGGGCCCCGAAGGGCACCGGACGCGAAGTCGATCACCGCACGGCGCGCGCGGCGGTCGCCGAACTCGCCGAGGCGGGGGCCTGCGTGATCAAGGTGGCGCAGGAGCCGCGCGCCGGCCCCCTCCTCGCGCACGGGACGCTGGAGGTGATCGCCGAGGAGGCGCGCAAGCACGGCCTCGGGGTCGCGAGCCACGTCGGCAGCCTGGAGCAGCTCGACCTGGCGATCGAGGCCGGAGTCACGGAGCTGGCGCACGGGCTCTGGAGCGACGAGGAGATCCCCGACGAGACGCTCCGGCTGATGGACGCGGCCGGCGTGACGCTCATTCCGACGCTGCACATCCACCCGCACCCAGCTCGCATCGACGCCGTCGCGCGCTACCACGCGATCGGCGGCAGGATCGTCTACGGCACCGACATGGGCAACGAGCCGATTCCGCCCGGCTTCGACGTGGAGGAGGCGACGCTCATGCTCGACGCCGGCATGAGCACGGCCGACGTGCTTCGCGCCGCGACGTCGGCCGCCGCCGACCTGCTCGGCCTGCCGGACGCCGGGCGCATCCGCGCCGGCGCCCGCGCCGACGTGGCGCTGTTCAACGGCGACGCGTCCGCCGACCTCAGGGCGCTCGGCCGGCCGATCGTCGTGCTGCGCGCCGGCGCGATGGTCCTGGCCTGAGCGCGGCTATCGTTGCTCGTTCAAGCGCCTCCGCGTGTCGTAGTCGAGCACGCCGGTCGGGGCGAGGTTCCGGTCGCGCTGGTATCGACGCAGCGCGCGCTCGGTCGCGGCGGAGAACCGCTTCGTGAGCGGGCCGTCGTAGAAGCCGTACCGGCGCAAGCGATCCTTCAGGTGCAGCACGTCGATCGCGCGGTCTCCTCGCTCCATTCGCCGGGTGAAGCCGAAGCGCACCCACAGTGCTCGCGCGAGCGAATCGGCATAGCCGGGCGCGTTGACCACCTTGACGCGCAGGCGCCCGAGCGGCGTGAACCCGCGCGGAAGCGAGACGGAGCACAGGAACCGCCTTGGACACACCGTCGTCTCGACCGGAACGCCGCCGACGTAGACGTCCGCGCCTTCGATCATGTTGTGCGCGTAGATCGTGATCGTGCGCTGCCTGTCGTTGCTCGCGAAGTTCGGCCGGACGCCGATGACGAATGGGGTGGGAGGCACGACCTCGACGCCGTCGGCGAGCGTCACCGAGTCACCGTCGGGGTTGACGACCGTGAGATCCGCCGTCCCGAGCGCGACGTTGTCGCGCGCCAAGGCGCGGATTCGCGTGCGGCTCACTACGTAGGCGGGGATCTTCTTGCCGCCGAGCTTGACCTTCGTCGCCGCCAGTCGCTGGAAGCCGGTCCCCTTGATCGTGAACCATTCGTTGATCGCGACGGTCGCGTCCGGTTTCACCGCGCCGATCGTGGGCGCGGGATTGAACAGGTCGTGGACCGCCTGCAGCGCGTCCGAGCGGCTCATCGTGCTCCCCGGATCGTTGATCGCCTCGATCCCGAAACCGAGGTAGAGCAGGCGGTAGGTCCCGTCGTCCACCGAGACGCCGCCGATCGCGGGGTCGAAGACGCCGGCCGCGTAGTCGAACGCGCGCGCGGTCTCCGCGCCGGCGTTCAGCGCGAGCAGCTCGTCGGTGAACAGCGCCGTGCCCTCCCCCGTCGTGCCGAGGTTCGTGGAGTCGATGTCGAACGTCTCGCCGGCAAACGGTCCGCCCGCGGCACCCGACACCGACTGCGGGAACACCTGATGGTTCCGGTGCGGATACCACTGCGTGTACAGGCCGGTGAGGTGGAACCAGTTCTGTGAAACGGTCGAGACGCCGGAGCGCCGGTCCCAGGTGGCGCTCAGCTCGGCGCTGAGCAGGATGTTGCCGCCCTCGGAGAGGTATTGCTTGATCGAGCCCTGCGGGACCCGCCACCAGTCGCCGAGCCAGACGACCGTTGCGTAGTAGCGCAGGTCGGATGCGCCGGGACTGCCGTAGATCGCGGTGTCCCAGTAGGCGACGCCGTGCCCGAGGTCCTCCAGCTCGCCCTCCATCCCGTTGTTGATCGACGGGAAGCTCCAGTCCAGGTAGTTGAAGGTCTCCGCGGTGAAGTAGTCCCAGTCACGGACCAACAGCACCTCCGGCAGCTCGTCGACCCAGAACGGGCGCGTGCGCGTGTCGACCTTGCCGGAGTCCTCCGTCGTCACGGTCACGGTCAGCTCGTAGCGGCCGGCGATCGCGTCGTCGGGGAGCGTGACGTTGAAGCCGCGGACGCGCTCCTCGCTGAACCACAGGCCCCAGAAGCCGTCGCCGACCTGGACCGGCTCGCTCGAGCCGGCCAGCTCCGGGACCGGATCGCCGTTCGGGTCGGTGACCGACCACTCCGCGGAGGCCCACTTCGGGTCGTTGAAGCGACGGTTGCCCAGCAGCACGTTGACCCGCACGTCGGCGCCGGCGGTCAGCACGGGTCCGCGCGTCGGGAAAACGGTGACGACGTCCCTGCGGCCGCAGTACCAGCACGAGCGCTTCGGGACCACGAACGCGTCGTTGACCCGGACGCGGTCGTCCTCCACCACGACACGGATGTCGCGGCTCAGTCCCGGGACGGCGGCGGTCACCGTCGCCGTTCCGAAGTGATCTTCCACGCCGAGCGCCGTCGTCGCCGCGCCGTCCGCGCCGGTCACGAAGGCGGTGTCGGACAGCGTCCCGACGTCGGTCGAGAACGTCCCCGCCACGCCTGCGAGCGGCAGGCCGGCGTCGTCGAGCAGGTGCGCGGTGATCGTGGTCTCGGTGCCGTCGGAGGGGATCAGGTACTTGCTCCGGTACAGCTCGAGCTGCGCGGCCGGCAACGCGCCGGTGGCCGCCTCCGCGTCGGGAAAGCCCGAGCCGTTCGCCTCGTCCTTCCCCGTAACGCCGCGGTCGTCGGCGGTCGAGGCGAGCGCGTGCTCCAGCTCGACCGGACCGAACCCCGGGTGGACTTCCTTGATCAGCGCGAGCGCCCCGGCCACATGCGGCGCCGCCATCGACGTGCCCGAGTAGCGGGCGTAGGCGTCGATCGGGATGCTGGAGAGCACCTCTTCGCCCGGCGCGATGAAGTCGACGTTGCCGAAGTCCGACCACCAGGTCTTGACCTGGTCCTCGCGCGAGGCGGCGGCGACCGAGATGGCAGCCGGCACGCCCGCCGGGTAGCTCGGGATGCTGTAGTAGTACGCGTTGCCGGCGGCGGCGACGACGGCTGCTCCGGCCGCGACCGCGTCGTTCACCGCGTCGCGAAGGATCGGCGAGGGCTGGTAGCCGCCGAGGCTCAGGTTGATGACGTCGGCGCCGTTGTCGGCCGCGTAGCGGATGCCCTGCGCGATCGTGGAGCCGAAGCCGAAGCCGTAGTCGTCGAGCACGCGCACGGGCATGACCTGCGCGCCGGGCGCGACGCCGAGGACGCCGATCCCGTTGTCGGCGGCGGCCGCGATCCCGGCGACGTGCGTGCCGTGACCGAGCGTGTCCAGCGGGTCGTCGTCCTCCTGGGGCGAGGTATAGAAGCTGCCGATGAAGTCCCAGCCGTGGACGTCGTCGACGTAGCCGTTGCCGTCGTCGTCCAGGCCGTTGTCCGCGACCTCGCCGGGGTTGGTCCAGGCGTTCGCCGCAAGGTCCTCGTGCCTGTAGTCGACGCCGGTGTCGACGACGGCGATCACCACGCCCGCCCCCGTGGCGCCCCCGAGGTGCGCCTCCGGCGCGTTGACGGCCTGCGCTCCCCAATCGACGACTTGGCCGAACGCGCGGGCGGGATGGTCGAGCTGCACGAACGACGGATCGGCCTTCGCCTTCACGGCTCGCTTGAACGACGAGGCGGAGTGCCCGGCCGGCACGGCGAGCGCGACGCCGCCGCCGCCCAGCTCGTCGGCGATGCGCCAGCCGTTCGAGGCGGCGGCGGCGCGAGCCTCCCCGACCGAGGAGAACCCGGCGATGACGCGATCGCTCGCCGGCGCGTACGCGGTTCGCTTGCGTAGCTCGCCCAGCGCCTGGCTCAGCTCCAACGGCGAGCAGCCGGTCGGGAACGAGCCCCACTCGGACGGCTCGGGAAGCGCGCAGGAGTCCTCGAACGCCGGCGAGGTCGACTCGGCCGGGCCCGGCTGAGCCGAGGCGGGAATTCCCAGGCCCGCCAGGAGAATCGCCATGAGCGTGGTGAGCGCGAAGCGTCGCATCGAAAAGCTCCTTTCGACATCCCGCCCCCAGGCGGAGCCTGGCGCGGAGTATGAACCGCGGAGGGGACGCCCGCAATAGGTACGTTCGGGCACTCCTGCGGCATGGAATACGAGTCCCCCGTCCGCCGTTGGACGACGCGGGAGGGCGATTGGGATGCGTGTGACAGAGCTTGGACACATCGTGCTGTACGTGAGCGACCTGGAGCGCTCGCGCCGCTTCTACCGGGACGTGCTGGGCTGGAAGGAGATCGCGGCCCCCGCCGGCGCGCCGGTCGCGCTGTTCTCGTCCGGCCGGACGCACCACGAGCTGCTCCTGATCGAGGTCGGACCGAACGCCGTCCCGATCCCGCAGGGGCGTCGGCTCGGGCTCTACCACTTCGGCCTGAAGGTCGGCGAGACCGACGAGGAGCTGCGCGAGGCCCGCGACCGCCTGCAAGCCGAGGGCGTCCCGGTCCTCGGCTCGGCCGACCACGGCGTGACGCACAGCCTCTACATCGCCGACCCGGACGGCAACGAGATCGAGCTGTACATCGACGTGCAGCCGGAGGTGTGGCGCGAGCACCCGGAGGCGATCCTCGCGCCGGTCCGGCCACTGCGCGTTTGAGGGTCCGGGTAGCATCGCGAGGTCGAAGGAGCGCATGAACGAGACGCCGGCCATCCTCGCCGAAGGCTTGACGAAGAGCTTCGGATCGGTCGAGGCCCTGAAGGGGATCGACCTCTCCGTCGCGCACGGGACGGTGGTCGGGCTGCTCGGGCCAAACGGCGCCGGGAAGACCACGGCCGTTCGGATCCTGTCGACGCTGCTGCGCCCGGACGCGGGGCGCGCGATGGTCGCGGGCTTCGACGTCGTCAACGATCCGGCGCACGTTCGCACCCGGATCGGCCTCACCGGTCAGTACACCGCGGTCGAGGAAGCGCTGACCGGCCGCGAAAACCTCCAGATGGTCGCGCGCCTGTACCACTTGACCCGCGCGGAGGCGGCGGCGCGCGCCGACGAGCTGCTCGACCGGCTGGACCTGAGCGAAGCCGGCGACCGGACGGCGAAGACCTACTCGGGCGGGATGCGCCGGCGGCTCGACCTCGCCGCGAGCCTCGTCGGGCGCCCGAGCATCCTGTTCCTGGACGAGCCGACGACCGGGCTCGACCCGCGGAGCCGCCTCGCCCTGTGGGAGATCATCGACGACCTGGTGAAGGAAGGAACGACGCTGCTGCTGACGACGCAGTACCTGGAGGAGGCCGATCGCCTGTCCGACCGCATCGCGGTCATCGACGAGGGGACGGTGATCGCGGAGGGCACCTCGGCCGAGCTGAAGCGCACGATCGGCGGGCACGTCGTCACGTTGCGGCTCGAGGACGGGCAGACGGGCGTAGCAGCGAGCCTGCTCGCGGGCCTCGGGCAGGGCGAGATCACGACGACGAGCGACGGGCAGATCTCCATCCCCGTCGGCGACGGCGGGACGGCGGTGCTGACCGAGGTCGTTCGCCGCTTGGACGGGGCGAGCATCGCCGTCGCGGACCTCGGGATCCACGCGCCGACGCTCGACGACGTGTTCCTGACGCTGACGGGACACGGCGCCGAGCAGGCCGAGCAGCCCCAGCGCAAGCGCCGGAGGAGCAGACGATGACCGCCACGACGATGACCCGCACGACCCGCTCGGCGAGCGAGGTGACCCACGGGACGCTCGCTACCACGATCAGCGACATCGGCGTCGTCGCGCGGCGCAACGTGATTCGCTACTTCCGGATCCCGAGCCTGATCGTGTTCTCGACCATCCAGCCGGTCATGTTCGTGCTGCTGTTCGCCTACGTCTTCGGCGGGGCGATCGACGTCGGGCCGGGCGTGAGCTACCTCGACTTCCTGCTCCCGGGAATCATGATCCAGGCCGCGGTGTTCGGCTCGATCCAGACCGGTGTGGGCCTGGCGGACGACCTGACCAAGGGCATGATCGACCGCTTCCGCTCGCTGCCGATGGCGCGGTCGGCGGTGCTCGCCGGGCGGACGCTGGCGGACATGGTGCGCAACGTCTTCGTCGTGCTGCTGATGACCGGCATCGGCGCCGCGATCGGCTTCCGCTTCCACGCTGGGTTCGTCCGAGCCGCGCTCGCCCTGGGGATCGCGGTCGCGTTCGGGCTCGCGTTCTCGTGGATCTCGGCGCTGGTTGGGCTGGCCGTGCGCGACGTGGAAGCGACGCAGGCGGCGAGCTTCGTGTGGGTGTTCCCGTTCGTCTTCGCCTCGTCGGCCTTCGTCCCGGTGGCGACCATGCCCGGCTGGTTGCAAGCCTGGGCCCGCGCCAACCCGGTGACCAACGCGGTCGACGCGATCCGCGTCCTCGTGCTCGGCGGGCCGGCGCGCATCGAGTTCCTCCAAGGGCTCGCCTGGATCGTCGGCATCATCCTCGTCGCCGCACCCCTCGCCGTGCGCTCCTACCGCCGCGTCGCCTGAGCGTCAGGCCCAGAGCGCCGCAATCGGAACGGCAAGGATCCTCTTGTCGAGTTCGAACGCGCGCGGGCCGGTGTGGAAGACGACACCGGCCACGAATCGGTCGCCCACTTCGTCACGGAGCCAGGAGAGATGCTTCGCCTCCTCACGGCTCGGCGCGGATGAGGCCTTCACCTCTATGCCGATCACACGGCGACCCGCGAGTTCGCCGATCAAGTCAACTTCGTGTCGGCCCTGCTCGGTACGGAGGTGGTAAAGGCGAGGACGCGTCTGCGCAATTGTCGTCTCCGCACGTAGCTGCGCCGTAACGAACGTGTCGAGGACCCGTCCCAGCAGGTCGCCATCCCTCATCACCGCATCGGCGTCGGCACGCAAGATTCCGGCAAGAAGGGCGGCGTCCATCACGTAACGCTTCGGCGAGCGGATCAATCGCTTGAGCCTGTTGACCGTCCACGCCGGCACTCGTTCGACGACCAACAAGTTTTGCAGGAGTTGCTCGTAAGCCGCGGCGGTCTTGCGATTCATTCGCGCAGCTTCGAACAGCGTTCTTTCCTCAACGACACCCGCGGAGTTCAGCGCATATGCCTCGAAGTACGTACGAAGTTTGGCGGGGTCGCGCCCCGGCTCGACTTGCACGGCGTCTCGCGTGAGCAATTGATCGATGTAGCTCTCGATCCAGCGGTGCCGAGTGCGGTCGGAAAGCGACAGCGCGGCGGCGGGAAAGCCGCTCCGCAGCGCGAGTTCCACATAACCCCGGAGGTCGGGTGGATCAGGTGGAACGGCCGGAACCTCTTGGTCAGCCAAGCGATCCAGCAGGGCGGCTTCTGCCGACCCGCCGATCTGCTCGGCGACGGACATTCCAAACAACGGTACCCGCACGAGGCGCCCCGTTCCCGGCCACGTCTCCACATCGAGGTCGGCTCGTACCGAACCAGTGAGCAAGAACCGACCTGGGCGGGATTCGGCGTCTACGGCGCGCTTGACCGCGCCGAGCACGTCGGGCACCACCTGCCACTCGTCTAGAAGGACGGGCTCGGCGAGGCCGCGAATTGCAGCATCTGGGTCTGATCGAAACGCCTCAGCTTCCCGGGGTTGGTCCAGGCGCACGGTGGTCGCCGCGTGTCGCATCGCCGTCGTCGTCTTGCCGGACCCGCGAGGTCCGACGATCAGCAAGGCCGGCACTTCGGACAAAAGCTCCCGAAGGAGCGCCTCGATTCGTCGAGGCCTGTAGTCGGTCACCGCTTCAGAGTACCACTTTCCCGCACCTCTGAGTACCACTTTCCCGCACCGCTCAGTACCACTTTCCCGCACTTGCCGTCCGTCGCCGTCGCTGACCAGCAGGGGAGAGTGGCCCGCGCGTTGAAGTAGGGCGCGTCCGGCAAGGAGGGGTCCGCTGAAGCATCGTCGTACCATCGCGTCCGGTTCCGTCGCGCTCGTGGCGCTGCTCGGGCTGATCGGCCCGGCAAGCGCGGACGCGAACCCCGCCGTGACCGGCAACGCGGGCGTCACGGCCACGATCGACGACGCGGGCGTCTCGCTGACCAACGGGGTCGTGACCCGTACCTGGCGCGGGGACGCCCTGGCGACGACGGCGATCACCGGCCCCGGGTTCTCCTCGAACGCCGAGACGCCGGACTTCCGGCTCGGCATCGCGGGCCTCACGGTCCCGAGCGACCTGCTGGTCGTGACCGGCGTAGGCGCCGCCCCGGTGGAGGGCGGCGTGCGGATCACGTGGGACCTGCTGCTTCCCGGCGTCGCCGGACTCACGCGCGAGGTGGAAGCCTACGGCGACGTCGCGGGCTTTCGTTCCCGCACGACCGTCGACGCGCTCACGCCGGTCGTGCTGGAGGACTACTCGCTGGACGAGGTCGGCGTCGGCACGGAGGCGACCGCGACGATCCACGAGTTCCGCGCGGGAGCGGACTGGCGCTTCGACGACGGGTGGAACCCGGCCGGGATCGGCGAGGCTCACAAGGGAGACTGGCGGGTCGAGCACACCGGGTCCGACGTCGACGCGAACGGCGAATGGATGAGCGTCGAAACCGGCGCCGGCGCGCGCGTCGCGATGGTGATGGAGCGCCGCAACTACGCCTCGAGCGTGATGAGCCTGCACGGCGGCGTCGCGTCCGCGCGCGTGGACCTCGGCCGCGACGTCGTCTACATCGGCCCGTTCGAAGAGACCGCGCACGTCGAGAACCCGGCCGCGCAGGGGACCGAGCCGGGCGTGCGCGCCAGGGTGCTGAGCCCCGGCGAGCCGCTCACCCTGGAGACGGTGTTCACCGCCCTGGCCGAAGACGCCGACCGCGAGCCGTGGGAGTTCTACAAGTACCTCACGCGCCACCGGCTGACGCCGTACCCGAAAGCGGTCACGTTCAACACCAACGGCGTCGACGCGAACCTCATCTCCACCGGCGCGAAGGACGACGTGAACTTCGAGCGGTTGCAGTCCCTGGCGGACGCTGCTCGCGAGATGGGGGTCGAGACGTTCGTCCTCGACGACGGCTGGCAGGCACGCTCGGGCGACTGGTGCCCGGACTCGGCGGACTGCACCGAGCCGCGCTGGGACGGCAGCGCCGAGTCGAAGTTCCGCCCGCGCTTCCCCGACGACACCTTCGACGCCGTCGGCGACGAGCTGGCGGGCGAGCCGGGACCCGAGGACGACATGGCGCTCGGACTGTGGTGGACGCCGATGGAGTTCAACCCCGCGTCGGCGGCGTTCAGCGCGAACCCGCAATGGGCGTGCGGGCCGGTCGGCCACGGGCTCGCCGTCTACAACGCGCTCCAGCCGGATTCCTCCTCCAATGAGGCCGGCCTCGGCGTGTGGAACCCGCTCGCAATGGGTCTGCACCCCGACACGGGCCAGCCGATGCGCTTGATCGATTACATGCGGGACCGGCTGACGCGCGCGATCGAGGTCTACGGCGCGCGCTACTTCAAGTTCGACTTCCTGGCCTGGGTCGACTGCGCGGGCGTCCACCCGGCCGACATGTACACGTATCACGATGCGTTCGTCGCGATGGTGGATCGCCTGCAGGCGGCGCACCCCGAGGTGACCTACCAGGTCGACGAGACGAACGACTACCGCATGTTCCCGTTCGAGTCGGTCGCGCGCGGCCCGTCCTGGTTCCAGAACGGCAAGCCGGAGATCCCGCAGTTGCTCCACAACATCTGGAAGCTCGCTCCGTACGTCCCCGGTTTCTCGCTCGGCCAGCACGCGGCGAGCAACAACGGCGAGCGCGCGACGCTCGCGGGGCTGCTCGGATCGCCGGAAGCGGCGATCGACGCGGCGATGGCGGCGGCGCTCGGCTCGCACATCACCTTCTGGAACGAGATCGACGCGCACTTCACCACGGCCGAGCGCGCGCACATCAAGGTCTGGACCGACTTCTACAAGGCGCACCGGGACGGTCTTGCGGGGTTCGCGTATCCGCTGCTCGACGATCCGCTGGGCGGTGGGTGGACGGCGCTGCAGCCGTGGAACCCCGAGACGGGCGAGGGATACCTGCTCGCCTACCGCCAGGGGTCGGCCGATGCCGACCGGGCCATCCCGTTGCGGGGTGTTCCGGACGGCACGTACACCGTGACGAGGATCGACCCGGCCACCAGCCCCGGCCCGGCCGCGACGCTGACGGCGGCCGAATTGCGGTCGGGGGTGGACGTCCACCTTCCGAGCCAATGGGGCCACGCCATATTGCGGATCGAGCCGCAGTAGGGCCGAACGCTCGCCAAACAAAGTCCCAAAAGACTCATACCATCGGCATCGGTGGCACTCTATGCTGAGGCGTTGCCAATAGGGCGGTTCGCCGGGAGTTTCCACTGAACGAAGTCCCGTCTTCAGCCGAAACGTCGCAGCCCCAAAGCAGTCCTCCACCGTCCATTCGCGCGCTCATTCGGCGGCTCGTCGTCACGTCGTTCGTCTTGTTGCTCGTGCTCCAAGTCTTTTTCGCGATCGACGACTACTTCGAGGAACGCGCGGCGCTGCTGAGCGAAGCCGTCGCGTCCGCCGAGCGCGCGGTCATGGAGTTGCGGGACTCGATCGAAGAAGCCAAGACGCTCGTGGCCGGCACCGCTGCGGAGCCGAGCCTGGCCGCGGTCATCGCCACGCCCGCCGAATGCGGGCTCGCCGGAACGGGATCGGGCGTCTTTCGCACCGGCCACCTCGACCTGCTGGCGCCCGACGGAACCGACGTCTGCTCCTCCGTCGTGGAGACGGGCGCGCCGGAGGGAGCGACCTACGCGGGCGAGCCGTGGCTGCGCGAAGCCGCGCGCGCGGGTGGCGCGATCGTGTCCCAGACGTTCGTCGATCCGCTCGTCGCGGAGACCGGCATCGCCGTCGTCGCTCCGGTCGCCGGGGCGAACCGGCGCGCCGGCTTCTTCATGCAGTTCCTGTCGTGGCGCGGTGTCGCCGAGCGTCTCGGCGACGAGACGGGCCAGGTGGAGGTCCTCGGCGCCGATGGGCTCGTCCTGGACAGCGGCGGCACGGTGACCGCACGCCGCGGTCCGGCGGCGGCGGCCTCGGGCGAGTACGCCGGGCCCGACGGCGTCGCGCGCCTCTACGGCATCGCGACGCTGGACGATCCCGCGGTTGCGCTGTGGTGGGGGATCCCTGCGCGAGAAGCGATCCGGCAGGCGGGGGTGAGCGCCGCGCAACGCGGCGCGTTCCTGTCCCTCGCCCTGATCGTGCTCCTTCTGCTGGGCAGGACGGCCAACCGATCGATCGCGCGCCCGTTGCGCGCGCTTGCTCAAGCGATCGCCGTGTCCGGAGAGGACACGACGCCGCAACGCGTCCAGGTTGACGGCCCGGCGGAGATCGCCACCGTCTCGGACGCGTACAACGAGATGCTGGAGGCACGGCTGGCCTACGAAAGGCAGCTCCTTCACCAAGCGCTGCACGACCAGTTCACCGACCTCCCGAACCGCGCGCTGGTCGTCGACCGGCTGAAGCGCGCGCTGGCGCAGTCGCAGCGACCGGAGTCGGTCGCGGTGCTGTTCGTCGACTTGGACGGGTTCAGGGCGCTCAACGACTCCTTGGGACACGAGGCCGGCGACCAGGTGCTACGGGACGCCGGCGATCGCATTCGCGCCGCGATCAGGCCTTCGGACACCCTCGGCCGGTTCGGCGGCGACGAGTTCGTGGTGCTGGCGGAGGGCCTCGACGGCACGTACCAGGCCGCCGCGCTCGCCGAGCGCATCCAGCACGCCCTCGTCGAGCCGTTCGAAGCCGGCAACGTGCCGGCGACCATGAGCGCAAGCATCGGCATCGCCGTGCGCAACGGGCACAGGACCGCCGAAGCGTTGCTGCGCGACGCGGACGCGGCGATGCACCGGGCAAAGCAACGCGGCCGGGCCCGCTACGAGGTCTTCGACGACGCCCTGCGCGCGCGCGTGACGGACCGGCTCCAGATCGAGAACGCGCTGCGCGAAGCATTGTCGGCCGGGCGGATCGTCACGGTCTATCAACCGAAGGTCGCCGTCGACACCCGGACGATCTCCGGCGCGGAGGCGCTCGTGCGCTGGCGGCACGAAGAGGGGCACCTGATCTCGCCCGCGCGGTTCATCCCGGTCGCCGAAGAGTCGGGTCTGATCGCCGGGGTCGGACGGGAAGTGCTCGGGCAGGCCGCGCGCGAGGTGACCGCCTGGAAGCGCGACGGGTTCCCCATCCAGGTCTCGGTCAACGTGTCGGTGAAGCAGATGCTCGGCAGCGACTTCGCGCAGCTCGCCGGCGAGGTCGTGCGCGAAAGCGGGGCGGATCCCGACGACATCATGTTCGAGATCACCGAAGGCGTCCTGCTGGAGGAGGACTCGCCGGCGGCCGAGACGCTCGGACGCCTCAAGGCGATGGGGTTCGGCCTGAGCCTGGACGACTTCGGGACCGGGTATTCCTCGCTCGCGTACCTGCACCGCTTCCCGATCGACGAGCTAAAGATCGACCGCGCGTTCGTGAAGAACCTCGGTCGCGGGACCGGCGAGGAACCGCTCGTCACGGCGATCATCGCGATGGGCCACGCATTGAACAAGAAGGTCGTCGCCGAAGGCGTCGAGCAGTCCGCGCAATTCGAGGCCCTGCGCGCGCTCGGGTGCGATGCCGTGCAGGGCTACCTGTTCTCACGGCCGGTCGACGAAGCGAGCTTTCGCGTCCTGCTGGCCGACGGGATCGGCGAGACCCGGGACGCGCCGGAAGGCAGCGGGGAGCTGTCCGGCTCAGACGTCGGATAGGCGCCCCGCACGGGACGCGCTCGCCCCGTCCCGCGGCGAGCCGTCTTGCAGGATGACCGTGCGGAGGGGAAACGGGATCGTGATGCCCTCGGCCTCGTAGCGCCGGTGGAGCCGCTTGATGAACTCGTGCTTGAGCAAGAACTTGTCGGTCACCTCGCTCCCGCGAAGGATGACGGTGAAGTCGATGCTGGAGTCGTTGAAGGTGTGATAGCGAATGAAGGGGTCGAAGTCCGCGACGCCCCCCGCGACCTCGCGCAGCACCTCGCGCGCGACCTCGATGGTCACCTCCTCGACCCTGCCGAGGTCGCTGTCGTACGCGACGCCGGCCTCGACCAGCACCGCGAGCTGCTGCTCGGGCCGGTAGAAGTTCGTCACGATCGCCTCGGCCATCTTGGTGTTCGGGATGATCACGAAGTTGTTGGGCAACTGGCGAAGCGTCGTGTTGCGCCAGTCGATGTCGACGACGTACCCGGCGTCGCCGGTGTCCAGCTCGACGTAGTCGCCGGGCTGGATCTTCTTGGACGCCAGCAGGTTGATCCCGGCGAACAGCGCCGCGAGCGTCGGCTGGAGGGCGAGCGCGAGGGCGAGGCCGCCGACCCCGAGCGCGGTCAGCAAGGGCGTGATCGCGACGCCGAGCGCCTGCAACAGGATCAGCAGCCCGATCACGAACACGGCGACGCGCGCGATGTTGACCAGCAACGAGGACGAGCCGCGAACCGACCCCGTCCGCATCACGGTGAGCTTGACGAAGTCCGAGGCGAGCTTCGCCGCGACGAGCGTGCCGGAGACGATCACCGCCGCGAGCAACAGGTGCTCGATCGTGCCGGCGACGTCCTGGCGCAGGGGCAGCGTTCGCTCCGCCGCATACACGCCCGCGATCGCGAACCACACAACGATCACGTCGTGCACGGCGCCGATGACGACGTCGTCCGCCCGCCACTTGGTGAGCGTGACGTTGCGCTTCAGCCGCTCGACGACGAGCTTGTTGACCGCCCAGCCGACGCCCATCCCGATCACCACGTAGAGCAGCGGCGCGATGAGCTGGCCGATGTCGAACTCGACGGTCCAGATCGGTCCCCCGCGCATCGGATCCACCCTACCCAGATTCGCCGGGCCGTCGCACGAGGCCCCGCACGCGGCGGATCGCAGGCCCGACGCGCGAGGCTTTGGGACCCGAGCCCGACGAGGGAAAGGCCTTCTCGATCTCGCCGTTCAGCTCCGCGCCGAGCAGGACCGCGAGCGAGATCGCATACAGCCACAGCATCAGGACCACCGGCGCGGCGAAGGGCCCGAAGGCGCTTTCGGACACGGTGACGCTCACGTAGGTGCGCATCCCGAACGCGGCCGCCACCCACAGGCCCGCGGCCAGCGCCGCGCCGGGCAGATCCCGGCGCCACGGCGTCCCCCAGTTGGGCGCCGCGTGGTACAGCGTGGCGAGCATCGCGATGCCGAGCCCCGCCGCGACCGGCCAGTAGACGACGGACCACACGAACCCGGCGACGTGTCCGATCCCCAGCTCGCGGTCAAGCCAGTCTCCCAGGTTCGGCCCGCCCACCAGGAACGGCAGATAGATCGCCGCCGCGAGGAACCCGCCGGCCATCAGGCGCAGCGCGACGAGCCGGCGCACCGCGGGCGAGCGCCACTCCCGCACGTCGTAGGTGATGTTGAGAGCCTCGATCAGAACACGCGCCAGGCGCGAGGACGAGAACAGCGCGATGACGACGCTGAAGGACAGGATCCCGCTGTGGCCTTCCAGCACGATCCGGTCGACCGTCGGCGCGATGAAGGTCTCGCGCGCGCTGCCGGACAGGAAGCCGCCGAGCGCGTCGGCGAGACGCTCGGCGATCTGCGGGCGCACGTCCTGACCAACCAGGTCGCCCACCGCGCCGATCAGAGCCGCCAGGACGAACAGCGTCGGCGGGATCGCCAGCAACGCGAAGAACGCAAGCTCGGCGCCCAGGCCGAGGAGCCGGTCCTCACGGGCCTCGACCAGCGTGCGAACGGTCAGGTCGCGGGCGACGCGCCAGGGACCGCGTTTCGGTGCGGGCTCGTCCACTCGCCCACGCTACCGCGAGGCGGTCAGAGCCCGGTCAGCAGCGACTCAACGCGCCGTCGCACCTCGTGGCGGATGGCGCGCACCTCGTCCATCGGCTTGCCCTTCGGGTCGGGCAGCCCCCAGTCCTCGGTGTCGGCGTACAGAATGGCCGGGCACACGTCCGAATCCACCGCGCACCCCATCGTGAAGACGCGAGCCGCGCTGCGCACCATCGCGTCGTCGAGCAGGACCCCGCGATGCGCGGAGACGTCGATCCCGACCTCGGCCATCGCCTCCACCACCTCCGGGTGCGGAGAGCCGCCCGGCTGGGTGCCGGCCGAGACGCCGCGGGCCCGCCCGGCGGCGAGCGCGTTGCAGAACGCTTCGGCCATCACGCTGCGGCCGGCGTTGTGCACGCAGACGAACAGGAACGTCGGCTCGCTCATCCTTCGTCGTTCACCCGGTCGAGCAGCGCGCGCAGGCGCCCCGTGTGCGTGCGGTCGAAGCGCAGCGCGATCCTCGGAAGGTCGGGGACGTCGTCGTCGCGCCGCTCGGCTTCCGTCGCCTCGACCGATTCGATGGGACCGTCCAGGATGTCGGCGAACTCTTCCGAGAGCCGTTCGAGCAGCGCGCGCGGCGGCACGCGCTTGAGGCGAAGCACCAGCCGTCCCTCCACGTACCGCCCCGAGTGGTAGACCCGATAGAAGCGCTCGATCTGCGCGACGGCGTCGGCCACGTCGTCGGTCACGTGGAAGAACGAGCGATCCTCGTGGTCGATCATGCCGTTCTTGATCAGCATGCCGATGAACGTCTCTTCCCACGTCCGCCAGAAGGACCCGCCCGGCGCGTCCAGCATGATGATCGGGTGCAAGTCGCTCTTGCCGGTCTGGATCAGCGTGAGCAGCTCGAAGGCCTCGTCCATCGTTCCGAAGCCGCCGGGGAGCAAGACGAAGGCGTCGGACTCCTTGATGAAGATGAGCTTGCGGGTGAAGAAGTACTTGAAGTTGATCAGCTTGGGATCGGCGGCGATGAAGGGATTGGGCTCGGCCTCGAAGGGCAACTGGATGTTCACGCCGATCGAATGGTCGCCGCCCGCGCCCTCATGGCCCGCCTCCATGATCCCCGGCCCGGCGCCGGTGACGACCATCCAGTCCTTCGCGGCCATCTGCGCCGCCAGCTCGCGCGCGGTGGCGTAGGTCGGGTCGTGCTTGGCGGTGCGCGCCGAGCCGAACAGCGTCACTTTCAGGCGCGAACGCAGCGGCGCGAAGACGCTGAACGCCTGGCGCATCTCCTTCAGCGCCGTGTTGACGATCTTGCGGTCGAGCCGCGCTACGTTCCCGCGCGCCATCGTCAGCGCCGTGCCGAGCGTTTCCAGCGCGATGCGCCTGTCGATCGGGTCCAGCTCGTCGAGGAAGGCGATCAGCGCGTCGTCGAGGGTCTCGTCCCCGGTGAGCCGGGGAGGCCGCCGCGGCACTACTCCGTCACGATCTCGCGCTCGGGATGAGAAGCGTCCCCGAACTCGACGAACTTGCCCGTCTCCAGGAACACGACCTGCTCGGCGATGTCCACCGCGTGGTCGCCGATGCGCTCGATCTGGCGGCTGACGACGTGCATGCGAATCCCCCATTCGAGCATCCGCTTGTCGTCGGCGATCTTCAGGACCTCCTCCAGCATCCCGCGGTTGAGCCGGTCGATGGGCTCGTCCATCGCCGGCAGCGTGCGCGCGAGCGCGACGTCGCGCCGGTCGAAGGCGTCCATGGCCGCGCCGATCATCTTCAGGGCGATGCTCCCCATCTCTTCCAGGTGGCTGATCACCGTCTCGGACTTGGGAAGGTCGGCCGCGAGCTTGGAGATCTTGGCGAGGTTGACCGCCATGTCGCCGACCCGCTCGAGGTGGAAGGTGATGTGGAGCAGCACGGTCAGCAGGCGAAGGTCGGAGGCCACCGGCGTCTGGAGCGCGAACAGGCGCAGGATCCGCTTCTCCGTTCGCAGGTAGTACTCGTCGATCACGTCGTCGCCGAGGATGACGCGGTCGGCGAGCGCAGGGGCGGTCTCCCGGATGCAGCGCATGGACTTCGCGAACAAGTCGCCGGCCGCGGCTCCCATCGATTGCACGTGCGCCTCGACCCGGCCCAGCTCCTCGTGGAAGCCGGTTCGCAGCTCGACCGCCTGCGGCGGCGCGATGCCGTCCTGATCCATCAGCCGAACCTGCCCGTGATGTAGGCCTCCGTCCGCGGGTCCGCGGGATTGGTGAAGATCCTCGCCGTCGCGTCGTATTCAACCAGGACGCCGGTCCGGCTGCCCGTCTCCTCCTCCACGTCGGCGGTCAGGAACGCCGTCTTGGAGCTGACCCGCGCCGCCTGCTGCATGTTGTGCGTCACGATCACGATCGTGTAGCGGGACCGCAGCTCTTGCATCAGCTCCTCGATGCGCGCGGTCGCGAGCGGGTCGAGCGCCGAGCACGGCTCGTCCATCAGGATCACGTCCGGCTGGACGGCGATCGCGCGGGCGATGCACAGGCGCTGCTGCTGGCCGCCCGACAGCGCGAGCGCGCTCGCCTTCAGGTCGCGGCGCACCTCGTCCCAGAGCGCCGCGCCCTTGAGGGCCTCCTCCACGCGCGCGTCGAGGTCGTCGGTCATGCCCGTGACGCGCAGCCCGAAGGCGACGTTGTCGTAGATCGACTTCGGGAAGGGGTTCGGCTTCTGGAAGACCATGCCGATGCGGCGGCGAACCTCCACCGGGTCGACGCCGTTGGCGTACAGATCGTGCTCGTGGTACAGCACCGAGCCCGACACGACGGCGCCGGGGATCAGGTCGTTCATTCGGTTGAGGCAGCGGATCAGGGTGGACTTCCCGCAGCCGCTCGGTCCGATCAGCGCCGTGATGTCGTTGCGGTCCACGTCGAGCGTGATGTCGCGTACGGCGACCACGCCGTCGTAGGACACGGCGACGTCCTTCAGCCGGAAGACCACGTCGTCGAGGGACGGCGAGGGAACCTCCTCGCGCGCGCTGGGTTCCGGCCTGTCCTGGTTCATGGTGGGGTCATCCGAGCGGGTGGCGATCCTGACCTGCGTGCCGCTCACGTTTACCACGTCCTCGTGTATCGGTTCCTGATCGCGATGGCGATGCCGTTCATGACGAGCAGGATGCCGAGGAGCACCACGATACCCGCGGCCGCGGTGATCTCGAAGTCCGGCTGCGGGCGGCGCACCCAGTTGAAGATCTGCACCGGCAGCACGGTGAACTGATCGAACACGCTGTTGGGGGCGAAGAAGACCGAGCCCAGCGCGCCCACCACGATCAAGGGCGCCGCTTCGCCGATCGCGCGCGACAGGGCCAGGATCACGCCGGTGACGATCCCGGGCACCGCCGCGGGAAGGACCTGCCGCTCGATCGTCTGCCACTGCGTCGCGCCCACCGCGAGCGCCGCCTCTCGGATCGAAGCCGGGACCGCGCGGATCGCCTCGCGGCTCGCGGTGATGACGACGGGCAGGACCAGCAGCCCGAGCGTGAGCCCGGCGGCGAGGATCGACTTGCGCAGCGCGAGCCCCTCGACGAACAGCCCGAGCCCGAGGAGCCCGTAGGTGATCGAGGGGACGCCGGCGAGGTTGGACACGTTGACTTCGATCCAGCGAGCCAGACGTCCCTTGCGCGCGTACTCCTCCAGGTAGATCGCGGCGCCGATCCCGATCGGGATCGTTGCGACCGCCGTGACGCCGATCACCCAGATCGTCCCCATGATCGCCGGGAAGGCGCCGGCGCGCGTCGGGAAGCGCGACGGCAACCCGGTGATGAAGTCGAGCGACAGCCGCGGGATGCCCTCCACGCCCACCTGGACGAGCAGCGCGGCGAGCGTCACGAGCCCGACGCCCACCGACGCCAGCAGCCAGCGCGAGAACCGTCGTTCGCGACGGACGCGATCGCGGTCCAGGGCCGCGAAGACGGCGTGCTCGCGCGTCGAGACGGCCATCAGTCGTAGGCCTCCCGGAACCGGCGGACGATGCGGTGGCTCAGGTAGTTGAGGACGAACGTCATCACGAACAGCGTCGAACCCAGAGCAAAGATCGTCTTGTACTCGATGGAGCCGATCGGGATCTCACCCGAAGCGAGCTGCACGATCGCGGCGGTCATCGTCTGCATGCCGTCGAGCGGGTTGAAGCTCAGCGCCGACTGCGCGCCCGATGCGATCGCGACGATCATCGTCTCGCCGATGGCGCGCGCGAACGCCAGGATGATCGACGCGGCGATCCCCGAGAGCGCCGCCGGCACGACCACGCGCAAGGACACGACACGGCGTCCCGCGCCGAGCCCGAAGGCCGCCTCCCGCAGACCGCGCGGTACCGCTCGCATGGCGTCCTCGCTCAGCGAGGCGATGGTCGGGATGATCATGATCCCCACGACGATGCCCGCCGAGAGCGCGTTCTGCCGCGAGACGCCGCCCGGGATGATGGTGCGAAGGACCACCTCGGTCACGAAGTTGATCGCGAAGAACCCGAGGACGATCGTCGGGATCCCCGCCAGGATCTCCAGGGTCGGCTTCAGGATGCGGCGGGCTCGCTCGGAGGCGTATTCGGACAGGTAGATCGCCGTCGCCAATCCGAGCGGGACCGCCACCAGGAGCCCGATCCCGGCGATCAGCAGGGTCCCGACGACCAAGGGAAGCACCCCGTATGACGACTGCGCGCCGAAGTCCGGCGCCCAATCGGTCCCGGTCAGGAAGCCGCCGATGTTGATCTCGCTGAAGAACTCGACGGCCCCTTCGCCGAGCGTGAAGATGATCCCGGCGGTGACCAGGATCGAAGTCGCCGCGCAGCCGAGCAAGACCGCGCGGATGACGGCTTCGCCAATGCGTCGACGCCCCTGGAGAAAGCCGGGGGCGCCGACGCCGGAATGAGCGGCGTTCAGGCCTTCAATCCGTTCCACGTGTCCACCGAAACCTGGAAGTCCTCATCGTCCATGGGGAAGTATCCCACGTCGCCGAGGATCGAGTTGACGGTGTCGAACAGGAAGTCGAAGAACGCCACGACCTCCGGCCGGTCCAGCGCCGCGTGGTTGACGTACACGAAGAGCGGCCGGGCGAGCGGGGTGTACGTGCCGTCGCGCACGGTCGTGTCGTTCGGCTCGACGCAACCGGCGCCGGCGTCGATCGAGACCGGCTTGACGATGCCGCCCGCGTTGGCCAAGTAGGAGTAGCCGAAGTACGCCATGCCGCCTCGTGAGTCGGCGACGTTGGCGACCGCCTGGTCGTCCTCCTCGCCGATGTTGCCGTAGTCGGTCCGTTGCGTGAGGTCGTCACCCACGTACTCCTCGATGATCACCTCGTTGAAGTAGTCGAAGGTTCCGGAGTCGCTTCCGGGACCCCACAGCTCGAGCTTGACGTCCGGGAAGCTCGGGTCGACGTCCTTCCACGAGTTCACCTTGCCCTTGGAGTCGGGGCTCCAGATGGCGGCAAGCTGCTCGGGCGTCAGGCATTCGGCCCAGGTGTTCTCCGGGTTGATCGCGACCACCATGCCGTCGATCGCGATCTGCAGCTCGGTGAATTCGACGCCGGCGTCCGCGCACAGCGGCGCCTCTTCGTCTTCCTTGATCGGACGCGACGCGTCGCTGAAGTCGGTGCCGTTCGCCTTGCAGAACGCCTCGAAGCCTCCCCCGGTGCCGGAGATCCCGACGTTGACGTTCACGCCCGGCTCGACCTGCTTGAACTCCTCCGCCAGGGCTTCCATGATCGGCCCCACGGTCGAGGAGCCGTCACCGCTGACCGTCCCGGTCAGGCCGGTGTTGCCGCCGTTGTTCGTCGTGCTGCACGCCGCCATCGTCAGGACGACGACGGCGAGGATCCCGCCGATGCGCTTCGACGTGCTTCCCATGACGCTTCCCCCAATCTCTCGACCCCGATCGGTCGAGCCCATCCAACCCGGCCGCGGCCGCCTCCGAGCCCCGGGCGGTGCACCTCGCGTGAACTCTCGGTGAAACCCTGGGCATCGACCCATACGCGGCGAACGGTAACGCCCTCGCCTCGGCTATGGTGGAACGGACGTGAACCAACCGTGAAATGAGGGTGGAGAATGTCGAAGGTTCTCCTGGTCGAAGACGACGCCACCATGGCCGACCTGGTGGCCTACAACCTGCGGCGCCAGGGCCTGGAGGTCGCGACCTGCGCCGACGGCGCGGAGGGGCTTCGCATGGCGAAGGACTACTCCTTCACGCTGGTGATGCTCGACCTCATGCTGCCGTCGGTGGACGGGCTCCAGATCGTGGACGAGCTGCGTCGCGTCCGGCCGGACGTCCCGATCCTGATGGTCACCGCCCGCTCGGAGGAGGAGACCAAGCTGCGAGGGTTCGCCGCCGGGGTCGACGACTACCTCACCAAGCCGTTCTCGATGGAGGAGCTGGTCGCCCGGGTGAAGGCGCTGCTGCGCCGCTCGCGCGTGGAGGCGATCCGCACCGAGACCCCGAAGGAGATCGTCTTCGGCGACCTTCGGCTCGCCACGCGCGACTTCCGCTGCTGGATCGGCGACGAGGAGTACGACCTTCGGCCGAAGGAGTTCTCGTTGCTCGTGACGCTCGCGGCCGAGCCGGGGCGGCTGTTCACCAGGGTAGAGCTGGCCGAGCGCGTGTGGGGCTACACGTTCCTCGGTGACACCCGCACGATCGACACGCACGTGAAGAACGTCCGGCGCAAGGTCGAGGCCGAGTCCGCCTACACCTACATCGACACGGTTCGCGGCGTCGGCTACCGCTTCCGCGTCCGCCCCAAGGTCGCGCGCGCGCGATGAAGCTCGGCCCGCGGGTCCTCGCCGCGAACGCCGTCACGGTCGCGGCGTGCCTCGTGCTGTGGGCCCTGACCAATCCGGCCGTGACGATCGTCGCGGCGGCGGCGCTCGTCGTCGCCGGCGCCGTGTGGGCGACGGTTTCCGCATCGTCGGCGACTCGCCGGTCGGTCGAGCTCGTCGTCGATCGCGAGCGCGGCCTGTCCGACGCGCGCGCGCGCGCGATCGGTCGCGAGGTCGAAGTTCGAGCGCAGATCCTCGACGCGATGACCGAAGCCGTCGTGCTGATCGATGGAGGCGTCGTCGCCTTCGCCAACCGCGCGGCGCACGACTTGCTCGGCGCGGAAGCGGGACGGCTGCCGCCGCCGCAGATCGCGGCGGCCGACGACGGCCCGTTCGAGTTCGAGGCGCACCACCCGACGTACCGCGAGGTGCGCGGCGTCCGGTCCCAGCTCCCCGCGCGGCGCGCGCTGATCGTCGCCCGCGACGTGACCGAAGCGAAGCGGCTCGACCGGATCCGGCACGACTTCGTCGCGAACGCCAGCCACGAGCTGAAGACGCCGGTCGCGGCGATCCTGGCCACCTCCGAGACGCTGCGCAACGCGATCGAGGAGGACCCGGAGGCGGCTCGGGCGTTCGTCGAGAACCTCGTGAAAGAGTCGGACCGGCTCGCGCGCCTGATCGCGGAGCTGCTCGACCTCGCGCGGCTCGACCAGCCGCAGGACCAGGCGCACCCGACCGACGTCTCCGCCGTGGTGCGCGAGGTCGTCGCGGACATGGAGCCGTCCGCGCGCGACGTCGGCCTCGCGCTCGAGACGCGCGTCTCCGGCGGGCTTCGCGTGCTCGGCCGGCCCCAGGACCTGTCGCTGCTCGCGCGGAACCTGCTCGACAACGCGATCGCCTACACGCCGCGCGGCGGCCGGATCGTGGTGGCGCTCGACAGTGACGGGCCCGACGCGGTGCTCACGGTCGCCGACACCGGCATCGGCATCCCCAGCAAGGACATTCCGCGAATCTTCGAGCGCTTCTACCGCGTGGACCGGGCGCGATCGCGCGAGACCGGGGGCACGGGCCTGGGCCTGAGCATCGTCCGGCACATCGTGGAGAGCCACGGCGGCCGCGTCGAAGCGCAGAGCGAGCTGGGCGCGGGAACGACCTTCACCGTCCGCCTCCCGCTGGCCTGACGACAGATCCGCCCACGCGAGAGGCGTCGGCGCGCAACGTTCTCCTGCCGTTCATCGTCCGTTCGCACGGCGCATGCATTCGGGAAAAGTCGGCTTCGTACTCTCCGCCACGCATGGTGAGGATTCGCCCAAAAAGGGCGACACCAGACCAAGGGAGGGAACCCATGGGCAGCAGAAAGGTGGTCGCCGTCGCGGTCGTCGCGGCGATTGGCCTCTCGGCGGGCCTCGTCCACGCCGAGCCGACGGTCGGGTCGCCACTGGTGGGCGAGTACTGCAGCGCCGGTTCGTCGATCAGCGGCACGGGCGCGTCGTTCGCCAAGAACGCGCACAACAACGTCTTCATCCCCGCCTACGACGGGGACTGTGGCGAGGGAGCGGTGTCCTACAGCTCGACGGGTTCGGGCGCGGGCAAGCTCGCGACCCGCAACCGCACGCACGCCTTCGGTGGGTCCGACGAGCCGCTGGACGCGACCGAAGTCGCTATCGACTCCGGAGACACCGGCGATCCGAACGCGCCCAACCCCGGCGGGCGTGTGTCGCCGCTCCACCACATCCCGATCGCGCTCGGCGCCGTGACGGTGTCCTATAACCTCGCGATCTGCGGCATCACCGGTCAGGAGGCGATCAGCCTTCGCTCACCGATGATCGCCGGGATCTTCTCCGGCGCGATAACGAAGTGGAACGACCCGCTGCTCACGCTCGAGAACCCGAACCTGGCGAACTGCAACCGCAGCATCACGCTCGTGGTGCGCGCGGACGGATCGGGGACGACCTACGCCTTCAAGGACTACCTGTCCAAGCGCAACCCGCTCTTCCAGGCGTACAAGTCCAACGACTTCAACACGGCGTGGCCGGCTGAGGACCTCGGTCTCAACACGCCCGTGCGGGGTCCCGGAAACGGCGGCGTCGCGGACGGCGTCAAGAACAACGACGCTTCGATCGGCTACGTCGAGCTGTCCACCGCGAAGAGCAAGGGCCTGAAATGGGCGCTCGTCGACGGCGCGACCGGCGTGTTCAACGCGCCGGATGACGGCCGCTCGGCGAACTGCGAGCTGGCCGCGACCGGCGCGACCCATCCGCCGTCCACGCTCTCGCCCGGCTGGGACGCCGTCTCCATCACCGACACGCCGAACCCGCTGGCCTACGCGATCTGCACCTTCACCTACGCCCTGGTCTACAACGACCTGGCGACGGCCTTCGGCGGCGCGATGAGCCGTGCGCAGGCGCAGACGCTGGTCGACTACATGAACCGCGCGCTCGAACCCGACGTGCAGGACGCGCTCGCCGATCACGGCTACGCGCCGCTGCCCGCGTCCCTGCAGGCGGTCGCGCAAGCCGGCATGGCCAGCGTCGCCTACGTCTAGGTGCACACCGGCCTCACCGCAGGGCTGCCCGAGGAGCGACTCGCTCCTCGGGCAGCCCGCAAGCGGGCCCGCGCTCGCGCGGCGGCGATCGCGGGCTGCGCGCTGCTCGTGCTGGCGGGCAACGCCTCGGCGGCGGCTCCCCCCGCTGATCCGGTGGGCGCGCGGCTCGGCCTTCAGCCCGGCGGCCCTCGCATGCAGCCGGTCAACACGCCCGCGGCCGTCGCGCGAGTGGCGGTCGTGCCCGGATCTCCCGCCAGCGAGGCGTGGGCGATCGGTTTCACGCACGCGCCGGGCAAGGGCTACGGACGCGCGACGGCCGTGGGTCAGACGGTGTTCCTGCGATACACGAACGCGACCGGTTGGATCCTGCACGGCCCGCCGGTCAACGCGAGCGGCAACCCGGTCAACGAACCACTGTCCAGCCTCGCGCTCGTTTCGACCGGCGAGGGGTGGGCCGTCGGCTCCCAAGGCGCGCTGTACCACCGCCTTCCGGGTGGGCGATGGGTGCTTCAGCCGCAGCGCCTGACCACCAACGCGCTCTTTCGCGTCGCGCTCGCCGAACGTCCCGACGGGATCTACGGATACGCGGTCGGAGCGAACCTGACCATTCTTCGGCTCGCGCCCCAGGGCTGGACGCGCGACCAGGCGACGAGCCAGGTTCCCACGCCGGGCAACAACCTGCCGGACCTGGTGTCCGTCGCGATGTCCTCCCCGAGCGACGCGTGGGCCGTGTCCGGCATCAACTCCAACCAGCTCTGGATCCTTCACCGCACCGAAGGCGGGTGGGAACGTGTGCTGACCGGACGGACGATCTTCGACTCACCGCCCGCGCCCGTGTCGGGCCAGGGGGGCACAACGGTCAACCAGTTCGCGCGCGGCGCGGGCGTCGCGACGGACGGCGCCCGGGTGTGGATCAGCGGGAGCATGCAGCCGATCGACGCCACCCGGCCGACCGGCGACGCCTCGACCGCCGATCGTTCGCGCCCCTTCGTCGTACGCCTGAGCGACGGCGGGAGCCGGATCACGTCCTACTGCCCGCCGCTCTACCAGTTGTCGTCCTCGGGCGTCGAGTCGACCATCGACGTGTGTGACCGGCGATTCCCGTTCGCGACCGGGTCGCTGTTCGGCCTCGCGGCGACCGGCGGCGAGGTCTTCGCCGGCGGCTTCGGCCTGTTCCACTACGCCGGCGGACGCTGGACGCGCGAGCCGAACACCGCCGGGTACGTCGCCTCGCTCGCGTTCTCCTCACGGGAAGAAGGATGGGCCGCGTCGCCCGGCAACGTGTTCAGCGGCTCCGGCACCGCTTCCAGCACGAGCATCACGCTCGGCCACTGGACCACCAGGCCGCAGACGCCCGCGATTCGGCGCTGGCCCCATGCGGACACGCGCATGCTCGAAGCCGTCGCGGCGGCGCCCGGCGGCCCGGGCGCGACCGCCGTCGGCCGGGACGGAGCCATCGTCTCGCTCACCGCCGACGCCGGATGGGAAGTGCAGGACTCGCCGACGGAGGCGTCGCTTCACGCGATCGCCTGGCCCGAAGCGGATCGCGCGTTCGCGGTCGGAGAGGACGGCGCCATCGCGGTCTGGGACGGCAGGCGATGGCGGCTTCACGCAGACTCCGGCTTGGTGGACGAGCCGCTTTACGGCGTCGCGGTTGCCGGCGATCGCGGGGTCGCGGTCGGCAAGGGCGGCACGATCCTTCGGTACGACGACGGACGCTGGCGGCGCGACCCCGCCTCGGGCGCGCTGGCAACCGGACGCCTCAACGCCGTCGCGAAGGCAGGCGGCGCGTTCGTGATCGCGGGCGACAAGGGAACGATCCTGGTGGACGAGGGCGCGGGCTGGCGCGCAATCACTTTCTTGCGGGACAAGCTGGCGTTCGGCCAGGACTCCGCGCAACCGAACCTGCTCACCGTCGCCGGACTCCCCGACGGGACTGCCCTCATCGGCGGCGAGGTCGGAACGTTCGTCGAGCGCTCGCCCGCGGGCGCCTTCCGACTCGCCCGCTTGCCCTCCCTTGAGGGCACCGTCTACGCGCTCGCGGCGCGCCGCGATGCACGCGGCGCGCTTCGCGTCGTCGCCTCGGTAGGCACCGCCTCCTCGCGCTACGCGGGATCGTCCTTCCTGGCGCAGGGCCACGGCTGGCTGTTCGCGAACGACGGCCGGCATTGGCGCGACGTGTCGCTGGGCCGGGCGGCGGCGAGCACGCCGGACCTCGATGCGCCGGCCCTGCGCGACGCGAGCTACGGCCTTGCGCTCGACGCTGGCGGCGACCGGGGCTGGGCGGTCGGCGGCTTCCCGCGCGAAGTCTTCGACGAGGACGGGCACCTCCGCTCGACCGAGACGTCATCGATCTGGCGGCTCGACTTGGGTGGACCGCCCGCGGGCGCGCCCACGCAGACGGCTGGGGTCCCGCCTGCGAGCCCCGGCCTCACCTTCGCGTTCCTCGCCGACACGGCGTGCGCGACGGGGTTGTGCTCGGCGGTGCTCGGGTCGGGGTCGCGAGGCGACGTGATCGCGACAGAGGCGCTGCGCGCGATCGACGCGCTCGGGCGGCGCGGAATCGTTCGCTTCGCGCTGCACGGCGGCGACCTTCGTCGCAACGGCTTCCCCGACGAGCTGCTGCCGGTGCGCACGCTGCTCGACGACGTGAGCGTGCCGGTCTTCGGCGTCATCGGCGACAAGGATCTCTTCGCGGGCCTCGGACCGTCGGTGGGCGAACAGGAAGGCGGCCTGCTCCCATCCAACGGCTACTACGTCCGGACGCTGGCCGACCGGCCCGGCCCGTGGGGCGAGGGGCCGCTGCCCGACGGGTTCGACGAGGTGCGCGTCCCCGGCCAGCAGGCGGCGCGAGCCGGGGCGCGCACCCACTACGCGTTCGACGTGCGCTCGCCGGCCGGGCGAGTCCGGATCGTGGTGCTGGACACGTCGGTGACGCCGCTCGCCTCCAACGTCGAGGGCCAGAACCCGCAGGAGGAGCAGACCGCGTGGCTCCAAGCGGTCCTTGCCGACGCGCGGACCGCGGGGATCCCGTCCGTCGTCGCCATGCACCAGCCGCTCGTGTTGCCGGTCAGCACTGCAGCCGACGCGTCCGTGCTCACCGGGATCCTCACCGGGAGCGGCGCTTCGCTGGCGCTCGCCGGGCACCGGCGCTCGAACGAGGTCGTCTTCACGCCCGACGAGCAGTCGCCCGACCGCCTTCCGGTCGGCATCTTCGGCGGAGGTGGCACGCCGCTGCAGCGCGAGTCCGACCCGAACCGAGGCGCCTACCACGCCTGGCAGCTCGTCACGATCGACCCGGACCCGGTCGCGCGAACGCTCACCGGGCGGGCGCCGGCGACGATCCTTTCCATCCCGGTCCTGGAGTCGGTCGCGCTGGATGCGCGGGACGGGCGCGCAGTCGTCGCGGGAGGCACGCTTCGCTTCGCGGGGCTCGGACGCATCCCCGACGTGGGCGGGCCGCACGCGCTCGGTCGCGCGCCCGACCAGGAGCAGGGTCGCGCGACCTACCTGGCCTTCCCGCAAGGGGACCGCTGCGGCCTGCTGCAGGATCCCGTGCGCGATGGCTGCCTCGGCCGGGACGTATTGCCGCCGTGGTATCGCTTCACGACCGAGGACCGCGGGATCGCGGCTTTCGTGCGACCCGACCCTGCGAACCCGCGCGCGCCCTACCGCGACGCCGAGGGCAACCTGGAGCTGGACGAGCACGGCGGCCTGTTGTGCGCGTTCCGCCCGGGCACGACCTCGGTCGTGCTGGAGGCCGGCGTCGTGGGCGCGCGCGTTCCCATCGTCGTCGGGGGCGGGAGCGGTCCGTGCATCCCCGGCACGTTCGCGCTCCCGCTGGAGCAGCCTCCGCCGGGCGAGCCGGCCCTCGACGAGCCCGCGTCGCTGGACGACGAGCCGTTCCTCACCACCCGTTCGCGGATCCCGGACCCGGCGGCGGTGGCTGGGATCGCGCTGCCGATCATCAACACCGCGCCCGCGCCCCCCGCCGGCGGCGGCGGGCAGAGGCAGCAGAAGCACGAGGCCGTCTCCGAACGCGCCGACGCCACAGCGCTGCCCGTCCGGAACCGCTCGGCCTCGCCCGCCCCGATCGCAGCCGTGTTGATCCTGGGCGCCTTCGCGCTCGCGCTCGGCGCGACCGGCACGAGGCGACCGATTGCTCGTCCGTCAGCCGCCGGCGTCCCCACCGGTCAAGCCCCGAGGAGGCAACGATGAAGCTCGCAACAGTCGTGGCACGGTACGGTCGCGTCGCCGCGGACCGGTCAGTTCCGTTCCTCAAGGACGCGGGCGGCGCGCTTGTCCGACGCATCCGCGCGATCAAGCCGCTCACCGCGTCACTCGGCCTGCTCGTCGTGGTGCTGTTCGCGATCTACCTTGCGCTGCTCGCGGCGATCCGGCCGGTCGAGATCGGCTTCGAGTCTTCCGTGGACGCGCTGCGCGAGCACATCGCGAACGGGCGCGTCGTCAATGCCACGTTCTACGACGAGGACGCCCGCGTCATGGTCATGCGCGACGACGCGTTGCGCTTCTGGACCGCCTACCCGCGCTCGGACGCGCAGACGGCCGAGCTGATGGACTCGCTGCTGGAATCCGGCGCCCGCGTCCTCGTCGATCAGCAGACCGGGAAGGCGCAGACACGATTCGTCGCGCAGTTCCTCATGCCGCTGATAATCCTCGCCTCGCTCTTCGGCCTGTTCTTCATGTTGATGGCCGGCAAGGGCGGTGTGGCGGAGTTCGCCAACTTCTCGCGCCTCGCAGGACGGCGCAAGGACGGCGCCGGCGATCAGATCACGTTCGCCGACGTCGCCGCCGCCAAGGAAGCCAAGATCGAGCTGCAAGAGGTCGTCGATTACCTCGGCGATCCCACCCGCTTCGCCGCGCTCGGCGCGCTCGCTCCGAAGGGAGTCCTGCTGGCCGGTCCGCCGGGCACCGGCAAGACGCTGCTCGCCCGGGCGGTCGCCGGCGAGGCCGGCGTGCCGTTCTTCTCCCTGTCCGGCTCGGAATTCGTCGAATCGCTCGTCGGCGTTGGCGCGGCGCGCGTCCGCGACCTGTTCCGTCAGGCGCGCGAAGCGGCCCCCGCGATCGTCTTCATCGACGAGCTGGACGCCGCGGGACGGCAGCGCGGGGCCGGCATGGGCCAGGGCAACGACGAACGCGAGCAGACCCTGAACCAGATGCTCGTCGAGATGGACGGCTTCTCGGTGACCTCCGGCGTCGTGATCCTCGGCGCGACCAACCGGCCCGACATCCTGGATCCCGCGCTGCTGCGCCCGGGGCGCTTCGACCGGCAGGTCGTCGTGGACGCGCCGGACATCGACGGGCGGACCGAGATTCTTCAGCTGCACGCGCGCCGGCGGCCGCTCGGCGAGGAGGTGGACCTTCACCGAGTCGCCAAGCAGTGCCCCGGTTTCACCGGCGCGGACCTCGCCAACCTGGTGAACGAAGCGTCGCTGCTCGCCGTGCGCGCGCGACGGACCGCGATCGCGCAGGCCGACCTCGAGGAAGCCATCGACCGCGTCGTTGCCGGGCCGGAGCGGCGCAGCCACGTGCTCACCGCGGAGGAGCGACGCATCGTCGCCTACCACGAGGCGGGCCACGCGGTGACCGCGGCGGCGATCGGGATGTCGACCGGCGTGCAGAAGCTCTCGATCATTGCGCGCGGCCGCTCGCTCGGCCACACGACCACCTACGCGATCAGCGACCGCCTGGTCCTGGCGCGCTCGGATCTGCACCGCCGGCTCGTCACGACGCTCGGCGGCGTCGCCGTCGAGCAGCTCGTCTTCGGCGAGGTGACGACCTCCTCCCAAGGAGACCTCCGCTCGGCAAGCGACCTCGCGCGCTCGATGGTCGCCACGTACGGCATGGGCAAGGCGCTCGGACGCGTCGCGGTCGCGAAGGCCGCCGGCGAGGTCTTCCTCGGCCGCGACTTCACGCAGATGCAGCAGGTGTCGCCGGCGACGCTCGAAGCGGTCGACGGAGAGATCCGCGAGCTGCTCGAGCAGGCCGAGCACGCGGCGGCCGAGGCCCTGCGCGCCAACCGCGCGCGTGTGGAGGAGATCGCGGCGCTGCTGCTCGAGCATGAGACCCTGTCGGGCGTGCCGCTGGAGGACATCCTCGGCCGCGTCAAGCCGGCGAAGACGCCCGCCCACGCCCTGCCCCGCAGTCGCGCCCGCCGCCGCGCCACCGAACGCGTCGTCCTTCCCTGAGTCGCCCTCGTCCGGTTCCGCGCGTTCTTGACCCCCGAGCGCTCTCGGGGAGCCTCACCGGACGCGAGCACCCGAGGAGAGGGTGATTATGTCTAGCGCACTTGACAGCTCACGTCCGCCGGGCCGAAGATGACCGGGCGCGAGGTGCTCCGGGTGCTTGCCCGTCGCGGCTGCGAGATCGTTCGGCGCCGCGGCTCCCACGTGCGAGTCAGGTACGCCGGCTGCACGACCACGTTCCCGTCCACGCGGGTCAGGACCTTCCGCCCGGCACGCTTCGCGCGATCGAGCGCGACATGGAGCCCTGTCTGGGAAGAGGATGGTTGCGGGTGCGATGAGCGAATATCGCGTGGTGATCGAGCTGGACGAGACTGGCGCGTGGATCGCACGCATCCCGAGCATCCGCGGATGCCACACGTACGGGCGGACGCTCGGCGCGGCGAAGCGCCGCATCCGCGAGGCGTTGGGACTGTGGATCGCAAGGCCCGAGCGCGCCACGCTGACGTTCGACGTCCGGCTCCCTCGCGATCTTCGATCGGCGATCCAGCCCGTCGAGCGCGCCCGTCAGCGGGCCGAGCGCGCGGGCCGCGACACCAAGCTAGCGCTCGCCCACGCGGCGCGGCGGCTCACCGACGCCGGACTGTCGCTGCGCGATGCCGGCGACCTCCTCGGGCTCAGTCACCAGCGGGTGGCGCAGATCCTGGACGAGGCGGTCTAGGGGCGATCGGGCGGGGCGATCTTGTAACCGAGGCCCCGCACGGTGACGAGCAGCTCGGGCCGGCGGGGATCGCGTTCGAGCTTCTGGCGCAGGCGCTTGACGTGGACGTCGAGGGTGCGGGTGTCCCCGAAGTAGTCGGGTCCCCAGATATCGGCGATGAGCATATCGCGCGTGCACAGCCGGCCGGCCCGCCGCATCAACGTCGCCAGCAAGTCGAACTCCTTCGGGGGGAGCGACAGCTCGTCGCCGTCGAGCCATGCCTCGTGGCGGTCGGGATCAAGGACCAGCCGGCCCACCGTCAGGACGGGGTCGGACTGCTCGGCCGGCGGCGCCGGTTGCGCGCGACGCAGCACGCTGCGCACGCGCGCGACCAGCTCGCGTGTGCTGAAGGGCTTGGTCAGGTAGTCGTCCGCCCCAAGCTCCAGGCCCACCACGCGATCAAGCTCGGAGGTCTTGGCGCTGACGATGACGATCGGCGTCCGGCCGTGCGCGCGGATCATGCGGCACAGGTCCTCGCCGGAGATGCCCGGCAGCATCAGGTCCAGGACCACCAGGCCCGGCCGCTCCTCCCGGAAGCGCCGGGCCGCATCCGTGCCGTCGGCGGCAACCGAGCACGGGAAGCCCTCGCGTTCGAGGCCGTATCGCATCACGTCGGCGAGCGCGGGCTCGTCCTCCACGATGAGGACGCGAGTCGGGGCGATGTTCACCACCGCGAGCGTAGGACGGCGCGAGGCGGCCGTTCGGCTCCCGTTGTGAAGCCTCCGTGAACGCTTCGTGAGAAGTTGCGCGGGCGGTCGTCGCCGAAGGTTCACGCTCCGTTCAGGTGGTCGCAGCGGCCCGTCCACGAAGCCGGGGTATCGTCGGCTCGCGTTCGGGAGCCCCGTCCGCCACCGGGGGTGACCTGCTTCCCTGGGCCACGCCCGGTGCGTCGCCGCCGTCGCCACCGTTGCTACGCTCGCGCGCGCGATGAACCCGATGCGGATCGCCACCGCCGACGACGTCGAGGTCGTCGCCGCGCTCCGCTCGCACGCCTTCAACGTGCACGGCGCGTCCCTCGAACGGGCCAAGGCCGAGTTCGACCCGGCCATGAACCGCGTGCTGGAGGACGGCGGTCGGGTCCGGGCGACGCTTCGCATCTGGGCGATCGGACACTGGTTCGGCGGCCGGGTCGTGCCCAGCGCAGGAATCGCGGGCGTCGCGGTCGCCGCGGAGGCGCGCGGCAAGGGCCTTGGCTCGCAGATCCTCGTCGAGACCCTGGCCGAGCAGCGCGCCGCCGGCATCCCGATCTCCTCGCTGTATCCCGCGACGGCGTACATGTACCGCCAAGCCGGCTACGGCTACGGAGGTACACGCCACACCTGGACGACCTCACTCGGGCACCTGCCGAGCGCACGCGACGTCGACGTCGAGCCGTTCGACTCGGCCGCCGTCGTTTCGCGCGCGTACGAGCGCTTCGCGGCGGCGAACAACGGGTTGCTCGCGCGCGACGAGCAGTGGTGGGCCGAGCGAGTCCTGCAAACGTGGGACGACAGCCCGAACTACCGCTACCTCGTTCGCGAAGCGGGCGAGGTGACCGGCTACATCGTCTACTCGCTCGTCCGGCAGACCGACGACTGGCGGAGCCTGATCAGCGCGCGCGACTTCGTGTGGCTGACGCCGGGCGCCGGCCGGGCGCTGCTGAGCCTCGGCTCGCTGCACCGATCGACTGCCTCGCGAATGAACTGGATCGGGGGCGCGACCGAGCCGCTCGCCAACCTGCTGCGCGAGGACCGCATCGAGGACAAGGGCGCCTTCCGCTGGATGCTGCGGCTGCTCGACGTGCCGGCGGCCGTGGAGGCGCGCGGCTACAACCCGCTGCTCGAAACCGGCGTCACGATCGGCGTGCGCGATCGGCTCTTCGCCGACAACGCCGGGCCCTGGCGGGTCGAGGTCTCCGGCGGGCGAGCCAAGGTCGCGCCGGCGGGGCGCGCCGAGGCCGAGGCCGACGTGGAAGCCTGGGCTTCGATCTGGTCGGGACACCTCTCGCCCGCGGACGCGGTGCGCACGGGCGTCTTGACCGCCGGTGACGACGCGCTGCGCGCGCTCGAGCTGATCTTCGCCGGCCCGCCGCCCTGGCTGGGCGACTTCTTCTAGGCCAGGCCTTCGGCGACGAGCAGCTCGGCGATCTGCACGGCGTTGAGGGCCGCGCCCTTGCGCAGGTTGTCGCAAGCCGAGAAGAAGCCGAGCGCGCCCGGGTGATCGGGATCGTTGCGGATGCGGCCCACGATCGCCTTGTCGCCGCCGGCGGCGTCCAGCGGCGTGGGGTAGCGGCCGGCGGGGCCGTCGTCTTCGACGGCGACGCCGGGCGCGGAGGCGAGCGCGGCGCGCGCCTCTGCGGCGTCGATCGGGCGGTCGAACTCCACCCATGCGCTCACGCCGTGACCCACGACGGTCGGCACGCGCACGGCCGTGGTGAAGATGTCGATGCGCGCGTCGAGGATCTTGTTGACCTCCTCGTGCACGCGCCGTTCCTCGCTCGTCCGGCCGAGGTCGTCGAAGCCGCCCACGCGCGGGATCACGTTGAACGCGATCGGGTGCGTGAACGCGCGTCCGGCGGGAACGTCCACGGCGCCGTTCGCAACCGCGTCACGCTCGGGCAGCAGCTTTTCGAGCTGCTCGTAGAGGTCCTCGACGCCGGCGACGCCGGCGCCGGACACCGACTGGTAGCTCGAGGCGATGACGCGGCGCGCGCCGGCCGCCCGGTGCAGCGGCGCGAGCGGCATCAGCAGCGTGACCATCGTGCAGTTGGGGTTGGCGAGGATCCCGGAGTGCGTGCGTGCGGCGGGCGCGTTCACCTCCGGCACGACGAGCGGCACGTCGGGCTTCATGCGAAAGGCCGACGAGTTGTCGACGTGGACGGCGCGCGTCCTAACCTTGGGCACCCATTCGCTCGCCACCTCGTCGGGCGTGTCCCACAAGACCAGGTCGAGCCCTTCGAACGCGCGCTCGGAGATCACGGTCACCGGGATTGCCTCGCCCAGGAAGCTCACCGACTTGCCGGCGCTGCGCTCGCTGGCGATCGGCCGTAGCGCGTCGAGCGGGAAGTCCCGCTCCTCCAGGATCCGCAGCACGTTGCGCCCGACCGCGCCCGTGGCGCCGACGACCCCCACGTTCTTACCCATGGCCCGCGATTATCGCAGGTTCGACCCGAGCCTCCCGGACTATACGCATGCTACTGTATGTGTATGTTATCGGAGCGGCTGCAGATACTGATCGACCCGGGGCGGCGGGCGCGGCTCGAAGCGGAGGCACGACGGCGAGGGGTGTCCGTCGCCTCGCTGATTCGTGAGGCCATCGATCGAACGTTCCCCGCCACGACGCAGGAGCGACTGCGGGCATGGGAGCGGATCGCCGCCGCCGAGGCCATGCCCGTGCCCCATGAGGGCGAGCTGCGCGCGGAGATCGACGCCATTCGGAGCAGGCGCGCGTGATCGTCGTCGACACGACGATCCTGGTCTACGCGCTGGGGACCGATCATCCCCTACGCGGTCCGTGCCGCGCCGTAATGCGGCTCGCGGGCTCGGGCGAGCTAGAGGTGCGCTCGACGGTCGAGGTCGTTCAGGAGTTCGCCCACGTCCGTGCGCGCCGGCAGGGCCGCAAGGAGGCGGCGGCGCGAGCACGGGACTATGCACGGCTGCTGTCGCCGCTCATCCGCCCGGGTGAGGACGAACTATTCGCCGGCATGGAACTGTTCGCAGGCGAGGATGGGCTCGGCGCGTTCGACGCCGTGCTCGCGGCGACGGCTCGAGCGCGAGGCGCGACGCTGCTGTCCGCAGACCGAGGATTCGCCGGCATCGAAGACCTTCGGTATGTCGATCCGACGACGCCGGACCTCGAGCGGCACCTGGCGGATTCGAGCTGAGCTATGCGGGGTGCTCTTCGCGCGCGCCGGCTTCGTCCGGCAGCGCGAAGCGCTCGTGCACGGCGGTGACGGCGCGCGCGGTGTCTTCCTCGCGGACGACGCAACTGATGCGGATCGTCGAAGTCGAGATCATCTCGATGTTCACGCCCGCGTCGGAGAGCGCGGCGAACATGTCCGCGGCGACGCCCGGATGCGACTTCATGCCGGCGCCGATCAGCGAGACCTTCGCGATCGCCTCGTCGTACTCGACGCCGGCCGCGCCGACCTCCTCGACCACCGGCCCGAGCGTGGCCTTCGTGTCGGCGATCTGGTCCCGCGGGACCGTGAAGGAGATGTCGGTCACGCCCGCCGTCGACACGTTCTGCACGATCATGTCGACGTTGATCCCGGCGGCGGCCACGGTGCCGAACAGCCGAGCCGCGACGCCCGGCTTGTCGGGCACGCCGTGGACGGTGACCTTGGCCTCGGACGTGTCGTGGGTCACGCCCGAGATGATCGCCTTCTCCATCCGCTCGTCTTCCTCCCTGATGAACGTGCCCGAACCGTCGCCGAAGCTGGACGCGACACGGATCAGCACGCCGTAGTTTCGAGCGTACTCGACCGAGCGCGCGGCCAGAACGCGCGCGCCGCTCGCGGCCATCTCCAGCATCTCCTCGTAGGACACCGCGTGCAGCAAGCGCGCGGCCGGCACGATGCGCGGGTCCGCGGTGTAGACGCCGTCGACATCGGTAAAGATCTCGCACAGCTCGGCGCCGAGCGCCGCGGCGATGGCGACCGCGGTCGTGTCGGAAGCCCCGCGCCCCATGGTCGTGACGTCGAGCGTGTCGTCGCTCACGCCCTGGAACCCCGCCACGATCACGACCTTGCCCTGGTCGAGTCCTTCCCGCAGCCGCCGCGAGCGGATCTCCTTGATCTTTGCTCGCCCGTGATCCGCGGTCGTGATGATCCCGGCTTGCGAGCCGGTGAAGGACACGGCTTCCTCACCCAGCTCGTGGATCGCCATCGCCAGCAGCGCCATCGAGATGCGCTCGCCCGCGGTCAGCAGCATGTCCAGCTCGCGGCCTTGGGGCATGGAGGTGATCCGGCTCGCCAGCTCGATCAGCTCGTCGGTGGTGCTCCCCATCGCGCTGACGACGACCAGCACGTCGCGCCCGCCCCGCTTGGTCTCGACCACGCGGCGCGCGACGCTCTTGATGCGCTCGGCGTCGCCGACGGAGGTCCCGCCGTATTTCTGCACGACGAGCGCGCTCACGGCTCGGCCCTCGCCGGCAGGTCGAAGAAGAGCCTGCGCGCCAGCGTGCGCGCGGCGGGAGCGCCCGCCGCTCGCTCGGCGCCGTAGCCGTCGAGCCGCCGCAACGCGATCACCACCGCGATCGCGCCCGCCATCGCCACGAGCGCGCCGTCGTAGCCGAACAGCCACGCGAGCACCGGCAGCAGGACGAACCCGATGCTGGTGCCCTGGCCGCCGCGGCGCGCGATGGTACCGCCGAGCGCGATCACGCCCGTACCCACCATCGCGCGGGGGATCAGCGCGAGCGCGACGCCGGCCGCCGCCGACAGTCCGCGTCCCGCGGTGTGGCGAAGGTAGGGCGGGAACGAGTGTCCCAGCACCGCAGCCGTTCCCATGAATGCCAGCGTGCCGGATCCCGCGCCGGCGATCGAGGCGGCCAGCGCCGGAGCGAACCCCTTGACCACATCCAGCACGATGGCGACGACGCCTGCCGTTCGCCCCGCGTGCCAGAGCAGGTAATGGGCGTCCCCCTGCGACTCGGCGCGGCGCATCCGGGCGACCGCGTCGTGATGCCCCGACAGACGCGCGACGATCCATGCGCTCGGGATGGTCCCGGCGGCATAGGCAAGCGCGATCCACCCGAGCGTCCGCATGCCGCCATTCCATCACACGCGCCGAGGTCGCGGCATCCGGCGACGGTGCCGGTACCCTCGAAGCGGTGAGAGGGGAACATCACGCCGCTGCGGCGGGCGGGCTCGGCGGGTCGCTCGCCGGCTTCGGAGAGATCCTGCGCATTCGTGACTTCCGCCTGCTGTTCGTCGGTCAAGCCGCGTCGGCGCTCGGCGACTGGGTGGGCACGCTCGCCTTCATCGCGGCCGCCGACCACCTCGCGCCCGACCGCCCCGCGGCCGTCGCGGTCGTGCTCATCCTGCGGCTGCTCCCGTCCTTCTTCGCCACGCCCATCGGCGGCGTGCTCTCGGACCGATGGGATCGCAAACGCCTGATGGTCGCGAGCGACCTCATCCGCTTCGGCATCATCGCGCTGGTGCCGTTCGTGCCGAAGCTCGGCGTGCTGTACGCGCTGGCCTTCGGACAGGAGATCTTCTCGCTGTTCTTCCTGCCCGCGCGCGACGCGAGCCTGCCGAACCTCGTGCCGAAGGAACGCCTGGAGCCCGCGAACGCGCTCATCATGGGCTCGTCGTTCGGCGCGATCCCTCTCTCGGGGCCGATCTTCGCGCTGCTCGCGCTTGCGGGCGCGCACTTCCCGTCGTCGCTGCCGGGGGCCTTCGTCTTCCACGAGCGTCCGTGGGCCTTCGCGTTCGCGTTCGACGCGCTGACCTTCCTGGTCTCGGCATGGCTGATCCAGCGGATGACGCTGCCCGACCGCGAGCCGGACGGACAGGAGACGCCGCCAATGCTCGACGCCGCCAGGCAGGGCGCGCGCTACGTGATGGAACGCCCGCTCTTGCGCGGCCTGGCGGCGGCGGTGTCGTTCGGGATGCTGGGCGGCGGAGTGCTCTTCGCGCTGGGCATCGGCTACGTCCACGACACGCTCGGAGGCGGCAACGTCGAGTTCGGCTGGCTGATGGGGCTCTTCGGCGCGGGGATGGTCCTCGGCTTCGTCATCTCGCAGGCCGTGCGACACAGCGTGATCGGCTCGGTGCGCGCGTCGCTGCTCGCCATGGGCGCGATCCTGGCTTTCATGGCCGTTTTCGCAACGCTGTGGATCGCCTACCTGACCGCCGTCGGGTTCGGCGCGGCGTTCTCGGTCAGCCTGATCGTAGCGATGAGTGCCGTGCAGGCTCACGCCGCCGACGCATTCCGCGGACGCGTGATGGGGTTCGTGCACATGCTCGTCCGCGGGGCGCTGTCGGTCGGCGCATTGGTGTCGGCGGGCGTCGCGTCATTGGTGGGCGAGCGCGGGCTCGGCTTCGCCGGCGCGGATCTCGACAAGAACCAGTTCGCGCTGCTCGTCGCCGGAGGCCTGATCGGCGCCGGCTCCGTCAGCGTCCGCCGTGCGGGCGCCGGTGTGGCTGAGGCTGCTAATCCGCAAGAGGCGGGCTAGCGCGGTCGGCCGGAACAAGTACCGCTGCTAGTATCCCGGACACAATTCACCAAGGGGGAGCCATGCGTCGCAGGATTGTTCTCGTTCTCGCCAGCACGCTTTCGTTGATCGCCCTTCCGGCTCAACACGCAGTCGCCGACGACCCGATCCCGATAGGGCCATGTGCCCTGGATGATTTCTCACAAGACGGCGCAAACTGGAATTGGAACGGGCACATCGGTCCAGAGAACGAAGATCTCAAGTGCACGGCCGACGTCAAATACCGCTTGGAGTTCAAAGTCATCAAGGCGGCCGGCCTTTTTACCAACTGGACTGACTACAAGGTTCGTCAGAACCCGAGCGACGGCGGGTTCAGCAGTAGTTTCGGCAAAGAGATACCCGAGTGGGATCCTCTCATCATCGTGGAGGAGGAAGGCATCTTTAAGGGGCGGATCTCGATCGAACTCAAGTATCGAGACGGAACAACTACTCCCGTCTTGTATGAGGAATTCGGCCCGCTCGACTGCGAGATCCGAGGAGACAGCCGAACAGACGGATGCTGGCCGAACTTGAACGACAATCCTTGATTCGACCTGCGGTCGCGCCCCTCGCCGTGCTCGGTCTGAGCCCTTCGGCAAAACCATGACGGACGCCATCGCGACGGCAGGCCTCACGAAGCGCTGGGGCAAAGCGTACGGAATCAAGGACCTCACGCTCGAGGTCCCGGTCGGGTCTGTCTTCGGCTTCCTGGGAGCAAACGGCGCGGGCAAGACGACGACCATCCGGATGCTGCTGGGCCTTACCAAGCCCACGGCCGGGCGCTGCTGGATCCTGGGCAAAGAAGTGCCGGGGGGTCGCCAATCGGTGTCCAGGCAGATCGGGGCCTCGCTCGAGAACCCGGGCTTTTATCCGGGCATGTCCGCGTACGACAACCTGCGCGTGCTTGCGTGGACCGCGAGGGACTACGAAGCAGCTAGCCGGATCGACGATCTACTCCTTCTCTTGGGATTGGCGAAGCGAGCCGCTGACAAGGTCGGGACGTTCTCCTTCGGGATGCGCCAACGCCTCGCCCTGGCGGCGGCGTTGCTCCATGATCCGAAAGTGCTCATCCTCGACGAGCCTGCGAAGGGCCTCGATCCGGAGGGCGTGCATGACGTTCGGCGCGTGATCGAGGAGCGCAAGGCCGAAGGGACAACGGTCTTCCTGTCGAGTCACCTCTTGTCCGAGATCGAGCGAGTGTGCGACGCCGTCGCCGTTGTCCATCGGGGTGCCGTCATCGCGCAAGGTTCTCTGAGCGCGCTTCAGGGAGAAGGCGAGGTGGTCGTGGTCGTGGACGATTCGGAGGCGGCGACTTCTTTCCTCCAAGCCCGCAGCTGGAGCGTGCGTCGCGACAACCTGGCACTGAGAGTTGGGGGCGCAACCGCGCGCGAAGTCGCCGCTGCGCTTGCCGCCCAGGGAATCGTTCCCCATGAGCTGAGGACGGAGGCGCGCCGACTGGAGGACGTCTTCCTCGAACTGACCCGCGACGAGCCTGACTCTCGGGAGCCCTGACGTGCTCGCGATGATCCGGGCAGACCTTCACCGCGCGTGGAGCCGCCGCGCAGTTCGCGGCGCAATTCCCATCACGATCGTCCTGCTTTCGATCATGTCGTGGAGCGATCACTCGGATCTCAAGGCAATCAGGAGCAAGATCAACGAGGCGACGCAACCGATTGACTTCGGTGAGATCGAGCAACAGAAAGGACCGTTTGCCTCACATCCCCCCACCCCTGAAGAGAAGAGGACAATCCGTCTGGACCGCCTGAACGCGCTTGAGTCGCTGCCCCCTGTCGAAGCGAGGATGAGGAGGGCATTGTCGCCCGCCTCCTCACATATCGCTACCCTCGGCTTCTTCGGGTCCATTCCTGGGATCGCCCTTGCGATCCTGTTGGCATCGACGATCTTCGGCGCAGAGTTCCAATGGGACTACGTCGCCACGCTCGCCCTCCACGAGCCCGATCGAAAGCGATTGCTCGTGGCGAAGTTCCTCAGTCTGTGGTTGATTGCCTTGGCCGGGATCGCGCTCGCCCTGATGCTCTCGTACGCAGTACATCTGGTTGTGTCCTTGATTGCGTTGGGTGAAGCCTTGGGGGGATTCCCGTCCGCGCGGAGCTTAGGCGCCGGCATGATTCGCGCCTCGATCCCGGCGCTCTGCTACTCGACGTTCGCGGTCGCCGGCGTGGTGCTCACACGCTCGACGCTCGGTGGCGTGCTCGTCCCCGGGGGATTCATCCTCGCCGACGGGCTCGTGACGCGGATCGAGGGGTTCATCGACTGGCGCGGCATCTTCCCCGTCCATCACACCGCCTGGATCCTTCCGAGAGTCGATCCTTCTTTGCAGTTCGTTCCCCCTCTGTGGTTCCCCCGAATCGAGACCGTGCTGGCCGATCGCGGCGGCGTGCAGGTCTACGAAGCGCTCGCCCCGGTCGAGCCTGTGGTATCGGCGCTCGTTCTGCTGGGGTGGCTCGCCCTCGGGGTCGTCATCGCCCTCCTTGGCTTCCGGCGAGACATCCCCTCCTGATACGCCTTAGCCCGCGAGGGACTCGGCGAAGCGTTCGCCGGTCTTGGCGGCGCTGGGGATGCCCGGGGTCTGCTGCGTGAGGTAGAGCGTCCCGCGCGTGCCCGGCCCGGCCGGCGAGCCGAACAGCAAGTCGAGCGCGCCGGCGCGCACCACAGGCCCGGTGGACTTCGGGGCGCCCGCCGCGAGGTCGCCGAAGCCGTCGCCGTTCAGGTCGCACACCGCGACGCCCAGGCCGAAGAGGTCGCCTGCCTCGACCACGCCGAGAACGCCCCGCACGTCCTGGTGCCACAGCCCTGCCCCCGCCGCGCTCGGCATCGGGGACGCGCCGAAGACGAGGTTGATCGCGCCCCCGCGCGCCCCGCCGACCTCGTCCCTGGGCGCCGCGATCGCGAGGTCGGCGAACCCGTCGCCGTCGAGGTCGCCCATCGCGAGCGACTCGCCGAAGCGGTCCCGTTCGCCGAGTGACCCCGCCATGCCCGGCGCGTCGCGGCGCCAGAGCTGGTCGCGACGGCTCAAACCGCCGCCGGACCCGAACACCACGCCCACCGCGCCTGCGTCGACTTTCCCCGCCACGTCCTCGCGGCCGACGCCGATGGCGAGGTCGGCGAACCCGTCCCCGTCCTGGTCGCCCGCGGCGAGCGCGTCGCCGAAGCGGTCGCCCGGCTCGTTCGATCCCTTGATGCCGGTGGATCCTTGGTGCAGGAAGGCGTCGCCCCCGGTCCGGAGCCCGACGCCGGACTTGCCGAGCAGCAGCGCCACCGCGCCCGCGTCCCTCTTGCCGCCGACGTCTTCCTTCGGGATCCCGATCGCCACGTCGTCGGCGCCGCCGGGAGCATTGAAGCCGGCCGCCGCGAGCGCGTCGCCGAAGTTGTCGCCGCGCTCGGCTCGATCCAGCACGCCCGCGGTGTTCTGCGTGAAAAACTGTCCGTTCCTGGTCTTGATGCCGCTCCCGCCGCCGAAGAAGACGTGGATCGCGCCCTTGCCGTTGTTCTCTCCGGGCGCGCCGACCGCGAGGTCGTCCCGGCCGTCGGCGTCGAAGTCGCCCGCGGCGAGCGCCCAGCCGAAGCGATCGTTCGGCTCGAGCACGTTCGCAACGCCGAACGAGCCCTGGTGCACGACCTTCGCCGTGCCCCCGGCGAGGCCGCCGGCCCCGCCGCTCAGGATCACCTGCACCTGGCCGGCGTTCTTCTTCCCCTGAAGGTCCTCGTGCGGGCTGCCGACGGCGAGATCGTCGAACCCGTCGCCGTTGAAGTCCCCGACGGCGATCGCGTGACCGAAGCGGTCTCCTGCCTCCGCGGGTCCCTGCACGCCGCCGGCGCCCTGACGGAACAGGTCGTTGCCCGACGCGCCCGGCCCGCCGTCGGCCCCGTACAGGACGTTGACGGCTCCGCGCCTCTCGCCGCTCACGATGTCGAGCGGCACGCCGACGGCCAGGTCGCCGTAGCCGTCACCGTCGAAATCGGCGAAGGTCTGCGCGCGCGCGCCGAGCGAGAAGTCCTCGCCCGTGATCGTCTCGGCGACGACCGGCACCGATTCGTGCGTGACCGCCGTCCGGCCGAGCGCCGTCGCGGTCACGTCGTAGGCCCCCGGCGGGATGAGATCGAAGGAGTAGTCGCCGAGCGCGTCCGTCCGCGCCTCGAAGGGCCCCGCGACGACGCGCGCGCCTTCGATCGGGTCGCCCGAGCCTTGCGCGGTCACCGTCCCGGACAGGGTCCCGCCGCACTCGGGGAAATGGAACGGGCTGATGCGCGTTCGCCATCCCGTGGCCGAGTTCGCCACGTAGTACTCGTTGACGTACCAGAACGTGCAGTCGTCGGCAGGGTCGATCGACATCGCCGAGTAGTCGCCCCATCGATTCGAGGACGAGGTCTGCGATCCCGTCCCCGCGTGCAGCACCAGCTCGCCCTGCGGCATCTCGCCGGCGGGATCGCCCGCGAGCCGCCCGGTCGCGCGGATGCTCGGGTTGTCGACGTTGCTTGAATGGGAGTAGCCGAGCGCCACGCCGCCCGAACCGTCCATCGCGATGCTGCCCATCCATCGGTGTTCGGTGTTCGCGGCCGGGCCGTCGTACTCGCCCGACTGGAACAGCGACGGCGCGCCGCCGGGGTCACGGATCTCGTACCAGCGAACGCCCGCCCGGTTACCCCCAAGGTCGACCGTGTGGTTCACGACCATCGACTCGTGCGTCCCGAAGTTGCGATAGGCGAGCCGCCACATCGCTCGATCCGACAATGCGTCGAGCTTCACGCCCGTCCCCTTTTGCGGGATGCAATCGAACGCGAAGTTGCACAGGTTGGAGTCCGACGTCGCGCCTTCGGCGACGAGGTCGATGGTTCCCTCGTCGTCCAGGCTCGAGGCGACCGGGTCGTTCCAGTCGACGTCCAGCGAGAGCACGCGCAGCGCATCGTCGATCGGCGGGCTGTACAGCTCGCCCATGTAGATCTGCAGGAAGTAGGGGTGCGCGGAAGCCGGCGGGAGCGTCGCTCCGTCGAGGTCGGCGGGCATCGTCGTGAACAGCGACGGATCGGCGGCGCCCAGGTCGAGGTAGACGAACTGAGCGCCCGGATCGCCGATCAGCATTCGTTCGCGCTCGAACGCGCCGACCGCGACGCCGACGAACTGGAAGTCGGAGTCTCGATAGAGGTTGACCGAGTAGGTGTAGGCGTTCGGCCAGACGCCGAACTTCGGGTAGTCGTTCAGCCGGTTCTGGCTCGTGACGAAGTCGTAGAGGTAGTAGGAGCCAGTCGCATCGGACGAGGTCGAGACTGCGACGCATTGATGAAACGGACCCGCGGGCTCTTGGAAGGGCCCGACGAAGTCGAATGCGAACTGGCTCAGGAACCAGCGGTCGGCGAGCTGGTCGTAGAGCACGATCGGGTCTCCGTTCCCCGAGTTGGCGCACTTCCCGCCGAGCGCGGACCAGATCTCGTCCAGCTCGAGCGGCGGGTCGGCCGGGTTCGCGGGCAGGACGCGCGTGCCGCCCTTCGCGTACACGGCCATCGAGAGGTTCACCATCTCGACGTAGTGATCCGGCCCGACGTCGCCGACCGAGTCGGGCGGGATCGCCGAGGCGGTCTGCTCGGCGTTGAAGATCCCGTCGAAGGACGCCCCGGTCACCGGCGCGGCGGCGACGTCCGGCTCGCCGGGCGACTCCGGGGACGCCGGGCGCAGCGACCGCAGGGGCGGAGACACCGCGAACCGCCTGGGCGGGCCCGACTCGTCGACGTCCGCCTGCGAGGCGTCGCCGATCGGGCCGAGCGGACCGGAGCGCTTCGCCGCGTGCGCCGCGGGCGCCACGACGAACCCGAGCACCACCAGCGCGAGGGCGCACGCGCCCGCCGGCCTCCTCACAGCTCGCGCCGCCCTTCCAGCGCGCGCCCGAGCGTCACCTCGTCGGCGTACTCCAGATCGCCCCCGACCGGCAGGCCGCTCGCGATCCGCGTCGCGCGCACGTCCAGCGGCTTGATCAAGCGGGCGAGGTAGACGGCCGTCGCCTCCCCCTCCACGGTCGGGTTCGTGCACACGATCACTTCCTTGACGTCGTGCGCGCCGATCCGCTGCACCAGCTCGCGAATCCGAAGGTCGTCCGGACCGATCCCGTCGATCGGCGAGATGTGCCCGCCGAGCACGTGGTAGCGCCCGCGGAACTCCTGCGTGCGCTCGACCGCGATGATGTCGCCGGGCTCCTCGACGACGCAGATGATCGACGAGTCGCGCCGGGGATCGCGGCAGAACCCGCACTCCTCGCCCTCGGAGACGTTGAAGCACGTGCGGCAGATCGCCACCTTCTCCTTGGCCGCGATGATCGCGTCGGCCAGCCCGTGCGCGTCCTCCGCGGGCGCCTTCAGCAGGTAGAAAGCGAGCCGCTGCGCGGTCTTGCTGCCGATGCCCGGCAGGCGCCGGAGCGCGTCGATCAGGTCCTGGACCGGCCCTTCGAACATCGGGTCAGGATTCCTCGACGACGTCGTCGCCGAAGCCCGCGCGCACGATCTCCAGCGGGTCGCTCGAACCCTCCGCCGCCGCGGCCTCGGCGGCCTCCTCGTCCCTCGCGCGAGCCTCCGCGCGGATCGCGAGCCGCACGCCGAGCACCTCCTGAATCGACTCCGTCAGGGCCTTGGCGAACTTCGGCTCCTTGAGCCGCTCGGCGTGGATCGGGTAGCGCGTCTCCAGACTCAGCACCCCCGCCTCGAGCCTCCCGATGCGCACGTCGGCAAGAAGCGCGTGCAGCGCTTTGCTCTTCGAGCGCACGGCTTCCAGGACCAGCGTCCAGTTCTGCTGAAGCTTGCCCGCGTCGACCGAGCCCACCGTCGCTGCGGACTCCGCAGCCGCCGGCTCCGCAGCCGCCGGCTCCGCAGCCTTCGCCGGCGCGGGCTTCTCCTTCGGCGCACCCTTCTTCTTGGCCGCAGGCTTGGGCGCAGTCTTGGCCACGGCCGCGGGCTCTGCTGCTTCCGCCGCGGGCCGGGCCGCCGGTTCGGGGGTAGTCGCGACCGGCGAGCCCGCCTCGAAGACGCGCTCCAGCCGCTCGATGCGTGCGATCGCGGCGGTCGCAGAGTCGTCCACCTCCGGCACCGTCGCGCGCACGACCGCAAGCTCCACCGCGAGCCGCGGCGAGGTTTGCTCGCGCATGTCGGCCAGCGCGTCGGCGAAAAGCCGGATCAGGTGCACCAGGCGCGCCGCGGTGAAGACGTCGGCCTGCGAGGCGTAGCGCGCGCGCGTCTCCTCGGTGACGTCGAGCAGCTCGTCGGCGTCCGGCACGCTCTTGGCGAGCAACAGGGCGCGCGCGTGCTCCAGGACGCCGCGCGCGAAGACGCGCAGGTCGGTCCCGGCGTCGACCAGCCCGGCGACGATCCGGACGGCGGCGCCCGTGTCGCCCGCGGCGCACGCCTCGACGAAGGAGAACATCGTGTCGCCGGTGCTCGCGCCCACCAGGCGAGCCGCGTCCGCGGTGGTGATCGAGCCCGTCGCCGCAAGCTGGTCGAGCGTCGAGAGCGCGTCGCGCACGCCGCCCTCGGCGCTGCGCGCGATCAGGTGGAGCGCTCCCTCCTCGACCTCGATGCCCTCCTGCTCGCAGACGACGGACAGGTGGTCGGCGATGGCGGCCTGGGACACGCGGCGGAAGTCGAACCGCTGGCAGCGCGAGACGATCGTCGGCAGGACCTTGTGCGGCTCGGTCGTGGCGAAGACGAACACGATGTGACCGGGCGGCTCCTCGACCGTCTTGAGGAACGCGTTCCAGCCCGCGGTCGAGACCATGTGCGCCTCGTCCACGATGTAGACCTTCTTGTTGGAGGACGCCGGGGCGAGCACCGCGTTCTCGCGCAGCTCGCGCACGTCGTCGACGCCCCCGTGCGAGGCCGCGTCGATCTCGATCACGTCCAGCGAGTGCCCGGCCGCGATCGCGGCGCACGAGTCGCAGGTCCCGCAGGGCGTCGACGTCGGGCCCTTTTCGCAGTTCAGCGCCTTGGCCAGCAGACGAGCCGTCGTCGTCTTGCCCGTGCCGCGCGGCCCGGAGAACATGAAGGCGTGGCCGATGCGGCCCTCACGCAGTTGCGCCTGCAGGGTCGCCGTGACGTGCTGCTGGCCCACGACCTCCTCGAAGGTCTGCGGGCGATAGCGGCGGTACAGGGCGACCGAACCCATGAGGCGCCTATCCTAGCCGCGCCCGCGGACGAGCCTCAGGGCGGTTCGGCGGTCGCGGGCGGCGGTGCGGCTCCGGGCGCGCAGAGGACCCGGTTACCCGCCACGCCCGCCGGATCACCGCTTACGGCTGCTTCCTTCCGGATCTGACCGGGTTCACGAGACCGACGTCGTACGGGACCGGGCCCTCAACGCCCAGGTGCGAGACCCGGGACCGGCCAGGATAATCGGTCGGGCGCACGAGCGGCGGCGGAGGTTCCGCGCCGGCCGCAGAGTGTCCGGACGCGAGCGGCCCTAGTTCCGGATGTTGCGGATCGTGACGTCGATAGGCGCGCGCGACAAAGGTCCGTCCGCCGTGACGATCTCTCCCCGGACCGCAATCGCGGCCGCCACGTACAGCGCGTCATAGGCGGACACGTTGTCGCGCATCGCGAAGGCGGCGGCGAGCAGCGGGCGATGGGAGAGCCGCGTGATCGGCCAAACCCCGAGGAAATCGATCGCTTCCCGGGCGCGTGCCGCGGAGATGACCCCTTGCAGCGTCTTGCGGCGAATGAACGCCAGCACCTCGGCGTCGATCAGCTCGGGCGCCACGAGCGCTTCGTCGCCGAGCGTCTCGAGCGCGTTCACTCCGAGCGGCGTCCGGAAGAGAACCTCGGCCGCCGCCGAGGCATCGATCACGAAGGTCAACCCGTTGCCCGGCCCCGGCGGCGAGCGCCGGGATCGACGACTGCATCGCGTTCCGAGCGAAGCTCTTCGATGTCACGGGCCGCCAGCCGGCCGAGGTCGACGGCACTGGCCTTGGCCAGGCGACGCGCGAACTCCTCGGGAGTCGGCATGCTGAGATCGCGTTCGATCAGGGCCAAGAGGTACTCGCTCATGCTTCGCCCTTGCTTCGTCGCACGTCGTCTAACGCGTTCCCGCGTCCCCACCGGAACGCCCCGAATCTGGATGTTCGTCGTCTCCACCATGGGGCCAACCTAGCATGCACTCTGCATGCCGACAACGAGCGGAGGCGGGGGGATTTGAACCCCCGACGCGGTTGCCCGCGAACCGGTACTCCAAACCGGCGCCATAGGCCGATCTAGGCGACGCCTCCGCGCGCAAGTCTACCGAGGGCGCGCGTCTGCATGCAGCGTTACGCCGCCTAACGGCCAGAGAGTGCAGCCTCGCGAACCTCCTCTCGTTGATGGCGAATGTCGCCACGCTCACGCACCCAGATCGGGGGGCAATCGCTTCATGAAGGCCACCACCCTGCCGTAGACCGGCCCCTCAACCGCCTCAGGAGACTCATGCTCGATGTCCTCCTCGCGGCCTAGCTTGCTCGTCCATCGCCCGTCCGTCAGCTGGCGGGCCGCATGAGTCACCTGGCCTTGGGCGTCTGCATAGAATGCAATCTTCTCGAATCCACGCTCAAGCTCACCATCTTCGCAACGGGAATACCCGAGTTCCATGAAGGTAGCCACAAATACACCAAGCGCCGCCGAAGTCGCAGCATTCACTGGCCAGTAGTAAGGCGGGATCTTTGGAAAGGGCCACCACCAACGACGGGAATCTCCCGCCGCCCATGCAATGCAGTTGTAGTCCGGAGAACGCAGGCTAGTCACATGGCCGCTTCCCTGTAGATTCGGGAAGTCCACGAAGTCGAATGGAGGAGGGGTCAGCTGACCAAGCCCTCCGAACGACCCCACGTCAACCACGCATCCGTAGCTTCGCTCACCGTTTCACTACCATCTGCCGGACTAGCCCGCGTCAAGGCTTGGAGCGCCCAAAACCAATGATTAGGTTCTGCCCTCATTCTCTCAAGAATGAGAGGCACAACATTCGGACCTAGTCCGATGATCTGTTGGTAGGCGTCATGAAGAATCATCTCGTGGAGAGAGGAGCAAGTGGCAGTTTCGCGCTCCCAGCGATCAACCAGCTTCTCAAACTCCTGAACTATGCCCGGCTCCTCGACTCGGATGATGCTCTTAGGGGGCACGCTCCGGATCGTTGCCCACCCAACGTCCTCATATTGTAACTCCCGCCAAGCCAAGCTCTTGGTTGAAACACGGTTCACATGGCCCCCCCCACCTGTGCGATGTGGGCGGGTCGGTTGAGTCAATCGATCAAGGCGTGGAAGTGGCACGAGTCATTCCTCCAAGTCATCCTCTACACGGAACCTCGTGATCGCTGCAGCATCAGTTAGTCCCTCAAGGGCCTTGGACTTGTTCTCGGCACGTTCAATCACCTTCTTCAGTTCCGAAATGTCCTGATCGTCCAGCCCAAAGAACGCTGATTCCATTTCCCCGTTTCGGACATAGTCGACCTTGAGGGTATGAACCAGCACGACTCCAAGCGGTGTGGCCGGATCATCAGCAAACACGGGCCTCAGATCGGTGATGATCCTGGATGAGTGATAGATCCTGTCGAATTCGGTCGCAACGTCAAAGCTCTTCCCGACTGCCAAGACAGAGGGCACAGACAACAACCTCGACAAGATCTCACGCAGGCTGGTGCGCTGCCTTGTTTTCAACTCAAGATCTCGCGATCCAGCTACACCCTCGGCGAGTTCGGCCAGCTTCCACGCGTGAAATCTGGACTGCCCGGCAAGAGACAAGAGAACCTGAATCACCTCAGCGCTTCTCTCCTTGAAGCCCTCTGGAAGAGACGCCTCGGCTGCTCGAGCGAAGTTGCGTACCCGCAGGATGGGCGTGGGCACAGCCTTCAGAGCTTTCTCAAGGCCGTCCGCTTGCTCGGCGTTCAGCTCAGCCAGTAGCTTGAGCACCGGACGATGCGCCTGTGGCACGCTCAACCCGCTCATCATGGCCTCCCCAAACAGTACAATCGATCCTCTGCGGTCCAACCGAGCGCGGTGTCCACCCCCTTCAGCAAGCTTCTTTCGTCAGGCTCAAACCGCAGTTCGGAATCGACGAACCGTACCATGAGCAGTGGCCCTGCCGTCGTCGCGGAGAGGGGGGGATTTGAACCCCCGAGGGACGTCACCGCCCCTAGACGCTTTCGAGGCGCCCCGATTCGGCCACTCTCGCACCTCTCCGGCGCGGAGCCTACCAGGATGGCCCGCGCGCCTCGGGCGCGTTACTTCGAGCGACGGTCCTCGAAGAAGCTGCGCAGCAGGCGCGACGCTTCTTCTTGGTACACGCCGGTCGTGACCTCGATCCGGTGGTTCAAGCGTGGGTCGCGAACGATGTCGTAGAGCGAGCCGACGGCGCCGGCCTTGGGGTCCATGGTCGCGATGACGAGTCGCTCGACGCGCGCCAGGACGAGCGCGCCCGCGCACATCACGCACGGCTCGAGCGTCACGTAGACCGTGCAGCCGGTCAGACGCCAGGACCCAGAGCGCGCGGCCGCCCGGCGAAGGGCGACGATCTCGGCGTGCGCGCTCGGGTCGTTGCTCAGCTCGCGCTCGTTGAAGGCCGAGGACAGCACGTGCCCCTGCTTGGCCACGACGCACCCGACGGGCACGTCGCCGTGCCGAAGGGCCGTGCGGGCCTCGGACAGGGCCGCGGCCATGAAGTAGCGGTCGCCGTCCTCGGGGGCGGTTCCCGGCTCGCCGTCGCGCATCTCAGCAGGGCGCGCGCCGACCGGGTGCAGGTGCCTGCGTACCTCTTCCCCCACGCTCCAAGCTCTCCTCTTCGGGCCCACAAGTCGAGCGGATGGTCGTCGTGCGACGGAGACCTTGATACTGAGAAGGTAGCGCGACCGCCTGACGGTCGAGTGTTCGGCACCGGAAATACTATTCCTCTCGCGGGTTCCCGAAGTATCGAATCTGGTCCACGCAGCGCGTTCGACGCAGGACAGTCCGTCCAGGGACGGCGGGGGCGCTCGCCACCCTCCGCGCCCGCCGGCTTCCGCGAGCGCCGGCGCGCCGGCAGGGCTACTCGTCGTCGGCGACGACCGCGACCTCGCCGAGGCCGGCCGCGCGCACCTGGTCGGCCACCTGCGAAGCGTCCCCGACGATGACGGCGCGCGCGTCGGCCGGGCGCAGCGACCGCTTGGCGACGGCGTTGACCTCTTCCAGGGTCACGCCCGCCAGCATCGCGTTTTCCGCGTCGTAGTGATCGTCGGGCAGGTCGAAGACGACGATGTTGGTCAGCAGCGACGCGATCTGCTGCGCGGTCTCGTTGCGGAGCGGGAAGACCCCGATCAGGTAGTCGCGCGCGGTCTCCAGCTCTTCCTGCGTGAGACCGTCGGCCTGGATGGTCGCGAAGCCCTCCGCCAGGATCGCCAGCGAATCGCCGGTGTTCGGGGCCTGGACCGGCGTCCACTGGTAGAGCACGCCGTAGTTTCGGTTGGACTCCAGCGAGCCGCGCACGCCGTAGGTGTAGCCCTTCTCCTCGCGAATGATCATGTTCATCCGCGAGTTGAACAGGCCGGCGAAAACCTCCTCGACCAGGTTGAGCAGTGGGCGGTCGGCGTCGCTCATCGTCAGGCTCGAATGGCCGTAGACGATGTCGGACTGGACCGAGCCCGGCCGGTCGATCAGCGTGACGGCGGGACCGCCGGTGGCGTCGACGGCCGGCGCGGGCGCGCGATCCGGTTCGGGCGCCGACCAGTCGCCGAGCAGCGACCCGGCGACCGCTTCGGCGTCGAACCCGTCGAGGTCCCCGGCGACGATCAGCGTCGCAGCGCCCGGTGTCGCGTGGCCGCCGAAGAAGGCAGCGACGTCCTCGCGCGTGAGCGCCGCGACGGTCTCCGGCTCGCCCTCGCGGGCGCGCGCGTACGGCGAGCCCTCGGCGAAGGTCACCTTCGGGAAGCCGAGCAGCGCGCGCATCCCGGAGTGCGCGCGCATCTGCTTGATCCGGTTCAGCCGCTCCTCGCGGAGCCGGTCGATCTCGGGGGGCGGAAAGCCAGGCGTGCGGACCACCTCCGCAAGCAGGCCGAGCGCGTCGGCCATCTTCGCCATCGGCGCGGTCGCGCCGACGAGCAACGCATCCCAGGCCGCGCGCGCGTCGACCTCCGCGCCGAGCCGTTCGACGGCGTCGGCGAACTCCGCAGGCCCGAGCCGTTCGGATCCTTCCGTGAGCGCGCCGGCGGCGAGCGCCGCGACGCCTCCCTTCGCCGGGTCCTCCAGCGCGGCGCCGGCCCCCAGGACGAGCTGCGCGCGCGCGAGCGGCTTGCCGGGCAGGTGGCAGGCGACGACCGTCACGCCGTTGGACAGCGTCGAGCGGGTGAACGCCGGGAACGAGAACGCCGTGGGCGGACCGGGGACGGGGCGGGTGGCGACGAGGGTCATGCGGCCTCCTCCGGCTCGAAGATGACGGTCGCGCGGTTGGGCTCGGCCAGGATCTCCGCGGCCGCGGCCGAGACTTCTTCCGCGCCGATGTCGAGCAACCGCGGGAGCGTCTGGTTGATCCAGCCCGGGTCCCGATGGGTGATCGCGCACTCGGACAGCCGGTCGGCCGTGCCTGCGACCGTAGTGAAGTGCGCCTCGACGATCGCGCGCTCGACGCCGGCGCGGGCGCGAATCATCTCGTCTTCGGTCGGCGGCTCCTTCGCCAGCGACTCGAGCACCTCATAGAAGCCGGCCTCGGCGTCTTCGGTCGCGACTCCCGGCCGCGCGGTGATCCACCCGACGCACAGCGAGGACCCGGGCAGGTCAAGGAACGCGAACACCGTGTCCTGCGCGAGCCTGCGTTCCCGCACGAGCCGCTTGTAGATGCGGCTCCCCTTGCTCGCGCCGCCTTCGACGCCGGCGAGCACCGCGGCGGCCATCTGCGTCGCGTCGGCGAGCCGGGACCGCGCGTCCGGCGCGCGGAACCCCGCGTAGATGCGCGTGAGTGGGACGCGGTCCTTCACCAGCTCGCGGCTCGGCCCGAAGCCGGTCGCGATGGCCGCGTCCTTCGCGGCGGGGATGGCCGGGTTCGGCGGGATCCCGCCGAAGTACGCACGAACCCAGTCACGCGCCTGCGCCCGGTCGGCGTCGCCGACGATCGAGAGCACCGCGTTGTTCGGCGCGTAGTAGGTCCGGAAGAAGTCCTGCACGTCCTGAAGCGAGGCCGCCGAGAGGTCCTCCATCGAACCGATCGTCGGGTGGTGGTAGGGATGGCCGTCGGGGAACACGGCCGCCTGCATGCGCGGCAGCCACGTGCCGTAGGGCTGGTTGTCCTGCACCTGGCGCTTCTCGTTCTTCACCACGTCGCGCTGGTTGTCGAGCGTCTCCTGGCCGAGCGCGTCCAGCAGGCCGCCCATGCGGTCCGCCTCCAGCCAGAGCATCAGCTCGAGGTTGTTGGACGGCGCCCACTCGAAGTAGTTCGTGCGGTGAAGGGTCGTCGAGGCGTTCAGCGTGCCGCCCACGCGCTCGATCGCGCCGAAGTGCTCGCCCTTGGGGGCGTTGGCCGAGCCCTGGAACATCATGTGCTCGAACAGGTGCGCGAGGCCGGTCTTGCCCGGCACCTCGCGGCCGGAGCCGACGTCGTACCAGAGGTTCACCGCGACGACCGGGACCAGGTGGTCCTCGCTCATCAGCAGCCGCAGCCCGTTGTCGAGCCGCTCGTCGCTGAACGCGAGGGAGGGCAGCGTCGAATCACCCGGCATGTCGTTCCTCCCACGTCTCTTCGGCCCAGCCCTTGCGCTTCCGCTCGGCCTCGCAAATGTCGAGCAGCTCGTAATCGACCCGGTACCACCGCTTCAGCGTGCGCACCGCCTTGCGGTCGAGCGTCCTGTCCTCGGTCGGGTCGCCGCGGTGCGCCCGCTCGGGATCGCTGGGCAACTCGATCTCGCCCGGCAGCTCGAAGATCCCTTTGATGTTCTCCCAGTCCTGCGCGAGCGTCTCCTGTCGCGCGATGTAGGCGATGGAAGGCAGGCGCTTCTGAAACTCCGCCGCCGAGCCGAGCCAGTAGTCGTAGTGGCTCTTCACGTGCCGGATGCCGCGCATCGCCTTCTCGGCCGCCGCGCGCCGCTTGCGGCTCCAGCTCCCGAGCGCCTCGGCCAGCTCCTGCGGCGTGGGGAAGGTCTCGAACGCCTTCTTCTCCGGCGGCGTCCACTCGAACTCGTAGCGGGGAAGGCCCTTCCGCAGACGGCTGTAGAAGGAACTCGTGAAGCGTGCGATCGGGTCCCGCACGCTCACGATCGCGAAGTGGCCTTCGGGAACCTCGTCGAGGGTGTACCAATGTTTGTGCCGCCAGATCGGGCCGTACGGCGTCTTGATCCCCTTGGCCTGGACGAGCGCCGTCTTCAGGGCGGTGCCCCCCGTCTTGCCGATGTGGATCACGTGAACCGGCACCGCGCGCCCTTCCCTAGACGCCCGAGGTCACGGTCGTCGTACACCGCCGCGTGAGCACGTCGCGCGTGCGCTCGAAGGCTTCCTTCGCCCGCAGCAGGTCCTCCTCCGGGATCGTCACGTCCGCGTACTCGTTGCGTTCCTTGACGATCTCGCCGGCGCCGATGAACTTCCCGGGGTCGCCGAAGCGCGGCTTGCCGGTCAGCTCGAAAGTCTCGTAGGTCGGCGCCAGCGGGTGCTTCAGCTCCAGGAAGCTCGACAAACCGGCGAGCACCGCGTCGGTGGAGTCGATCAGGCTGTCGGCTTCGAAGAACAGCGAGTGACGCGGACGAAGCTCCGCCAGCTCGACCAGACGATCGAGCCGCCGCACGTAGTAGCCGGCGGGGTCGGACTTCCAGTCGGTGCCCTCCCACCGGCTCTTGCGGTTCACCATCGCCAGCGTGCTCTTGATGGTCATCTCCGGCTCGCGAACCATGAACACGCAGAAGACGTCGTCGCGCCGAAGGATCGCCGGATCGAGCTTGGCCTTGTTGTGCAGGATCTTGTCCAGGACGTAGCGGCCGCTCAGCCCGTCCTCAGCCTCGTGCGCCAGCCTGATCCGAAGGTCGAGCAGGTCGATCGAGGACCGATAGCTGGCGTGCTGCTCGATGTAGCCGGTGATGTCGGCGTTGCTGTGCAGGATGTGACACAGCAGGCTCGAGTAGCTGCGCATGTGGCTCAAGACGAACAGCGTGCGCCTCGGCTTCGCGAACTGGAAGGCGAAGCGCGCGCGCTGCACCCAGCCCCGCGCGCCCGACACCTCGAGTGCGTCCATGTCCGCGCAAGTCTACTTGGTCCCCAACGCGGGCAATCGCGGGCGGCGACGGCGCCGGCCGCGTTCCGTACACTCGCATCCGATGGCCAGGACCGCGGCTTCCCGCGACGCCGACCGGCGCTCCACGAGCGCCGAGATCGTGCGCGCCGCCGTGGACCGCCCCGTGTTCCTGGGCGGGTGCCCGCGCTCGGGAACGACCATGTTGCGAACGATGCTGCACTCCCATCCCGGCCTCGCCATCCCGCGCGAGACCGGCTTCGTGCTCGGCGCCGTGGAGGCCTTCGAGCGCTGGGGGGACCTGCGTGAGGAGCCGAACCGGCGGCGGCTCGTCGACTGGATGATCGGCACGCCGGAGCTGCACTTCCGGCGGCTGAAGCTCGACCGGGAGGCGGCGGGGGGCGCGCTCATGGCGGCGCCGCCGACGCTCGGCTCGATCCTGGGGACGGCCTTCGCCCTGTATGCCGAGCGCCACGGCGCGGCGCGGTGGGGCGACAAGCGACCCGGGTACGTCCTGGAGCTGGACGCCGTCTTCGCGCTGTTCCCGGACGTGCAGTTCGTGAGCATCGTGCGCGACCCGCGCGCCGTCGTGGCGTCCATGCGAACGCTCGGCTGGCTGGAAGCCTGGTACGACGGCACCGTGGCGGGCGGCGTCGACCGGTGGCTTCGCTCCGTCCGTTCGAGCCGCGCGGCGCTCGAGCGCTACCGCGCGGACCAGTTCTTCGAGCTGCGCTACGAGGACCTCGTCGAAGAGCCGGAGGCGAACCTGCTGGCGCTGTGCCGCTTCGCCGGGCTCGACGAGAACGGCGTCGGCGCGATGCTCGACTTCCAGCAGCGCGCCCGGGAGTTTCCCAAGCGCAAGCGGGCACGCTTCCATCCGAAGCTCGACCAGCCGGTGGCCAACGTCTCGAAGGATGCCTGGCGATCGATCCTGACGCCCGCGGAGGTCGCGCTGATCGAGCACGTCGCCGCACCCGAGATGGCGCGCTTCGGCTACGAGCCGGTGAGCGAGGACGCGCCGTCCGCGACGCTGCGGCTGAAGTGGGCCCGCCTGCAGTTCCGGCGCTGGCGCCGGCGGCGTCCCCGGACCGCGTCGCTGCCGCCGGGCGTCGCGGCGCGCATCACCTCGGCGCAGCGCGCGTTGCCGGGCTGAGCCGATGCGGCCGTTTCTATCCATCGTGCTTCCCTGCTACGAGGTCGAGCGGTACCTCCCCGAATGCCTGGACTCAATCCTGTCCCAGGACGCTCCCGGCATCGAGCTGATCGGCGTGGACGACTGCTCGCCCGATCGCTCCGGCGAGATCCTCGCGGTACGAGCACACCGCGACGCGCGCGTCTCGGTCGTCACGCTGCCGGAGAACTCCGGGCTGGGTCCGGCGCGGAACGCCGGGCTCGACGCCGCGCGAGGCGAGTACGTGATGTTCGTCGACAGCGACGACACGCTGGTTCGCGGCGCGCTTCCCGCGATCGTCGAACGGCTGCGCGCGGTACGCCCGGACGTGCTCTTCTTCGACTACGTGCGCCGGTTCGACGACGGCAGGCAGATTCGCAACACCAAGCAGCACCTCTTCCGCGAGCCGTCGCCTCCCGAGACGTTCACCCTTGCCGAACGCCCGGCGGTGATGAACCTGATGATGGTCGCGTGGAACCGGGCGTTCCGGCGCGAGTTCCTCGTGGACCTCGGCGTGCGCTTTCGCCCGGGATTCTACGAGGACATTCCCGTGACGTACCCGGCGCTCATGGCGGCCGAGCGGATCGGCATGCTGGACCGGGTCTGCTACGCATATCGCCAGCGCGGGGACGAGGGGATCACGCGCCGGCCGAGCGGGCGCCACTTCGAGGTCTTCGACCAATACGAAGCCGTCTTCGCCTTCATGGACGAGCACCGCGCGGCGACCGACCGGTTCCGAGGTGAGATGTACCGGCGGATGCTCCACCACTACTTCGTGATCCTCGGCCGTCCCGACCGCGTCATGCCCGGCGACCGCAAGCGCTTCTTCCTTCGCATGGCGCGCGACGCGCGGCGCTACCGGCCCCCCGGCTACCGGCACCCGGCCGGCAAGGAGGGTGTGCGACACCGGCTGGCCGAGCGGGGGTGGTATCGCCCGTACGCGACCGCGCACGCCATCCAGGCGGCGCGGATCAGGCGAGATCGGCTTCCCGTACGCGGGTCTCCCGACCGAGAAGCTTGAGCAAACGCTCGTTCGGTTCCCGGTACAGCTCGGCGACGTGCTCGCGCGCTTCGTCGGAGAACGCGACGCCGTAGACGCGCACATGGCGCACGCGGTGCCGCTTGGGCTCCCAGCGCGACACGCCCAGGAAGTCGCACAGCTCGTCGAGCAGCCGCTGGGTAAAGGCGTGCCGGATCATCCCCTTGAGCTCGACCTCGCTGCGCCGCGTGGGGCGAAGCTTCTCCTCGGCGACCGACTCCCGCCATCCATCCGAGCTTCTGATGAAGACTCGCTTGCGCTTGAACAGCGGGAAGACGTTCTCCTCCAACTGGCGCGCGTAGAAGCCGCGCTCGACGTAGTCCTGGAATTGCTCGGGGGGATTGAGAATGTGCCGGTTCAGGTACGCGAGGTCGACGTGCTCGGTCGCGGGAAGCCTTCCGCGCTGGATCTCGTGGTTGATCTGGGAGAACAATCGATCGGTCGGGTTGCGCAGCAGCACCACCAGTTTCGCGCGCGGGACGATCGAGGCGATGCGTTCCATGTACTCGCGCGACGTCATGTACCGCGGCGTCTTCTCTCCGCAGAGCCTGCCGGCGCCCTCGGCGAAGAACGATCGGTACCAGTCGGCGCCCTCGTCCCAGTAGCGATCGAAGAAGTGGACCTCGTTCTTGGGCATGAAGAGTCCCGGGTGGCGGCGAAGGTTGGCCGCGGCCGACGTGGTGCCGGCCTTCATGGCGCCGATGATCAGGAAGCCGGGTAACGGTCCCAGCGCCGGGGCGGTCGGATCGTGTTCGTCGCTCAATGACACTCCAGAGGCGGTCGCAGGCTGGTCATCCTACCCACCCTGGGCGTGCGACGATCCCGCAGGCGGACCATGTGGAGGACCCTCGGCACCGTAGCTAGAATCCGCCCATGCCCTATCTCAGCATCGTGCTGCCTTGCTACAACGTGCAGGCGTACGTGCGTGAGTGCCTCGATTCGATCCTGGACCAGCCCTTCCGCGACGTCGAGGTCATCGCGATCGACGACGCATCGCCCGACCACGTCGGGGAGATCCTCGACGAGTACGCGGCTCGCGACGAACGCGTCTCGGTCGTCCACTTGACCGAGAACGTCGGGTTGGGCGAGGGCCGCAACATCGGGCTGACTCACGCGACGGGCGAGTACGTGCTGTTCGTCGACAGCGACGACTACCTCGCGCCGCGCTCGCTGGAGGCCATCGCCGACCGGCTGAAGGAGACCCAGCCCGACGTCATGTTCTTCGACTTCGCGCGGTCCTACTACAACGGCATCAAGCGGCGAAGCGGCGCCAACGACCTGTTCCGCGAGCCGCCGGCACCGGACACCTTCACGCTCAAGGAACGTCTGAGCGTGATGTACCTGTTCATGGTCGCCTGGAACAAGGCCTACCGCCGCGAGTTCCTGAACTCCCTCGGCGCGACGTTCACCAAAGGCTGGTTCGAGGACATCCCGCTCACCTACCCGGCGATCATGGCGGCCGAGCGGATCAGCCTGCTCGACCGCGTTTGCTACTACTACCGGCAGCGCCGGGGCGGCGGGTCGATCCTGTCCACCGCGCATGCGGGCCACAGCATCATCATCCAGCAGTTCGAGCACGTCTTCGCCTACATCGACCGCCACGCGCCTGCGTACGACTGGTTCAAGCCGTACATGTTCCGGCGCGCCATGCTCAACGAGCTGGCGGTGATGAAGAACCCGTCGCTCATCCCGAGGAAGGCGCGCAAGCAGTTCTTCGAGATGGTGTGCGACCAGCACGACCGGCACCGGCCCGAGGGCTGGGACCCCGCCGAGTACAAGCGGTACGTGCCTCCGGAGATCAAGGCCGAGCGTGCGGAGGACACGACCTACCGGCTGCTCGAGCGGCGCAGGTTCCGCCGGTACGTGGCGCTCCACACGGGCATCAAGAACGCCAAGTTGCTGCGCAAGCAGGCGCGAGTGGGGCTGGTGCGTGCCCAGAAGGCGAAGAAGTGGATCGCGCGGCGCACGCGAACGGCCGGCTACCGAGTGCGGGTGCGCCGGGCCCCGAATCCGAACCTCGCGGTGTTCTCCTCGAACCTGCACCGCGCGCCGTCCGGCAGCCCGCTGGCCATCCACGAGGAGCTGCGCCGGCGAGCGTCGGCGATCCAGACCGTCTGGGCGGTCCGCTACACCGAGAGGGACCTCGTCCCTTCCGATGTCGCGGTGGTCGTCGACGGCTCGCGGGCCCACTTCAATGCGCTCGCACGGGCGAAGTACGTCGTCAACGACGTCGAGTTCCCGGACTTCGTCGTGAAGCGCCCGGGCAGGGTCTACCTCCAAACGACGCAGGGCACGCCGCTGGCCACCGTCGGCCTCGACCTCCAGGGTTATCCGACCGCGCGCGAGGTCGACTTCGACGCGATGCTCGAAAGCGTCGATCGCTGGGACGTCGCGCTGTCCGCGAACCGCTACACGAGCGAAGTCCTGGGTCGGGCGTTTCCGAGCCGGTACCGGACGCTCGAGCTGGGGTTGCCCTGCAACGATCGCTACTACACGGCCGGCGCGGAGGAGATCGCCCGCGTCCGGGAGCACCTTCGCATCCCGGCCGGCAAGACCGCGATCCTGTACGCGCCGGCCGAGCGCGAGTACAGCGAGGACTGGGAGCCGAACTTCGACTTGGTGCACCTGGCCCGCGCGCTTCCGGACGACCAGCTCTTGATGGTGCGAGGGATTCAGGGCAAACACCCGGAGTTCGCCGCGCTGGAGACCACCGGGAAGTTCCTCGACGTGTCCGAGCACCCGAGCACCGAGGACGTGTGCCTCGCCGCCGACGTCCTCGTGACCGACTACGCCTCGATCATGTTCGACTACGCCAACCTCGCGCGGCCGATCATCGTCTACGCCGACGACTTCGAGACCTACGGCAAGGTCCACGGGATCTACTTCGACATCTTCTCCCAGGCGCCGGGTCCGGTCGCAACGACCGACGAGGAGCTGATCGAAATCTTGCGCGAGCGCCGCTTCGAGTCCGCCGAATCGGCCCTCAAACTCGACTCGTTCCGGCGCCGCTTCTGCGAATGGGACGACGGCCACGCGGCCGAGCGGGTCGTCGAGACGGTCTTCCTCGGCGGGGCGCCCGGCCCGATCATCCCCTACGAAGACCGCATGTCCGCCCCACGCCCGAGCGCCGCCACACCGGGATCATTCCGCGAGCCCACCGCAATCGTCACGGGCGGTGGACCTGATATCAGCCCCGTCGAACCCCGCGCACACGGATAGGGTCTCACAACTCCACGAGCGCGTCTACGGATCCGATGCGAAGAAGAGGCCGTGAGCAGGCCGCCCTGAGCGACCATCGTCGCCACACAGGATCTATGGTCTAGGCCCACTCCACAGACACAAGCTTCTGTTCGGAAACGCTCTTGTGAACCTGAGACTCTTGAACGCGCGTTGACCTAAGTGCGACACCAAGCTCCAGGGAGAACCACTTGACGATTTCCTCCGTGGTGCGGAAGGGTTCTTCGATCGGCTCGCTCACGCGCTTGATGACCAGCGTTCGATACCTCTCACCTTGGAACCCCAGCGTTTCGATTCCGGTGATTTCATATGTCGAAGCTCTGGCTGCCGTAGCTAGCCCCCGGCCGTCTTCCTCGGTGCAACCGCCGTTGCCAGTCGTCCAGCTCGCGCCCACTTCAAACGGCTTCCTCAGAATCCAGTGCGGCTGGACATATTTGCAGCGAAATGTTTCGCCACCCTGGCGGAGCCGCGTTTCCACCCATGCCACTCCCGAATCGGTCCAAACAAGCACGTCGGTTGTCTTAGACCCCTCGAACCAGTAAGACATCTCTTGCCTCAATCCGGCCTTGGTTTGCACCGCCTTGCCGTAACGGATGACTTGATCATTCTCCATTGGTCCAGGCGGTGTGGTGGCCTGCGGCGATGTTCGCTCGGCTGATAAATGAAATTCATAGAGACCGGGGGCAGGTGGTTGCAACCAGCTAGATGCCGCCGAGCCGTCAGTGGGCAAAGAGGACGGAGCGGCCGCTGTCGAAGCCGCCGCAGGAGTAGCCGCCGGCCGTGAGGCCGGTGGTTCGCCACTTGGCGATTCACTTGGAAACGCGGACGAACTAGGGACTCCGCCACCGGGCATACCCGCAGTGCAAGCCGACAGAGCCGTCAGCCCAAGCGCTAGGGCAACAACTCCGCGTCTTTGAAGGCTCGATACTGCTCTCCCATTTAGCAAGCCCGGCAGACACCGACGCCCACGTTCCTCAACCTCGGAGTAGCTGCTCACGTCGTCGTCGGGATAACTTTCGAAGAAGTCGCAATCCTGCGAGGGCTACCCTGAGTCGCGCCATCTACGCCGGAGGAAGAACCACGCCACAGGACCAATCGCGCTGATCACGAAGATCGACAGCACGGTTACCGCACCTCCAGGCTGCCAGAACAGTATCCCGAAGGCGGCGAGGCCAAGGATGATCGCCGCTGCCAGATCCAACGCATAGCGGGCCCTACCCCGAGTTTCCACAGTCATATCGCCTCCTAACCCAACTTGCGGCCCGAAAAATCGTATCAGACGGTGCTCAAGGACCCTCGCATGAGTTATGCGACCTACGGCGACACGCTCACGATTTCGCAGTCGCCCTCCACGCTACCCACTCCATGGAAGGCGGAGCATCTTCCGATTATTCCCTGCTCCTGGTTGGCGTAGTCCCTCCATATCCCCTGGCTGTCCCGCCACTGGATTTTGTCCACCCACGACTCGTGATGGCTCGAAACCGACGCCATGATCGCCCCGAAGGCCGACTGAAGGAACGTAGTTGCCCTCGTAGACGAACAGCCCGCTGCTTCTGTGTCATCGCTACTGCCTTCGCGAGTCCCCCAGGTGGGCGGCCACACCGAAAAGAGGTAGGTCATGTCGGCCGCGACGGTGGAATCAAGCTCCATCCTGATGCGCTCGCAGGGGAAGCCGCCCCCTTCCGCGTATCGCCCCCATAGACTCCCTCGCGATTCTGCCCTCGCCCAAAACCGATCTGAGTCCTCGTAGCGACCCATGTCCAGGGTAAAGGTCATCCGGAGAATGATAGTCGGCGGCGTTTCCGGAGGGGGCTCAACCCCTTGGGCGCTGTTGCAATCCGTGCAGGCGAGCGGAATATCCACCGTCACCGAGTCGCTAAACAGGACAATCTCGTTCGGGCCCTCATCGGCGAGCGCGAGGCCGCTGTTGGTGCTAGCGATCAGAAAGAGCAGAGTGAAGCAGACTGCAACTCGTTTCTTCATTCCCTTCCTCCGATGTCTTTTTTTCCGGACCGGGCTCGGTGCCGTTCGGTCGGGGCCAAGAAGCACCCGAGTGAAGCCTGTGGTCTCCTTTCTGATGCTCAGGGTGCCCGTGTTGGCCTCCGGTAAATCGGTCCCAAGGCGGCGGTCCCGACCCAACCGGAGGGGGCCTCCAGCCCTCAGTTCCTCCTGCTACCTAATAGGTACGTGTGAGAGCTCAAAAGGTCTCACGTTCCCGTGCAAAATCTTGGTTACGAAAAGCGACCTCCCGTTCGCAAGCGGTGGACGTGCGGGTTTACTCCCGGGCACCCCTCAGCGGGAGCCATCCCACGCCTGTTCTTTCAGGGAAGCTCTGACGGACTCCACATTGTCTATTGGACAATTGGCCAAGCTCACGACGGGTGGTCGCACGATGCCCTGTTATTTCAAGACCCTTTCTTCACAGGGTGAAGAACAAGGTTCGTAACCGATCCCACGCCACTGGAGGCACTCGTTGAAGGTAGTTCCCCCCTCGATCGGCTGATGCTACTCATAGGTCTGTAGACCGTCAAGTAGCACTCGGGCAAATTCCTCGGCGTGACCGGGAAGCTGCAAGAGACCGTCGGCGTGAACCTGCGCGCGTACCGAATCAAGCGCGGTTTGAGCCAAGAAGACTTCGCCGAAGTGCTCGGAGTGCATCGCACCTACATGGGCGCGATCGAGCGCGGAGAGCGGAACCTCACGCTGCAGTCGGTGGAGAAAATCGCCGCTCGACTGCGCTTGCGGCCCCTCGATCTGCTCCAACCGCCTCGATAACGCGCCGGGCTTCAATCCTTCCCCGGCGTATGACCGGACCCAGCTCCGCCGAGAGGCGAGCGGTCATGGCTCTCGCGCCCTGCCGCCCGATGGCCTGGGGGTGCTGGTCCCGCGCACTTCGGTGCCGACCTCGCGCGATAGGAACCTGTTTCACTTCTTGTTTGGACGGCGCGTTGAGCAAGACGACTCTGGTGCGCCCGATATCAGCCCCCTCGAACCCCGCGCACACGGACAGGGTCTCGCAACTTCACGAACGTGTCTATGGCGAGCGGGCTGGATAGAGGGGTACGTCAGTGGCGAACGAGCCCTAGGCGCGTCTTGTCGCAGGCCCGATAGAGGGCGCGCTGCCAAACCGTATTGACTCAAGAACCCTGCCCGCTGCGCTGTAGGCGATAAGGCGACCGTTCAGCTTCGGAATGACTGACCCGAAGAAGCGAGCGTCAGGAACATCAGGATAGGGCTTGAGCGGTAGCTCCACTTCATCGCGGCCTCTCTGAACTAGCACGAGCGAATCGACCCGCGACGAGACAGCACCGTAGACCATGTACTCCGGGCCATCGTAAAAGCGAGACGTCCCCTCGATGACCGGATCGATCCAAGGAGGCGGCGAGGTCGTATAGCCGATGAAGCGAGGGAGATTGCCGCTCGCGATCGGCGCCGCCAAATCCTGCCCGACGAGATAGACGCAGCCGCCGCCCCTCGACGAACCCGTCGCTGGCTCACGGAGCAAGGAACACACCGATCCTGATGTGCGAAGAGCTCCGTGAACCTCCCAGGCGCGGCCGTCAAGCTCGCCCGACAAAGCTGGCGAGGGCATAACGGGCTCAGGCACAGACGGGGATCGTTCAGTCGGCTGGATGGCATCAGGTGCGTTGCTCACGCAGGCCAGCAGCAGGCAAGCGAGTATCAGACCCTGAATCAGGTGTGGCACGCGCAACTTCTGGATCACCCCGTCTTCGGGCGACTTCGCACCCGCGCTTCCCTGGATCGGATAAGGACTCTTTGGTGCGCTGATCTAAAACCGCGTGCCTTGTCAAGCCCTCGAAGCCATCGGGGCTTTTTGGGCGAAGTGCATCGCGGGGCTTGAAACCGACGCTGATACTGCGCGGTGTTAGCGTCCTACGCCGCTCGTCGTAAAGCCACCGCTCCAACGACGACGAGACCCACGAGGCCCGTCAAGGCCAAGGGACCTGCGACCTTCTGACGCGCTGCCTCATGCTGCAACTGCGCCGCGAGCTTGAGCGCTTCCACCATTAGGTTGAATTCGACGCTCAGTCCGGGGGGAGGAAGCACCAGCGAGACTGCCTTCGCGATCACCTCGCCGTCCGGCGTTCTGAGCCAGGTCCCTAGTCGCAGGGCCAGGAACTCACCATCCGCCACGATCTTGCGGGCGAGGTCTTCTGCCGTCGGTAGCGTGAGTACGTGCTGATCGAACGCCAAACGACGTTGAGGGAAGTGAATGGCGGGATGATCCGGGCCAAGCCGAGGAACGACCTTCTCACGAAGATACTCGGCGATTCGATCCTCGTAACTCATCTCCTGCCCCTGTCTCGTCCTACCCTGTCTCGTTCCGAGCGCTCAGGGTATCAGGCGAGCCGTGACTTCCAAGGACTTTGAAAGGCCCTTTGTCGGCCTCCTATAGCCCGCGCAGGGTTTCGAGCAAGTGGGCGTTCTCTAGGGCTAGGTCAAGCAAAGACCGCTCCTTCCCTGGATCGGGCGACTTCGCGCCGCGCTTCCCTGGTTGGGGACGGTTCGGATAAGACCTATCAAGTGCGCCCGAGAGGACTTGAACCCCTAACCTTCTGATCCGTAGTCAGACGCTCTATCCAGTTGAGCTACGGGCGCGAGCGCCGGCCGGGAGCACCGAACGGCGACCCACAGCGTACCGCTCGACGACCGCGACGCCCAACCGGTTCCCCCCCTTGGGCTCGCGGGGAGGCCGTACTACGATCCCTGCGGCCGGTCGCAACCGGGGAACAGGGGGGAAGCGTGATCGATCCGGGAGATACCGCCTTCATCTTGACGGCCTCCGCGCTGGTGATGTTCATGACGCCGGGGCTCGCGTTGTTCTACGGAGGGCTGGTGCGGCAGAAGAACGTCCTGTCTACCGTCATGCACTCTTTCATCGCCCTCGGCGTGATCAGCCTCGTGTGGTTCGCGGCCGGTTACGCCCTCGGGTTCGGCCCTGACAAGGCGGGCCTGATCGGCGGCGGGGACTACTACGGGCTCTCCGGGGTCTCGTTCTCCGAGCCCAGCAGCTTCGCCCCGACGATCCCGCACGGGGCCTACATGGTCTTCCAGTTGATGTTCGCCATCATCACGCCCGCGCTCATCTCCGGCGCCTTCGCCGAGCGCATCAAGTTCGGCGGCTACGTCGCCTTCATCGCGCTGTGGTCGCTGCTGGTGTACTCGCCGATCGCGCACTGGGTGTGGGGCGGCGGCTGGCTGGGCGACCGCGGCGTCCTGGACTTCGCCGGCGGAACCGTGGTTCACATCAACGCCGGGATCGCGGCGCTCGCGTTCGCGATCTACTTGGGGAAGCGGCGGGGGTGGCCCCGGGAGCTCGCGCCGCCTCACAACGTGCCGATGACCGTGCTCGGCGCGGCGATCCTGTGGTTCGGTTGGTTCGGGTTCAATGCGGGCAGCGCCCTGGCCGCGGGCGGCGGCGCGCTGCCGTTCGTGACGACCCACCTGGCGACGGCAGCGGCGGTCGTCGGATGGGCGCTGATCGAGAAGATGAAGAACGGCAAGGTCACCACGGTCGGCGTCGCGACCGGCGCCGTCGCCGGGCTCGTGGCCGTGACGCCCGCGGCCGGCTTCGTCCTGCCGTGGGCCGCGATCGTGATCGGCTTCCTGGCCGGCGTGATCTGCTACCTGGCGATCAACCTCAAGTACCGCTTCGGCTACGACGATTCGCTCGACGTCGTCGGGGTTCACTTCGTCGGCGGAATCATCGGCGCGATGGCGACGGGCTTCTTCGCGCAAGCGGAGTTCGACTTCCTCGACGGGTCCGGCGGCGCGATCGCCGGCGCGTGGGGGCAGGTGCTCGACCAGGCGATCGGCGTGGGGGCGACGATCGGGTTCTCGCTCGTCGTTTCGCTCATCCTGTTGGTGGTCGTCGACAAGACCATCGGACTTCGCGTGACGGAGAGCGACGAGCTGACCGGCCTGGACTTGAGCCAGCACAGCGAGAGCGCGTACTCCTCGGGCGACGCGGCCGCGAGCGTCGGCGGCGCCTCACACTAGGGACGGAGGAAGAGAGATGAAGCTCGTATCCGCGATCGTCAAGCCGTTCAAGGTCGAAGACGTGAAGGAGGCCCTGCGCACCGCGGGAGTTGCCGGAATGACGCTGTCGGAGGTGCGCGGCTTCGGCCGCCAGCGGGGTCACACGGAGGTCTACCGGGGAGCGGAGTACCAGGTCGACTTCGTCCCGAAGGCCAAGATCGAGGTCCTGTGCGACGAGGGGCAGGTCGGCGCGGTCGTCGAGGCGATCGTCCAGAGCGCCCGCACCGATTCGATCGGCGACGGCAAGATCTACGTCACTCCGGTCGAGGACGTCGTCCGCATCCGCACCGGCGAGCGCGGCTCGGACGCCATCTAGACAAGACCCCCGCGGAATCGGCGGCGACGGGCGGGGCTGCGTTCGCTACGCTCGTTCGTCGGCATGATCACGATCACGGGGCTGACCCGGTCTTTCGGCGCGCGCGACCTGTTTCGCGACGCCGACTTGCGCATCGGCGCTCGCGACCGGCTCGCGCTCGTCGGCCCGAACGGATCCGGAAAGACCACGCTGTTCGAGATGATCGTCGGACGGCAACAGCCCGACGCGGGACGGATCGACACCACCCGAGGCGTGACGCTCGGCTACCTGCCGCAAGAGACCGATGCGTTGCGCGGGCGCTCGATCATCGAGGAGGTGCTGCGCGCGGGCAGTGACGCGGCCGAGACCGGTCACCGCCTGGACGTTCTCACCGACGAGCTGGCCGCGACGACGGACGAGGCCGATCGGCAGCGACTGCTGACCGAGTACGCGCACCTGCAAACGCGCTTCGAGACCCTCGGCGGCTACTCGCTGGAGTCGCAGGCGCGCACGATCTGCGCGGGCCTCGGCTTCCGCGACGAGGACCTCGGGCGCCGCACCGAAACGCTTTCCGGCGGGTGGCTCATGCGCGTCGCGCTCGCCAAGCTCCTCCTGGCCGCTCCCGACGCCCTGCTCCTGGACGAGCCGACCAACCACCTGGACGTCGAGTCGGTCGTGTGGCTGGAGAAGTTCCTGCGGACGTTCGAGGGCGCGGTGCTGCTGATCTCCCACGACCGCGACTTCATGAACGGGCTCTGCTCGCGCGTCGTGGAGATCGAGCGCTCGCGCTTGGTGTCCTACACCGGCGACTACTCGTCGTTCGTCGAGCAGCGCGAGCAGCGCATCGAACAGGCGCTCGCCGCCGCCGAGAACCAGGCGAAGCGCAAGGAGCAGTTGATGCTCTTCGTCAACCGCTTCCGCTACAAGAAGAGCAAGGCCAAGCAGGCCCAGGCCAAGCTGCGCATGGTCGAGCGCATGGGCGCGATCGACGTGCCGGGTGAGCGCCGTCGCGCGATGAAGCTCGGCTTCCCGCCCGCGCCACGCGCCGGACGGATCGTGATGGAGCTGTCGGGCGTCGGCTTCTCCTACGGCGACAAGCGCGTCTACGACGACCTGAACCTTGCGATCGAGCGCGGGCGTCGAGTGGCGCTCGTGGGACCCAACGGCGCCGGCAAGACGACCCTGCTGAAGCTGATCGCCGGTGCGCTGGAGCCGCAAGCAGGCGAGCGCCGCCCGGGCCACAACGTGTCGCTCGGCTACTTCGCGCAGCACCAGATCGAAGCCCTCGACCCGGAGAACCGCGTGATCGAGGAGCTGGAGCGGGCGGTTCCCCCCGGAGTGCAGATCCGCGCGCGCGACCTGCTCGGGCGGTTCTTGTTCTCCGGCGATGACGTCGACAAGAAGGTGGCCGTGCTGAGCGGCGGTGAGCGCACGAGGCTCGCGATGGCGAAGATCCTGGTGAGCGCACGCAACCTGCTGTGCCTCGACGAGCCGACGAATCACCTCGACATCTGGAGCCGCGACGCGCTGGAGGACGCGCTGGAGGACTACGACGGCGCGCTCGTGCTGATCACGCACGACCGTCACCTGATCCGCCAGGTCGCCGACACGATCGTCGAGGTGATCGACGGCCGCGTCCGGGTCTTCCCCGAGGAGTACGAGTCCTACCTCGAGCGGCGTGCGGCCGAGGAAGCCGCGACGGCTGCTCCGGCTGCTCGGACGGGCGCGGCGCGCACCACGGCGGCGGCGGCTGCGAAGGAGCGCCGCCGCGCGTCGGCCGACGAGCGGGCGCGCGCCCGCGCCGAGATGAACGCCCGCCGCTCGGTCGAGCGGGAGATCGAGCGGCTGTACGCGGAGCTGGAGGAGATGAACGGGGCGATGAGCAGGCCGGACTTCTACTCCACGACCGAAGACATCGCGGGCTTCATGAAGACCTACGACGACGCGCGCGCCCGCGTCGCCGACCTCGAAGCGGAGTGGGACAAGCTCACGAGCTGACCGCGAAGAAGGGGCCCAAAGGGGCCCCTTCGACGGTGGCGGAGGCGGAGCGATTCGAACGCTCGAGGGACCATGAGCCCCAACGGGATTAGCAATCCCGCGCCATAGACCAGACTAGGCGACGCCTCCGGGTGAAGCGGCGGTCATTCTACCGGGGGCGGCCGGCCGGCTCAGCAGCTCGAATCGGCGGTGTGCCAGGAGGACCGGTCCTTGAGCAGCGTCACGCGGATCGTACGGATCGCGCCGCTCTTGGTCCTCTTCTGCTTCGTCACCTTGTAGAGAACGGTCACGTCGAGGCAGCCGGATGCCGCGGCGCCGTCGCCGATCGCGATCATGGGAGAGTCGTAGACCGGCATTCCGCTCACCTGGTCGGTTCCACGCGCCAAGGAGAACCGCCGGTGATCGAAGCCGAGCCCATCCAGGTAACCCACGACCTTGTCGGGGTTGCGCTTCACCGCTCCGGTGTATCGGACGGCGATCGTGTCGTGACCCGGGTAGATGACGCGCCCGTCCTGGTTGAACTCGGTGTCCGCGTCTCCCTGCGCCGAGCAGGACGGAGCGTTCGGGTTCACGCCCGGCCCCCCTCCCTGCACGTAGCTGAAGACGGCGATCGCCGAGTCGCAGGGGTGAGCCGGCGCGCCGGCGCTCGAAAGGCCGAGGGCGACGACGCCGATCGCCAGGAGGGACTTGACTGCTCTCATGATCGGTCTCCTATTGACACACCGGCGGCGTCGGACAGTTCGCCGAGGGAACGAACCAGTTCGGGTCGACGTTGGGAGCCGAAGGGGCGTGCGGGTTGATCACGTTCGGCATGAACCAGTTTGGGTCAACGTTCGGGGCGGCCGGCGGACGCTGGTTGACCTCGTTGGGAACGAACCAGTTGGGATCGACGTTGGGAGCCGAAGGGGCGTGCGGGTTGATCACGTTCGGCATGAACCAGTTTGGGTCAACGTTCGGGGCGGCCGGCGGACGCTGGTTGACCTCGTTGGGAACGAACCAGTTGGGATCGGCGTTCGGGACCACGTTCGGTGGACGCTGATTGACGTCGTTCGGGATGAACCAGTTGGGATCGACGTTGGGCGGCGACGGCAAGTGCCGGCCCACTTCGGGGGGAATCACTCCGTCCGCGGGTCCGGCGAGCGCGACCGTGGCAAACGCCAGCGGCAGCACCGCGAGAGCAAGGGTTGGCTTCCACTTCTGCATTACCGCCTCCGTCGTCGGTGGCCCAGTTCCCCATTCAACGACGAGGCTTGCCGCTTTGTGACGCGTGCACGCCGGGAAACCGGCGAGGTTCCGATAGGTGCGGTCGGTCCGGGCGTGCCCGCTTCGTGTTCAGAAGCGGCTTACGAGCGCGACGCCGGGATGCTGCCCATCTTCCCGGACTGGTAGTCCTCGATGGCCTGAATGATCTCGGCTTTTGTGTTCATCACGAACGGCCCGTAGGCAACCACGCTCTCGCGAATCGGCCGGCCTCCGAGGAGCAAGATCTCCATCGCCGGGCTCGCCTGCGACTGGCGGCCGGCGCCCCGAACGGTCAACACCTCGCCGGGCCCGAACACGGCGAGCCGGCCCTCGGCGATCGGAACCTGCTCTTCGCCGACGAATCCGTTCCCGGCGAGGACGTAGGCGAAGGCGTTGAACTCGCGGGGCCACGCAAGGCGCAAGCGCGCGCCCGGCTCGACCGTCGCATGGGCGTACACGATCGGTGTGAACGTCCTGCCGGGCCCGGTGTGCCCGCCCAGCTCGCCCGCGATCAGTCGCACCAGGACGCCCGCGTCGGAGGTCGCGAGCAACGTGAGCCCCTTGCCTTCGAGGTCCTGGTACCGGGGCGGCAGCATCTTGTTGTCGCGCGGCAGGTTCACCCAGAGCTGCACGCCGTGGAAGAGCCCGCCCGCGCGCACGAGGTACTCGGGCGGCATCTCCGAGTGGACGATCCCCGCGCCGGCGGTCATCCACTGGGTGTCGCCGTCGGTGATCAAGCCGCCTCCGCCGGTCGAGTCCTTGTGCTCGATCGCGCCGTCGATGATGTAGGTGACGGTCTCGAAGCCGCGATGCGGGTGGTCGGGCGCGCCCTTAGCCTCGCCGGGCGCATACTCCACAGCACCCAGATGGTCGAGCAGAATGAACGGGTCGGCGCCCGCCAGCTCGTGGCTCGGGAACGGGCGGCGAACCTGGAAGCCCTCGCCTTCCAGCGTGGTGCGCGCGGCGACGATCCGCTCGACAGGCCGCGGCGTCGCGAGGGGCGCGGGATCGGCCAGCCGGGGCAGCCCGGTGACGTCGTGCGTGGTGACGGCAGGCATCAGGGTCCCCAACGCGCGCGCCCGCGCGGATGTTCCCGTCAGGTCGCGACGGCCTCGCGCACGTCGCCCGAAGGCTCCAGCTCGCGCAGCTCGGCCGGCAGCGGCTCGGCGTGCACGACGGTGAGCCGCTTGGTCGTGCGGGTGAGCGCCACGTAGAGGGCATACGGTCCGTGGGCGTGCTCGCGCACGAGGCGTGCGGGCTCGACCAGGATGACCGAGTCGAACTCCAATCCCTTGACGGCGTCGACTTCCCAGAGCGAGACGGTCAGGTCGAGCGTCTCCCGGCTCGGGACCGCGGTCGCCCCGCTCCATACGAGCGCCTCCGCGACGCCGGACACGAGCGAGTGCGGCGCGATGACCGCGACCCGCCCGTCGCCGACGAGGTCCGCCTCTTCGTGGGCAACGCGCCCGACCGCCGCGGCGACGTCGCCGCCGGCTGCTTCGATCGCGCGCGGCTCCTGCCCGGTGTCGCGGACCGAACGCGGAGGCTCGACCGCTGCGTCGGTCGCGCGCAGGACCTCGACGGCGTGGCGCATGACCTCCGAGGGCGTGCGATAGTTGATCGTCAGCTCGGCGCGCGCGCGTCCGCCCGAGTCGGGCAGGTGGCGCAGGATCTCGTCCCAGCTCTCGGGCTTCCACCCCGTCACGGTCTGAGCGAGATCCCCGACGACGGTCATCGACCCGGCGCGCGAGCGGCGCGCCACCATCCGCAGCGCCATCGGCGGCAAGTCCTGCACCTCGTCGACGACGATGTGGCCGTAGGTCGCGATCTCGTCTCGTTCGTCGTCCGTCTCGCGCACGCGGGTTCCTTCGCGGATGCGACCGAGGTGCGTGAAGGCCTCGTCGAGCAGCGGGACGTCGGCGTTGCTCCAGCCGTCCGCGGTCCGCTTCAGCAGCGCCCGCTCGGGAGCCGGCAGGATCCCGCCGGCCGCGCTCTCGATGCGCTCGGCGGAGTCGAACAGGTCCGACAGCAGCAGCTCCGGCGTGAGCGCGGGCCACATCGAGTCCAGCGCCGCCTCGAACTTGGGATGTTCGCGAACCAGCGCGCCGAACGGTCCTCTCGACATCGCCGCGTCGGAGTCGCCACGCCGCCGCCACCGCTCGACGTGCTGACGGTGCAGCTCGGCGACCAGGATGTTCGCCAGCATCAGCCGCCGGCGGTTGTGCGGACGGCGGTTGCGCTTCGCCATCCTGATCAGCGTGCGGGTGCGTTTCGCGCGCAAGACGATCTCGTCGTGCTCGGAGAGCCGGATCGTGAGGTCCTTGGTCAGCGGCCGCTGGCGGCCGGCGACGGCGCGCTTGATCACCCTCGCCATGCGAACGTCGCCCTTCACGCGCGCCACCGCGTCGGCATCCGTTCGCGTGACGGTCGTGTCGGGCAGCAGCCCCGCGAGCGTCGTCATGTCCGCGCCGCTCTCGCCGAGCGCCGGCAGCACCGTTTCGATGTACGCGAGGAACAGCGGGTTGGGCCCGACCACGAGCACGCCCTGACGCTCGAGCTTCGCGCGGTGCGTGTAGAGCAGGTACGCGGCGCGATGGAGCGCAACCGCCGTCTTGCCCGTACCCGGCCCGCCCTGCACGGCGAGCACGCCGTCGGCGGGCGCGCGAATGATCATGTCCTGCTCGGCCTGCACGGTCGCGACGATGTCGCGCATGGACCCGCTCCGCGACTTCTCCAGCGCGGCGATCAGCGCGCCGGTCCCGGCAAGCCCGAGTCCGCCGCCTTCGCCTTCGTCGGTGAATCGCTCGTCCTCGATGCGCACCAAGTGCCGGCCTTCGCACGTCAGGTGCCGGCGCAGGACGAGCGTCATCGGGTCGCGCCCCGTCGCCCGGTAGAACGGCTCGGCGGCCGGGACCCGCCAGTCGACCACCAGCGGCGAGCGATCCTGTTCGAAGACGCCGCGGCGGCCGATGTAGTACCGCTCGCCGTCCTCGCGGTCGATCCGCCCGAAGACGAGCGAGAGGTCGCCGATGTCGAGCTGCTCGGCCCGCGCGAGGCTCGTTCGAACGGTCACGTCGCGTTCGTACCGGTTCTGGAAGGTGCCGCCGCGTTCGACGTTGTAGAGCCGCTCGGCGCGGGCCCTGGCCTGCTCGCGCATGATCTCGAGCCGCTCGTAGGCATGAGTCACGTAGGCCTGTTCGGCCTCGTAGTCGGGGTGATGCCTGGCGGAAAGGTCGCTGCCCATCGCACTCCGCTTCGCCAAACGCCGCGAACGAGACAGCATAACGCCCCGTCCGTGGGTTCGCCGCCTCAGCGGGCGCTTGATCCGGGGTTCGGCTCCAGCCCCTTGAGGCCGTTCCAGGCGAGGTTGACCAGGTGCGCCGCCACGACGCGGCGGGACGGCTTGCGCTCTTCCAGCCACCATTCGCCGGTGAGCGCGACCATGCCTACCAGCGCGCGCGCCATCATCGGCGCGATCTTGCGCGGGTAGCCTCGCGTCTTGAACTCGGTCGCCAGCAGCCCCTCGACCTGCGCCGCGATGTCGGCCATGACGCTGGGCAGCGTCCCGGTCTGGCTGCCGAGCGGCGCGTCCCGCACCAGGATCCGGAAGCCGTCCTGCTCGTCCTCTATGTAGGACAGGAACGCGTCGGCGGCCTGTTCGAGCGCGCGCTTCGGGTGCGGCGCCTTCAGCGCCTCGATGATCCTGCCGAGCAGGGTCGCGACCTCGCGGTCGACGATGACCGCGTAGAGCCCTTCCTTGCCGGCGAAGTGCTCGTAGACGACGGGCTTGCTGACCTTGGCTCGCTCGGCGATCTCCTCGACGGTGGTGGCCTCGTAGCCGCGCTCGGCGAAGACGGATCGGCCGACGGCGACGAGCTGCATGCGCCGTTCCTGTCCGGTCATCCGAACGCGGGCCGGCTGCGTGATCTCGGCCGGCTCCCCCCGTGGTCGTATCGGGACGACGTCCCCGTCGCTCACAGCGCGCGCGCTTCCTGCTGCTCGCGCGTGGGAACCTTTACCCCTCGGACCAGCCCCATCCCGCGGAGCGCGCGAATCACGTACCACCCCACGTCGACCTGCCAGAGGCGAAGGCCGAGCCGCGCCGACCACGGAAACGCATGGTGATTGTTGTGCCAGGACTCGCCGAAGCTGATCGCGGCCAAGGGCCACACGTTCCTGCTCTCGTCGCGGGCGCGGTAAGCCTCTTTGCCGTAGAAATGGCAGATCGAGTTGATGCTCCACGTCACGTGGTGGAGCAGGAAGACGCGCACGAGCGATCCCCAGACGAAGGCCGACAGAGCGCCTCCGAAGCTCATGGTGACGAGGCCGCCGATCAGCGCCGGAAGCGCGAACGTGGCGAGCGTGAGGTGCGGGAATGCGCGGTCGATTCGCGCCACCGTCCTGTCCTTCACCAGGTCCGGCGTCCATTCGTCCGGCTGGGAGTGCTTGTCGTCGCCCAGCCAGCCGACGTGCGCATGCCACAGCCCGAGCAGCACGCCCCTCAGCCCCGAGGCCTTTGCCAGGTGCGGCGAGTGCGGGTCCCCGTACTGGTCGGCGTAGGCGTGATGGCGGCGATGGGTCGCGCACCACGCGACGACCGATCCTTGCACGGCCATCGAGCCGGCGATGGCCAGCAGCGCCCGGACGGGCCGCACCGCCTGGAACGCGCGGTGCGTGAAGAGCCGGTGGTAGCCGACCGAGATGCCGACGCCGGTGAAGGCGTAGAGGCCGGCCAGGAGGCCAAAGTCCAGGGTCGAGATGCCCGCGCCGATCCCGAGCCGCGCGATGGCCAGCACCACGCCGAGCAGCGGTCCGACGGTGAACAGCAGCGTGAGGCGCCGCTGGAGGCGCAGATCGCGCGCGCTGAGACGCGCGATCCCCCTGATCTCGGCCGGGCGGGGGTCAAGGGTCGTCTGCACGATCGCCTCCAGGGTCGTAACCTACGGTTGCGTAACCTTACGAGACCGTAGGTTACGACGCAACCCCCCGCACGACGAAGGGGCGGATCGGGAGATCCGCCCCTCCGTTTCCTTCGTCCCTTACTTGTTCGGCACCCGAGCGAGCTTGCGCCTGGATGCCTGGAGCATGATGCCCGTCATGACCATCAGCGTGCCGAGAAGCGCGATCAGCGGCGTCTCGGGTCCGGTCTTGGCGAGCTTGACTCCCTTGACCTCGGCCTCGGGCCGCTCGGTCTCCGTCGGCAGAACCTCGGTCTCCGTTTCAGTCTCCGTCGGCTCTACCTCAGGAGCCTCGCACTCGATCCAGAAGACCTTGTGCTTCTTGTCGGCGCCTCGTGAGCCGTCGGCGTTCACCGTCAGCTTCACGTGGTAGCCCTGGATCGCGTGCGGCTCGGCATTGGACGCCGCAAGCGCATCCGTCAGGTCCAGCGTGACCGACCCATCGAGGTCCGTCCCGCCGCCTGCGGGATCGCCCCCGATCGCGACGTCACCTTCAGCGAGCACGCCACTGCCCGTCGGAGCGTGCAGCGCAACGCTGTACGAGGCGCTCAGATCGCCTTCCTCGTACCCGTAGAAGTCGATTTGGAACACACAGCCCACGTGCGGCTGGTTGTTCGGGTGGTCGTCAAAAGCCACCCCGTCGATCTTCACGGTGCCGTTGTTACCCGGTGGTCCACCGGGCGCGGCATGAACGTTCACCGCCGTGGCGAACAGGACCGACCCCCCTACGATGAGCGAGGCGGACAGCATCCGCCGGGCTCTACGCCGCCAACCTTTGTCCATGGCAGCCTCCCTCCCGAGACCTATGAGTCTTGGACCTAAGGCCTGTACGTGCCATAGGTCACAGTGGTCAACCTTCCCGCACAGAAGGGCTATTTACATCGATGCCCATTCGTGCCGTTGGCGAAACCAGCGACCCGCGAGGGCAAAGACGCGTGAGCCTACGGTTGGCGAAGGAGCGCCGCGGCGTCGGAGGTGGAGGCGATCGCGACCGCCGACCATGTCCCGTCCTCGCCGACCTTGGTGACCGTCCCCGCGAACTCCCACGAGTTCAGCGTGTTCGCTCGCGGACCCGGGACCGTGACGTCGGTCACGAGAATCTCGCCGCCGGAGATCCACAGCGGCGCGATCGCGTTCTCCGCGACCAGCGTCTCCGGTCCCGACGGGAGGTCGTATCGGTATACGGCTTGGGGGACCCGCGGACGCACGCGCAGATGGTCGCCGAACGAGGACGTGTCGTAGGCGATGCTCGAGCCGTCGGGCGAGACCACCGCGTTGTTCGCGCCGGGGCGCACGCCGATCGCCTGGGTCCGCCTGGACTCGACGTCGAGCGCGAACCAGCTATCGTCGCCGGTCTCGACGTGACCGCGGTAGTAGATCGTGCGGCCGTCGGGCGACCAGCGCGCATGCGTGCCCGCCCACGGCTCGGCGACGTCTTGGCCGGTCGGCTCCAGCAAGAAGAGCCCGAGCGTCCGGTCGACGCTGACGTGCGTGTCGGTGACGAGGATCGAGGCGCCGTCTGGCGCCCACGCGACCGATGCTTCGTCGTCGCTCCCGGCGCCCCGCCCGATCACGTGCCCGATCGTTCGAACGGCCGACGGCCTGCCCCCGGACGCGTCCACCAGCTTGAGCCGATGCGCGGTGGAACCCTCGTACTTGAAGGACAGGTAGGCGATCGTGGAGCCGTCCGGGCTCACGCCGAAGCCGAGGATCGAGCCCTCCTCGCGGACGATCTCGCGCGGCGCGGCGCCCGCGACGGAAATCGCTTCGATCGAGGAACGTGACGACTCGGAGTCGGATGCGACGTACAGAACCTCGTCGCCGAGGAACGCCGGGTCGCGCTCGAACCGCTCGTCACCGTCGAATGTGAGCTGCGTCGCACGATCCATCGCGACGTCGTAGAGCCACAGGTCGCGCTGATCGGGTTGGTGCGCCACGTACGCGACGTACCCGCGTTCGCCCGAGGGCTCGGGGGCGCTCGCGGACGGCGTCGTCGGTGGCTGCCGCGCGCACGCCGCCAGCAAGGTCGCCGCGACCGCGGCTCCCCGCAACGCCCTGCCGTTCCTCAACAAGCGGAGGGCATGGGACTCGAACCCATACACCGGCTCACACCGGCTCAGCGGTTTTCAAGACCGCCCGGTTGCCAATTACCGTAGCCCTCCGCCGGCAAGCGTACCGCGACGGGAGTGCGGCGCCGGGCGCGAGCGAGGCGCCTGCCGGGGGCGAGCGGCTTACTCCGGCGAGCGCAGCAGGAACCGTTGGCGCAGCCCGTGCAACCAGAAGCCCGACGCCAGCAGGAGCGTGCCGAGGCTTCCGAGGACCGGCGCGACCTCGGGCCCGGTGTTGGCCAGCTTGACGCCCTTCACCTTCGTCTTCGGGTCGGGATCCCGCGTGAACTTCGTTCCCGCGACATCGGCCGACTCGGTCTCAGTGGCCTGCACGCTCGCCGTCTCGGTGGCGGTCGAGGTGCTCGTCGATTGCGTGTCGCCGCCCGCGCAGAACTCGACGTGGCTCAAGCCGTAGCGCTTGTTGTTCTTGTTCTTCGGGTTGATGGGCGTGGTCAGGTGGTGGTCGCTCGTCGCGCCGGAGTAGGAGTAGACGTTGGCGCCGGGACCGCCCTTCACGATCACCGCGTCCACCGGGTCCTCCGACTCCCAGTCGACGCGGGGATCGGGGGTGCCCCCGGTCGTGACGGTGAGCGTCACGCCGCCCTGCGTCCCCGAGTTGGGAGGGTCGAACTTGGTGAGCGTCTGCATCTCGAGGTCGCCGCACTTGACGTTGTAGTCGGCCTCGGACACCGAGTCCCAGTTGTCGGCGCTCGCGATCTGCGTCGCGACCAGCGTCAGCATCAGGACGGGGACGAGCGCCATCGAGCGCGCCGCCCACTTCGTTCCCCGATTCATCCGTGCCACGTCGACTCCCTTCGCCACATCCGGCGTCCCGCCATCTTGCGTACCCGCGTCCCGACGGTAAATAGCACCGGTTGGCTAGATGATGTGCCGAATGACGAAGTGAGTCCTCAGAGGCCAGCCAATAGGGGCCACGACAAACTACATCAGACCTCGGATACTACGCGCCGGCGTGCGGCAGGTAAGCACCGTCCCCGGTCACGTAGCCACGCAGAGCGTCCGGGAGCAGGACCGAGCCGTCGGCGCGCTGGTGGTTCTCCAGGATCGCCGCGACGTGCCTGCTGGAGGTGACGGCGGTGCCGTTGAGGGTGTGAACGGGCGCCGTCCCGGACGCCGACCGGATGCGGCAGTCGAGCCGGCGCGCCTGGTAGTCGGTCGTGTTCGAGCACGACGTGACCTCCCGGTATCGCCCCTGTCCCGGGAACCACGCCTCAAGGTCGACCTTGCGAGCGGCCGGGGCGCCCAGCTCGCCCGTGCACACGTCCACCGCGCGGTAGGGCAGCTCGAGGTCGCGAAGGATCCGCTCCTCGATGGCGATGAGGCGGTCGTGCTCGTCCCAGGAAACCGCGGGGTCGGCGAAGACGAACATCTCCACCTTTTCGAATTGGTGCGTGCGAAAGATGCCGCGCGTGTCGCGGCCGTGCGTGCCCGCCTCCCGGCGGAAGCAGGACGACACGCCCGCGTAGCGGATCGGAAGCGCCCCGGGATCGAGCAGCTCGTCCATGTGCAGCGCCGCGAGCGGCACCTCGCTGGTGCCGACGAGGTAGAGGTCGTCGTCGGCGGTCTTGTAGATCTGCTGCTCGTCGGTCGGCAGGAACCCCGTCCCCTCCATCGCCTCGCGCCGCACGAGCACGGGCGGCGCGACGGGTACGAAGCCCTCGGCTTGCAGGACGTCGAAGGCGAAGCGGACGAGCGCCTGCCACAGCAGCGCGCCGTGGCCGGTCAGGTACGCGAATCGCGAGCCGGACGTGCGGGCCGCGCGCTCGACGTCGATCATGCCGAGCGCGGTCCCCAGGTCCAGGTGGTCCTTCGGCTCGAAGTCGAACGCGGGCGGTGTCCCCCACGTGCGCAGCTCGACGTTGTCCTCGTCGCTCGCGCCCTCGGGCGCGCCGTCGTAGGGAAGGTTCGGGATCTGAAGCAGAAGCCGCCGAAGCTCCGCCGCGTGCCCGGCCTCGCGCTCGCCGAGCGCGGCGATCTCGTCCGACAAGCCCTTGAGCTTGTCGAGCAGCGCCTGCTTCTCGCCGCCCGCCAGTCGCGCCACGTCCTTGCCGGCCCTCTTCTGCTCGGCGCGCAGCTCGTCGATGCGCGCCTGGCACGCCCGGCGTTCCCCGTCGGCCTTCAGCACCTCGTCGATCGGGGGCTCGATCCCGCGCCGGGCGAGCGCCGCTCGGACGCGCTCCGGCTCGTCGCGGATGAGCTTGATGTCGAGCATCTAGGCGGGCCCTCGCGCGGCCCGCGGGTAGGACCCGAGCACCTTGACCTCGAGGATCTTCGTGCGGAGCGAATCGATCGCGTAGCGCACGGGCGGCTCGTCCGCGTGCCCTTCCATGTCGATGAAGAAGCAGTACTCGCCGAGCCGTTCCTTCGTGGGGCGCGACTCGAGCTTGGTGAGGTTGATGCCGCGATCGCTGAACTCGTGCAGGATCGCCAGCAGCGACCCCGGGCGGTCCTTTTCGATGAAGCACACGACGCTGGTCTTGTCGTCGCCGCTCGGCTCGGCGCGCTCCCGGCCGACCAGCACGAAGCGCGTCTCGTTCTCGCCCCGATCCTCGACGTCCTCGGCCAGCACGATCAGCTCGTACAGCTCCGCGGCGAGCGGGTTGCCGATGGCCGCCCAGCGCTCGCCGTCGCTCGCGGCGTCGCGAGCGTACCGCGCCGCCTCGGCGGTCGAGTTCGCGGCGTGCACGCGCGCGTGCGCCAAGCGGTCCTCCAGGAACTCGCGGCACTGCGCGGTCGCGTGCGGGTGGCTGATCACGTCGGTGACGCGGTCGAGCGTCGTCCCCGCCTTGGCAAGGAGCGCATGACGGATGGGCCGCACGACTTCCGCGCGGATCTGCACGGGCTCGGACCCGAACGCCAGCGCGTCGAGCGTGACGTTGACCGACCCTTCGATCGAGTTCTCGATGGGGAGCATTCCCGCGTCGATCGAGCCGCGCGCCACCGCGGCCACGACCTCCGAGACGGTGGTGAGCGCTTCGAGCTGCGCGCCGCTCGCGTCCGGCATCGAAAGCAGCGCCTCCTCCGTGAAGGTCCCGGGCGGGCCGAGGTAGCCGAGGCGCGTCACCGCGTCACCGCGCCGATCGCGCGCCGGATGGCTTCCTGCTCCTCGGTGCTGAGGTTGTGCCGGCTCGCCCCGCGCTCGACGCTCTTGGCGTAGATGCGGCTCTCGTTGCGTCCGTTGATCGAAGACAGCACGATCCCGGACCCGTCGGCGTCGAGCAGCGCGGCGGCGAAGGACAGGTGCCCGCCCATGTCCTCGTAGGCGTCGAAGCGAACGAGCCCGACGCACTGCACCGAGTGCGCCACCATGTCGCGCAGCTCGGCCAGCTCCGCGCCGACGTCGCCGTTGAGCGGGACCTGCGCCGTCGAGGCGCGGACGCTCGGCAGCGAGCGGCGCCTGCGCACCCGGCGCAGTTGTCGCCCTTGGAGCAGCACGAGCAGCAGCGACAGCACCGCAACGGCCGCTGCGGCGATCGCGAGCGCGCTGAGCGCGGACGAACTGAGGGACACGGCGACGGCTAGGATATCCGGCCGTGGATCAGGCATCGCTCAGCGATCTGCTGCACGCCGTCTCCCGCGGCGACGTCGGCCCCGAGGAGGCGGCCGAACGGCTCGCGCACCTGCCCGTCGTCGACCTCGGCTTCGCCCACGTCGACACCCACCGGGCGCTTCGGACCGGCTTGCCGGAGGTCGTCTACTGCCCCGGCAAGACACCGGAGCAGATCCGCGCGATCGCCGCCGAGCTGCTGAAGGCGCCGGGCGGCACGCTGCTGGCGACCCGGGCGACCGAGCGCGACTTCGAAGCGGTCCGGGACCTCGCCCCCGACGTCGCCTACGACGCCGCTGGCCGCATCATCGTCCTTCGCCGAGCCGAGGTCGCACCGCTCGGCACCGTGGCCGTCGTGACCGCCGGCACCGCCGACCTGCCCGTCGCGCGCGAGGCGACCGTCGTGGCGGAGGCGCTCGGCATCAAGGTCGAGCCGATCGCCGACATCGGCGTCGCCGGGCTGCACCGCGCGCTCGCGCGGCAAGCGGACCTGCGGCGCGCCGACGTCGTCATCGTCGTCGCGGGGATGGAGGGCGCGCTGCCGAGCGTCGTCGCGGGGATGGTGCGCTCACCCGTCGTCGCGGTGCCCACGAGCGTCGGCTACGGCGCGTCCTTCGGCGGGGTGGCCGCGCTGCTCGCGATGCTGTCCTCGTGCGCCGCGGGCATCTCGGTGGTCAACATCGACAACGGCTTCGGCGCCGCGGTCGTGGCTGCGCGGATCCTGGCCGCTCGTCCATGACGACGATCGCCTTCGTCGACTGCTTCTCCGGGGTGTCCGGCGACATGATGCTCGGCGCGCTGATCGACGCCGGCGTGCCGGTCGAGGTGCTGCAGGAGCCGCTCGGCAAGCTGCCGATCCACGGGCTGTCGTTGCAGGCGCAGCGGACCGAGCGGCTCGGGATCACCGCGACCCACGTGAAGGTGACGGGCGAGCGCAGCGCGGTCCTGCACAACTACCTCAGCATCCGGTCCATCATCGAGGAGGCGCCGCTTCCGCCGCGCGCGCGCACCCGCGCGCTTGGCATCTTCCAGCGGCTCGCCGAAGCTGAGGCGAGAGTTCACGGCACCGACATCACCCACGTGCGGCTCCACGAGGTCGGCTCGGCCGACACCATCGTCGACGTGGTGGGGACGGCGCTCGGACTCGAGCACCTCGGGATCGACAAGGTCTACGCGTCGCCGGTCGCGACCGGGATGGGCATGATGCGCACCGACCACGGCGTCTACCCGATCCCCGGCCCGGCCGTGCTGGAGCTGCTGAAGGGCGCGCCCCTGTACTCGCGCGGGATCCCCTACGAGCTGGTCACGCCGACCGGCGCCGCGATCCTGGCCGAGACGGCGGAGCGCTTCGGCGAGCTGCCGATGATGCACGTGCGGGCGACCGGGTACGGCGCCGGCACGCGCGAGCTGGAGATCCCGAACGTGCTCCGGATCATGGTGGGCGAGCCGGCCGAAGACGAGGACCTGTTCGGGCCCGTGCCCGCGGTGCTGCTGGAGGCCAACATCGACGACATGAACCCGGAGCTGTACGAGTTCGCGATCGAGCGGCTCCTGGAGGCCGGCGCGCAGGACGCCTGGGTCACGCCGGTGGTGATGAAGCGCGGGCGGCCGGCGGCGATGCTCAGCATCCTCACCGGGCCCGGCGAGGAGCACGCGGTCCGCGACGCCCTGTTCGCCGAGACGACCACGATCGGGATGCGGCGCCGCACGATCGAAAAGTGGACGCTGCCGCGCGAGATCATGACGGTCGAGCTGACCGGCGGCTCGGTCGCGGTCAAAGTCGCGCGTGGGCGCGACGGGACGGTCGTGGGCCTGGCGCCCGAGTACGCCGATTGCGCACGCGTCGCTCGCGAGACGAGCCGCCCCCTCAAGGACGTCTACGCCGAAGCGCAGTCCGCCGCGAGGGAGCGGCTCGGCGATCCCGGCTCGGTCTAGACGCCGCTCGTCGGGCAGTCCGCGAGGACCTTCGTGTCGCGGATCTCAGCCGAATCACTTTCGTAGTGGTTCGGGCCGAAGCCGTAGGCGACCGCGATGAGCCGGTAGGTGACCCCGCGCCGGAACTGGTACTTCACCCGCCACGTGTCCTTGCCGGTGAGCGGGGACTCCGCCCATACGACGTCGGTGTGGGAGACGTTGGTCTCCGGCACCCACGCGTTGACGATCAGCTTCATCCGGTCGGTTTCGGTCGCGAGCGACTCGATGTCCACCTGGCAGCGAGTCGCCTCGATGTCGCCGTTCTCGTAGGGGTCGAGGAACACCGGACGAGCCGGGCCCTCCGTCATCGCGCACGCGGTGACGTTGGACAGCGGCGAGACGCCGTCCTTGTTCACCGCGCGCATGCGGAAGAAATACGCCGTGTGCGGGATGAGCCCCTTGACCTTGTAGTTCGCCGGGCCGACGCCGGAGCGGTCCGGCGCCGTGGCGACCTCGGTCCAGGTGAGGCCGGCTGGGTTCTGCGGGCAGCTCTGGTCTCTGAACGCGATCATCTCAATGCGGAACCCGTCCTCGTTGGTGGCGTTGTCGATCCAGGTCAACTGCATGACCCGGTTGGAGTCGGGCGTCGCGACGAGGTTCGCCGGCGTCCCGTCCGGCGCCGCGGGCGGGAGCGTCGTCGCGCAGTCCACGTTCGAGGGGTCGCTCAGCTTCGACACCTTCGCCGCCCGAACCCGGTAGCAGCGGGTCTCGTTGGCGGCCAGCGACAGCTCGTCCAGGTACGTCACCGAACCCGTGCCCGTGTGCGCGCCCACCTGGTCCAGCTCGTCCCACGTGCCGGCGTGCCGGTACTCGATCACGAAGCCGGTCTCGTTGGTCGCGGTGTCGGTCCACAGCAGCTTGATCTTGTGCGATCCGGCGGCGGCGGCGGCCAGCGCGATCGGCGCCGACACCGGTGACTGCGGCGTGGTCAGCATCACGATGTTGGACGATGCGCTCCGGCCGGAGGAGTTCTCCGCGAAGACGCGGTAGGAGTACTTCGTCTCGCCGAGCGTCGTGGTGTCGACGAAGGCGACGGCGTCGGCCGGAGCGGTCCCGACGTCGTACCACGTCGAAGTCTCCGTGCACGCGCCGTTGCAGCGCTCGACCTCGTAGCTCGTCTCGCCCTCCGCGCGGTCGATCCAGGCCAGCGCGACGGCCGCGTTGGACAGCGCGGTGGCGGTCAGGCCGGTCGGTCGCTTCGGGCGCGAGCCGACGCACACGACGTTGGTGAAGCCGGAGTAGGCGGGCCCGTTGCGGTAGCCGCGAACGCGGTAGCACCGCGTCGTGTCCGGCGGGATCTGGTCGTCGACCCAGGATCGCGTGCCCTCACCCGGCCGCGCGTCGATCGCATGGGTGAACTGCATGTCGTTGACACCCGGCCCGAAGTCCACGAAGAACCCGTCCTCGTCCACGTACTCGCGCCCGGGGTTGGGCTCCTGGTCGCTGAACTCGAGCTTCGCCGACGCCGGTCCGATCATCGTCGCCACAAGGCCGAAGGGGTCCGTAGGCGGCGGAACCGGCGCCGAGATGACCTTCAGGATGACCTCCTCTTCGCCGGCCATCGCGTTGGAGAACCCGCGCTCGACCGTGACCGTTCCGTCCAGGCGCGCGATGTTCTGCATGCGCACCGAAACCAAGCGGTACCAGTACGTGGTGTTGTACTTGGGCAGGTACTCGGAGAACGAGGTCGTGTTCGCCGGGAGGACGGCGTGGGGCACGTCGCCGAACTTCGGGTTCCGCTCGGCTTCGGCGCGCATGATCCACCATTCCACCTCGTCGCTGTTGTCGACCCAGGTGAGCGTGACGCTGTTGACGTAGACGCACGCGGTGGCCCCGCCGCCGTTGCACTTGAAGTGCGTGGGGGGCACCGGGCCGAGGATCGCCGGGTCGGCGACCGACGGCGGGCCTTCGATCAGCGTGAGGTCGCCGGCGTTGAAGGGGTCGGCCTCGATGAGCGGCACGACGCGAACGAAGAACGGCCCCGGCGCCGACGACGGTCCGGTCTTGATCGACGTCGAGCACAGCAGGTCGGCTTTGGCGGTCCCGCACTCGGTGAGCGCGATCTGCGTGTACGGGCCCGCTTCGTCGGAGGCGATCTCGATTCGGAACAGGGTCGTCGCCAGGCCGATGTCGCGCCACGTGAGATAGATCGTGTCGGGGCTGATGCCGGTCGCCGACACCTCGGTGACGGCGGTCAGCGCGGAAATTGCTTCGTCCTCGACACCCGCGTGCGCGGGCGCGAGTCCCGAAGCGACGATGGCTCCCGTCATTGCGAGCGCGACGACCGAGCGGACGAGCGTTCCGAAGCTCTTCATGATTCCCGAGACTCCATGCATGGACGGCCTGGTGTGCATGAGAGTTCAGCGCGGGGCTCGGGCACCCCTGCGGCTCGGGCGGTGACGAACCCCCGGAAAGGCTACGCGCGCGACGAATTGCCGGAAACGAGGACGACTCGGACAGGGTCGTTGTCCTTGTCGGACAACATGGACACACCGGCAGAAGCGTCCTCGATCGGGAACCGGTGCGTGATCGATCCGGCAACGTCGAGCCGGCCCGACGACACCAGCGACACGAGCGTCTCCAGGTGGTGACGCTGGTAGCCGAACACGCCGCGCAACGTGTTGCGGAAGACGGCGAACGTGACGCTCGGACCGAGCTGAATGCGCTCGCCGCTCACGCCGACGACCATCGCGCGGCCGTCGATCGCGAGCGACGCGACCGCCTGCTTCAGCACCTCGTTCGCGCCGACGAAGTCGATCGCGAGATCGACGCCCTGCCCGCCGGTCGCGGCGCGAATCGCGGCGGAGGCCTTCCCCTCGGTCGGGTCGACGACCAAGTCCGCGCCGAGCGCCTCCGCCCGCTCCCGCGCCGAGGGCCGCGGGTCGACCGCCGCGACGAACGAGGCGCCGCCCATGCGCGCCAGCATCACGCCGTGCGTCCCGAGCCCGCCGACGCCGAACACCGCGACGCGCTCGCCGGCGCGCAAGCCGCCCGCGTCGAGGACCGCGTTGAACGGGGTTCCCACCGCGTCGCACAGGATCGCCGCGACGTCGAGCGGCACGTTCTCCGGCACGCGCACCAGGCCGCTCGCCGGCACGACCACGTAGTCCGCCCATGCGCCGTCGAAGTCGATCCCGAGCGTGAGCGGGAGCAGGCACCGCTCGACCGACTCGCCGGCGAGACAGCGCGCGCACACGCCGCATGCCTTGCCCGCGTAGATCGCGACGCGGTCGCCGGCGCTCCAGCCGCGCACGCCCTCGCCCAGCTCCGCGATGACGCCGCTCGCTTCGTGGCCGGGCGTGACCGGGAACGAGCCTCGCACCGGGAGCGAGCCGTCGAACATGTGCAGGTCGCTCGCGCAGACGCCGCACGCCGCCACTTCGACGAGCGCCTCGCCGGGCCCCGGCTCGGGCGTCGGCACGTCCTCCACGCGCAGCGCTTGCCCCACGCCCGGGAAGCGCACCGCGCGCATCAGCCGATCACCGCTTCGAACGTCGCGTCCGGACTCGGGCCCGCGTCCTTCGGCACGCCGATCGATCCGACGGCCGGGAGCGTGACGCCCGCATCCCGGTACTCGGCGACCTTGGCCCGCACCGCCTCCTGGTCGCCGATGCCGATGAACTCGGCGAGCATCCGCTCGCTGATCGCGGACCGCGCGCCGTCGGTGTCGCCCCGTCCAAGCGCCGCGTCGAAGGCGGCGATCTCCTCGCCGTACCCCGCGCCCGCGATGGCCGACCGGTAGAAGGGCAGCGTCATGTAGGTGAAGAACTCGCGCCGGAAGCCGTCGCGCGCGGCGTCCAGGTCCTCCGCCAGCGCGACGGGAACGGCCGCGACGATCTCCACCTCGGACGGGTCGCGCCCCGCCGACTCCGCGCCTTCGCGGATCGCCGGTATGACCACCGAGCGGATGTAGGTGGGCATGCACGACCACAGCACGACACCGTCGGCGAAGGCCCCGGCCCACCGCAGGGAGTTCGGTCCGAGCGAGGCCGTGTAGATCGGAAGGTCCGCCCGCGCCTGGTAGCCCATGAACGCGAATCGGGAACGGTAGAACTCACCCTCGTGCTCGACGCGCCCGTCGCGCAGGATCGAGCGCACGATCGACACGTATTCCTTGAAGCGACTGAGCGGCTTCTCCATGTCGATGCCGTACCAGTTCTCCATCGTGACTCGATGCGCCATGCCGAGCCCGAGGATGAGCCGGCCGCCGATCATCTCGTCGATGGTGGCCGCCTCGGTCGCGAGCGCGACCGGGTGCCGCGGGAACGCGGGCAACACGCCCGTCCCCACCTTGATGCGCTCCGTGCCGGCGCCGTAGGCGGTCATGACCGCAAGGGCGTCGCGCTGAGCGATGTGCGTGGCGAAGACCGCTTCGTAGCCGAGCTTCTCGAGCAGCCGCACGCGATCGACTGCTCGATCGATCGACGAAGAGGGGGTCACGAATGCCGCCAGCCGGTTGGACATGGCCGGTAGTCAACAGGGCGGAGAGGCCAAAGGGCAACTCCCCTTACGAAAAGGGGCGGGGCCCGGGGGCGCCCCCCCCGGGGGCCCGCCCCGGTCCAAAACCGATCAGCCGATGTCGAGCGAGAAGGACGCGTTCGCTCCGGCGTAGATGAACACGACGGCGAACGCGGCCTCGTCGGGGATCGTGCCGCTCTCGTCGACGCCGGCGCCGTTGTCGTCCCAGAGCCCGTCCTCATGCCCGGGGCCGCCGGCCCACTCCGCGCAGTCGCTCTTGTAGAACTGGACGCCGAGATCCTGGTAGCCGGCGAGATCGTCGGTCGCGGCCAGCGTGAAGGGCTCGCCAAGCTCGTTCGCGGCCAGCGTGATGACGTACCCGTCGACGCCGTTGACGTCGTCCTCCTCGAAGCACGCCACGAGCAGGTCGCTGGCGCCGAACCCCTGGATGAAAGGGTCGTACTCCGGAGCCGGCAACAAGATCGTGCCGGTGTGGACCGCGGCCTGCGCCGGCATGACGCCGGAGCCGATCGCGGCCACCATCGCCGCCGCGACGAGCAAGCGAATCTTCATTCGTCCTCCATCCGTAGCGGGCGTTGTGGCCCGTCCTCGCCCCTACGGTTCGCCCCGGCGCGCCGACCTCCTCCCGCCCCTGCCGAATTACCCTTTTGCGCTGGTTGCCCGGCGGCGCCGACCCCTACAGGCCGAGGGTCTTGGCGATGTTGGTGCGCAGGATCTCGCTGGTGCCTTCGTAGAGGCGCTGGGCGCGGACCTCGCGCCAGAAGCGCTCGATGCCCATCTCGGTCATGAAGCCGTTCCCGCCGTAGACCTGGATCGCGCGGTCGGCGACGCGCCCGACCATCTCGGTCGCGACCAGCTTCGCGGCCGCCGCTTCGCGGCGGCCGTCGGCCGACCCGTCGTCGATGCGCGAGGCCATCTCGTAGACGAAGGCCCGCGCCGACTCCAGCTCGCACCAGGAATCCACGATGTAGCCCTGCACGTATTGGTTCGACCCGATCGGCTTGCCGAAGGCGACGCGCGTCTTGGCGTAGTCGAGCATCTTGTCGAACAGGTGCTGCGCGATCCCGAGCGCCGCCGCCGCAATGTGGAGCCGCCCGCCGTTGATCCACGCCATCGCCGCGTAGAAGCCCTGGCCGACCTCGCCCAGAACGTTCTCGGCCGGGACCTCGACGTTGTCGAACAGCAGCTCGGCCGGACGGTCGACCGTCGAAGCCGTGTGCTGGAGCCGCGCCACCTCGAAGCCGGGCGTTCCCTTCTCGACGAAGAACGCGGTGATCCCGCCGCGCGCGCGCTTCTCGGGGTCGGTCACCGCGAACACCACGCAGAAGTCGGCTTCGGCGCCGTGCGTGATGAAGTGCTTGCGTCCGTTGACGATCCAGGTGCCGTCCTTCTGCTCGGCCTTGGTGCCGATCTGCGTCGCGTCCGACCCGGCGCCCGGCTCGGTCAGTGCGAAGCACATCTCGCGTTCGGCCCGCATCAGCGGATCGAGGAACCGCTCGCGCTGCTCGGGCGTGCAGCCGGACAGGATGATCGTCGGGCCCTCGACGCTCGGCAGGACGCCGCCGCGCGAGGCGAGGAACGACCCGGACCGGTAGACCTCCTCGTGGATGAGCACCTGTCCGAAGTAGCCCAGTCCGCCGCCGCCCAGCTCTTCGGGCATGTGCAGGCCGTAGTACCCGAGCGCAGCCGACTTCTTGCGGATCTTCTTCTTCTCTTCCTCGCCGCTCTCGATGTAGCCGGTCTCTTGCAGCTCTTGCGCGTAGCGCTCCTCGACCGGCAGCACCTCGCGCGAGACGAAGTCGCGGATGGCGGCGCGCAGCTCGAGCAGCTCTTCGGGAATGACGATGGCGCTCACGGTTCCCTCACTTTCCCTCGTGGAAGCCTCATGGTAGACGGGCGGGGAACGACGAAGAAACTCAGGCGCCGCCGACGCGCAGGAACTCCTCGATGTGATCCGCGAGCGCCTCATGCGCGTGGAACGGGATCTCACGCTCGGCGTCGAACAGCTCCAGCACGCCGTTGGGGAGGGACTCCGCGAGCCAGCGTGCGGCTTCGAACGGCACGTACTCGTCGCCCTTCATGTGCAGCACGAGCGTCGGCGCCGTCACCTTGGGCAGGAAGTGGCGAAGGTCCTCGTCGCGCGTCTGCTCCAGGATGTCCATCGCGGCCTCGCGCCCGGTCGCATCCCAGTCCGCCTTCATCGCGATCGACGCGCCGGGGGGAGGCCCGGCGGTCGAGCGCAGGTAGCCGAAGGCCGCCTCCCAGGCAGCGTCGTCGATGCCGTAGGGCCATTCGGGCCCCGCGCCCCAGCGCGGCGTGCCGCCGATGCACAGCAGCGCTCGCACGCGGCCGGGCAGGTGGCCGGCGAGCGAGAGCCCGACCAGGCTGCCGCGCACGCCGTGACCGAGCAGCACGCACGAATCCAGCGCGAGCGCGTCGAGCAGGCCGTGTACGTCGCGCGCGTCGCGAGCGACCGTGTAGGGCGGTCCGGGCTTGTCGCTCTCGCCGGTCCCGCGGCGGTCGTAGACGATCACACGATGCCTCTCGGCCAGCGCGCGCACGAGCGCGCTCGCGCGCATCGAGCGCGACGACAGGAACCACTGCGGGATGACGACGATCGCAGGGTCGCCCTCGCCGATCACGTCGTAGGCGATCGTCGTGTCGTACGCGCGCGCCCGTCTCATCGCCGGTCCACCACGACGTGGCCCCCGTAGACGACCATCACGACGCGCTCGTAGGCGCCGGCGTCCTCCAGCGGGTCGCCGTCGAGCAGGATCACGTCGGCGATCTGCTCGGGCTCGATCGTGCCGGCCTCGCCCAGGCCCAAGAGCTGCGCCGCCTCCCGCGTCGTCGCGGCGAGCACCTGTCGCAGCGACATTCCCGCCTCGTGCATGAGCCGCAGCTCGTACGCGAGGCCCCCGTGCGGGTTGTAGGGCGTGCCCGCGTCGGTCCCGCTCGCGGTGCGAACTCCCGCCTCGACGGCCGCGGCGAAGGCCGCCCGGTGGTGCTCGATCAGCTTGTCGGACTTCACGCGCGCGTAATCGGGCACGTCCCTGCCGCCGTGCGAGATCCGGTCGGGCGCGCTCAGCGTCGGAACGAGCCACGACGGGGTGGAGATCATCGCCGAGATCGCGCCCCCTTCCAGGTAACAGCCGTGCTCGATCGAGTCGACGCCCGCCGCCGCGGCGGCCGCGATCCCTTCGGCGCCGATCGCGTGCGCCGCGATGCGCATGCCGAGCCGGTGCGCCTCGTTCACCGCCGCTTCGAGTTGCTCGCGCGTGAACGCCGGTTGCAGCGCGCCGATCCCGGGCGTCAGCACACCGCCGGTCGCGATCACCTTGACCACGTCCGCGCCCGCTTCCTTCAGGTCGTCGATCGCCTTGGTCAGGTCGTCGGACGAATCGACCTCGCGACCGATGAAATGCGCGTGCCCGCCGGTGACGGTGAGCACCTGTCCGGCCGTCAGGATGCGAGCGCCTTTGAGGTTGCCCCGGCGCTGCTCGCGCGCCGCGAGCAACGTGGCCTCGCCGAGCCCGCCCAGGTCGCGAACCGTCGTGATTCCCGCGTGCAGCGCGCGAGCGGCGGCCTCGCGGCAGCGCTCGAGCGCGTCGGCCTCCGACATCGCGTCGGCGTCCGCCGCGAAGTCGGGCGCCCCGTCGAAGCACAGGTGAACGTGGGCGTCGATGAGCCCCGGCATGAGCGTGCGGCCGTCCGCGTCGATCGCGCTCGGGTGCTCCTCGAAGCCGCGCGCGTCTTCGACCGGCCCCGCGTACATGACCCGGCCGCCCTGCGCGACTAGGACCGCGTCGTCGACCGGGTCAGAGCCGCGCCCATCGATCAGGCGCGCGCCGCGGATGACGAGCGGGTCGGACATGGGCCGCAATCATGGCCGGGCACGCGCACGCGTGGCAAGCCCGCGCGGGTCACGCGCGCCGCAGCCGCGCCGGCCGAGCCCGCCGGTAGGCTGCCGCCTCGATGGAGTGGCTCGAAGATCTCATCACCACGTTCGCACAGCACGGCTATCTGGCCGTGTTCGTGCTGATGGCGCTGGAGAGCGCCCTCATCCCCATCCCGTCCGAGGTGACGATGATCTTCGCCGGTGCGCTCGCTTCCGAAGCGTTCGCGACCGTGGCGCCCGGCGCGCCGCAACTGAACGTCGTGGCGCTGACGCTCGTCGGCACCGTGGCGAACCTGGTCGGGTCCTGGGCGGCCTACGGGCTCGGGCGGGTGATCGGACGAGCGCCGCTGGACCGCTACGGCAAGTACGTGTTCATCCGTCCCCACGACATCGACCGAGCCGAGGCATGGTGGAGCAGACACGGCCAGGGCGCCGTGTTCTTCGGGCGGCTCCTGCCCGTGGTGCGCACGTTCATCTCGCTTCCGGCCGGGATCGCCGAGATGCGCTTCTGGCGCTTCACCATCTACACCTTCATCGGCTGCCTGCCGTGGGTCGCGGCGCTCACCGTCGCCGGCTACGTGCTCGGCGACAACTGGCATGCGATCCTCGGCTCCTTCAGCCTCGCGGCCTACGCGATCGCGGGGCTGCTCGCGTTGATCGCCATCGCGTTCGTCCTCATGCGAATCCGCCGCGCCCGCGCCAAGTCGGCGCACGCGAACTCAGACGTCGAACAAGACCGGATGTGAGTCCGGCGCGGGCGGTGCCGGCTCGACCGGCTTGAAGTGCTTGCTCAGCGTGTCCGTCTGTCGCTGGTAGGACGAGCCCATGTCCTCGCCGTAGAGCGCGTCGGGAAGCGCGGCCATCCGCTCGAAGGTCAGCTTGCTGACCCGCTGGCGGTGCTCGATCATGAACGGCACGTCGTGGGCGCGGATCTCCAGCGCCGCACGCGACCCCGCGAGGTTCCGCGACTCGTCGTAGCCGAACCCCGGGTCGAAGAAGCCCGCGTAGTGCGTCCGCAGCTCGCCGCTGGTCGGGTCGAACGCCGTCATCTCGGCCGCGTAGCCCGGAGGGATGCGCACCGCCTCCTCCGACAGCAGCAAGTAGAACCGCTCGGGCGCGAGCACGATCCGGTCGCCGTCCTCGCGCATCACCGGGTCCCAGTAGTCCGTCCATTCGTACGAACGCACCCTGCCCATCTCGAGCACCGGCGCGAAGTCCTTGGCGCGGTAGCCGACGCGCCCGGAGGCGTCGCCGCGGATGTCCAAGCCGAGGAAGAGCCCGTCGGCGACGGCCAGGTCTTCGTTCGGGACCGGTTTGCCGCCCTGGAAGAGCAGCGGCTGCTCAGCATGGATCGCCCGGATCCCGTCGTCGTCGACGGCCGCCTGCCCTACCGAGAGGCGCAACTGGTTGAGGGCGAGCCCCTGGCTGACGCGCACCGTGAAGGACAGCGGCACGACCTCCAGGTAGAGGCGGCCACGGTAGCCGGGCCGGATCGCGTCGAAGCGATAGCTCTCGTCGGTGATCACGCGCGTGAACACGTCGAGCCGCCCCGTCGAGCTTTTCGGGTTCGCCTTGCCGCGGATCTCGGGCGGGAGCGCGAGCGCCTCCAGCAGAGGGATGACGTAGGGCCGGTTGGTCTCCAGCACCGCGCCGTCCCGCCGCAGGTCCAGCTCGTCGATGATCAGCTCCTTCAGCTTCACCTCGACGGGGCGAGCGTCGGGCAGGAAGCTCGACCGCACGCGGTAGGCGACCTCCCCGAGCCGCAGGTCCAAGCTCGCGGGCTGGAGGCTCGAGCCGGGGATCTTGAACTCGCCCGCGTCGATGCACCCCGCCTCGATCAACCCCACGAGCGCCTGCCGCGGCATCACGCCCTCCGCGCCGGGCTCCAAGCCCAGGTCTGGAATCTCCGTCGAATCCTCTCGCGCCATGCCCCTCCGATGTGCCGGGATGGCTCATGATAAGACTCGGCGCGCCGAACACCGCGGCGTCGGCCACCCCCATTCTGGAGCCATTTCACATGTGTTACACTGGATCACATGCGCGATGAGCCACGATCCGTCCAACGCTCGTTCCGCCTCTCACGGCGGACGGTCGAGCTGCTGGACGCCGCTGCCTCAGAGAGCGGCGAGTCTCGAAACGCCCTGACGGATCGGCTGCTCGGTGAAGCCGTTCGTCTCGTGCGTCATCCCCTGATCCGTTTCCACTTGGGCCCTGCGGGGCGTCGACAGCCGATCATCGTCGGCACTCGACTCTACGTGCACCAGATCGTCTCCACCCTCCGGGCGAGTCGGGGCGACGTCGAGGAGGCTGCTTCGTACCTGGCTATCGCCCCGCGCCTCGTTCGCGCGGCGGTTGAGTACTACGCCGAGTTCGAGGACGAGATCGACGAGGACGCGGCCATCGCCGCGAGGGCGGAAGAGAGTGAGCGCTCCCGCTGGGAGCGCCAGCAGCGCACCTTCGCGTGAAGCTCGCACTCGATCACCATTACTCCCCAATGATCGCCTCGAGGCTTCGCGAACGAGGTCACGACGCGATCGCCGTGCTCGAACGCGGCTGGGAAGCCGAGGAGGACGAGCGACTACTGGAGCTGTGCGATCGGGAGCAGCGCGCTCTGCTGACCAACAATGTCGCCGACTTCACAGTCGTGGCGCGGCGCTGGGCCGCGGAAGGACGCCGGCACTCCGGGCTGATCTTCACGTCTGACAGAAGCATGCCGAGAGGTCGCGACACGATCGGTCGGTTCGTCGAGGCACTCGACGCGTTGCTACGCTCACACCCAGGCAGCAATGCCCTCGACGACCGGATTCATTGGCTATAGCGCGCGACGGACCCGACTATGGTCCAGTCCTCACAGGGGGAGCGTTCACCTGCCTGATGGTGGGGGACCGGGGATTTGAACCCCGATGAGCTTGCGCTCACACGGACCTGAACCGTGCGCGTCTACCAAGTTCCGCCAGTCCCCCGGCGCGAACAGCGAGGAGCGAGTCTACCAGCCCGGCCGCCGCTCCTTCCCGCCCATTCGGGCATCGGGGGTCCCGGCCCGCCGACGATAGAATCGCCTCCAGCGCCACCCGGCGCGCGCATGGGCATCCTGAGGGAGTTCGAACGGCGCCTCGAGGGTCTGGTCGAGGGGTTCTTCGCACGCGCGCTGCCCGGCGGCGGGGTCCAGCCGATCGAGCTGGGAAAACGTATGGTCAGAGCCATGGAGGAGGAGAAGGTCTCGGGCGCCGACGGCTCGACCTACGTGCCAAACTCCTTCTCCTTCCAGATCTCCGCCAAGGACTTCACGCGGCTCGACCAGATCAAGACCACCCTGAAGAAGGAGCTGGTCGCCCTGGCCCATCGCGCGACGGCCAACGAGGGCTGGCTGATGGTCGGCCCGGCCGAGATCAGCGTCGTCCCGGGGACCGAGGTCAAGAAGGGCACCTTCAAGGTCGAGGCGCAGTTCGTCGAGGGCGCTCTGCCGGAGAAGCAGGCCGGCCCGCAGACGCAGCTCATCGAGATGTCCCTTGCCGCCGACGCCGAGCTGGTCCAGGTCGGCAAGACCCGGCGCACCTGGCCGATCTCCAAGGAAGTGCTCGTCATCGGGCGCATGGACGGCTGCGACGTGATGCTCCCCGATTCCGGGGTATCCCGGCGGCATGCCGAGATCCGGCGCGAGGGCGACGAGTGGGTGGTCGTCGACTTGGGATCGACCAACGGGACCGAAGTGAACGGCAAGCGCGTGAACCGACACCGGCTCGCGCCGGGGGACCGGCTCGTCCTCGGAGAGACGACGCTGGAGTTCCGGAGGCCCTAGTGAGCGCGCGCCCGCACGGGCGAGAGGCCTGAGCCATGCCGCCGCTCGTCCTGACGACATTGAAGTTCCTCTTCATCGCGCTGCTGTACCTGTTCATCGCGCGCGCGGTCCGCGTGATCTACCTGGACCTGGTGGGCCCGCGCGTGGGCGGTCGCCGCCAGCCGAAGAAGAAAGCGGCGAGCGGACGACGGCGCGGGCACCCGAAGTCGGTCGCGGTCACCGAGGCCGACAAGCCGATGCGCACCTACCCGCTGAACGAGGAGCTGACGATCGGGCGCGGCGACGTCGTCGACGTGCCGCTCGACGACACCTACGTCTCGACCCGGCACGCGCGGCTGTTCGTCAAGAACGGAAGCTGGTTCCTCGAAGACCTCGGCTCGACCAACGGCACGTACCTGAACCGCATCAAGGTGACGAGCCCGTCGCCGGTCGCGGTCGGCGACGAGGTCCGCATCGGCAAGACGCTGATCGAGGTGCGGCGATCGTGAGCGGGACGCTGATCCGGTCCGCCGCGCTCACCGACGTTGGCCGCTCGCGCGAGCGCAACGAGGACGCCTACTTCGAGGGGCAGCGCGTGTTTGCGGTCGCCGACGGACTGGGCGGCCATCGCGCGGGCGAAGTCGCGAGCCACCTCGCGCTCGAATCGATCGAGTCGCTCGACGATCTGGACCCGAAGCGGGCCGCGCGCGACATCGTCGACGCCGTCCGGCGGGGCAACCGGTCGGTGTACGAGCGGCAGCAGAAGGACGCGACGCTCAAGGGGATGGGCACGACGATGACCGCGGTCGTGATCAGCGAGGGCTACGCGCACCTCGCGCACGTCGGCGACTCGCGCTGCTACCTGATCCGCGGCGAGACGATCCGCCAGATCTCCAATGATCACACGCTCGTCGCGCGCATGGTCTCGGAGGGCAAGCTCACGCCCGACCAGGCGGAGGTCCACCCGCAACGGTCGGTGCTCACCCGCGCGCTCGGCGCCGACAAGGACGTCGACGTGCAAGAGACGAACCTCGTCCTGGCGCCCGGCGACCGGCTGGTGCTGTGCTCGGACGGCTTGAGCGGCGTGCTCGCCGAATCCGAGATCCGGCGCTACGCCTCCGACGGCGCGGACCTGGACGAGATTTGCCGGAAGCTCATCGACACGGCCAACGAACGCGGCGGACCCGACAACGTCACGGCGATCGTGATCGACGTGCAGGACACGCCGGGCGAGCCCGGCCCCGCGCCCGCCGCGATCAAGGGTCTCGGCCGGCGGGCGCGCCGCGTCCCGGTGCGCCCGATCGTGTGGACCATGTTGATCGTCGGGGTCGTGGTCGGAGGATGGTTCGGCGTGCGCACGTGGGCCAACGGCTCCTATTACGTCGGGGAGGACAACGGAAAGGTCGTCATCTATCGCGGCCTGCCCGTGGAAGTGGGCGTCCTGTCCCTGTCCAGTGTGGAGGAGACGACCGAAATCGAAGTCGAGGACGTCACGAACCCCTCCATCCGCCGCAGCATCGAGGAAGGCATCCGCGCCGACTCCCTGGAAGACGCGCGGCGAATCGTCGAGGTGCAGATCGAGCCGGCCGTCCCCATCCGACAGACCTCCCGGAGCACGCCACGATGAAGGCGCGCAACGCCGAGCTGTCGATGCTCATCCTGGCGACGGTGATCGCCGCGGGCACGCTCGCGCTGGTCGACCTCGCCGAGCGGACGACGGTCGCGCCCGAGTCCTTCGGTTTCGCGCTGATGTTCTCGGGCCTTGCGTTCGCCGGGCACCTCGCCGTTCGCCGGTACGCGCCGACGGCCGACCCGGTGCTGTATCCGCTCGCGGTCGTGCTCGCAGGCTTCGGGCTCGGCATGATCCGGCGGCTCTCGCCCGACCTCGCCTCGGCGCAGCTCGGCTGGTTCGCCATCAGCATCGGGGCGTTCGTCCTGACGCTTGCGGTCGTGCGAAACCACCGCACGCTCGAGCAGTTCCGCTACCTGTTGATGCTGGCGGGGATCGGGCTGCTGCTGCTGCCGCTCACGCCCATCGGTACCGACCTGGACCGGAGCGCGCGCCTATGGGTGCAGCTCGGAGGCATGACCTTCCAGCCCGCGGAGATCGCCAAGATCGTGCTCGCCACCTTCCTCGCCGGCTACCTCGCCTCGAAGCGAGAGGTGATGAACATCTCGACGCTACGGCTCGGCCCGATCGGCGTTCCCGCGCCGCGCCACTTCGGACCGCTGGTGCTTGCGTGGATCCTGTCGCTCGCGGTGATGTTCTACGAGCGCGACCTTGGGTCCTCGCTGCTGTTCTTCTCGCTGTTCATCGTGATGCTCTACGTCGCGACCTCGCGCGGCATCTACGTCTTCACCGGCTTCGCGATGTTCGGCGCCGGCGTCTGGTACGCCTACAAGTCGTTCCCGCACATCTCCACGCGCGTGTGCGCCTGGCTCGACCCGTGGAGCACCAACATCAACGACCCGTGCGGGATCCTGCAGAACGGACGCCAGATCGCGCAGAGCGCCTTCGCCCTGGGGACCGGCGGCTTCACCGGCGTCGGGCTCGGCCTGGGCCATCCCGAGCAGATCGATCCCGGGCTCGCCAGCGGCACGCTGCCGACCGACTTCATCTTCGCCGCGATCGGGGAAGAGCTGGGGCTGCTCGGCACGGTGGCCGTGCTGCTGCTGTTCGGGCTCATCGTCGCGCGCGGCATGCACATCGCGCTGCGCTCGCGCGACACGTTCGGGACCTTGCTCGCGGCCGGCCTCACCGTCATCGTCGGCCTGCAGGCGTTCCTGATCATGGCGGGCGTGTCGCGGATGCTCCCGCTGACCGGCATCACGCTTCCGTTCATCTCCTACGGCGGGTCGAGCCTGCTGGCCAACTTCGTGCTGATCGCCTTGCTCGTGCGCATCTCCAACGCGGAGGGAGCGTCGTGAACGCGGCCATCCGCAAGGTCACGCTGGTGCTCGCGCTGGCGTTCGGGGCGCTGTTCGTCAACCTGAACGTGGTGCAGCTCGGCCGCTCGACCGAGCTGGCCGAGCACCCGAGCAACCCCAGGCAATACCTCCAGGAGTTCACGGTGCGCCGGGGCGAGATCCTCGCGGCCGACGGGACCGTGCTGGCGGAGTCGGTCGAGACGAAGGACGACCGTTATCCGTACCGCCGCCGCTACCCGCTGGAGGAGCTGTTCGGCCACATCACCGGCTACTGGGCGTCGAGCTTCTTCTGCGGCAACGCCGGGCTCGAGCGCTTCCAGGACGCCTACCTCACGGGCGAGCAGCCGGCCACCACCCAGAGCTTCGTCGACGAGCTGCTCGGCCGGGAGCGGGCGGGCAACGTCATTCAGATCACGATCGACCCGCGCGTCCAGGAGGTCGCGCGGAAGGCGCTCGGCGACCAGAAGGGATCGGTCGCCGCGATCGACCCGCGCACCGGGGCGGTGCTCGCCCTGTACGCGAACCCGGCCTACAACCCCAACCAGATCGCGCGGCACGGCCCGGAGGATTGCATCGACGCGAAGGAGAAGCTCGACGCGCGCCCCAACAACCCACTTTTGTTCCGAGCGACGCAAGAACGCTTCCCGCCCGGCTCGACGTTCAAGATCCTCGTCTCGGCCGGCGCGCTGGAGGCCGGCTACACGCCCGGCTCGCCGATCCCGGCGCGCTCGTCCTATCAGCCCCCGGGCACGGACAAGTCGATCCGCAACTACGACGGGGGCGCGTGCGGCGGGACGCTGCTTCGCTCGCTGGAGGTCTCGTGTAACACGGCGTTCGCTTATATCGGCGCGGAGCTGGTCAAGCCGAAGCCGCTGACGACCATGGTCCGCAAGTTCGGCCTGGACTCCGAGCCGGACTTCGACATCGAGGCCACCGTCTCGTGCTTCGTCGCGATCCCGGGCGCGGGCTGCTCGCGCTCGATCCTGGAGCCCGCGTTCGTGGCGCAGTCTTCGATCGGCCAGTACAACGTCCGAACGACCGCGCTGCAGATGGCAAGCGTCGGCGCGACGGTCGCCGCCGGCGGCCGGGTCGCGAAGCCGTACCTGGTGCAGCGCGTGCTCGACCCGGCCGGCGGGATTCTGGTGGAGACGACGCCGGAGATCGGCAAGCGCATCTACAAGAAGAGCACGGCCGAGAGCCTGAAGCAGATGCTGGTGTCCGTGGTCCGCTTCGGCACCGGCGCCGTGGTCGGCTTCTCAGAAGCGTCGTCGGGGATCATCGGCGGCAAGACCGGGACCGCGCAGACCGGCACCGACGACCCGCCGCACGTATGGTTCGTAGCCTTCGCCCCCGACGTAGCGGTCGCGGTCGTGGTGGAGAACGGCGGCGTGCTCGGTTCGGAGGCGACGGGCGGACGCGTCGCGGGACCGATCGCGAAGGCGGTGCTGGAGAAGGTGCGGGCGCTCAACAGGAACGTGAGGGAGACTCGATGACGTCGGACGGCTGGATCCTTTCCGATCGCTACGAACTGGCCGAGCAGCTCGGCGCGGGCGGCATGGCGCACGTCTACCTCGGGCGCGACCGCGTGCTGGGCCGGACGGTGGCCGTCAAGACGCTGCTGAGCGCATACGCGGGCGACCCGCAATTCATCGACCGGTTCCGGCGCGAGGCGCAGCACGCCGCGGCGCTCAACCACCCGAACATCGTCAGCGTCTACGACACCGGCGCCGACGACGGCACGCATTACATCGTGATGGAGTTCATCGAGGGCCGGACGTTGCGCGACATCATCCGCGACGAAGGACCGCTGCTGCCCGAACGCGCGGCCGAGATCGCGTCGGACGTCTGCGCGGGCCTGTCGTTCGCGCACAGTCACGACATCATCCACCGCGACGTCAAGCCGGCGAACATCATGATCACCTCGTCCGGGGCGGTGAAGGTGGCGGACTTCGGCATCGCGCGCGCCGCGACCGGCGAGACGGTGACCCAGACGGCGATGGTGCTGGGCACGGCGCAATACTTCTCGCCCGAGCAGGCGCAGTCGGCCCCGGTGGACGCGCGCAGCGACGTCTACTCGCTCGGCATCGTGATGTACGAGATGCTCACGCGCCAAGTCCCGTTCACCGGCTCCTCGCCGGTGGCGATCGCATACAAGCACGTGAAGGAAGACCCGGTCCCGCCGTCGAGGCTCAACCCCGACGTGCCGGCCGGACTGGAAGCGATCGTGATGAAAGCGATGGCGAAGAACCCGGCCAACCGCTACCAGTCCGCCGACGAGATGCGCGAGGACCTGCAGCGCGCGCTGCACGGGCGCCAGGTCGAGGCGACACCGGTCCTCGCCGACGCGACCGGGATGATCAACCCGCTCGCGGACGAGACCGTGGTGATCGAGCGCACGCGCGGCACGCTCGTCAAGCCGCCGCCGACGGAGGAGCAGCGCCGCCGGCGCACGGGCCTGATCCTGCTCGGCGTCGTCATCGCGGCGATCCTGGGCGTGGCGGCCTGGGCGCTCACCGGAATCCTGTCCACGCCGGGAACGGTCCGGGTGCCGGACGTGCGCGGGGTCCCGCTCGACCAAGCGGAGGACCGCCTGGAGGCGGCGGGCTTGCAGGTCGACACCGGCACGCCGGTGTTCTCCGAGTACCCGAGCGGCACCGTGGCGGAGCAGGATCCCAGACCGTCGCAGGTCGTCGAGCGCGGCAGCACGGTGGTCATCATCCCGTCCAAGGGCCAGGAGACCGTGCGCGTTCCCAACGTCGTCGGCTTGGGCGAGTCCACCGCCGGGCAGCGGATCGAACGGGCCGGCCTCGTCGTCGGCGAGGTCACGCGCGAAAACAGCGAGACCGTGCCGCTGGGGGTCGTCATCCGCCAGAACCCGTCCGGCGGGCGCGTGGAGCCCGAGACCGAGGTCGACCTCGTCGTCTCGCTCGGACGCAGCACGACGGACGTTCCCGACGTCGTCGGGCGCTCTGAGGAGGATGCCCGCTTCCTGCTGGAGGGGGACGGGTTCACCGTGCAGGTCGTGGAGGAGGAGCAGAGCCCGGACTGCGCTGAGGACGTGGGCTTCGTGTGTCGCATGGACCCGGAGGCGGGCACGCGGGTCACGGAAGGCTCGACGGTGACGATCTTCGTCGCCACCGAGCCCGTCGAAGAACCGGCGCGCCAGTGCAACGACGGCTTCGACAACGACCTCGACGGGTTCGTAGACCTCGATGATCCGGGGTGTACGAACTCCGGCGACGACGACGAGAGCGACGACCCGACGCCGAGCCCGTCGTAGGCCTTCAGGCGGCGCAGCCGCGCAGGAAGTTGGCGAGCAGGTTCATTCCTTCGGTCGTCAGGATCGACTCGGGGTGGAACTGCACGCCTTCGATCGGCAGCGAGCGGTGCTTGACCGCCATCACGATCTCGTCGTGCGTCTCGGCCGTCACCTTCAGCTCCTCGGGCAGCGTCGACCGGTCGATCACGAGCGAGTGGTAGCGCGTCGCCTCGAACGGGATGCCGATCCCGTCGAGCACGCCTTCGCCGCGGTGGTAGATCGGCGAGACCTTCCCGTGCAGCAGCTCCGGCGCGCGCACGATCTTCGCGCCGAACGCGGCGCCGATGCACTGGAGCCCGAGGCAGACGCCGAGCACGGGCGTCTCGCCGCCCAGCTCGCGAATCACCTCGGTCGAGACACCGACGTCACGGGCGACGTCGGGCGTGCCGGGCCCGGGCGAGATCACGATGCCGTCGGCGCCGAACGCGCGGACCTCCTCGACGGTCCAGGCGTCGTTGCGCACGACCGTCGGCTCGGCTCCAAGCTCGGCCAGCTCCTGGAACAGGTTGTAGGTGAAGGAGTCGTAGTTGTCGACGATCAGGATGCGCGCGCCCACGCCGGACACGCTAGCCCTTCGACGCGACTTCCTGCTTGGCCTTTTCCTCGGCCACCAGCTCGCGGCGGAGGATCTTGCCGATCATCGTCTTGGGAAGCTCGTCGCGGAACTCGAAGGCCTTGGGCACCTTGTAGGCGGTCAGGCGCTCGCGGCAGAACTCCTCGATCTCCTTCTCGGTGGCGCTCTGGCCCGGCTTCAACGTGATGAACGCCTTCGCGATCTCGCCGGTCGTCGGGTGCGGGAGGCCGACGACCGCGGCCTCGAGGATCTTCGGGTGCTGGTAGAGCACCTCCTCGATGTCGCGCGGGTAGACGTTGAATCCGCCGACGAGGATCATGTCCTTCTTGCGATCGACGATCTTGAAGAAGCCGTCCTCGTCCACCTCGACGACGTCGCCGGTGTAGAACCAGCCGTCGACGATGCTGTTGGCGGTCTCGTCGGGCCGGTTCCAGTATCCGCTCATCACCTGCGGGCCTCGAATGCACAGCTCGCCCGGGCCGGGCAGGTCGATCTCCTTCGAGGGGTCCTCGACGTCGACCAGCTTGCAGTCGGTCCCCGGCACCGGGATCCCGATCGTGCCGATCTTGCGCGCCTCGGAGAAGGGGTTCATGTGCGTGATCGGCGCGGTTTCCGACAGCCCGTAGCCCTCCACGATCATCCCGCCGGTGACCTTCTCCCACTGCTGCTGCACCTCGAGCGGCAGCGGCGCGGCGCCGCTCGCGCACAAACGGATCGAGCGCATGTCGGTGTTGGCGAGGTCCGGGTGGTGGAGCAGGTTCGCATACAGCGTCGGCACGCCGGGGAAGATGGTCGGCTTCGTGCGCCCGACCGTCTTGAGCAAGTGGCCCAGGTCGCGCGGGTTCGGGACCAGGGACAGCAACGCCCCGAGCGTGATGCCGACGTTCATGCACACCGTCTGGCCGTAGGAGTGGAACAGCGGCAGCGCGCACATGACCACTTCCTTGCCGGGCTGCAACCCGAGCAGCCAGTTCTTCGCCATGTGGCAGTTCACGAACAGGTTCTGGTGCGAGAGCATGACGCCCTTGCTGACGCCCGTCGTGCCGCCCGTGTATTGCAGCGCGGCCAGGTCGTTCACCGGGTCGATCTCGGCCTGCTGCACGCCCCCCCGCGCGGAGGCCATGAGCTGCTTCCAGCGCTTCACCGGCTCGGACGCCGGGATCGGCCGCCACGCGTCCTTCTTCAGCTTGGGCCCGAGGAACGCCTTCAGCCCGCTGAAGTTGTCGAAGACGCTCGCGACGATCACTTCGCGCAGGTTCGGGCACGCGGGGCGGATCGCCTTGACCTTGTCGTACATCAGGTCCAGGCAGACGAGCACCTCGATCCCCGAGTCGTTGAACTGGTGCTCCAACTCGCGCTCGGTGTAGAGCGGGTTGTTGCACACGATGATCGCGCCAAGCCGTAGCGCCGCGTAGTACGCGACGACCGTCTGGGGGACGTTCGGCATCAGCGTGCCCACGCGCGTGCCCTTGGTGACGCCGAGGTCGCGCAGGACCGATGCGAACTTGTCCACCTTCTCGCCGAGCTGCGCGTAGGTGAGCCGCTGGCCTTCGAAGTCGATCGCGGGGTTGTTGGGGAAGCGGCGAATCGAATCGTCGAGCAACGCGGTCACCGGCCCAACCGGGTACTCGACGTTCGGCTCGACGCCGGGCGGATAGGACTTCTCCCAGATCTTCTCCATCGGGATCCCCTTTCGTTCGGCGGCCTTCGCCCCCGAGCGTGTGCGCGTCTTCCTCGGCGCGGCTTTCCGTGCCGAACGTGTCGAGCTCTTCGGGTTCTGTTGAGCCATGGATGAGCAACTCCCACTGTCTGGAACGGCGGACGCAGTATGATAGTCGCCATGCCCATCTCAAAATCCAAACGTCGCCGCTATACGCCGCCACCGAAGCCCAAGCCGAAGCCGTCTCCGAAGTGGGTGCCGGTCCTGATGCTGACGCTGATTGGGCTCGGGGTCGTGTGGCTCGTCCTGTACTACCTCAGCGTCATCAACTTCGGGAACCTGATCGGGATCGGCGTAGGCTTCGGCTTCATCGCCGGCGGGTTCTTCACCGGCGTCTTCTGGCGCTGATCGCGGCCCCACGACCCGGCCCCACGACCCGGCCCCACGACCCGGCCCCACGACCCGGCCCACGACCCGGCCCACGATCCGCACCGCACCAATGCGGCGCCGTATACCCCCGAGGGGTATCCTGTCGTGTATGCCGTATCAGTACGCGAGTCAACGGGAGGACCTGCTCAAGCGGCTGCGGCGCATCGAGGGTCAGGTGCGCGGGATCGCGCGCATGGTCGAGGAGGACCAGTACTGCGTCGACGTGCTCAACCAGATCGCGGCCGTCAACGCGGCGCTCGACAAGGTCGGCATGAGCCTGCTGTCCGATCACATCCGCGGCTGCGTCACCGACGCCGTGTCCTCAGGCGGGGGCGAGGAGAAGGTCGACGAGCTGGTTGGCGTGGTCGGCCGCTTCCTCAAGACGTAGTTACAAGCATGTAGTTCAATCCCCAGGCTGGGGAAAAGGCTGTGGAGAATGCCCGTCTTCGACTACAAGTGCGGCTCGTGCGGGGCTCGGGAGGAGCACATCGTCCTGCAGGGTGAGGAGCCGCCCACGGTGTGCGGCTCGTGCGGCGGCTCGCTCCGCAAGACCTTCGGCGTAGGCCGTCTGCTGGTCAACCTGGAGGGGTGGGGCTTCTCCAAGACCGACGGCCTGATCGCCGACACGCGCGGCAAGGACTTCAAGGCGCTCAAGGAGCGCGCGCAGCGGATCGTGGAGGAGTAGCGGGTCAGCCGTCGGAGCCGTGCGCGACCTCTTCGCGACGAACCATCGCCTCGCCGCAGTGACGCGGGGCCGCGTCCGAACCCATCCGAAGCACAAGGACCTCGGTGCCGCACGTCCCGCACCAGAACGTGACGCGCACGCCGGCGGGCGGCGGTTCGATCGACGGCGCCGGCGCCGACTTCGGGACGCGGCGCAGGCTTCGCAGCATGCCGAGCCCGACCACCGCCAGGACGAGCGCCATGAGCGCGGCGACCGTGACGCGGCCGGCGTCGACGGCGACGATCACGGCGGCGGCGTCAGCCGAGGCGCTCGAGAATGGTCGCGTTGCTCATGCCGCCGCCCTCGCACATCGCCTGCAGGCCGTAGCGAGCGCCACGGCGCTCCATCTCGTGCAGCAGCGTCGTCATCAGGCGCGCGCCGCTCGCCCCCAGCGGGTGCCCGAGCGCGATGGCCCCGCCGTTGGGGTTGACGTTCTTGTCGAACCAGGCGTCGTCGGCGCCCAGCTCCTTCTTCCACGCGAGCACGACGGTGGCGAACGCTTCGTTCAGCTCGACGACGTCGATGTCGGACAGGCCGAGCCCGGCCCGCTCCAGCGCCTTGCGCGTCGAGGGGATCACCGCGGTCAGCATCAGCACGGGGTCGTCCGCGGCGACCGCGAAGCTGTGGAAGCGGGCGCGCGGCTTGAGGCCCAGTTCCTTCGCCTTCTCCGGCGTGGTGACGAGCAGCGCCGCCGCGCCGTCGGTGATCTGCGAGGAGTTGCCGGCGGTCGTCACCCAGCGGATCTCGGGGAACCGCTGCTGGGTCTCCTCGCTGTAGAACGCGGGCTTCAGGCCGCCGAGCTTCTCCAGCGTCGTCTCGCGCAGGCCCTCGTCCACCTCGAAGACGCGCGCGTCGCCGTTCGAGCCGACCTTGATCGGGTAGATCTCGCGCTCGAAGTAGCCGGCGTCGGTCGCCGCGCGCGCCCGTTCTTGCGAGCGAACGCCGATCGCGTCGACCTCTTCACGGCTCAGGTCCCAGCGCGCCGCGATCAGCTCCGAGGAGATGCCTTGTGGGACGAGGTTGCCGTTGTAGCGCTGCTGCATGGACTCGGGGAAGGGGAAGCCGCCCGTGGCAATGTTCGAGCCCATCGGCACTCGCGTCATCGACTCGACGCCGCTCGCGACGACGACGTCCTGCGCGCCGCTCATGACGGCCTGCGCCGCGAAGTGCGCGGCTTGCTGGCTCGAGCCGCACTGGCGGTCGATCGACGTCGAGGGCACGTGCTCCGGAAGGCCCGCGGCGAGCCACGCGTTTCGCCCGACGTTGATGCCCTGCTCGCCCACTTGCGAGACGCAACCGGTGACGTTGTCGTCCACGACCGCGGGGTCCACGCCCGTGCGCTCGAACAGCTCCTTGAGGGTCTTGCCGAGCAGGTCCACCGGGTGGATCTCGGCGAGCGACCCGCCGCGCTTGCCCAGCGGCGTGCGGACGGCTCCGACGATGACGGCTTCGCGCATCTTGGTACCCCCTTGCGGTAGGCGGGCCTGCTCCCGCTGCCGGGCGTCTGTTACCCGCGGGTAACTATGCTAGCAGGTCCACCCGGAACAACGTCAACGGGCCTGCGTTCCATGCCCGGGAGCAGCCCCCGCGCGCTCGGCCAGCCGCAGGACCAGGTCCGCGGCGGTCTCGGGTCCGTTCATGCCGTTCGCCTCGCGGGCGATCGCCCCGGCCGCGGCACGGAAGGAGGGCGTGGCCAGGACCGAGCGCAGCGCGCGCGGCAGGCCCGAGGGCTTCAGCACGCGCACGCCCGCGCCGGCGCGCTCGACCCGGTAGCCGTTCTCGCGCTGGTCGCCGTGACCGGGCAGGACCACGACGGGCACGCCGTAGCTGAGGCTCCGGGCGACGATCCCGTGACCGCCGTTGCAGATCACCGCATCGGCTCGCGCGAGCACGGCGTCGTGCGAGGCGAACGGAACCACGGTGACCGCCGGGTCGTCGTCGCCGGCCCACTCCGTCTTGCCGGCCGTCACGATCGCACGGGCACCGCTGGAACGGCACGCCTCGATCGCCGCTTCGACGAGCCGCTCGTCGCTCCAGGCGGTGCTCGCCGCGACGAGCACGAGCGGTCCGTCGCCGGGCGGGTCGGCCGGGGCGGGACCGGCGGCTTCCCACAGACACGGGCCGATGACGTGCGCGTTCGCAGGCCAGTCCGAGCGCGGCGGCTCGAGCGAGGGCAGCGTCGCGACGAGCACGAGGTCCGGCGAGAGCGTCCCGTCGACGCCGTCCACGGGGCCGAGGCCGAGGCGGCCGCGAGAGGCGTTCAGGCTCGCGCGCGCGCGCGCCAAGTCTTTCATTGCCGCACGTCTCATCGCGCGCGCGCGCCACCGTCCCAACCGTCCCCCGGCATCGGCCCCGTAACCGAACGGCATGAGGTCTCGCGACGGCAGGTGCAAGCCGTGGATCACCAGGCTCGCGAACGGCACGCCGTTCATCTCCGCCGCGAGCGCCGCGCCGAGCGTCAGCAGGTCCACGACCATCACGTCGGGCGCGTGGCGGGCGACGGCGGGCGCGAACGCGCGTGCCAGGTTCTCCGAGTCGAGGTACGGACGCAGCGCGTCGACCGGGCTCCCTTCGGTCAGCGGCAGCGCTTCGCTCGCGCACCCCGCGCGCGCCGCCTCGGCGGCGTGCTCGCCGGATGAGGCGAAGACCACCTCGTGGCCGCGGGACGCGAGCGCGCGCGCGACGGCGAGCATCGGGTAGGCGTGCCCCGGCCCCGGCATGGCCGCGCAGACGATCTTCACCGCGTCAGGACTTGTTCCTGCGAATCCGGCTCCAGAGCCCTTCCCTGGCCGTCTTCGCCCGCTGCTTCGTCTCGGCCAGGATGCGCTTCGCCCATGCGTATTCCAGGCTGAGCAGCGCGAGCCCGCCGATCACCAACGGGATCGTCCAGGGGCCCGGGAGGATGATCAGCGCCAGGCCGGTGAGGATCAGCGTGAAACCGACCAGCGTGATGAGGACGCGCTTGGCGTTGCGCGCCACCCACGCGGCGATCCGCTTCGTTTCGGCCATGGCGTGCGAACACTACCGATGCGCGAGCCGCTCGCGCACCTGTGCAAGGGACCCCCTCTATCCGAGGTACGGCTCCAGCTCCGCGATCATCTGCTCCCGGGAACGGCCCGAGCCGACCATTCGGAAGCGCTCCTCGCCCTTGGCGAACAGGATCATGGTCGGGTATCCCTCGACGTGGTGACGCTCGGGGACGGCGCGATGCTCGTCGACGTTGAGCTTCGCGACGCGCATCCTGCCTTCGAGTTCGTCGGCCACCTCTTTGAGCGTGGGCGCGAGGTGATGGCACGGCATGCACCACTCGGCCCAGAAGTCCACCAGCGTCGGGACGTCGGAGGTGATGAAGTCGTCGAACGACTCGGCGGTGAGCACGGGGAAGGACTCCGACGCCTCGTGCGCCGCGTCCACCACGGCCCGCATCGCGGCGCGCTCGTCCTCGGGGATCTCGATCTCGACGGTGTTCTCGGCGACGAACTCCTCCCAGACCGCACGCAGCGCTTCGTTCTCCTCCAGCTCGGTCCTGATCGTCTCCACCATCAGCCGCTTGGCTTCTTCCTCGCTCTCGCCCCGCACCGTGATGCCGAGCAACTCGAAGCGGCCGACCCAGGCGCCGTCCTGCTCGGCGTAGGTGGTGTGACTCTTCAGGTCGATCGCCTTGCGCTTCTTCGCGATCTCCATCGAGGCCCTCCCGTTCGGTGCGCGAACTCGTGCAGACTACCAACGGCGTCCAATGTGTCGAGATACCGTTGAAGGAAACGAAATGCCCTGCGTCGAACCATGGGGAATGGCCCGCACCATGCGCCGAGTCCTGGCGACGCTGCTCCTGGCCGCCGCGGTGCACCCGGCGGCGGCGTTGCCGAGCGGAGCGCTGTACCGAGGCCTGAAGGTCTTCGTGCTCCACGACTGTCGCTGGAACGACCCGGCCCCGTTCGAGTGCGCGCAGGTCTGGCTGGTCGTGCCCGCGCCGCTGCTCGACGACTACTTCCTCGGCCGCCCGGGCACCGTGCCGGTGGACCCGGGCGAGGTCGACGGGTCCTCGCCGGTCGACTTCACCAAGCCGTGGGTGATGATCGAGCACGTGCGCCGCTCGACCGCGCTCCCCGAGGACGCAGAGCTGCCCGAGCGCGTGTGCCTGACCGTGCAGAACGCCGCGGACATCGGCGTGACCATCTTCGGCCTTCGCAGCAACCAAGCGCGAGCGCACGTGAACGCCGCGTGCGGCTCGCACGACTACGAAGTGACGTGGAGCTTCACCTTGCTGTCCCGCGACCGGGCCGACGACGCGGCCGTGACGCAGAGCGAGGGCGACCAGGTCGCGATGACGATGCACGGGCGTGGTACGACCCACGTCGAGGCGCTCCACACCTCCCTGTGCATCGACGGGCGTTGCATGACCTTCGACGCGTCCGGCGACCGCGCGGGTCTCGTGGAGGGTACGTACCTGCCTCCCTACACGAGCGCGCGCTACTACGAGGCCGACGACGTCGCCGTCGCCCGCCAGTAGCTTAGCTACCCGCGGCTTGCCGCCCGCTTGTAGCGTCGCACCGACAGCGGCATGAAGACCGCCAGGATGAGCGCGATCCACAGCAGCGTGTACGCCACGGGGTGGTTCAGCGACCAGGCGCCCGACTCCGAAATCGCGGGCACGGTATTGCCGAACGCCTCTCGCGCCGCCTGCGCCAGCGACGAGACCGGGTTCCACTCGGCGACCGCGCGCAGCACGTCCGGCAGGTTCTGGCTCGGCACGAACGTGTTGGCGATGAAGGTCAGCGGGAAGATGACCATGAAGGATGCGTTGTTGACCACCTCCACGCTCGGCACGATCAGGCCGACGTAGGCCATCACCCACGAGATGGCGTACGCGAACAGCAACAGCAGGAGGAACCCGCCGATCGCTTCCACCAGCGACGTCCGGATGCGCCATCCGACGATCAGGCCGGTGAGCGCCATCACGACCAGCGAGATCGAGTTGTTGACGATGTCGCTCGCCGTGCGTCCGACGAGCACCGCCGAGCGCGCCATCGGCAGAGACCGGAAGCGGTCGATAATCCCCTTCTGCATGTCGTCGGCGAGCCCCGCGCCGGTGAACGTCGCGCCGAAGATCACCGTCTGCGCGAAGACGCCCGCGATCAGGAACTCGCGGTAGGTGGTGCCGGGAATGTCGATCGAGCCGCCGAACACGTACGCGAACAGCAGCACGAACATGATCGGCGACATCGTCGTCCACACGAGGATGTCGGGCACGCGCCTCGTCTTGATCAGGTTTCGACGCGCGACGACTCCGCCGTCGGCGAGCGTGTTCGCGAGGCTCGTCATGGGACCGGCTCCCTTTCCTGGGTCGGGGCCGCTTCGCCGTCCGCGCTGGGGCTCGCCTCCGCGGCGTGGCCGGTGAGCGTCAGGAAGACGTCGTCGAGCGTCGGGCGTCGCAAGCCGATGTCGAGCACCGCGACGCCGCTCGCGTGCAGCGCCTGCAACACCGTTTGCAGCGCCCCCGCTCCCCCGACCACGGCGGCGGTCAGACGCCGGCCCTGCTCGTCGATCTGCACCTCGCCGCCGGAGTTCCCGGCCAGCACCGACTGCGCGGACGCGATGTCGGCGTGCGTCTCCACGACGACCTCGACGCGCTCGCCGCCGATCTGGGTCTTGAGCTGGTCGGAGGTCCCGTGGGCGATCTTGCGGCCCTGGTCGATCACGATGATGTCGTCGGCGAGCCGGTCCGCTTCCTCCATGTACTGCGTGGTGAGCAGCAGGGTGCTGCCAGCGCGAACCAGCTCGCGGATCGTGTCCCACAGCGCAAGGCGGCTGTGCGGGTCGAGCCCGGTGGTCGGCTCGTCCAGGAACAGCACTTCGGGCGCGGCGACGAGCGCGGCGGCCAGGTCGAGCCGGCGGCGCATGCCGCCCGAGTACGTCTTGGTCACGCGGTCCCCAGCGTCGGCCAGGTCGAAGCGCTCGAGCAGCTCGCGCGCGCGCCGCCGTGACCGCTCCCGTCCGAGCCGGTAGAGCCGCCCGACCATCTCCAGGTTCTCGTAGCCGGTCAGGTGCTCGTCGACGGCGGCGGTCTGACCGGACAGCCCGATGCGCTCCCGCACCTTGTCCGGGTGCTTCAGCAGGTCGATGCCGGCGACTTCGGCCGAGCCGGCGTCGGGCTCCAGCAGCGTCGTCAGGATGCGCACCGCGGTCGTTTTGCCCGCGCCGTTCGGGCCGAGCAGCCCGAGCACCGTCCCCTTCGGGACCGTCAAGTCCAGCCCGTCCAGCGCCGTGACGCTGCCGTAGCGCTTCACCAGCCCCGAGGTTCGGATCATGTCAGTCATCGCCATCTCCCTCGGCTCACCAACGCCCGAAGGCCGCCGCTCCTTCCCGTCCGAGCCCGATTCCGATACCCGTTTCGTTCCGCATTCGGAACGAACGGGGTATGAGAAGCCCGCCGGGGCGTGGAGACGATCGGATTCGAACCGACGACCCCCGGCTTGCAAAGCCGGTGCTCTACCAACTGAGCTACGTCCCCGCGCGCGCATGGTAGC